>Ga0307983_1000044_pt1 | contig 81603 bp, 76 predicted proteins | sample OrgLakmetagen991_FD_201845 | JGI IMG/M metagenome (GOLD analysis project Ga0307983, IMG submission 201845) | Saline water microbial communities from Organic Lake, Antarctica - #991 | ecosystem: Environmental > Aquatic > Non-marine Saline and Alkaline > Saline | place: Antarctica: Organic Lake...
GCCGGGAAGTTGCGCACAAGCTGACTGCCAAGCAGTATCTCCATCACGGTGAGAATCCCAGCACGCTCATGCGCCTTGTACCGGTCAGGGCGCACCATGACACTGATAAACTCCGGCCGGAGGATCTTCTTCTCCACACCCATATCAAAGCCACCCACGAGTGCGCTCTGCATTTGCGTCAGCACGCTGTTGTAGCATTGGTTACGGCTCCACTTGCAGTGGGGGCCGGCTGCCGCGCAGCCCTCGGCGTCGCTGAGGTCACAACGCAGCTCTTCAATATCACGCTGCAGCGCATAGATGCCACTGAGTATCAGGCAGAGCGTCTGTTCCACCTGGCTATCTGGAATACTTTTACTCAGCGTCTTGACAACCCATGCCAGTGCATCGTTAGGTGTGCCTACGCCACGCGTATTAAGTTCACTCTCATCCATGTACACAAGGAGCGCCGATCGCAGCTCTTTGTCAGAAATCCCATCAAGCGTCTGTCTCTTCTGCACAAGGATGTCCACAATGGCCGAGATGATTTGGATGGCGAGCACCAGGTCATTGCACCGGTAGTGGATGCGCATGTTACGCAGCACCTTATTGCGGCGAACGAGACGGTCACCAAGGTCTGTGAAGAGCGCCATACCGAGGTTCTTCTCACCCTTGTTGGTGAAAACGGCAGGTTCGCGTCGCGAGAGCGTTGCAATGAAGGCGTAAATCTGCTCGAGGTTGCGCACCGTGTCGAAGCGATTAACCAGTGTTTTGAATTTTTCGTTTTCGGGGTTCAGATCCTGGTAGACGTCTGTCATGCCCAGCTTCCAGATATCCGACGCATACACCGGCCCGGCCTTCTCCATGACGGTAGTCTTGGAAAGTCGCAACATGGGGCGCATGGAAACATTTCCATTGTTGTCGGCACGATGCATGCGCTGGGATGCACACCTGTTGCCATCAATCACACTGCAGTGCGGCGCGGCCATGCATTCGTCCTTGGGGAGCGCACACAGGCTCCTGGCCTGTGCCTGCAGCACTGCCACCATCTTGGAGAGTACAGCCTGCTCCAGCGGAAACATATTCTTATCAAACAGACTGTTGAAGTTGAGTGTCTGAAGTGCGGCCTGCATTGCCACAGTCGAGGGTAGACTGTCGTTGCCATAACTAGGCCGTATGGATGATTGTGCAAAAAGGACGTTAAAGTTGTCAACGAGGCGCCGGGGCAAAAAGACTGGGATGGACTTGCCGTCCTCGAGAACACGTCCCAGCCTCTCAGCCCTCCCGAATGTCAGAGTCCCATCAAACCCGGCGCCGGAACTTATCCATTTGTCGTACTCATTAACAATACTTGCTGTAGCTGCAACGTCCGCTGCGTTGTCGGCAACGACGGAGAGTGTGATGTCCTGTTGTTGCTCGCCCAAAATTGATTTCCGGTTCACAATAACGCGCTCCTCCTGCAGGGCCGTTTCAATGTCGACCGGAGTCAGAACTGGTGTCATGCGAAAGGCAATGTTGAACTGTGCCAGTCGCTCGTTTGCCTCGATACAGCGTCCAACCAGGGCATCCCACCCATCATCGCCATCATCGCTCTTAATCGAAAGCGATGAACTCAAGCTCTTCCGAAAGCGTCCGTATGCCTCTTCAAAGCGCGGCTCTGCGTGGAGCTGTGCGTGGATCAACGCGCGTCGCCCATATGGACAGCAGTTCTCCTGATTCTTGCTGAGCGACTCGCGCTGCAGCGACTTGACTTCACCACGGCAGGGTAGGCCCATACGGATGAGGATCTCGTCCACCAGGTGGAGTGGCGCGTACGGTTTAATTTCCGCAATGACTGACGCCATCGTCTTGGCGTTTCGACGATCGTAGAGCAGCATGTCAAATGAGCGTGCAGTGAGCTGGCAGGAGCCCTCGAGGGCATCCAGTGTCATTCCGCCTTCACCCTTCCGCTGGAGTGAGCGCCATGCGTCGCGGCGTTTCTTTTCTGTCATTCCGCTTAGGCGTTCGCAGTTGATGCTGTGATTGAGAATCTCGCCCATGATGCGAATGAGACGGTAGACCTTATGCTCGTTGGATTCTGCCTCAAGAGTCATCTGACTATTAATGCTTGCCGTGAGTACTCTGAGCAGTTCACTCTGCTGACTGGAGAGTGAGGATTCCGGATTGTCGCCGCGGATCCCCACGCCGGCGGCCATCTGCGCGCGCTTCAGCGCCTTGTATTTAGCATTCTCAGAGGTGTTCTGGGAGAGCACGCGGCAGGCGCCACCCTCAAGCAGCACAATGATCCGGTTAATAATCTCGCGGCGAATGCGCAGGACCTGGCGCGCGGTCGGGCTGAGCGAGGCCATCGGGGTCAGCTGGATGCGGGCACCGTGTCCGGGAAAGGCGTCGATCATCTTCTTCACGGCCTCCTCTTGTGCCTGATTATCATCTCCAAAAAGAGCCGCCATGATGTTCGCCGTGACCTGGGTTTGCTTGGGGGAGCTTCCGTTGAGGTAGCCTGTGCCCATGCTGCTGTACTTGATGTAGTTCTGCGCTTGCTCGGGTGTCATCTTGGAGCGCTCGCCGTCGCGCACGTTGGCAATGTACGCCTTAAAGGCATCCTCGGCATTCGTCTTATCACTTCCTGTCAGTGAAACAAACGCGGGCATCTTTGCGTTGCTGTCGGCGAAGAGCCGTTCGTACGCCGTGCCAGTGTAGCCTTCAAAGTTGATGTAGCCCTCGGCGTCGATGAAGCGGTCCAGCTCGCGCTGCGCCGTGGCCGTCATGGTCCAGATGGCGTTCTCAAGGCAGGGCTCGAGGGTGGCGCGCAGTGCTGCCTGATGCTTTTGCTCCTCTAGTGTGAGACCGGTTTGAGACACAGTGATGAACTTCATGGCGGCCTCCCAGCCCTTGGGCGTGCCAAGGCCGTTGACGTTGAGCGCGACGCGGCACTTGTTCTCGTTGGAAAAGTGGTTGATGAAGTTGTCGCGCATCATGCGCACCTGGCGCAAGAAGGGCGAGGCCTCGCCTTCGCGGTACACAATGTACTTGGGGTTGCCGTTTGCGTCGTAGAGAAAAATGTCAAAGTCCGGCACGCTGCCCTGGCCCCCCGTGTAGGCCCGGTTAAAAATCTTCTCAAACGTCTCCACACTGTTGACGATAAAGGCGCGCTCGGCGCTCGTGTCCAGCGCGTCCTTGAGCAGCTCGGCGTCGTTGATGGCGTTATTGCGAATCGAGTCGGCGCGGCGCATGTTCTCCATGAGGTTGCGCACCTGCATGATGGTTGTGCCCATGCCGGCAGTGGCGCGGCGCGAGCTTCGGAAGAAGGCGTCCTCCAGCGCGCGCTCCACGCGCATGTTGAACTCCTCCATGATCCTGGGGTTCAGCCGGCCCGTGCTGGCGCGCGTGGCAAGCGCGGCAGCCACATCCTTCGCGGACTGCTGGCGCCGGCTGGCCTCGTCCTTCCGGTCGTTCTGTGTGGCCTTCCACGCGGCGCGGATCATGTCCTTCACGCCGAGCAGGTCGTCCTCGTTGCTCTCCAGGATCTTCTGGTACATCATGGCCCGGATGCGATCGACCTCGCCCTCGGCGCGCGACGCGCTGCTCTCGTGGGCGCGCCGGTACTCGTCGAAGCGCTTTTGCGACAGGAAGGCGTCGCCGGCGGCCTCCACCACGTTGGCCGGCGCGTCCTTGAGCTGGGACTGGAGCTCCTCGGCGCTCTTCCAGCTCTCGACGGTGGCCCTGACGACGTCGCTGGTCACGGCCGGGACCTTGGCGCGGTCGCGGCCGATGAAGTCGGGCGAGTAGAGCCTGCAGGCCTCCATGATACCCGAGGCCAGGCCGCGCGACATGTCCATCTCGTAGAGCTCGCGCACGCGCTCGGCGCTGACGCCCGCGCGGGTGAGGGCCGTGGCCACGTCGTCCACATTGCGGATGCCCTCCATGGTCTCGGTCAGCGTGACCAGCATGCCGTCACAGATACCGGGCTTGCTGACAATGTCGCGCACGGACTCGGCCAGGGCTGAGCCCCGGGGCATGCGCTCCGAGGTGTGTTGGCTTGTCATGTCCCGGCTCGCCGGGCGCTCCGAGGTGTGTTGGCTTGCCATGTCCCGGCTCGCCGGGCGCACCGGCGCCAGATCGTCGTCACTGTCGCTGTCGCTGTCGCTGGATGCGCTCCGCCCGGCGCCCGAGAGGTCGAGGTCGCTGTCGTAGCGCGCGTCGTAGTTGAGGCTCGCCATGCCGTCGCGCGCGGCACTCACCTGGCGCCGGCCCGTGGGGCGCTCCGAGGTGCGACTGGCGCGGGACGCAGCGCTGCTGGTGCGGCGTCGTCCACGCGACGACGTGGCCTTGGCGCGGCGCTTGCCGGCCTTGCGCGCGGGCTTGCGTGGGCCGCTGCCCTTGGCCCTGCTGGCCGAGCGTCCGGACTGGGATCGCGAGCGTGGACGCGAGGCCGGCTGCGACCCCTCCGTGGTGGGGAGCACCTCGCTCCAGGGCGCGCCCAGGGACGACTGGCGCGAGGCACGGCGTCGGCCACTGCTGGTGGCCCTCTTTGCCTTGGACTTGGTTGCCCGGCGTCCGCTGCCGCTGGGCTTGCGCGAGGCCGCGCTGCGGCCGGAGCGTGTGTGTGGCATGGGTGGATGGGGGGCGTGGGACGGACTAGCAAACCAACACTGCTATGACGCAGTAAAAAACAATAGTCGTCTCTTGCCAGAGGTGGATGTAAAGGGGTGGTGAGGAGCGCTGAGAGAGAGAGAAGTGTGGAGCAAATGTGCGAGCCAATTTACATGGTGCAGCGCCCCTCCTCTTGGGTGCTGAAAAATCGGGTAAACGTGGACAGCCTGTCGCGGGGGTCCGGCTCTGCCGGCAATACTGTGACCTGGTTCTAGACAGTGGGCGATCACATTGTGGCTCATGGTCATGTAAATTGCATATGCCTTGGTGTTTTCCAACGGTTCTTTCACCGGCGTATCTGAGTTGTATTTCACGTGCTCACCCCGAACACAATAATGTCAAACTACGCGTTCGATAACCTCTACCCCGACAACCATGATTGGTCCCACACGTTTATTGACGATGGTATCGGGCTTGAGATCGGTGGTACCAATAACGTTGATACAATTGAGAATGTTTCGATCGTAGGACAAGCCAATGAAATTGTTGCCGTAAACATCGCGTTTAACCCGGTTGCTAACAGGATATACGCCACACCGTTCCGGAATGGTTTTATCACGGTGCAATTCGGCGCGTACAATGCCGGGGGCAACACCACCCCGCTGACGGCCACCCTGTACGAGTACAACAACGCAACTGTCGCATTTGAACCAATTACTGGTGGACGGTACAATACCAATGTGTTTGGGGAAGCCACGACGAACGTGCGCCTGCGCTGGTATGTGAACACGCTCTGGATCACGGTCCAGGTGGAGGGCAACGAATTTGTCTACGGCAACGAAGAGCAGTTTTCTGCCCCCCGGGAGGATCTTCTGAGTATGCTCGCGTTTGAGAACTACAGCGACTTGCCATTCAGCTCGTCGCTCCTCGCGCTAGATCGTAATGGTTATTATGTGCTACACAACCGCTACTTCTTCACGGTCACCAATAGTATACCATGGGCTGATGCGCTGTCTGGAGTCACGGATGATAGTCGTCTTGGCCTCGCCGTTGCAAGCAAAATGCTTGACGCGACCTACTTTCGGGGCTACACCGGGCTCCCCTGTGCCGTGCCACATAACATATACGCCACTGATATGGTGGAGAATACACCAGACGGACCTCCAATTTCATGTGTGGCAATGGCATACGCTCGAAGCCCTGCCGCTAACGGTCGCGGAAAATTAGTAGCTCTGCGTCACATCAACGCCGCAGGGGACGCAGCGATCCTTGAGATATACGATTCCAAGACGAGGCGTCTTGAGGGAAAATCTATTGCCATTGACGCGGCAGACGTGGCTGCGATTCACACAAATGCAGGCGCGCTCGTCGAGGACACGGGTGATCCACTTCGGGACTATGCAAATGGTGCGGGCACGTTCATCAATTTCTTCATCGGCGATGGTTCGGATCACGTCGGCACGTTCCTCTCAGAGTCTGCGAACCAATTAAATGGTGATTACACGTCGACCGTTCCTATTGTCAGTGGCTACGTGCCTTCAGTCTCTGATAATCACATTGTTGGAACCCTAACTAATAGTTCTTTTGAGCATGGCGATGTCAGGGTTAACGTCCATGCTACTGCCAAGGAATTCACCTTCACGTTTCCGGATACATTACCCGCGACTCGGGCGTTCACCACTGGTGCAAGCGGCAACACCCTTTTCCTTGCAGATGGGATCATCTACGTCTTCACCAGTGATGCTGGTGATGTGACAGCAGCCAAGACGGCTGCGCGAACGGCGGCCATCGCCGCTGAGGAGACTGATACGCTGGCAGTTATTCCAGAGGATGGCGCACCTGTTGATATGGGTGACTTTATGCTGGATACATCGAACATCCAGGACGATTTGATGGTGCTGACAAGCATGTTTAAAATTGACGTGAACGGCGTGAGTGCGGATCTTGTCGGAGCTAACACGGACGCCCGTTACAAACTCGTCTACGATGCTAGTGTGATGGAATCACTTGTTGATAAAAATATCGTCGAGCCCCCCATGCCTGTTTTCGGGCTGGGACAGCTTGCCAAGAGCAGCTTTGTTGCACAGCGTGCTGCCGACCCCGAGAATGCCGCCCAGATTGGAACCGCTGACGAGACCGTTTTTGATTTACGCAAGTGCCTGGATGATTTTTATTCCCAAGTGATTGCTAGGGGTAAGGAACTACCCCTCTCCGACCTTGTCGATCACTTCAAGGCACATACCATGCGTGTTCTCGTACCGAACAGTGATGTCACCGACGTTGTCTGTGGTCCGCAACACCTGCCGACAATTGCCACCGGCATTGTTGGTGGGACGCCACAAATGCCGTTTGTGTCGCTAGGTGTCCCTCTTGGCATCTTCATGCTGGCACAGGCCGACGCCGACGGCAACTTTTCGCGCGTACGTCTCTTTCGCGCCATTCCTGCAGATCCATTCCAAGGTGCTGAGGTGCCCGCAATCCATGGCCTCGGGTTTGCAACGGCCGCCATAGATGGTGAACTGGAGGAGGTGCTTGTCTACGGCGACGAGAACTTCCGCGAGGGTGTTACTGCTGCACTGCCAGCTAATTTGGACGGGTACTCCATCGATAGCCTATCGAGTGTGACACTGTCTACGCCGACAATGGTGCCGTTTGCGCTTGGTGGGAGCACGCTGATGTCGTCCACGACAAACCTTCAGATCTGGGATCGAGGTCTGGTTCCGCGGGGAAACGGTGGCAGCAATGCGACCCTGGTGATTTCCCTGCTGAGCTTTCTTGTTGCAGTGGCGCAGCTGGCCGGAGGCGCTGCGTTTGAACGCTTTCTGTATGGCCGCAACATTGTGCAGTTCGGGCCCTTTCTGCAAGCACGGTTTGCGATCAACGTGCCCGGGCGCGCAGCAACCCTGGCGCCGTCGCAACCGGTATTCTTTAGCCCCGGCGGACGTGGGATGCGGCACGTTGGCAGACATGTACTGTGGCGCTAGGGACGATGAAATTCCCGTCTGGCTCATGATCCTGATGACACTGATCAACAATATCCACGAGGACCTCCCCTGGATATTTGGTGCTGGGTCGAGCATGCTTGAGACGGTGGACAGATCTCTACGGGATAAGTGTGTACCATGTCTCATGCGCATAGGTAAGGCCCTGCGCGTGTTGCGCGGAGGCGAGGTCACCACGGCATGCTGCGTGGCTTAATCATGCGAACCTCTGCACCCTTCTTTGATCACTTCTCATTCCAGCTGCATACTGTAGAAATAAACGTCATGTAATGCATTAGTTAGTGGTGGTCCCAGTGGTGTTCATTCTTTTATAGTTGACGCGTGTGGCGCGCTGGCGCAGGCTACGCTTTGCGTACTGCTTGGCCGAGATGATGCTGTCAACGGCCTTGGCGAACGCGCCGGTGTTGCGTTCGGCCGGGGGCATGTTTTTCCACGTTGCCTGGATGAGTGTATGATCGGCCGTGGTGAGAAGGGTGTATTCCGCACTGGAGAGGATGATCCTGGGAACGCGCTGGCTCTTTTTGTTGTGGTGGTTCTCTGCGCTCTGGATGACGGCGCCGGGTGTCGCAAAGACAATCTTCATTCTGGCCATGGTGTTGATGTGGTTGGGAGCAGGGGAGAGAAGAGGAGAAGAAGAAGAAGAAAAGAGAGGTTGTGGTTGAAGAGGATATGGGGAGGTAAATAACTGTGAAGTGAAAGACACGTGTGTGTGTGAGAGAGAGAGAGAGAGAGAGAGATACGAGGCTATCATACCACCACCTCCACCCTTGCGCTTCTTCATGTTATTCCATCATATTGGAATCGCACTGTTACTGCGTGGCATGCGAACCTGGAATAGTGAAAAGAGATATGGAAACGGAGAGAAACGCAAATTGAAATGAAGAGGGAGAGAAGACGAAAAAGAAAATGAAGAAGAAAAAGGTGAGGGAGAGGAGAGAGAGAGGTCTCTCCCTCATCTTTTCCTCAGTTACCCACCTTCACATTTCACATCTTGCTCTCATTTTTCTCACATTCTTCCAGCCCAATCTCCACATCATCTTCACCATCATGTCTGGACGTCCAATCAAGGGTGTGACCAGGTCATACCGCGCTGGTCTCAAATTCCCCGTTGGCCGTGTTCACCGTCACCTGAAGAATGGCAGGTATGCCAAGCACATTGGTGCCGGTGCCCCCGTGTACCTGGCAGCCGTGCTGGAGTACCTCGTCGCTGAGGTCCTCGAGCTTTCCGGCAATGCTGCCGCAGAGAACAAGAAGAGGCGCATTGACTCCCGTCACATCCAACTGGCAGTGCGCAACGACGAGGAGCTCAGCAAGCTGCTGTCTGGCGTGACCATCGCCCAGGGTGGTGTGCTCCCGAACATCAACAGCGCGCTCCTACCTAAGAAGAAGACGAAATAGATGTCCTCGCCAGAACACTCTGTCATTGACATAGGGCCATATGAACCTCTTTCTTCTTATATGACATAAACACACTGCACGAATTCAAAAATGATCGCAGGTTTGAAAGCAATATGCAGGAATAGAGGGGAAGAACCATGAGATTATGATGACTGAGAAGGTTGGGCAAAGAGAGAGAGAGAGAGAGAGAGAGCTTTTCTCCTCTCTCTCTCTCTTCCTCCTCATTTTTTTCGTCATTTTTTCTTCTTCTCTTTTTACCCTCCCGTGTGGTTTATACGATAGTAGACATTTTTTCATGCGTGCTCAATGAATATGGAGCGTGGGGCTGACACGAGTGAGAGATGGTGAAGCGTACAAGGAGCAATTCTCGAGCTCGAGAAATCGTTCTTTGAGCACCCATATCTCTTTCATCCGGCACCGTATTCTCTTCAGAGTTTCAGTGGATGCGAGAAAAAGTGTTTACTCCCGTATAAACAACATGGAAGGGTAAAAAGAGAAGAAGAAAAATGTCGAAAAAATAGGGAGGGGAGAGAGAGGAGAAAAGCAAACCTCCTCCCCGATCGCGTTCTCATGGTTTCCCCTCCACCCAATTCCATCGGCGTTGTATATTCTTCAAAGCCTTACTGGGTTGGAGATGAACACTATGCCCGAGATTGGAAAGGTTCAGGAGGTTAACTTGGTCACTAAGAATTCGGAGTTGACGCCAGCCTTTGTATGCAGCGCGTCGAGAGCCTTCGCCCGTCGCAGGATCTTTTTTTTCGATCCCGAAACATGACGGGTGCCATCCTCACAGAGGAGAAGGGGCCACCGTTTCACCACCGTGTAGTAATTTAAACGAAACGCCATTGTTTTCATCGTGGGGGGCTTGAGAAGAAGCTTCTGCAACTGTTTGAAGCGATCCTCTAATGTTCCACTGGTCGTCCGTTCAAACAGAAAGCCCATGAGCAAGGTGTTGAGGCACCTGTTCTGTTGGAGAGTGTCGTGGATAGCGCCCACGGTTTTCTGCTGAGACACGTTCCAACCTCCAGTGGGGAGTCCATCAATTTCCTTGTAGACGGCTCCAAGGTCGGCCGTCCACACGATGGCGTCGAACGTCGCCCGCAGTTCGCGAATATCCCTCTTGAGAAAATTCTTCAGCCACGCTGGGAACGTTGGAGGCGTGAAGATGAGCGCAGTGATCATGACTTTCGATGTGTGTTCTATCGAAGCAAAAGAAAAGATGCACAAGCTCTGGAACGACCCTGTCTTGCTCACCTGATGACGTCTTCGCCTGTTTGTCCGCGTGACCCAGAGGGACGCTGCCGTCAGCCTCATCGTCATCTGTATCGTTGTCAACCTCATCGTCAACATTGTCGTCGTCGTCGTCATCGTCCTCGTCGTCGTCATCATCTTCTCCGTGGTCCTTTTTCCCACCTTTTTCAGTCCCCTCTTCCTCCTCGTCGTCATCGTCATCGTCACTTGGTTGGTGCTTCTGCAAGATTGCTCTCGCAGGACCGGACCGCTGCTTCGACCGCTTTGTGGGTCGCTCCGTCTCCACCCTCGGGGTAAACAATTGCACTCGTCGGCGCTCCGAACGACGGTATACACTGCTCTCCGGCTGGACCACGGATGTCTCAGCGACAGGCCGCGCCGAACTCGGTTGATGCTGACGGTGACCTGACAGTGGGCTGGACGTCGATGTTGTACCCGACGCGCCGGCAACAGGCTGTGTTGCAGCAGCAGCAGCAGCAGCACCAGTATCGGGGCCCACAGCAGAGGTGCGCCCGCGCAAAGGGGGGCTCGGGAAGGATGTGGCAGAGTGCCGCTGGTGTGAGAACCCATGCCGCGAGACGGTCTGTGAGGATGCATTGCTCATAGCCGCGGCACCAGCACCAGCAGCAGCACCACCAGCAGCAGCGGCACCGGCAGCAGCAGCAGCGACACCAGCGGCAGCACCACCAGCAGTAGCGGCACCACTGCCATGGTCAGAGTGGGGCGAAACCGCAGCCGAAGCTTCGTCGTCATCTTCACCCAGAAAGTCGTCTTCATCACTCTCGGAATTGGCCACCTGTGCTGCGTCGAGGGGCTGCGATGATACAGTCAGTATGGCACTGCTATACGCTTTCTCTGTCAGCTCGACGATATCCTCCGTTGGCATGCTCTTGAGGACTTTGTCGTCTTGACGTATCAGCATCACAACCATACGCCGGTATGTCCGCTTCCCACTGCTCCCTGTGCCAGCGTGCAGCAGATCGGAGAGGTGCATAAACGTCTCACATTGTTGCATGTGGATGCGTGACATGGGCACCTTCGCACTCGTGATGGTGAAGCGCATCATTCCAATGTGCGAGCCAGGAAGGATGTCGAGCATGCTGCCGTCGGTTGTGAGTGGGATGTGTACAACTAGGGGTGTTGGGGTGGGATAGCTCCCGGAATCCCAGTCACCGTGAAAGAGTTGGTTGTCGCTCGCATGTCCCACGCTGTTTCTCACAAGCGAGATCCAGAACACGCGATGATCTTTGGTGATGTACGGCGCGCCATGTTCACAGAGGCGCGATATTGCTGCTTGGATCGTCTTCACGATCACATCTAGCTCAACGTACGTCGCCTTCCTGGTGTGGAAGAGCTTGATTTGATGACGGCGTGAACCGTGGGGCCCGTTTTCAAAGTCGATCACACCTTCTTCACCTTTTGCCTTTTTGAAAAGTATCATCGCCATTTCTTTCAGTTGGGAATACTCTTTCGCGGTGAACATCCCTTTCAGGTGAGCTCCACCATGGAAAGCAAGCGATAATGCAATCGTCGAACCCGCGGTTGGCGTGTCCGCATCAATGGGCTCGAGTGCTGGCGTTGTTTCCGCGCGTTTGAGCACGATGTAGTCTTTTTCCTTGCCGTCTGTCGTGTACATCTTTCGCACCGACATGCCTGATGTATGATGAGGGGGGAGGGAGAAAAAGAGAGGATGAACAAGAGGAGAGGGAAAGAGAAACAAAGAGAGAGAGAGAGAGAAAGATGGAGAGAGAGAGAGAGAGAGAGAGAGAGAGAGAGATGAAAAGAAATTCTCTTGATACTGTGTCCATACCTGATGGTAGCGAAGATGTCAACCCCGTCTCGGGATTCGATAATGAATTCAGAAATGTGGGTAACGGGAGGAAAGAAGGAAAGAAAGAGGAAAAAGAGGAAAGAGAAAGGAAAATGGTTTGCTCTCTCTCTCTTTCCTCATTTTTCTTTCTTTCCTCTCTTTTTCTTTTTTCCTCTTTCTCTTTTTGCCGGAAGCGCGGCAGATCATATGTGAACCATTGTCGTCCCTGCGTATCTTGATTATTGGATGCGACACACACAGACGTACGGGGAATGGGGCTATGATACCCCCACGCCACATCTTCACACGTTTTCTCTCCACTTCCACGTCATTTTGTTCACGGGAACCCCTTCAGCCACCCACCTCACCAACCCTCTTTCCTCACCTTCTTTCCTCACCGTCTTTCCTCACCTTCGTTCTTCTCAACAGCTAATCCAACATCTTATCCAACATCTTATCCAACACCAAAACATGTCTTACGATGCGATATACGATACGATTCACCATTCAGTCAAGGTCCAGGTAATGGGCACCTTGCGAGAGTGCTATGCCAACGCTTTCTACCCACAATTTCTTGCTCAGCTTGTTGATAACAGCAGCACCGTGGACCAATGCAGCGACGAGGAGATCGAGCGCGCCATCCTGGACATTGGCGATGTGTTCAACGTCCACTACTCATGCTCCGAGGAGTATGCGAAGAATCTCGCGCGGCGATTTCGCAGAAAGGTGCTGCGCAGGTTTTGCGCAGTTTATAAAAGCTGCGGCGTCTCGCCGATCCACAGAGAGGCCTCGCCCCCTCCAACTGAGCTGGATGGCCGAGAAAACAGGCATGCTGACATTGCGTCGATGCTTGCCGAACACCTCGCCAATCTGATTGGCCAGACATACTGTACAGTGGTTGCGAAGAGCACGACGGCGGACTTCTTCGAGTACCACAGCACACATTGCACAACAAGGATCAACCAACGTCGCTTTGCGGTCTTTATGAAGCGCACACCATGGATCGCCATCTCCATCCCCAAACTCGAGCAAAAGGCGCAGGCGCGTGCGATTGCACTGAGTGCTGACGTTGTTGACATCCTTTCCTTGCTCCTTTCTCAAAATTAGATTTCGTCTGCACACGATAAACTAAATCATCATGAATAAAACTGTTGTTGAACACACATTGATAAAAGGGAAAAGGGGGGAGAGAACGAAGGAAAGAGTGGAGAGGGAGAGTCCAAGAGAGAGAGATAGAGAGAGAGTGTGCTTTCACCTTTTTCTTCCTCACTTCCTCGTCCCTTCCCTCCCCTCGACACATGGCCCAATACTACATACGCTGCGTTCATGGTATGACACACGACGTCATGGTATTCAGCAGTGAGGTGGAGGGGGTGAGAGGAGTCCGGGGCCGGGTGGTAGGGCTATCATAGGGGGTCGTTATACGAACGAGAGAGAGAGAGGGAGAGAGGCCCATTTATCTCTCACCCCCTTCTTCCACCACGTGTCTTCTTGCAACTCGTTTATCTCTCTCTTCCCTTCGACGCGATGGAGTTTACATCCTCGCTATTTGGTGATATCGCTGTAGACTTTAACCCGGGCCTTGGATTTGATATGACGGATCCAGACTTCAGAAGCCATCTCCATTGCTCTGTCGCCGACGACGGCAACTCTTCACACCAAGTGCTGATCGAGCCCCAGAACATTGCCAGTGCCTTGGACATCATCAGTACATCGTTCACAACGCCGATAGTACGGCTGAACCTTTCTCAGCCTGAATATATCTTTCAAGACGAGGACAACAGTGCGGCCCTCCAACGTCTGCTCGCCCAAAACGTCTGCCCCGTGGATCATGTAATTCTCAAGTTTGATGAATGGGACGAGATTCCATACAATGTGGACCTGCTGACACGGACCCTTCGCGGGAATACCATCATCAGGAGAGCAAGGTTCATATGGATCAAGCCTGATGCTGCAGCTGCTGCCATGCTGGCTATCTGCCACGGACCGGTCATTGAGGAGGTGGAGATGCGAGTCAGTGGCGCATCCTTTGGAAAGGCCTACCTTGCTCTCTTCAGCAGGCTGCGTACACAGATCTTCGGACAATGCAGTCGCCTTTCCGAGCTCCGCATTTGTATCACGAAGCAACCTCGCTTCGATTGGGAGTTTGATTCACATCTGGAGGCCACCGAGGTTTTTGATGTGATTCGGCGCATGAACCCAATGAGGATCCTGCAATACGCATGCTGGGAATGGCCGAGCCAATTCACCCCCCCGCGGCGATTCGTTATATTGAGACATGATACACAAAATGCGTTGGAAGACAGCCACGAACGCGACCCCAATAGCTGGACGACATCTTTCAGAGAAAATGTCCTTCTCTTCACCGCGCTGACAGCAATCCAACGACGCACTTCGCCAGAGCATATGCGACCTGGATTTCATCAGGTAATTGATGTTTTCTCGATGATGGCGCACCAAAACGTGTGTGATAGTGTGCGTGGAATCCAAAGATGCATTACTGGTACAAGAAGTAAGCACGCAATCAGCGACTCAAGTGTCGGAAAAACGACGGATGCCGTCACATAATTTAATAAAAGCTTGGAATCAAATTACATAAACGCGTATCAAACGAGAGCGTGAGCGTCTGGCAAAGAAGGGCGCTATCAAGAAGATGCATCACCTGCAACCATTTCCATTGTTAAAAACATTTTTTCTTTCATTTCTCCTCTCCCTTGATCCAACAGCATCTCCTCACCGAAATGGATCCTTTCGTCTTCACTAAGGTTGAGCGTGATTACAAGAACCGATGCAACAGAAGATGGAGGAATGATGGAAGCGTGGGGGTAAAATGAGGATGGTGGAAGAGAGAAACAAGAAGGTGTGAGAGAGGTAACTCACGGCAGACGTTCACGATCGCTTGTTTTGCGCCCCTGTCATCAATTTTGCTGCAGTAAGACTACTTTACTATGGAGAGATATAATACACGGCTCATTCATCGATCCAGCAACCTGAAGTACAGGCCGTTCGGCGAGAAACGGTCACCAAACGGTGCCCTGGATACCCCCTAATAAATTGCCCTCAGTATCCATCGTGTCCTTCACGTCCCATCCATCGCTCTCTCTCTCTATTGTCCAATCATGTCAGCCACCATGGCACCGTCCAAGACAGCGTCCACCCAGTCGTTCCTTGACAGGACGACTGCAAAGATGACGCCCACGGTGATGCGCGTTGTGGCCGCCGTGGCTGCCGGCGCTCTCCTGCTGGCGCTGGACGTGCCGTGGGTCCTGCTGAATCACCTGTCCCGCGGCCTCTACGCCGGCGTCGGCAGCGACATCTCGCGTTGGGCCATCCCGGTGCTCTGGCTCGGTGTTGCAGTGGCCCAGGTTTGCTTCATTGGTGCATACAGCCCGACCTCGTTGGCCATGGCCAGCATCTTTGGTGCCGCGCTCGGTGGGGTGGTGTACGGCGTGTTCAACGCCACGAGCCTGGTCGCGTTTTCAAACTGGACCCCGCTTCGTGCTCTGGCGGATACAGCGTGGGGCGTGGCCATGCTGAGCGCGGTCGCAGTTGTCTACGCAACCGTATTCCAGTCTATTGTGAGGCGCCAGGTCAATAACCGGGTTGGGAACAGGTTCTCGAGCACGTAAGCTCACCCAGTTAGCCACTTGAATTTCATTCACCTTTTCATTACATCCCATTTCACGCTGATAATGACGCGCCTGTCGGTTGTTGTTGATTGTGGGGGAAATGTCTCGTTGACACCAGAGGGTGCGACGTGCCTACCTGCGCGACAATGTATCATCACGACATCGGAAGATCAGCAGAGGACCCTGATGCGCTTCCCTCCACCCCCAGAATTCTTTGGGGATAGTGACACTCTCATTGGTGCCTGTCACGCCCATGAAAACGTTGACACTATCGCGACAGCCGTTCAAGAACAACCAACGGCAACGGATACATGCAGCGAGATAAGGAAATCATGGCCATTCCCCGAAGGCACCATACGGAGGTTGATTGTCACCGGTGCGGCAAACGTGTCGTACCACAACCATCCTTCCAGACACTCCCTTATGATCAGGGCCTCAGATCACGCCAGGGTGACGCTGTTGTCAGCCGGGAAGGTCATACCGAAGCTCGAGTTACAGATTTCAACGATGGCGACATTCTACGGCTCAGGTGGCGTGGTCGTCAACGAGGCGACGATGAAGCTGGGTCACATGTGCAACGTGCTGGGCCTGCATGTGCTGAAGAGGGTGTACCTCCGTAATTACGCGACAGGAACCATTTCGATCTCGACCGCACCTGCCTGCGCTGTGGAAATGGGAAGCAATCGTGGAGCCATCTCGGTCATTCAATCTCATGGTCAACCCGTGTTTGCACTCTAAAGAATAAATGTTGATTGATTTTAATCGTGTATTGCACTCACTGGGAAAGGGGGAAACATGACGCGCTACGCTGCGCCTCGGACGTGGTGGTAGAGTTTGATAGCAATCCCCGTCGCAGGCACAATGAACGCAGCCACGCCGAGCTGGATCATGGTCCACTGGTGCTCGCTCATACGATTGACGGCGCGGGACGCAACATTATCGCCATGCGAGATCTTGGTGATGATACCATTGGAGAGCATGCCAATGACAAACGCGGCAACGACTGGCCCCATGGGAAAGTATGGCTCGATTTCCGGCATGAAAAACAGTGCCACAAAGATCAGGATGAAGGTGTAGAGGACGACAACCTCTGACTTGAACGACTTCTTGCCACATCCCTTGAAGCCGTGGAAGATGCAGAGGGGCGTGGTGTAACAGAACATCGTGCCGAGGCTGACCCCGAAGATCTCAATCTCAAAGACATAGAGCAGGAGCGAGCCCAGGGCAAAAATGCCGAGGCCACTCAGGAACCATTTCCACAGCATGATAGGTATGGGACTGTCGGGGAGACGGGTGACACTTAACTCCCAGCGCTATTTACACACAAAGGGAGAAAATCCATCATGACCAACTTCAAGCTTCGAACCGTTAGCAAAATGTTGTTGTTTATGATCATAACTCTATGTGTGCTACCAATTATGGCTGCGTCCGTGGCGCTTGACCTCGCGTTTCACCATCATCAGGATACCGTCGCTGTGCACACGGCGAGCGTGCTGATGCAGTACATCTTCACCAGTGCTGTCGTCATATGCGTGGCAACCAGCATCCTGTGTGACGGACAATTTCGAGACTGTGGTGCATACGGCTACGTCTTCATGATTATGCCTGTCGTAAACCTGATCTTTGCCGTCTGTTATGCGGCCAATCACACACGCCTCAACACCGATAAGGACGAGGATGGACTGCGCCACCTTGTCATCCTCACCTCTGCACACATGCTGCTGCTCAGCGCCCTTGTGGTGCTCTTTGTTTTCACATTGGACATCGACGAGACTGTGCAGCGCCACGTGACGCTACCACCCCGCTACGAGGAGAGCGAGAGCGACGCAGCAGTCGTTGAGATTGTTGCGACGGCGTCCCCGTTGTCCGGCGAGGTCATACCGATGTCAGACCCACCCTCATACGACAACATCTCGTTCGACGACGTCTCGCTTCCTTCTGCATTATCCCCTGGCGTTTGAGCTCCGTCGTCAAGGTGCACGCGACGCACGAGTGCCACAAGCCGCTCGTCGAGGGTGGGAGGCGCGTCGCTCTCACCATCCTCCGATGCGTCGCTCTCCGGCTGCATACCTGCGTCCAGCGCCAGAATAAACATTGTGCACACAAACACCCATGCCAGCTTCGTGATGGGGGCGGGGTTGTTTTCAGACGTTCGAAAGACGGACACGGTGCTAAAGGGGTCAGCCAGATACGCGCGCGAGGGGCGCATTCGGCCAATGGGCTGGCCTTCAATCTCGGCCGACTGCCAGAACTTGCGTCGCAGGTAGAGAAAGTAGTCAACGTCGTGGGGGTCCTCCTGGCATGGTGCCAGGCGCCGTTCAATCTGCGGGTGGCCTTCGCCACGGGGCTCGGGCACGTCTGCGAAGAGGGCACGCGTGGCGTCACTGGCACACTGCTGCCAGTTGTTGGGACACAGCTCAATGTTGGCGTAGAGATCGCTGCGCGCACCCATGCGGTCCGCGCTGGTTGCGTCGCGTTCAAGGTTGATCCGGTAGCGCGTGTAGAGCCAGCGGCGCACCACGTTCTCGCCCGAGGGGACGCGGCGCCGCACGTGGCTGAGCACCGTGTCCGGGGGGCCAATGGTCGCAGCGTCGCGCTGGGAGGTGGCCTCCAGCGACCAGCGGTCCAGCTGCGCCTCGTTGGTGTGCAGTGTGTGGTGGACGCCGGTCAGCCAGGCTTGGAATGTTGCGGGGTCCGTCTCGATGGCGAGGCGTCGCTCCGGCCATTCGTCAGTGTGGACGAGCTCCCACAGAACAACGCGCGAGAAGCAGGGGAGTCCGGCCATGGCCAGGGGCGCGGCCTCGAGCAGCGTCACAACGTTGCTGGCCACCTGGGCCGTCTTGGGGCTGTTGGTGGTATGACACTCAACCAGAAACTGCACGTGGGCGTGAAGCATCATCCAGGAGAACTTCTCCTCCTCGTACGCCTGGTAGATGCGCATGCTCACAGGAATGTAGTGGGGGCGCACCGGCGTCGGCGTCATGAGCATAGGCACCCGGTTGCGCTGCTGGGGGAGGGGGAGGCTCTTGGCCCCCCTGCGATTGTTGGCACTGAGAACCCGAACAACATCCTTTTTCTTCACACGTCGTTTAAAGTGATCCATGATGTGGGAGGTGAGAAGACAGGACTCGGGAAAGGGGGTCGAGCAACGGTGTGGAACCGGCAAAGGGGGGGGGAGGGGGGAGTTGAGGCGCAGGGTAAATGATCTAGATTACGTATGCCATTGACGCCATGACCATCATGGCCAGCACCCCCATCATGGACGATGCCGCGGCCACGTCCTTGGCCAGCTTGGCATACTCGCTGTACTGCATGCCGGCATGGTTGGCGACCGACTCGATGGAGAAGTTGAGCATCTCGGCGCGAATGGTGCTGAGGCAGAGCGTCACCCCGGTGAACATGAGCAGCCCGCTGGCAGGCGCTGCGCTCATCGCCACAAGGGAGGTGAGGGAGAGGCACGAGACAATTTGCACGGAGGGATCGCTAAACGCTGACGCAATGCCCGCCATGGCATGTGACATTCGCTTCCGGATGTCGCCTGGCCCGCTGGGGGACCACTGTCGCTCGCCAACGGATGAGGGGTGAGAGGTGGACACTGTAGTATTGGTCGGCACCGGCGAGGCGTTATCATCATAGTCGTCATCGTCATCGTCGTCGTCAGACGTCCAGGGAACAGCCCTTGCTGCGGTAACCTTTATTCTCATTGGCTTATGGTGGAGAACGGTTGGAAATGAGGCATCTGAGGCCTCTGAAGATGACAATAGGTTGGTGGCGTTGCGCTCGCACTCGCTCGCAGTTTCAGCTTCCTCATCACTCGAGTCAATTTTGGACCACTCTTCCGTCTCACTGCCACTCGTCGACTCCCGCACTGCCACAGTGTCTGCCAGGATCGCTGCGTCACTGGGAGCCCTGTTGCCGAGGCTATAGCGATCCGAGGGCGCGGCTGGCGAGCGCGAGCACGAGTTGCCCGAGGCCGACGAGTTGGTGACGGAGATAAAGGAGAGGGCGTCGTTCACAACGGCGATGTCTGGCGTGTCCTCGCTGCGTCGGTGGCCGCAGTGGAGGCAGATGCGATCATAAATCTCTTCCACACGGAAGACGACGGTGGCGTTGATCTCAATCACACGGTCCGACCGCGTGTCATTCACGCGCAGCTCCGTGATGCGACCCGGCGTCCCTGTCCCTTTGGGTTGGGGGATGCTCGGGTTTATCTGGGTAGTCTGCGGCAACCGAGGCAGCGTGGACGCATCACATTCACACAGACTGTTGAAGAGCCGGGTCACGCTATGCCCGACCTCATGTATTGGACAGTGTACCACAACACGAGCCGTGGGAGGCTCGGCGAGGTCGAACGAGAGAATCTCGTCCTCGTGTGCTGGCGGTGTACATGCTGCCCCGTTTCTGCTCTGAACTAAATACACGGCGGCAGCAGTGTAGAGGAGGATGCCCACAAACATGATCACAAGGGGTGTGATGGAGACATCCTGATGCGGCTCCATGGTTTTGACACAGGGGCTAAATGGAAGTGGTGTTGCGTGTAATGGCTTACGATGACGTTCACACTCCTATGTTGAACACGTGATTATAGTACAAATGCAAGCGGCAACAGCAGGCGTATGGCCATGAGAAATACGCGGCACACATAACGGCGGCCGTATGGATATGGTTGTTGGAGAAACGAAGTCAGGCTAACTGTGGAATCGCTATTGGCTCACTCAGTAATTTGTATTAGTTAGCCGCAGGAATGGGCATCATCGGCGTGGCAATAGCTGGCACGCTTCAGCTCTTTGTCTTTGGCATGCTCGTGTACATCTCCGTTCAGATACAACCGGGCCGGGGCGGCCCGGCGCGCGACGAAACAGCGCCGATACCCGAGCAGGAGTGTTGCCTCTACCTCTTTGTGGCACAGGATGCCGAGGAAGCGCTGCGCGGCGACCTCCAGGCCGTGTCACTGGAGCTGCTGACCGAGCTGAAATACATGCGGATGAAGCGCCTGCCCAGTGGCGACCAGATTACGAACGTGGTGGTGCACGTGGACGAGGCAGGGGTGGCCGCGCAGCACTTTCGCGAGATACTCTGTGCGGGACGCGCACACCGGCTGACCTGCAGCGACCGGGACGTGGCGCCTGCGCTGCGCGATGTGGATGGCGCGCGCTTCTCACGCGACTGCCACCCGTTTGGCGAGGCGCCGCGCCCCGGGGATTACGTTGCGCGGCTCTGCTTCAGCGTCAAGGGAGAGGCCGCGTCCGTGGAGCGACTCTCCGAGGCGCTGCAGACGGGCGGGCGTGTGGAGCTCACGGACGAACACGAGACATACCACGTGGTGGTGGATCGCGTGGTGTGACACTTAGCCCCTCTTCCGTCAGCAGTGCAGAACATTGTCATGTCGGATGATATTGGCTTCTACTATCGCCGGGACCACGGCCCTGGTAACGATGCGCGGGCGCTGGTGGAGGCAGCCAATGTTCAGCTTGTGGCCGCGGGCGAGCCGCCGATTGCCGTGGTGGAGACGGGCGACCTGCGCGCGAGGCTGGAGCGTCGTCGGGAGCCGCTGCCACCGTTCTTCAAGCGCTCGCCAGTGCTGGTATACACGCTGACCGGGGGTGCTGGAGCCCGTGGCCGCGCAGGGGTCGACCCCCGACCGGTGGTCGGGCTGCTGGAGGGCGTGGGCAACATCCGCGCGTTTCTGACGTCGATCATGGGAGCGCTGCAGTCGGACTCGACTGAGAGACGCGTCTCCGGGCACCACACCGCGTCGGCCCCGGCACCTGCCCAACACGTGGAGGTGCCCGAAGAGCTGATGAAGATTATGGAGCTGCGTCGTACCAACGGGATTAGCAAAGACTAGATATTGGGAGGTGTGTTCATAAACGTAACAAAAATGAGCCCGCTTGGGGTGTGGGTTGGGACCATGTAAATTGCTCGCGTGCTCCAGCCGTAGATCCAGCCTCGCCTCGCCCAGCTCCACCCCCACCCCCACATCCACCTCATCTCGCTCAGGTATGCCACGGGTTGGGCAGGCGTGGTTGTGATGAAGGAGGAAGGGGACCTGTTCTAAGCTGGGCCGATTTTGGAGGGGCTCACTTCGAAACAGGGGGGGGGGGGATCAAAATCTTGCGCGCGGTTTTCGGGGTTTCAGGATGAGAAAGAGGGGAAGGGTTGGCTAGTAAATTGCTCTGCTCACCCTGGGTTCTTCACACTTCATTCTTGTACCACTATCCCTGATCATCCAGCTTAATTCCCCCAGACCCTATCCTTCGCGATGGCATTCCACGGCGGCCTTGAGCCCTACGACTACCATGAGGGTCTTCACCCCGGCCAGGAGTGGACGTACGCCTCGAAGAACGATGCCAGCGACGACCTGACAGTCCCGTCCGGGTCCGACCAACTGTACGACCACACCTTTGAGGCAGCGTTTGAGTACAACCACGACCTGGTGGTCACGCTTCCCGACGACGACGGCGCGCAGTTTTACGACGGCCGACCGAAGACCAAGACCCTGTTCAAGCTGCAGCCCGGCATTGACCTGTCGTTCCAGATGGGTTTGGAGGTGCGCCTGCCGGGCATCTTCGGTGTTCTTGGTGGTTTGGCAGACTCAAAGTACATCACCGTTTTGCCTGCGCTTATTGCCGATGATATCGCTGGTGCAGCACAGCATCAGGTCGGCGCACTCGAAGGTGAGCTCTATGCGAACATCCCTGATGGTATTGGTATCGGTGACATGGATGCAAACTACAACCTTCCTCGGACTGCGAGCCACTACGCCCACTGGGTGAATGGCGCTGGATTCCGTATTGTCGACGAGGTCGAGTTCAAGAGCGGCTCGCAGACCATGACGAAGATGACAAAGGATACCATCTACGCGATCAGCGAAGTCAACGGCGTCTCCGGATACCGCGCTGCTGATCTGGCTGGCTTCTATGGAACTCGAGACGAGCTTATCCGTGCCAGTGCCAGTGAACAGGCTCTGTTTGTGGAGATCCCCCTCTTCACAAAGACATACCTCAAGCGTGTGCAGATGCAACTTGGTACGGCCACCCTTACAGTTACGACACCAAAGATCGAGGACATGATTGTGGTTGCACACCCTGCGGTTTTGGTGACGAAAAGTGCGTCCGCGGCAGTAGGTGTTGTTGACGCATGGCGAACCAACGCCGCCGTGGTTAGCCCGTGGGTGCCTGGTACCGCGCTGGACCCCAGCAAGGACCTGCAGATTGTGTTGTACGAACGTGTGCTCACACTCCCCCAGCATGTCAACGCCGCACGCATGAAGTGGGCGCTGGCGAACACCGAGGCGATGCTGGTTCACAACCTCAAGACCGACTCACACGTGGTCGATGGACGGACCCTGACTGGTAGAAACGCGGAAAATCCAGTGAGCATTAACATTCGCGAGGACCATGCCATTGAACAAATTATTGTTCTGGCGCGACTGGCAGCGAATGGGAAGGCTGACCCCTTCAACTACACGCGCCTGGGCCCTGAGGCTGGGACGCATGGCTTTGACGCTTTGGGTGCCGCAGCGGTCAACCCTGTCGAACACGACGTTCGCCCCTCACACAGTAGCGACCTGGACATCATCAAGAGTATCTCGCTGCGCGGCAACCGTGACTACGTTGTCAAGGATCGCCCGGCCAAGATCGCACGGACAATTGGCCGCCGTTGGGTTGGCATGCCCACCTACGGTGACAGCTACACCTACGTCCTCCCGTTTGACAACCCGAGCTGGGTGACATCTGGTGACGTTAGCGCATGGAATGATAAGCACACGGGTGCCATGAACCCAGCTGCCATTCGTGACTTTGTTCTGGAGCTGAAATTCGACGGCAACATGGGCACAGTGGACAACCCCGTGGAGATCATTGTTCTCCTGAAGTACATCATGAGTGTGAAATACGAGTCCCAGACGCTCACTCCGACATTCGCCCAGGACCATGACTTCATTGAGAATGTCACATACTCTTAAGTGTCGGTGGGGAAACCCTGACCACTCCCATAAATATCATGTAAATTGACACTTTGAGAGAAAATGGGAATGGGCGCTTTGCTCTGCGTCTGTGGTGAACGTGTTGAGAAGTGGAAACTGAGCAAGGTTGATGGAGAAAGAACGAAAGTCAAACTGGAAAAATGTGACAACGTTTCAATGTTCGAGACTCTTGGTTGCACTCGAACAAAGAGTACGGGAACGCTTGGCCGTCGCTTCTCCGAAAAGTCGACGGAAGGTGAGAACGAGTGCAAACCATCTTCCATGCTCTAGGACCAGTGTACGCGAGGAAGCAAGTAAATTACCGCTCCATTTTCTCAAGACGGGAGAGGGTGATCACAGTGATAGAAATGCGTGCGGGCGACATCCCACTGGCACCGTCGGTCCGAAATGGGCTCAGCATAGAGGAGATGCAGACTGAAGCAAGATTTAACGATGCCCTTGGCCTTCATGTCCTATATCGAAAAGAACCGCCCGCGCTGTTTCGTGCTGAACCGCTGTACGCATCTTTACCGAGAGGCACGGTCCGAAATGCTGACGTCAATATCTCCACACAACATGGGCCACCGAGCAACGCGTCGCCCGAGGAGGTTGCTGCCTTTATGCGTGACGGTCCCCAGGTCAAGAATTTGAAAGCCCCGTCAACCATACTCAAGGGGGTGAAGCCTGAGGTGGAGGCCTTTATGGATGACATTGGTGGCGTACGAAAGAGGAGCGAACGGGAGAGGCTTGGTGCACGTCCAGATGAACGGGTTGCACTCAGCGACAAAGATACTGGTCACGAGCTGCGGTTTGTGAGCCACATCATTCCCGGTGTGGAGGGGATGGAGACGCGCCGAGGTATTACAACGGCGATTTATGATCCGCGTGTCAATCGACAGCTGATTGAGAACCATGGCTCGCGCGAGTTGGCCATTGGTGAGCAGGCCGAACAATGGGCTGAAGTGACGCGACCTGAGCTGGGAACGGTGCCGGGTGTTTTGCCGGGTCTGCTTGATGCCTTTAACAATGCACAACGAATGGCAGCATCACAGCAGGCGACGCGCGGTGCAGGCGTGGCTCCCACGTTGGAGATGATGGACCCGTTAGCTGGCGCGTCGCCCAGCGGCCGTGCAGCAGGCCAGATTGCATCAGAGATGTATTCCACCACGAAACTCACCCAAAATGCTGCACTCCGCGCTGCAGTACTTGAATATATTTCAGCAGCTGCGCCAGAAGCGCGTGCAGGAAACGTGGCCGTTGGTAATGGACTTTCCTCAGTCAGAGATGAAGTGACACTACCAGGTGTACGTCTCGTAGCGTTGGAGCGTGAGCTCGCCGGCGAGAGTCTGGTACCACTCCACAATGCGAGCCTTGGAACCCGCGCACCACTCAAGAGGGCACATGCACAGGAGGCCGACTTTGATCGTACGTTGGGAGTGGGACATGAGCGTAGCACGATGACAGCAAGACAGCTCGCGCTTCTGAGGGAGGCCGACGGTGACATAGTCCCCCGTACGACCCTTACCAATGGCGTGTCGTCGGTGCGCACACGCGAGAAGCATGGTGGCATGCAACAACCTGGGAGGACACGTCAGGTAGCCGTGGAGAATTATGGTCAAGTGCTGGAAAACAAGATGGATAACCGGGGTCGGACGGGTCTTACCACCACCCTTTCGAACCACTCGGCTCTGCCGTCCAAAACGATACAGAAGCGCCAACAGCACGAGGAGTTGATTGAAATCCCCGATGTAATGCACATCACACGACCTGATCAGCGTGTGAGAGCGGGCGAAAGCCTCAGCCAAAAGAGCATGTTGACACACAGTAGCGCGAGCCGGAAAAGTGAAACACCGGCCGGCTTCCGGGCGTTGTTCAGTGGACTTGAGAACGGTCGACTGGAGGGGGCTCGCATGTATTCCCGCGGTGTACCCTTATTCTAATTGATACTTGCGATATATGAATTTTAATTAACGTGTCGACAATTAAACGCCACATATCAACTCCATGAAATTACATCTAGATTTTTGTGATAAATTGATTATAGAATCGCAAATCACCACCCTCGGCGATTAATGCACTGTTTCGGGAAACACACATTCGGACTGCGCTGTTGTTATGATTCTGATAAACGAGGGTGCCATTGACGAGATCCCAAAGACGCACTACACCATCAAAATCTGTTGATATAACACGCGCACCATCTGATGATAACGCGACTGAAGTCGGGTATCCTTGAGTAGAGAGAACATGGATCAAAAGTTGTCCATCGAAAACACGCCTGACTTCAACCATACGTTATGGGGAAGCATGGTTGTTGTCGCGTGTACTGGATAAATGAGTGTGAGGGGTGGGGAGGAAGAAGCGAGAGAGAGGTGCCTTACTGCGGGCACATCACAGCAAGGGCAGATAAACAGCCACGAACGTCACGTGATGAAACTTTTTTTGTTTCTTTTCTCTTTTCTCTTTTGCTTCTCATTCCCCCTGCCTCGACTGATCCTCTTCGTCTTGTGGTGCGCCACTGTGAAACACTCCGTCTGGTCACGGACCACAGTGGACCTGCCCCACGTGGTGCTATCATAGGGGGGTAGTATAAGGGATTTGCCTCTCTCCTTTCTTCAGCATTTTCCTCGCTTTCTCCACCTCGGCCACTCTCCTTCTCCTCTCTTCCCAGTCTTCCTTCCTTTTCTTCTCTTCTCTTCCTCCCACCCCTCAGCCACCACCACCATGCTCATTTCGTACGAGCGCGCCAACAACGAGAACTTTGGCCGCCAGGTCGCCACGGTCACGAACGAGGTCGCCACCAGCGCAAACCTCCCCCTTGGCGCCGAGCTCCAGGTTCTCAGCCTCTCCCCCGAGCCGGGCGAGAAATCTCCTGTCATGCTCGGCGCGCTTGTCACGCACGCACCGAAGATACACGAGCTGGAGATCCACATCAACGACCCTGCAGGATTCAATGAGGATGAACTCCAGGAGTTTCTCGAGGAGCTGAGCGAGGCTCTGCCGGAGGCGCCCCTCGCCCGCTACACCGTCTACCTGGTGTCGCCTGGTATCGAGGATCACTGGGAGGTGCTGATCGACGTCATCGCCAATCACAACACCAACCAGCACACCAAACTCCGTGTGCAGCTGGGAATGGCGTGCTTCGGCGACCGCGACACCATTGAGGGCCTCTTCGACTCTCTCAGCCAGCAGAACGCCTTCAGCAGTGTCCACATCGAGACGTCGGAGATCGATGGCGACGCCATCCACGATGACTTCATCACCAAGGATGCCGCCCAGCTGCTGAGCGTGGTGGCCGGGCTCACCTTCACCAACAGCGCGCTGACCATCCACATGGAGCTACCGATGACCACCTTTGCTAGCCACCACACGGAGATGCAAAAGGCATTCAACCGCGCGCTGACGGCGCTCGTCGGCCCGCGCGCTATCTCCAACCCGGACGAGCGCAGCCGTGTTGCCATGAGCTTCAACCCGGACGACTATACCATGTCGATGGATGACGAGGAAGACAACGCGTAAGGGGGGGCCCATGGATAGTGTCAATCTCGCGTGATAATCCACTTGAGAGCGCATAGTGCTATTTGTCTTTGTTGATGCCAATTAGCCCCCCATACACACACACACACACTACACCTTCATCGATTATGCCTCACACACACGGCGAAAACTCCCAGAGTTGTTGAGCGGCTTTACCGTGTTGTGGCGGCCTTCTCGCCCGATTTCTAACTTGGCGCTTTCGCCTTCCTCTTTCCACGCACAATCACATTCTGAAATAAAGCTTTATGAACCACTGTGAATAGTTATATTGGAAGAAGATATTCAGCTATCTATCTATCTATTCATCCGATCTCTTATGTTCCGCGAGCGCCCATTAAAGAAGCCATCTCTGCTGGCACCATAGATCGAGCTGTTGAGCGGGCTTACCGTGCTGTGGCAGCCTTCTCGCAAGATTCCAACTTGGCGCTTTCGCCTTCCTCCTTCCACGCACAATCACATTCTGAAATAAAGCTTTATGAACCACTGTGAATAGTTATATTGGAAGAAAATATTCAGCTATCTATCTATTCATCCGATCTCTTATGTTCCGCGAGCGCCTGCGAAAGATATATGATCGCAGTCTCAGCAAACATGTGCGCAATTTTCATGGCTTTTCTCTCAACCGTCACCACGTTGAGGGTGAGCCAGCCCTTGCTCTTTATAAATGTTGCAAATTTGCGCGGACTGAGTCTGGCTTTGACGTTGTCGTCGTAGTAGTCAAAGAAGTCAGCCGTCAAGGTCTTTGCTCGCTGCTCACAGTATGTCTGGGCGATAATGTGTGAGACGTGCTGGGCCAACATCAGTGCAACGCCTTCAGGTCGGCCTGCCGAGCACTCCAGCTCTGTCGGAGGAAACGAGATACCTTTGGGGGTAACACGGGCATCATCGTTCTTACTCTTTCCGCTCCAGAAGCAACGCAGCAGTTCGCGAAAATCCCGCGAGAGTCGTGCTGCAGTGCTCGGTCGCTGTGGAAAATGAACAACAAACAGCTCGCCCATGTCCAGAACGGCGTCTTCAAGCTCGTCGTCGCTATACACGTCGAGCGCCATCTCTTTGAGACAATGGATCATGGGTGGAGCAAATGCTTTGCAATAGATGTCCTGCATCCCGTTGAGTAGCTGATTGCGAAAGGAATCCACGATGGCATCGTAGACCGCGTTGGCGGACATTTTTGTGAACGAGAAGCTATGAAGAAGAAGAGAATAGAAACAATGAATGAAGAATCGAGGGAGGATGGGTGAAGGAGCGTCGACGACCAAAATGAGAGAAGAGAAGGGCAAGCAACATGCTTTCGCATTGGGTCACTATGATACCCCCTCATGAAAAAACGTCCATTTACCCCACAGGCGTGCTTCGCCATGTTTCGCAGAATCTTTGGTTACGGACCCAGTGATGTACATCACACCTCAGATCCGGGATCGGTTCTCGGAGGTCAGACTTGTTACGGAAACCGAGCGAGATCGCGAGTGGTAGACATATATGTTGATGGAATGCTTTTGTATTGTGGATACCTTTGTGGAGATTACAAAATCGTGTAAGAAACGCCACATGAGCCCGGCATCCTTGTAAATTCTCCATGCATGCACGCGACGTTGACAATGCACAATCGTCGGCTTCCCGCAGGCGTGGACCATATTTATGTGGTCACGCTTCCGCAGCGCCTTCACAATGTCAGGGCCATCCTTGGAAAGCAGCTGCGTCTGCGGGAAGGTGTTGACTTCACCATTGTGCATGCCACGCCCAGTGCCTCGCTCAACATTCATCATATGCAGAGGTCAAAACAGCTCACGCGAGCCTTCCGAAGCGGCCGTGTCGCGTGCCACATGTCGCACTTGCGCGCAATGCGAACGTTTCTCGCCTCTCCACACCAAACGTGTATGGTGATGGAGGACGACGTTTATCTGGACGGGACGCCGGAGGAGGTGGTCGCGCGGGCGAGCGAGGCGCGACGTCACGCTGATACCCAGGGCTGGGACATGCTTTATTTGGGATTCTGCCACGAGGTCAAGTCCCCCTTCTGGCAACGGGGCTGCCCGGTGCGCAGGGCGCGCTTTCCGCTCTGTCGCCACGCCATCTGCTACCGACGACATGCCGTAGAGCGCCTGCTGCCTGAACTGTGGCCGATGCGTGGCCACGGCGACCGGATGCTCATCCAAACGGCGAAGCGTTTGCGCCTGCGCGTGCTGACTGTGCAGCGACAGCTATTCCGGCAGAACCAGCGCGAGTTTGAGACGACGCTTGGGAATCGGTCGAAAAAGGTTGAGTTTAGGCCCCCCCTGAGTATTCTTATCCCTGCGAGTCTTGCGGCATGTATCATTCTCATGTTTATCCTCGCAACCGTCTTAGACATTCGTAGATAAACATCACGTTGTTTATTGAAAAGAATAAAACGCAGGAGCTTCTGACTTGGTCACCAGTGCGCGAGCCGATGCGTAGAGTGTTTCGGAGCTTGGTGGCTTGAGACGCGCGGCCTCAGCAATCCAGTTGCTCTGTCAGTAGCAGTCTTGGCTTCAAGGGTAACGGTCTCATGATCACGTTTATAAATTTGACTCCTATCCACATTTTATATGTAAACGTGTGATGTCCTCTGCAATCTAAACCGTACTCAGCGCCTCGTCCACCACCGAGGGCAGCTCGGCCTCCAGCACGGGGTCGCGCTCGAGCTGCACCTCAATGTTGCGAATGCGCTTCTCCTGCTCTGCACGGCGCCGCTCCACATCACGCTGCTGCTGCGCCTCACGTTCCAACACCTCGCGCCGTTTGTGTTCAAGCTCCCGTTGACGCCGCTCCTCCTCCTCCTTGATGCGGCGCTTCTCCTTGGTCAACGTAATCGCCTTGGCCGCGGCCCAGATGGCCGGATGGCATGCGCGCCACTCGTATTCCTTGGTGACACAATCGTTGGGACGGAAGTAGTAGCAACACTCCATGTAGCCGGCACCCTTGCGCTCCTCGGTCGAGTTGATCACAAGACAGGAGCGCTGCTCGGGGTCCCACGGGGGGCGCGCCGTTGCCTGCGACAGTAGCTTGATAAACTTAGCCTTTTTGCCCACACAACCAAAGGCCTTCTTGAATACCTTCTCCTTGTCTTTGTCATCGGAAAGGTTGTAGGTAAGAATGTGGGTGGCAGCAGCTACCATCTCGTCTGGCGCCTGCTTGAGGAACTGGGTAACCATAACCGGTAGCGCGCCCACCTGTCGATACATACTGTAGAAGCTCTTCATAAAAGGTGTATTGAGATTCTCCTTCTTGTACGCAACGTCGTCAAACGCAATGAGGGTAACGAGGGGCTTCTTCCTGGGGTTCTTCTTTGCTGCCTTCATGCGACTCGCAGTGTGAAGCTTACCAAGACCCATGGTGCGCTTGAGGTACTCCTCGGCTTTGGGCCATGTCATGCGCCGAAAGGATCCTGTCTCATCCTCATCATCGTCATCGTCCTCTGCAGACGCGTCTACACCCATGATTTCGCGGAGCTCCTCGCCAAAGTCAATATCACCCGCACTCTCATCCACAATGAGGATGATGTTGATACTGGGAATGTGTCCAGCCGCGCGGATGGCCGTTGTCTCCGAACCCGTGACGAGAATGACGTCGTTCACCTTGTTGCGCATTGCGTATAGCACGTGGAAGAGCGCCGTCGACTTGCCGGAGCCCGGCGTGCCATTGATAACCACAAAACCATGCTCAGGGATGATATCCGTCTCCGGCTGCCACTCGCGCAGGTACGCCTGCCGGTTCTTTTTCAGCCGCTCAACCAGTCGCGTGCGATCCTCGGAAGGGACGTCGTCAACCAGCGTGACGTCATCGTCGTCCACGCCTGTGGCACATGGAGGGGCTTCGACGTGTGGACGCTTGGCCGGCAGGCCCGGCAGAGCCACGGGCTCGCCGTCCTCGCTCTGCGCGGAGATGTGACGCAGTTTCGCAGGGGCGCGTCGCGCGCGGCGCGCGGTGGTTTTCCGATTCGGTGTCGGTGACGCCCTAAAAGCTTCGTTGTCGTCGTCGTCGCTGTCCGATCCGCAGACGGAAGGCTCGCCGCGTCCACGCTTGGCAGTTGTGGCGAGCCACTCGGCCGGCATGCCGTCATCGTCAAAATCAGGGAGAAAGTCGTCGTCACTGGCCATGGTTTTTCTTGTCCTGTTGCTGCCCATTTACTTGCCCGTACGCTAGTTAGCCTAAACATAGCATGAAGTCGGCCGCACGGGTGGCTCGCGCGAGGACAGCCGGTCGCGTGGCAAGCACGGTGCAGAGCCGCAAGGCCAAGGGTCGCCGTCTCCAGCAGCGCGTGGCCCGTGACATTGTGAATCACTTTGAGGGGCTGGAAGAGGGAGACGCGCGGTCAACATCCATGGGCGCTGCAGGTGAAGACGTGCTGCTATCGCCGCTCGCTCGGCAGCGCTTTCCGTTCACGGTGGAGGTGAAAAACTGCGAGCAGCTCGCGTTGGGCACGTGGTGGCGCCAGGCGCGGGCGCACCGTCCATGTGCACCTACGCTCAACGTTCACGCGCTTCTGATTCTGGGTGGGAACCGGCAGCCGGTTATCGCAATGCTGTCAAGGGAAGTGTGTGCCGCGCTTTTTCCAGACCACGCCGGCACCACGATACAGGAGGAGCCCGTCCACAGGCGCGCCGTGGAGAGGGCCCGACGGAACGAGATTGTGTGGACCACCATTATTGATCACTGCGTTCCAGAGGGTCACAGAGACGTTACACACGTCGCATGTGTCGCGTGGAAAACCCTGCTGACATGGTGCCACCGAGAGGGCCTGCCGGCCGCTGCGCGCGAACAAACTCCAGCATAGCCTCGTAGTGGGCCAGAGACTCGCGCCGGCCCGGGCGCTCGGCGCCGGCCTGGAGCTCCTGGACGGCCCGTGCTGCAACAACCTCCGACTCGCGCTGTGCTTCGCGCGCTCCGACCCGAGATGCAGCCAATGTCTGAGCGAGGAGAACCATGGCGCTGCGACTGTCAAGCTCGCGGGCAACCTGGTTTCGGTCCAGCGCCGTCGCACCGCGGACCAACGCGTCGCAGAGAACAATGGCTGTCGCAGCTTCCAGTCGGATCCGCCTGGCCTTCTGTGGAGAGACCTCGATGGCGATATCGAGATGAAGGAGGATGATGGTCATGCAGCGTGCAATGGCGGCCAACCGTGCCGCAGTATCGGGGAAGCGCCGCTGCACCAGTGCGCGGTAGTAAGCGAGGGGCTTGGGTTTGAATCGGGGGTGAAGTTTCGCTGTGACCATATTGTGGAACTTGATATAAAAATCAGTCATGTTACGCGCGAGAATGGCGTCGTTGATGGAGTGGGCGTGATCAAAAGCCACGATGTTGTTCATGGCACCCACGCGGCAGACGCGACAGCTGATGACAAGGTCAAAGTTATGGAAAAAATGCTTCATCAACAGGGCAGTCTCTTCCTGCAGCGCCGGGTGTGCGCGATCCCAGAGAAAGGCTATGGCATGGTCACCGTCCCAGAGTAGGGGACCAAAGAAGCCTGGACGAAAACCTGCGTACGGCATTATTGCATGATATTTACTTTGTCATGGGGGAAGAGAAGTTGGTGATGCGTTGTGAATTTCGTTCAGTTAGCTTATTACCTTGCTATTGATTCCCTGATTTTTTTTTTCTTTCGTTTCTCTCCCTCTTCACCATGGCCCAAACCATCTTCCGCAACCTGGAGCGCGATGGCGTCCGCGACCAACTCTTTACATCCGAGAGTCTCAAATCCTCGATTGCGACTTTGAAGACCAGTATTTCAAGCTATTTCAAGACATGTCGCACCGACTGTGAGGCGATCCGCATAAAATGTAAGACGGTCAACGACCTGATTGGGGCCCACAACGGCAGCGAGATTATTGCACAGGGGCCGCTGATGGTGTGCACTGTGTACATGCTGCTTGAGATCATCGCCGACTTTGAGGCGCTGCGAAATGTCGCGATTGATACCCCCCAGCAGGATACACAGAAGGTGCTCCAGACGCTGCTGTCGGAGATTCAGGCGCTGAAGGCAGACCGCGACACATTGCTCAAGCACATTGATCAGGGTGCGAAACACGAGGTCACGCTGGCAGAGCTTGAGAAGGCGCAGCATGACAACGTGCACCTGAGCGAGCGTCTGGCCACCCTCGAGCGGGAATCCGCGGTCAGTAAGGCTGAGAGGGCAACCAGCGAAAAGATGCGCAGCGCGATGGACATTCTTGATCTGATGCCGCTGGGCGCTTCACCCACGCCTGATGCCGATGATGATGATGCATCTGCCACGCGTGCCGAGCCCGCCATCGGCATCGATGAAATCCCAGAGACGCAGGTTGACGATGATGTGGTAGCCGCCATCGTGGACGACGATGAACCTGACAAGCATGTTGACGGCGTTTAAGTGCCGGTATGCACACACCAGCAATTAAATGTAAATTGGTTTCAATGTTGATGGTTCTTCACTTATGCGAAGGGGCTGTCTGCCTTCCTGGTGTTCGTAGCCTATTTCCAAGTTGTCGGAAACGGGGGGACGATGGGGGGGAAGAAGAGAATGAGGATCACGTAGAAACATCTGATGCCGCAGTGTCCCTGGACACACGATCACGGGGAGATGAACAGGGGGGGCCGATAGATCTGAGAAGACACAAGGATGGATGTCGCGCAGAGCCCTTTTGCCACGTGCAGGGGGAACATCAAATCGTGCAATACGAGGCACCACCGACCGGTATCCACAGTTTGTTTGGGTTTGCTGATTCCGATCACGACGATATGCTGGGGGCTGCCATCGTGAACAGAGACGGCACTCTGATGACTCTGGACGGGCCGATGGCAGAGATTCTCTTTGGAGAACGAGGCGACTGTGGACAGAATGTTGAGGACATTTGGCGTGAAAATATACACGAAGTGATGCTCCTGATGCATGATGTCGCGCGAAGCAGTGGTCAGGCACAGACCGCCATTGTGATTGACGGCACACCTGCGCTACTGATGGCCATATCAATTACGGTGGCTGGTCAGTCACTTGGTGCTGTTTTTGTTGCAGTGCACATGCGAGCGCAGGCAAACATGATTCATGCTGCACCCCGGGAAACTATGCGGCACGGATTGCATGTTCTCAATGGCACTGATGTGTAGTCTTCATAAACGAATGCATGTATTGTGAACGTGACAACAGTGGGTAAGAAAAGGAGGGTGGGAACTCGCTACATGCCTATGTTAGTCTGCCGTGAGAGCATCAAGATCAATCCGTGCAAAGACGTTCGGGGTAACGAAGTCGCTCAAAAGCCAATCAACACTCCAGGGAAGATTCATCGCTTCCAGCTTGGCCGTGATCCGATTGGCGAGTTGCATACCATCTTTGTCGCAGGTCACAATGGCGAGGACGATCGTATGGATACCACGCCTTGCGATGAGAACACGCAGCTGCGAGTAGGCCTGTAGTTTCTCCTCCTGCATGACAAGCTGCTGTTCAAGAGCGCGACAGCGTGCGGTGAGCTCAGCGAGGGTGGGGGTTTTGGTGTCCTCCTTGGGCAGTGAGCGATGACTGCCATCACCTTTCGCACCGGTGGAAACTGTTTCGGCCTGTGCTTTACGGCTGCGCGATTGGGGCTCTGTGGTCTCCATGACTCTGTCAAGCGGCTAACTGCGCCAGTGTGACGATGGTTGGATGAGAATAGGGAGCCAGGAGAGGAAACTTCTTACAGGTCAAGGAGCTCGCGCAACTTCATTTGTTCCTTCACCTCCCGGAGGGCCTTTTCGCGCCGGAGATAGCTGGCGTTTTGCGACTGTGCGCGCAAGAGGCCGTCGATTGACGTGTCCTTATCCGTCTGGGACGTGCGGCGCTGTTGTTTCTCGAACCACCGGATACCATCGTCTCTATCCCCATCTGGGTCACTGTCACCGTCCCGGTGTCGACGTTGTGGAAATGCACCATCTGACGCAAGTTTCGAGCCACGTGCATCACCTCCAACCACGTACAGGTTGGCAAGGTGTTCCTTCCAGCGTGCCATGTATGCGGTCTGTCGGAGAAATTCATCTATATCATTGTTCACCTGTCCCATGTCTGTACGAAATGCGTGAAAGAGGTCGTAGAATGCCGCAGTCATCATTTTCATCTCATCGTCATCGAGAAGTGGTGCCGATGCCAACGCGCGCGCGACACCCTGGGGCACGCGGAAGGCCCTGACCATGAGTTCGGCCCGGGTCACCCCCTCAGCCTGTTTTGAGCGACCATGTTTCTGATGCCGTCCAGACTTTTCCCCGCCTGGGCGTGTACTGTGGCTATACGTACCAAGGCCGAGGGATGCGTCAGCAAGTGCAGCGAGACGGCTCGATGAGGTGCCAGCCTCTCGGTTCGCATGTGTCGCCGTTGCCCGGTCTCGCCGGGAAGGGCGCAGCTCCTTCAGCGTCTGTTTCACCAGTGTCAGACGCTCGCGGACATTCTGTGCGAAGCGTTTCTCCCACGGCATATCGACACGACACTGGCTGGAGACGTACTGCCCTGCCTGGCTGAGGCTCAGCGTGCGCATTGCCTCGGGGTAGTGTTGGCGCAGCCTCTCTCCGGCACTCATGGAGATCAGACAGCGACCAACACTGGAGCTCCGGTCGGAGGCGCGACAGGGTGTCACACACGTCTCGAAGGAGCGCCGCTCGCGTTGCGCCGCCCGGTTCAGAATGCTTGAGGCAACCGTGGAGTTCACCTGCACGTCACCGCGGAGCACGGCGAGCTCGTCATCGGTCATGAAGTATTTGAGTTCCTCAAGTCGGGCCGGGGGGATATGCGTAAACCCGCCCTCGGTATTCCAGCCCGGCATGTTTTGATTGTAGGACGCAGGGGTATACATGGGTGCACCCTGGGCCACGTTGTATGACGGCGGCGCAGGGCCCTGCATGGGTGGCTGTGCGATCTGAAAGAATGGGCCTGGTGGCATGGCCTGTGCATGAGCCAGCGCAGGTGCAGGTACATGTGCATGTACAGGTGCAGGCACAGGTGCAGGCACAGGTGGTGCAGGCGCATAGGATCCATATGCGGGTGGAGGAGGCGCTGTTCGGATGCCACTCAACGGGACGTGTTGGGCATTGGTCGGGCCAGCATCAGGGCCGCGGCGAAATGTCTGAAGGTTGTGCCCCAGACGGGCCTCTTCCTCAAGGTCGGCCATCATCTGCCTCTCGAAGAGGCTCATTGTTTGCAGCTACTGGGTCACTTAACCTTCAGTGAGACTGTATTGGTTCCAGGATTATCGGAAAGGAGGTCTGAGGCAGTCGTTAAAAATGGCCAATTTACAGGGAGCTCCACACAACACGGATACTAAGCCAGAAGGATACATGGGAACCAAATATCAGACGGCATTTTTGCGGGACAGCAACAACATAGCTCACTATTTCGAGGTGAGCCCTGATGTGCAGCAGTTATCTCGAACACTCGGCCACCTCATGTCGACAATGTCGCCGGAACATGATGGGATTGATGTGACCAGGCACGCCTATCATCCCAGTGCCATTGAGATTGTCCTCGCCTGGCTCCGACGGGACAGGGGGGATCTGGGTGACCGCAAATTGCACCCCTCATATGGTGGAGACATGGGAGAGCTGCGGCGGACCATTGGTGTACACAATACAGTGAGCGCCATTCAGTTTATGAATAGCGACGTTGGTCGCGATGTATTTATAATGGTTGACTTCCTTTGTATTCCGCAGCTGCGGCATGAGCTGCGGCAGGTGTTGGAGGACTACCTTTTACATCTTCCGGTGTGCAGATACCGGTGCAGCCTCAGGCAAACGGTGGGGGGGGGTTGCGAAGCTCCTCGTCCGACACATCGAGGTCCACGCCAGCGAAGCGCGCACACATGGTCCTGTGACGCCGAACCGTCGTGTCAGCAGTGGCCTCATACTGGTCCTCACAATTCCCACCCTGTTCCTGCACCTGTCGCCGAGCCGCGATGATGAGCCTGAGATTCTCCTCGGCCTCGGAGGAACGGCTACAGAGAACGCGCACTAGGGCCGGCTGTTTCTCGGCCATGGTCTTGAATGTCAGGTCAGCCGTGCACATGTAGTGAATGATCCAGGCGTCGCTGTACTCGGGCATCTCCTTGATCAGGCGAAGAAAAAGGGCGCGATACCGTTGCACAAACACCTCGAGCGCAATGGCATCAATCTCGTACTCTGCGCGGTGCTCATTCTGATAAATGGTGGTGCGGGCTGCAGGGGGGGTGGAGGACATGGTGGTTTCGGGGGGGCTTGATGTCTGACAAAGGCTAAGTGACACCGCGATAACGATGTCAATATGCGACCCAATGCAAGCATTTAGCCGGCGCGCGCAAAAGACATCGAAACTATGGCACTTACCGCAATTGCGTTGGCAATGCCAGTGTTCCTGGCCGGTGCAAAGGTGCTTGTCCGCTCCAAAGGACACCGTCACGCAAAACAGGGAACGGGGGGCTATGGGAGTGAGCAGGCAAGCCCGGTGAACAGGCCCGAGGACGGGAAGAGTGAGGCGAACCCCAAGAGTGCAACTGAGGGGGAGGGCGAACCACGGGAGGAGACGGTGGGAGATGTGCAGGCGTCTGAAATCATGCAGCGACGGAAACAGAAGAAAAACTACATTATCAATAACATCGCCGTGTTGCTGAACGACGCAACGGTGTTGGACCCCCTGGCCTCCGAGCTGCAGATGCTTATTGACGGCTACACACTGGTGCTCGACGTTGTACAGGCGTACGAGAAGAAGCCGCCACGGGATGTCCGTGCGGTCTTTCCCGACCGAGAGACGCTTGCGCAGACGGGGGCGCTGTTTGACAAGGTCTCCGAGACCCTGTGTGGCTGCCAGTACCTGATATCCGACGAGCGCCCCACAGTGCACGGGAAAACGGATGCCTACATTCACCCGCTGCGATGTGAGGTGGAGCTGCGACGGCTTCTGGATGAGATGTCACAGCGAATGGAACTTCATTTGCAGAGCTTTATTGCTCAGACAAACACGATTGTGACCTAACTAGAAGGCGTGATTTTTAACCTAGGTTGAAGTCAGCTGCTCCAGACGTGCATAAAGGTCGCTCATTGAAGGGCTTTCGTGGCGAAGCTCGTTGATGGTGGAAAGGTCGTTGGGTCGGGTTTTATCAATGCGTATAACATGTGGCAGGCAGCGAAGTGAGACGCGCTTCTTCTTATTGGGCCTGTGGCGCGTGACCAGACACTCGACAACAATGGGGCTGGTGGAGCCGGTGAGCTTCGCGCGGAGGAGCTCCGTGGCGCCCTCGACGTCCACATGCACAAATTCCGGCAATGCGATGAGGCTCTGGGCACTGGTGATACACCAGATGCCCGCAGTCGGATCCCAGAGGAGATCGGCAGTGTCCCGTTCCTTGATACGCCAGAGGCGATGTTGTCGCCCTGCGGTCAGGTTTTGTCGGGGGTGCACAAGAATGACACCGTCCGTTGGGAACTCGTCCGTCTGCATCATTCCAATGGGCTTGATGCGCAGGTCAACGGTGCGCTGTATTTCGGGCGCGCCCGGCTCAATCCGCAGTGGCACCATGCGTCGCGACACCGGCCACTCCATTAATACGCGCTGGGCCATGTGCAGGCGCTCGGGGTAGCACTTGCCTGTCAGGTTGGTGCCGGCATGTACGGCGATATCAAAGATCAGAAAGACCTGGCGCCGGTCGACCGCGTCTTCTCCGTGAGAGGTGAGGGTGACGAGCTCACCAAACATCAACGTGCCCTTGCGCAGATACGTGGGAATATCTGCGACGGCAACGTGCGTCTTGAGCGAGCGGTCCACAAAGGCCATCAGGGTGGTGTCACCCATGGTGGTGATGAGAAGGGCGTACAGGGTCCCGTCGGCCTTGGGTGAGACGATGGGGATGCCGTCTTTGAAACAGACGTCGAGGTTGGCATGTGCCACATTACCCGGCATGGGCGCCGGCAGTTGGGTGCGATACTCCGCGCGGCGCCGCGCCGGTACCCTCATGTACCTGGCCAGGATACCGCGCACGTGGTCGCGCTTCTCACTGTTAAACACCGCACCCTGGAACATGGGTCGGCCAGCGTCATCCTGCGTTATCCCCAAATGTGTCTCCACAATGGGGGGAATGTCGCTCTCCGGCCGGCCGTCAATCTCCAACGCGCTTGCCATGACACGGTTACGGGGGGATGGTGACCAAAAATACAATCACGCAATACGAAAGCTTGGGAGGGGGGAAACTGGGCTCCAACTTTATCGCCGCTGCGCGGTGAAGGCCAGCGCCTGCACCTTTTTCATCAGCGCCTGATCTTCCTCGCTGTCTGTGAACAGCACCACCTGCTTTGGATCGCTGACAGCCTTGATGAGCGCCTCCATGCGAATTCGATCGGAGCCCCGGTTCGCGCGCTGCGTGCCGGCAGCAACAACATCCTTCGTGGAAAATGTTGTTGGGTGACGCGCCAGGGGACCCGTGAGAGCCAGCCGGGTCACGTTGGCAGCGTGCTCGGCCGCGTTTGTCGCCGGCTTGGCGCGCCGAGCCTGGTTGGAGGCGCGCACTGCGGCGTCAAGCCGTGTTTCAACACCGCGTGCCGACCGGATTGAATTGACGGACGGTGATGCAGTCAGACCTGGGAGAGACATGGTGTGACAACAGGGAGACAAGTAAATTGAGCAAGTCTTTGTGTGCTCCAGGCGGGATATTTACAGGATGAGATTGCCGGACGTTGGATGGCTGATTGTTGTTGCTGCCAGCGCAGTCCTTTTTGTGGTATGTGCCACGCTCCGTGGGCTGGACGTGCAAAGAATGCGACGTCAGGGCCCGTCCTCGGATGCCGAGGAAGACCGGACCTTGGAACGCCGTTTAGATCGCATTGATGCATACATTTCTGTCATTCGAGATGCAAAATCTAAGGGGGGGCGTGAGGCGTGCAGTTCTCTCATAGGGCAGGTTCGGGGCCTTTTGAATGAAACCGAGCGAACATTTGCCAGCGACATTGTGAATCGGCCAGACTTTTTTGAGAAGCTACGCCACTATCGTTCACTGATTTCCAATATATGTCGCTAGCGATACATGATGATGTGACTATGGTGGAAGTGGTGCATAAACCACATGCCAATTACCTTCTCTCACACATTCGACAACCATGTGTGAACAGTGTCCCAATGTATCTATCGACTATCGCTCTAAGCCAGTTTCTATCATATACACGTGTAGGGTATGCTTGCGCAAGTATCGGGTTCCTCTTCCGCCGCTCCCACAGGAACCATGCGACACGGAGTACTGTAAAAACCAACATGAACAGAGGGTAAAGAGAGGTATGCCACCCCTGCACCAGTAACGCACATGTCCGATTAAACCTTGATATGTAACAGCGTTTATTACATGTGGACGAATGGATGAAGAGCACGTTGACCGTGAGGGGGGGCGACAACAATACTTAATAGCGGGAGCATGCGAGAGAGGGAAGATCCTCGGCAACGTTGACGCGCTCGGTCGGGCGCATGATTTTCTCAAAGACGCCAAAGGCAAGACCGGCCTCCTGGAGAACAATGTGTCGCCCAATGTACTCACCACATCGGTTCCGGCGTCGCATGTCCTCTCGGAACGACCTGCAAATGTCGCCACCGGTGTAATGACCCATGATATAAATGGCGACGTCGCCGGGATTGTCATCAATCAACTCAATGTGGACTGCGTAGTGAGTGTTCTCACGAACATCATCCGGCAGCGAGAGATACTTACAACCGGCTCCACCCAGCTCCGGCGTCTCGACGGCTGTCAGCGTCTTGGCCATCGCCAGGAGGTGTTTGTGGCGCGCATTTTCGTTGTCATCTTGTTCAGCGATCACTGCCTTTCGCCACTCGCAAACCTCCTCCTGAATGGCCTTGACTTTGGCGTTGATTTCCCCGGCCTCCTCAGCCCCCCTGCACGCCGCGCGCTCGTCAACCAGCTTCAGAAGGGCGTCGTTGTAGCGCTGGTTCTCCATAGACCTGACGCGCTGGGCCTCCATCTGCTGGCGCCGACGATCAACCATCTGCTCGGCGGCTTTCGTGACTATGGCTGCCTCATGTGCACTGCGACGAACGCTGTCATCAATCTCCTGCCCGCAGATGACAAGGGGTTGGTCGTCACTGAGGGGGTGCAGCTCCAGCGTGATGTGGGACGCGGGCTCTGCCGGCGCATCTGGATTCTGGGAGGCGAGAAAGCCAACAAAAAGGTCATTCACTTTCTTCTCAAGCGTCTTGATTTTTGTCTTGGTTGCAGGAAGGTCCGGATGCTGGGTCACGTCGAAGATGACCAGGGTGGGATCTTTCACAGCTGGTTGCGTGCTTGGGCCGAGGCGAAGGCAGATGACGTGGCTCATTGTGCTGAGATACCGGTGGCGGGATACTGTAAGCGCTGTCACGTTAGAGGCTAAATGTTCAGAAGAGCCGCGCGACCACCAGTAAGAAGACGCTGCGCAGGAGGGGGAGAAACTGCACCAGCAGTGCCACCCCCACGGCAAAGGTGAGCGCATAGAGCATGACTCGAACCACAGAGGGCCGGCCCTTGAGTAGCCCCTTCTTGTTGACCACAAAGGGAGGGAGCGTGAGAAAGAAAATAAAAAGCGCCGCAAAGAAGGCCACCGTGCCATAGGACCAGTGGTCATACATCCAGCGCAGCGCGCCCCTGAGTCCGCGGCCGGCCCAGCCCGCTGCCCGACGAACCTCACTATAGGCGACCTGCACACGCTGTGGACGGGCACCGGATTCGGTCCCAACACCAGCCGTGGCCTCCCCAGGGCCATTGGTTTTGGCGCCACCCACATCAGATGTAGCTGGAGCCGGTGTCGCCGAGGCTCCCTGCTGCACCGGTGCCCGATCAAGGCCAACGCTGCTCTTTGCAACCAAATCCCTCCAGGCGCGACCCGTTGTGGTCGCAGGCGAGTTAGGGACAGACATGACAGGGCAATTTACACTGGAGAGCACGCTCAGTTTCCCGGCACCACTATTTTCACCAACCTTCATTCCACAATTCGGGACAGTCTTCTCTGCCGCTTTCCACCGTCACAAAAAAATACACAATGGGTCGCGGCAATCAGCTTCAGCAGCTGAGCATGCGAAGATGGATGGTGAAGGGGGATACACCTCGGCATCCAAAGGCTGCGATATCAGCGGCGAGTGCACGTACACTTCACCAGACGCGCCTCGGCCCGGCGCTCACAGTGGGACCCGGGACACGTCCCAAGCTACGGGCACCGACTGCACCAAAAAAAGCTACGATCACGGCCGCTGCTTCACATGGCCACGTGAATGATGCCGCATCTGGCGTGTCCGACGGAAAGACGTTGTACAGTGAGGTGATTGCCCATGGAGGCGACGCCACAGAGGGCATGGTGAGTGCTCAGCAGGCTGCTGCTCTCCGTCCGTTTACAGCATTGGTGCAAGAGAATGCGATACTCTCCGCAACGTATGACGTCTTTGTGGACCGCATCCCCGGTCTGGCACCATTGCTGGAGAAGCTTGCCACCGAGACACATGAGCATGATATCACGCTCTGTCACCATGGCACCGTGACGGTCCAGGATGCCGAGGATGAGGAGAGCGAGAGTGAGAGGGTGATGGTTCTGCCAGCAGCACTGGGCGTTGGTCTTTGGGGATGGCCGCGTGACACGCACCGCAGCAATGGCAATGCGTTGAGCGTGGGTCCTTTTGTCGGTGCGCTACGCTCGCAGGGTGAGGGTGCACCACAGCAGGAAGCGTGTGGATCATTGCTGCCCCTTGTGCAGACGCATGGATTCGCATGTATGGAGGCGCCCACGGGCTCGGGTAAGACCGCGATGCTGTGCTGGATGCTACATCAACTGGGGCGCCGTACTGTCATTGTGTGTTGCCAGACCCTGCTCCTGGAGCAGATTGCAAACAGGGGACTGGCGCGCTTTCTCCCGCACCTGAAGGTGGCGCATCTGTATGGTAGTAATGTCACGGCGCTGGTGGCCGAAGCCGATGTTGTGCTCACAACACCGATCTCCATGGCCACGCATGGCCAGACGTCCGAGTTCTGGGACACGTTTGGCACGTTGATCGTGGACGAGGCGCATCAGGTGGCGATACATAGCATGGTAACACCGCTGAGCACGGTGGTGCGGCCGCGCTACATGCTGGGGGTGAGCGCGACAATGCGGCACAGTGGTGACGGCCTCCCCATTATCCTTTCGCATCTGGGCCCGGTGCGCATCTCGTTTTCATGCGAGTGGAAGGGCGTGCGGATTGAGCGCGTCACAGTGAGCTATGCTGGACACCCGGGCGGCATGCTTCCGGTGCACACGCGCACATGTCGTGGCAAGAAAGTGCCGGACTTTGCGCGGTTTTTAAACGACATTCGCCACCACGGGCCACGCGTGCAGGCGATCATTCGCGACCTGGCCGAGGATGTGGAGCAACGAGGGCGCCGGCAGATTTTTGTGTATTTACATCACGTGGAAGGATTGCGCGTACTCCACGCGGCATGGTGCGCATCAAAGGATGGGCGCAGTGCAGGGATGCTGTACGAGGCCACAAACAGGGGTTCGGCGTTCAAGGAGGTCACACAGCACCAGGTGGTGTTTACCACGTACAAGTCTGGGTCGACGGGGATCGACCTTGAACATATTGACACACTGGTCTTTGCTGAGCCCATTTCCAAGTCAGCCACGGTCATGCTGGACCAGCTTCTTGGCCGTTACCGGGATCACGCTGGGAAAAAGTATCCGTTTCTGCGGGACTACGTTGATCGGAACGCCATTGCTCTCTCCATGCTTCGCAAGCGCATTGCGGCGCAGCGCTTTCGCGCCCAGGTGTCTGAGCGCACAGTCTTTGTATAAGCATTTCAGATGATATCATAAACGGTGGGAGGATAAAAGCGATACAGCATTTTTCTTCTCTCTCTCTCTTGACCATACATCATTGAGCGTTGGAGAATCTGGAAAAGTGTAGCGAAGATGAGATACACGGTTGTCGAATATAATATCAGGATAACACAAGAATAGAAAGACATGAGGAAAATTGTGAAACGCGAAAACGAGAGAGAGTGAGAAAAGAATGAGAGAATGGGGAAAAAGAGATAGACGAAAGAGAGAAAGGGAAGTTGCGAGAAGAAGGAAACAAAAAGTGTCACCACAATCATTGCTGATCGCATTGAATTGAGATTTACCCTATCCGTTCGGTACCCATGAGAGTAAGACTGCAGCGTGACATTTCGTGATACAGCTGATGCGAGTCAGAAGAATCGGCTAACTTTATATGTTGTTTCAGATTCAACCAGTACATGAATTTTTGCATGAGCGTTTCTGGTGGAGAAATAAGAAATGTGTTTTATCTAGGTGTCGTGGGGAAGAGAGCGAGCTACACTGGGCGAGTTGGCCATCATGTCGTCAACCATTTCACCCGCGCGCAACATGGCCTCGTCCTCCGAATCATCGCTGACATCCTCGGCCTCTGCTGCGGACGAATAGTCAAACTTGATACGTTTTGCCAGGTACTTACGCGAGATACGCGCGGCCAAGTTGCTTCTGGAGACGAGGGCCGTTCGACTGACCTGCCTGTACTCCAGGAGAGGTGTGCTGGATTCGCGCCCGTGACATTGGGGTGGACAGCGGAGGAAGGTTCGCTTGACGGCTGGCGCCAACCCGTGGGCCATACGCCAGAGCACAGCGTCGGAAACCTTTTTTCGGGCCGCATGAGGAAGAAGGAGGGCCGAGGTGGGGTTTGCCACCCAGGGGTGGACCTCTTGGATACGTCTGGTGAGCGCCGTCGGAAGTAGCCGAAGGTAGGGGACAGTGATGCGAACGGGACGCTGTCGGACACGGTAGGGAGGCGCAGTGTCAAGCTCGGCCATTGCCTGGGCGGCGTCAAGCAGAGAGAGGAGGTCTCGCTCGCTGTTCAGAGACTGTAGCATCTTGGTGGCAGGTATGCATGCTGTGGCGATGAGAGTAGCATCCATGCAGATCATCGCCGAGTGTGGGATGGGCACACACTCGACGTGGAACGGCAACACGTCATCGACGTTGCCCAGGGTTGCCGTAAACGCAACACTATCGGCGAAAGAGAAAGAGAGAGAGAGAGAGAAGGGTGAGTCCAAAGAAGAAAGAGAGGGATAGAGAGATGGAGATGGATTTGTGCTCACCGCTGTGATTTTTCTGTGTTCCGGGCACGAACAGAGACTGTGGATCCCGGCCTGAGGAGGTGTTGCCTGAGGTGGGGTGGTGCACGCGAGCGCGACACCTCTGTGACCCTGAGGCAGGGCTCGTGGATGTGGCCGGCAACAAAGAGGCGCATGCTAGGTGGGTAATCACAAAGAGAGATGTGATTGACACTGCTGCCACCGGTGGACCGCAGGTTCTGGTGCACAACCTGGAGCGCGACAAGGTCGTAACCAAGAAAGGCGTCGACCGGGGGATCGGCAAACGTCAGCTGGCCGCTTGCCAGCTGTGTGTTGAGGACATCGTGCTCAACAAAGCCGTGGCCATAGAGGGCGAGGGCGCTGCGCTGCGCCACGCCGTCTGTCTCCACGGTGACAATGAGGGGGTGTACACAGAATGGCGCTTGCCCTTCGTTGCTGAAGATGAAGGTGGAGAGGTTGATGACAATACAGGAAGGGACATTGCGTTGGAGAAAAGAGATGGCTGAGAGCGAGCCCGTCTCATGGTCGTGGTTCCCCTCAACCGTAAAGAATGGGACAACGCGGCGCGAGACCTCCAGCGTTTCGTACCCCCCACTCTCGCATGGGATGTGGAGCGAGAGGACGCGTCCACGTGGCCGGCGAAAGAGTTTGCCGGCGTGTTTGCAGAAACCAATCAGCTGGTCAAGCACACCAGGTGTTGGCAGCGTGTTGAAGACATCTCCACCACTGATGATAATATCTGGACGCATGGACTGTATGAAGGAATAAGAATATGAGAACCAAAAAAAGAGAGAAGAAAGGAGAGAGAGAAGAGAGAAAAAAGGATAGAGAGAGAGAAGAAAAGAAAAGAGAGAGAGAGAGAGAGAGAGAGAGAGAGAGAGAGATTCTCACCACCTTGGCTCGGACAGCCTCAACGGCGTTGTACATGTTATCTTCCGCGGACTTGGATGCACCAAGATGATGGTCGCTGAAAAAAAGCATCGCGAGGGTGTCTGTGGAGGACATCGTCACAAGGAGGAAACTGTATCAAGGGAGAACAGCTGGGGAGAAAAAGGAACCGATAGGCTATGATAGCATACCGAATCTGAGCGAAAAATAATGGAAGGATGGGCTATGATAGCTTGCACGACATGCCAGCCACGCGACCCTTTCCACCTCTCTCCATTTTCCCTCCCTCTCTCTGCTCAACCTCCTCCACATTTCAACCCAACGTCACGGTCTTCAATCTCAGACAACTTCAATGCCCGCCGACACGGAGATTGTCAAAGCGCACAAGGCGATATTTGGCAATGCTTATTACACTGCCTACATTGTTCCGCTCGAGGAACACCTTTGGAAGAAGGTACGTCCCCTCTCTCTCTGCTCTTTCTGTTTTCAGTCAATGGGTGAAAAGGCGACATATGAAAGAGAAAGTATCTCACGTGAACGGCTTTGTTCTCTCCACCTCCTCCCATCCAATTTAGTTTTTTGTTCGACTGATCCAAACGTACGGTGCAAAGCAGTCTCAAACGATCAACGCATGCTTCATGGATATTGATGATCTGAATACGCTTTCCAAGAGACCAGAAGTCGTACAGGAACTGCTTCCACATTTCACGGTGATGACATTGGCGTACCTCTTCCATGACAAGGAGGGTAACATTCCTCGCCTGACTGTCCCATACTACGCCATCACGGAGTGTGTCGTGATTCTCCAGGATGAGCTTCTCCCATACCTCCTCAAATACCGAAAAAAGGGTATGAGCGAACATCAACTACCGACAACCGAGATGCAACAAGAGTTCCAGCGCCGTTTCAGCGCGGTCAACGACCTTCAGAAACTACGCCCCCAGCCACTCGACGTACAGGTTCGGTCTATGCCGTGTTACGCACGCGTGGACATGCTCAAAGTTATTCGGGAAGCCTTTGTGGCAGAAAAAATGTCGTTCTTCGAGTGTATGGCCCTCGACGATGAGTATCGCACTCAAATGCAACGTCGCATGGAAATTGAATGTAATGACCTCTTCGGAGAGATTCAAAAAGTGTTTGCGAAGGATCAGCTCGCTGGCCTTCGAATCTTCGTCCAACTGTACATGTTTGTGTGGAAGGTTGTCACCAACAAAAAGAACGCCAAGGCCACGGCGAATGGAGAAACATCATCGAAGCGAGCGAAGACAACTCGCATCATGAAATTGATCGATGTGATCATCGTTGAGTTCAGGTATACACCTCCGAACAGAATGCGCGAGCTCCTCGCAAGCGCAATGCAGCAGGCCAGTGATGACGAGATTGATTTGACCAAGATTTCAAACGACATCTTGTACAACGACGTGTTATTCTATTTCCCCATACCGGAATAAGTATACGTTTCATGTAATTGTCAAAAAATACACGTTAGATGCGAACCGGCTTGAAGTTACTCGGGAATTTGGGATCGTGACTGATTGCAATGACGGTGCGATTGAGAACAAGTCGTCGCATCATCTGCAAGGCTGCTTCTCGCATGTGTAGACCAAGGTTCACCAGGGGCTCGTCGAGCAGGAGAAGGGGTTTCCTGCCGTCATGGGAGCGAAAGTACGCACGCATCAGACATATGATGCGGCGTTGGCCACCGGAGAGCAGGCTGCCGTTGGGGCCCACGGACCGGTCCAGGTCAAAGGCCGGGTCGCTGTCAAGCTTCAGCTCAGCCAGGAGGGCGCGTACGGCTCGTCGATCTTTCTCCAGCTGCGTGCCGGCAACGATGGTCTGCCGGTTGTACATGATGTTCTCCAGTATCGTGCGACTGAAAAGGGTGGGCAGCTGCGGTACATACTCAATGAGCTGCGAGCGCTCGGGCGGCGACAGGTATGCCGGTGGCAGCCCGGCAATTTCCACATTTCCAGCGCTGGGCACAATCTCGCCCAGGATGAGCCTCATGATGGTGCTTTTGCCGGCGCCCGATGGAGCGCGCAACACATAGGCGTGGCCGGCCTCAAAGTGTAAGCTGAGGTGCTGGAGAACGTTGTCGCGGCTTCCGGGGTAGCGATAGGTGACGTTGAGCAATCGCACTTCGACACCACGAGAAGCAGTTGCTGCTTCTGTTATGACGCGCAGCGCAGCCTGGCTGAGCTCAGGGGTGGAGACGACGGGAGGGGGGAGGTTTTGGACAAAGCGGTCTGCCTCGCGCGCCGAGGAGATGTGTTCAATCAGCAGCTCAAACTCCATCAGCGCAATGTCGACAGAGCCACTCTGGTAGAAGATCATAGCAACTGCACCCGCGGCAGGGCCGGACATGCCGTCCATGGCGATTCGTCGCATGAGCCAGAAGAGGCCGCCGACAACAAAGACTGTGTTGATGAGGGCGACCAGGTTCCAGATGACGGTGGACTCGCGCTTCAGCACACGCCGTTTGAGAATCTCACCGTTGTCGATTTTCCGCAGGCGTTGCTGCTCCTCTCGCACCGTCCCCGCGGCATTGATGGAGCGAACATTTTGAAGCGTGTCTGCAATGGCGACCTGGTGTGCGTTGCTATGTTCACCGAAGCGCACACGGCGGCGCACGCCCAGGTAGGCGCCAATGCCGAGGAGAAGCATGGAGATTGCAAAATGCGCCGTGGAGATGACACCAAAGCGCCAGCCCAGGAGCCAGAAGCCCAGCACAATACCCATGCCTCGAATCAGCAGCGGCAGAATATCTTGACGAAACTGTTGCGTGACATTAACAACAACGTGTGGAAGCTTGGCCGCGTTTTCAATCGCATTGGCACGGTTGTCGCGATTATGGCTGTCGGGTGGGGGACGGGTGAGGACGCTCTCCGTCACCCAGCGCGTGAGGGAGAGCCGAAAATACGGCACAAGAAACTGGTCCATGGCTTTGAGCACGATCACAACAATCTCCTTCACCAACCAGAGGACAGCAACAAGGAAAACTGCCCGCGAGAGAACCTTGGAACTGTTGCCCTGGAGTTTCTGGACAAGGCGCGCGATGGCAAGAGGGACGGCCGTAACGAGAAGCAGGTTGACACCCACGAGGGTGAAGTAGGCAATCATCAGGCCGCGGCGCTCCTTGACAAAGGCACGCAGGGCGCCGGCCACGCTGGATGGAAGGCGTGCATCAGGGTCCGACATGGTTTTGACTGTCGCGATGATTGATGGTGCGGCAACAGAGAGACTTGATGTCACATTTACGAGATACGCCTGGGAGATAAAGAAATGCTGGGAGCATCGCCGATGCGTTCAGAGAGATGGAAAAGAGAGGGGTAAATTCACAGCAACGGGGGCCGGGGACAGCCATGTAAATTTAGCGCTGCGTGCAACACCACTGCCCTATCTCTTTACGGAACCACTTTATCGCGTCTCTCTTTTCTGAACAGAAACCATGGATAGCAAAAGCATGAGGAAGCAGCAGAAGAAGCTGAACACGCTGCAGCGCCAGGCCGAGGAGCTGATGCACAACGACATGAAGCGCGCACAACTGGAGGATACCTTTTACAGCTCATTCTCAGACGCATTGACACAGGTGTACACGCAGTCGGCGCTCCAGCATTTTGTTGGCAACATTGCCCGGCCGCGCGCGCAGCTTATTCCGGCCTTCAGTGGCTCATCCCAATACGCAGATGACGATGTCACCATCGCGCTTCTCCATCTGTTTCACAACAGCTGCCCGAGTTGCGGCGTGCTGAAGCCGCTGCTCCCTCCGGCACTGCGAGCGCTGGGCCTGGACAACACGCAAGTGATTGCTGTCGACATGGACGACAATGGCATTGATTTTTCCAGCGCTGCCTTCCTCCGGGACACCATGCTGCAATCTGGGGTGTGGGACGGCTACGTGCCACGCATCTTCAGCGTAACTGCACCCGCGTCGTATCTGACGGCAACCACGTTCGACACGATGGACCAGATTATCTCGCTGGACACGCTCAACTACGTGCCCATTGAGATCCCTCCTGGCCGCGTGACCTACGACGGCCTGCTGGGCACGCTGCGCCACCACCTCCGGGACACGGCGCTGCTCTCCAGCGTGGGCAAGATGTCAGCACTGGGCGACGCCGTCGACAACATTGAGTATGCGAACATGGCCCAGCGTTCAATGTCCAGCGCGACGAAACGCGCCTCGCATGCCATTGAGCGGGCCAACGACTTTGACAACATTGGCGATATCGTGCAGGCGCTCGCAGGCTCCAACCTGTCTGGCGATACCTTCGCGCAGGACATTATGAAGGTTCTCAAGGGCACCAGCAGTATGTTTGAGAATGACCCCCGTTCCAGGCAGGTGACGAATGTGATGGATGCGCCGATCGGCTATTCCATCCTCGATGCGGTATCCAGGCACAGCCCCGGGGTGAGCAACCTTGATTATGGCAGGGCGCTTGTAGACTGGGGAGCGAGCGCGGGTATGCGAGGCACTCAGATGCTGTCCGCATACCCGAGCGATGCCATGGGATACAGTGATGTTTTGTCGGGATTGGGCGCGTGGTGAGCGGAGTGAGCATTTAACGGTTGCTCCCAACTTCACTTTTTTCATCTTTCCTCTTTCTCTCATTTTCGATCAACACGCCAATGACATCACCGGCGCGGTGGACCGATCTGCTTAACACCATCTAAATCCCCAAGCATGTGATAGCATACACAAAATACACAATTCACATAGTCGTTTATATCGCATGGTGAGGCGTGGTTACTGGATGTGGGGTACTCATAAGATGGACACGAAAATATGAGAAAGAAGAGAGAGTGAGGGGAGAACGACTAATTGGCGCCATCGTTGAAGCGGATCTTCTGCAACGACTGAAGTATGGCCTCGCGCTGGGCAGTGTTCACTGACGGCAACATACCAAGAAAGATCCTAAAGGCGTCAACATCATCATCCTTGATGTTTTGGACATGGAGGGCCATTGGACCATGTCCACGTAGCAGATGTGGTCGCTCTGACCTGCTTATCAACGAAAACTCAGCAAATGCCTCAATGGCCTCCTCACAACCACGAGTATGAGCATTTGAGAACAGCCCAGAATTCAGGGACCACATGGCCATTGCTTCGATGATGATGTTAAATGAAGATTTCACATCGTGTAGCTCTCACAGCCCCACATCCCCATTCCTCCCTCCAGTATCCAAGTCTCGCAAATACTGCTGATATGCTGACGAGCCCTCGTTTGGAAGCGGCAGGTTCTGAAACGGTTGCGCATCATCACGCGATAGGTCCCTGGGGTTCCAGGAGCGATGCGGCATCGCGGGGGTCCAAGCAGTAGTGTCGCGACACTGCGCCTCGCGAATACTCACGCCACCACAGAGACGGTGTGCAATTTCACGTGTCTCAACCCCCATTGGTCCGGCAGCGAGATACTTCTCAGCAGAGAGCTTCCCCAGATAGCGCTCATGATCGGAAGTGTCAGGTGCCGCCACACAGCAACGAGCATCTTCAGGACTCATGCCGAAGAGCTCCCTTGCCATCTCTCGCCCAAGCTCCTCATTGAGAGCCGAGCGTGACGCATGACGGTCGAGCAAGAAGCGGAGGTAACATGGCAAACCATGGAAGAGCCGAGATCCAACGCTGTAGACCGAACACCGCACCACGCTGCCGTCATCCTGTGTCACGCGCTCAATAGTGCGAGCGTAGGGGAGAGGGAAGGGAGTTGTCACATCACTGCTGATCGGATCTCCACAATTGGAGCAGTTGAGCACTCTCCCAGACGGCGGCCATTGTCCCTTGGCCAATTCCTGGCCAACGGCATCGTTAATGATGTAGCTTATACCCGGTTCGGCCCGGCCGTCGTAGACATACATGGCCACCGGATGGGTGGCAGCCCCGCCATCATCCGAGGACACGGCAGCCGTCTCGTCAACAGATTCAAAGCCGGGACGCCCGACAATGGTGTTGGAAGTACGGCGCATGGCGTCTGGGTAACTAACAGTAGGAAGGTGATAGGTACCGGCACACACATTATGCTGACTAGTTACCCATCAGGATGAACGTCTTCCACCCCTCAGCTATGGATATTCTCCGGCGTTACTTGGAGCGAACTCCGAGCAACGGCCCGCTGCTCATCTATGGCCCAAACGCAGAGTACATGTTACGCTCAATGGCAGAAGCCAGACAGATGAACATTCGGCTCCTCTGCGATCTCAATGAGGTCGGCGCATCTGGCGACACACACCACGCTCAACAGCTTTGCAATACCACGTCCAAGCTCAAGGGGCGTCTCACAGAAGCCGATCCACAGCGACGAAGGCCACTCTGTTACATTGCCGCTGGAGACCATTCGCCACGCTGGCTTCTTCAAGGGGTGGTCTCAGCTGTCAGGGCACAGGCTATCCCAGTCTGCATTGTGACAGAGAACGTGGACGAACCAGCTGCGGCCTACCTTGTCAACACCTTCCCCCACATGGCTGTGCTCCACGCGCGCGTCCATCAGGGGGGGAAGGCCGTCGCTCTGAGGCTGGCCCACGACCTTGTGGAGGAGGTTATGTCGTATCGCCGCGCCGGAAGCGATCAAGCTGTCGCGTGGTCGGACGACATGGCGTTTCAGCTCCTCCAAACCCACACGCTTCCCTCGGCAGCCATTGCCCGTGTGACACCCATGCAAGCCGCAGGGCTCCGGGACATTGACGTATCCTTCCAACAACGGTGGTGGCGACTGCGAGCGTTCTTGATGAACAAAAAACGCTGCGCAGCCTTTGCAACGCACCTCCGTCGAGAGAGACTCTGTCGCTCTCGCTGGTGTGGCTCGTCACAGGGCAATGGGCAGTGGCATGATTGCCACGACGTCCTTCTGGGTGCGGCCACGGCACGGTTCACGGTATGGCGCAAGGATGACGCACACAGGACCAAGACACCCAATAACATGAGCTCGCTTCACACTGCGCCAAAGCTTCGGTGGGCCGTGTCGTGCTGGAAGAAACATGATGCCGCGTGTGACGTCCTGACACATGGCGACAGCGTCGCTCTCTTTCGTGCCGGTGTTGATGCGACGTTATACGATCGTCGTGCATTGGACCTGGCCTCGCGCTACAGCGAGGAGGTTTCGCAGTGTAACGCGCTGGCCAGGTATCAGGGTGAACATTCGGAGGTGGCACGCGCGTACGATCGCGCGCTTGCCCTGGGGATCTGGTGCTCAACCTTTGGACAGCGCACCCCCCGCATTTATGCCCGACAAAAGGATGTGCCCCCGATCGCGTCACCAGAATGCACTCTGCCACCCAGCGATGATTGTGACGACGAAACGCCCAACGCTAAATCTCTTGCACGTCTCTCGTTTCGCGAAAGTGTGATGGGCACACCATGCAAGCGCATGAAGCCGCATTAGGGACGCCGCGATTGAATACGTCTATTTATTTGGATAATCACCGGCACATGCGGTACCGTTGTAAATGCGATCGAGGTTTGTTTTAACCGAAAAATAATATGCGTCACCTCCTCCCAATAAATCTCACACGGCAAATGCGTGGGGAGACAAACCTATGTTGGGCTGCCGTGACGCTTGCAGTTGCGCGATACCTTCGCCTCAGTAGACCAGAGATCGAGATCCTCAATCATCCAATCACTGAAGTCTGTCGCATCTCACATGAAGACCCCCAGGAATGTCGGGATCAGCCTCGACTAATCTCCAGGACGCTCAACGTACAGAATGTCAGGGTACCCAGCACCCGATCACGTGAGCACGGTGGCGTCTATGTTCTGAAGATGTCACACAAATCAGCTGCCGATGCCATTCGCCTGGAAGTGGTGGATCGAGAGCGCCCCATGCTGTTGCAGGTGAGCTACTACGAGTCGGCTCAGCTTGTCCACCATGTTGTCATTGTCGGTGGCTACGGGGTTACAATCGATGGTGAGATCGAAGTTGCAATATATGATCCCATGCCCTACGGGGAACTGGCATCGCGCCACCACACACGCGCGCGACCAACATGGATTCGACTGGCTGATGACATGCTGATCCACGGCGGGGTGCCGAGCCATCTGCATCGTTTGAAGCATCCTCCACTCAAGCACCCTCTGTGATCAACGGGCCAGCTATGGTACCGGAACATCAAACGTTGGAAGCAGACAGATGAAGATGCAGTGCACAAGGTCGACAATCAGCTCGCAGATCCACACCATGATCGACACCCAGCAGCGCGCCAACGATTTACGTGGCTATTTATGTCGACTCTCTCCAACATTTGTAACACTTAGCCGCAGGAGACAATGGCGTCGCCAACACCCTCCATCGATCCGAACGTATTTCGACCTGCCTTTCAACGCAGCGACCCAACAGCTGTTTTGGCGAACGCACCAAAGGGGCTCGGACGGGGGGGAAAGATTGCCCTGATTGTGATCGCCAGCCTCGTGGCTGCAGTCTCTCTGGGCGTGATAATTCACGTTGTGATCAAACGCGTGCGCAAACAAAAGGAACAGCCACGTGAAGAGAGTGGCGACGACAACGCTGAAGTAGGGGGTAGCACACAGCAACGAGACGACACCAGCCGCGGCGACAATGGTCATGGTACGCCGAGCAATCCCATTATCAGCCGGAAGGAAAGCAGTGATAACGACACGCCGAGCGAGCACATTATCAGCCGGAAGGAAAGCAGCGATAACGACACGGTGCCGTTCTAGGTAGGCGCAATGCACCTCCGGCGCTAAGGGATACGACATCTAAATAGCAAACCACGTTAAAAAATGTGAATCATGCCTGAGGGCGAACGTGATGCAACGTAACACAGGCAACCAAGACACCAGAACATCTTAATTTCGTCGTGTTCATGTTCAAAAGTGGGCATCGCAAACCACGCCTCGGCCGTCGCGTACGGAAGTCTAACGTGGCGGCTCTGACAGAACACCAGCGATGTGAAGCAGAAAGCATCATACATCTTTTGCGCCATTGGTGCAATTATGGACATATTCTGATAAAAAAAACACGTCTTTCTGACCAGTTACACAGCGGATAAACCCCACAATTGTGTCGACGGATACGTAGCCACCCCAGGCCTCAAATGCCTCATCATCTGTCATTTCTGGGTCAAGCGCATGAGCAACACCGGCATCATCATCAATCAGAACAAACTCCCGCGGCGAGGTTTCTGTCAATTCGTCCTCAAATATCATACTCTTCGGGCGACCATCTTCACCTTTTTCACAAGAAGGTTCCCAAATATCGGACCATTTTAAGAGACCGGTGACGTCGTACTCGACCTGATCAGTATAAAAAAGCAACGCCTGTACATCATTCGGGAGCATGCTGGGGGCATCTTTATTCGGATTGGGTTTCCTTTGACAGCGAGCGTCATCAGGAATAATCGTGCGAATTGTGCGCGGGACAGCATAAAAGTGGTGGCCCATCGTGAGGAAAAGAAAAGAAGTCACGAATGAGTTAACTGAGATTTATCACTCATTGGCTTTGAAGTTGTGTTTCAAGTGTGTTACTGGCCAAAGAAGCGAGTGGAGATGCCGGCCTGTGACAAGATGCTTGTGATTGCACTTGTCACATGGGTAACCGCAGCATCGCCAGTCACTGTCGACTCGTCCATCTCCCTCCCCTCGGCCACGCAGCGCTCGCAGAGCACCCCCGTCTCTTCCAGCAGCAGGGCATTGCAGCCGGCACAGACAGGAATGTGACATCCGTCGCTACAAAGGCGCGTACGGTCATTGATGACTGCGGATGCACCGTGAGCCTTCATCGCGTCGTTCTCCATCTCACCAAAGCGAAGGCCGCCGTTATTGATTCGACCCTCCAGCGGCTGACCGGTTGTTGCCGAGCGCGGACCCTCCCGGCGCACCTGACCCTTGTCATCGATGATATGACGGAGACGCACAACGGTTGTGATGCCGACCATCACATTTCGTCCAAGCACCTCGCCTGTCTTCCCGCAGTAGAGAACCTCGCCACCGTGCCAGTCCAGACCATGATCAACGAGCGTCTGCGCAAAGGCACTGTGATCGGCATCCTTCTGCCCCCTGGCGGCGTTGTCATCGAACCGCGGGGGCTCAAAGGCAGTCGCATCAATGCGGCGCCCGGCCAGCGCGGCCACCTTCCCGTGCACCATCTCGGTAATGTCACCGGCAGTCATGCGACTCGGCATGCGACTGCAGTTCACAATCATATCAGGGGTGATGCCACTGGCCGTGAAGGGCATGTCTGTGGCATTCTCCAACCGGCCGATGACACCCTTTTGCGCGTGTCGTGTCGTAAGCTTGTCGCCTTCTCGCAACGGCTGGTCACGGCGCATACGAAGCGCTGTAAAACCGCGGCCCAGCGCATCGCACCCAACCACACAGTCGTCAACGACAGCCGTGAGCATTGTCGTCCGAGAGGCAACGCTCATATCGCGCGCCCCACATGGGCGCCGGTCCTGCTGGCGGGCAATCTTCTTGCGCTTGGCCGCAGAGTGGCCCGACTCTGCATCGACAAAGCGCCCTACGAGTACATCGCGTCCGCCCTCAATCACAGTACCAGGGTCGGGCGCGCCCGTCAGCGGATTGATTTTCTCATACGACGCTGCGCGCAGGTTGGACGTCCCCGTGCTTGAAGGGGCACCAAACATGGCCGTCTCGTCCTCCAGGGTGACAAACACGCTCTGCGTCTTCCAGGCGCGTCCAAGGCCTCGCTCGGCAGACGCGCGGTTGATCGTGACGGCATCCTCCATGGTCGAACCCTTCTGCATAATAACAGTCACATAACTCTGGTAGCACGGAAACTCATCCTCGCCCGAGGGCGCACAGGTTGACGTTGTCACAAGACTCCGTTGAGGATAAAATAAACCAAAGTTCTGTGTGTCAAAGCGCGATGCGGAATTCATAGCGAGGGAGCCAATGGTCTGCGGCGCCATGTTACTGGCGAAGATGGTGTTCCGTGGCGCCATGTTTGTATGGCTGCTGGGGATTTTACCAGCGTTGTGACCCAGGAGAGTCACGCCGGCCATCAACTCGCACCAGTCGTATGCATGCTGCCCGAGAGACTCGAGATCTGGAGCGGTCAGCGTCTGCGGATCCATCAGCTGCTCCTCTGCAGTGATAAACATAATCGAACCCCCTGCCACTAGCTGGTTCCACTGATCCAACGGTGAGAGCCCATCAAAGACATGGCGACGTGCCAGGATATGCGGGATCTGTGATGTTTCCAGCAGCGGGGCAGCAATGGCGCCGATGTCACAGGTGACGCGCAACTCACCACATGCGTTATGATCGTGAAAGAGGAGTGCCACAGATGCCTCGGCAGACAGCCGTCCTCTGATGCGTCCACGGCGAAGACGCGTCACGGCAGCACGGCCGTGTGTTACGTAGCCGACATGCGCGCCATTGACCACCAGTGGGCAACCGGAGTTGTTGCTCCACAGTGACGGTGGTGGTGGAGCTCCAGGTGCCAACCCATCCTCGCCCAGCTGGAGCACATCCTTCACGGCGCGGAGAAGGTCCACAGAGGGAACGGCAGTGCGAAGTCGTGCCAGCGCAGCCAACGACGTCACTAGCCCACAGTTGTCACCCTCAGGTGTCTCAACCTTGCAGATGCCACCAAACTGAAGCTGCCGCGGGGCCGTCTGCTTGGCCTTGCTGTACACATGCTTGTGGATTCGACCCAGCGCACTGGAGAGGGTACGGATGTTGTAGCGCACAACGTCCTGTGTCATGTTGTTCCGCGCGCTGTTGGCATCCCCGGCGCGCTCGCCAAAGTTACCCGTGCTGATCGAGCGGGCGACACCGGCGGTGAGAAAGTTACTGTGGGCTGCGAGCAGCTCTGGGAAACGGCCGACAAGCTCTTGCTCTTCACGCTGGCTCCGCAACTTCAGCTTCTGCGAGAGCAGCTTGGAGAAGGTCTTGAAGCGATAGAGAATCATCTCCATGAAGCGCGCCCCAGTCTCCACGCGCATATTGCAGATCGAGTCTTGGCTGTCGCCGGGACGCATGCCATGATAGACGCCGAGGGCCTGGCGTACAAGCCCGGCCAGCGTCCGGACACGGTGCTCCGGTGGTACATTGGGCAGAATTTCATTGAGAATAAGACGCTGTGCGACCTCGGAAGAGGTGGCATAAGCGCTGGGCGCAGGCGCGTCACCCTCGTCGGCAGCCTCTGCGGTATCGCCCTCGACCGGCTCGGCCTGTGCTGTGACAACAATGGATGCCGGAGCATTGCGCGTGCTACTGCTCACCTCCCTGTCCGGGCTGCTGATAACACTCACCGTCTCGGCGGGTGTCCTGCGCAGATCATCTCGACATTCGGCGATGATTCGACTAACAACAGCACGCAACCGGTCGCTTCGCTGAAAGGAGTCATCGGCGGCATCACCGGACCCACAAATGGCCTTTTCCAGCTCGGAGGGTGAATGGTAGCCCAACAGGGAGAAAATCTGGCCCAGGTTCAACGTGCCCTCAACAAACTGAACCTGAAAGGTGAGCTTGGGCACCGCGGACGCAACTGCGACGTGTGGAACGGGAGACCGCACATGTACATAGAGAGTGCTACTGGTGCGAACTTGCCTGATGTGTGATCCCCTGTACTGGAGGCGCACATAGATGGGAACGCCACTGCCGTCCTTCTCCACAATCTTGATCAGCGGCGTGTTGCAGCGGGTGGACGTTTTGATACGAAAGTGCTTCTCCTTGCCCTCAATGATGAAACATCCAGCCGAGCCACCTCTGCGAATGTCGATCTGATTGATGTCGCGCTCGCGACAGAGGCTGCTCCCAACCATAACCGGGATCCAGAACATGGGCACGTTCAACCACCGCCGGACCTGCCGCGTCCCGAGGAGAGCTGTTTTTTGCCGCGGGTAGGCCTCCGATATGCCCATGCGATATGTCACACGGGCGTAAACTGGACAGGCGTAGTCGGCATGGCGTATACGACAGCTCGCCGTATCGATCGTGCGGAGGAGGCCTGTGGTTGGTTCGACAATACTCGGGACTCCGTAATGAATGTTATCGAAGACGAATACGTGTTTTTTCTGCGTACGCTCGTTCCACATCATGATTGGGCTTTCAGCAATGACATCCGGCAGGGTCGACTGCACAACACGGTCATAGATGTCAACATGCATTGCCGACTGCGTTTGTTCAGCCATAGCGCCGTTGATCGCGCTGCGAATAAGCTTTCGCAACCACGTGATGTCTGCATCTGAAAGAGGAACACCGACATCCCCCACGGCGGCCATTGTGGATGACGGTGGATGAGGGTGAGGTAACTGCAACAAATCTTTTTATGGCATCGACCCACACGATCATTTACCTTTTGCCAGCACATTCGTTCATTCCACGGCATAAATGGCGAACATTGTTAACTGTACACCGCACGATGTCGTCGTCTTTAAGGCGATGGGCGATGGCACCTATGCCCCGCAACATCGCTTTCCGACTTTTACGAAAGACGGCAAGAAGCGCATTCTGCGTGCCACGGAAGAGCGCGTGACCGACACTATCTGCACTATGGAGTTTCATCCTATCACGTATGGCGCCGCTAAACGATACGTGAACCCATACTGGTACAACTCGGAGGATCCCAACGACACCAGCGACCGCGCCAACATTCGGGGCTCGGTAGTTGTGGCCCTGCCTGTCGGCGAAGTCCTGGTCAAGCAAGGGTTTTCCCACATCTACACGCCGGACACAGGACCGGCGTCTGTGGTCCGCAGCGCTGACGGTAACATCAAAGGCTGCACTCGTTTTATTCGGCTTGACGCCTATGAGTAGAAGAGAAGAGGAGAGAAGATTTGGTTTATCTTTAAGATATAAACTGCGTTTATTTGTGTTTATTTGTGCCACTGTACTCTGGCTCCAAACAGCTACCGGAGGTTATATGTACCACCGATCGTCACCCGTGTTTTCACAACAGTTGGGTCCTCAGTTTCAACAGTCACCAGTGGTGTCGGTAGCCGACTCCGGATGCTCTGCACCTTCAACTCTATTCGACACGTGTTTGGGAGCCAAGAAGTCTGGCCCCAAACGTTGCACACGCCGGCCTCAACACCGGACCCAACATTATCTTGGTCGAGGTGTACAGAGAGTGTTGTGGCTGCGGGGTCGTATCGCACGACATAGTGGCCAAGTACAACTTCCTTTGCTATTGTCTCCATCTCGGGCTATCGGGCAACTGTGATAAAAATAGAAGATAGCCATTGGACGAACGAGATGACAGTTACTCATGTGAGATCACGAGAAGAGTGGATTCATTTAACCGATAGAGACCACTTCAACCAGATCACTCAATCATGTACTCCTTTCGCAACATGGGGAACACCTGCTACGCCTCTGCGGCGCTGGCCATCATCTGCAACATGGAGGAGATTATGAGGCCACTCAAAAATGCAGTCCGCTATGCACATCGGGCCGGGCGAATCCGTCGCCTTCTGGAGGACCTCAAGCACAACGCCAATGAGAGCCACGTTGTCACGCCGAGCAGAGTGATGGAGACGTGGTATAAGCACTGTAGCGAGACACAGCCGGGTAAGCAGCAGCACGACCCAAGCGAGTTTCTCACATGGCTCTTCGCACATGGCAAAGAGAACAACCCCCTGAGCATGACAGGACACACCAACACCATCAACCAGCGTCTGAAATGTAGAGGATGTGGCCGCGAGAGCCAGCACGAGGAGCAGCTACCCGTGATTACACTGGCAAGTGCAAGCAACTTTCCCGAGGCCTTCAGCCAGGCGTATCCTCGGCGAGACATGATTGAAGAATATCACTGTGAAACCTGCACCGTACCACAAACAGCAGAAATGAAGTACGAGGTGACGGCAACGGCCAAGCGCATCATCCTTTTTCAGAACAGTGGCACCGGCGAGAGCCTGCTTGGCGTCCCCCCACGACGAATCCGTTGTGATGGGGACACGTGGGTACTGGCAGGTTTCACGGTTCACGGCAGCAGACATCACGTCGCATACGTTACCACATCGGTATCAACACAAATGGCGTGTGTGAACGACGAGCGCATCCACACAGTCTCCATTGGGAAGCTCAACGAAAACAAGGTTCGAGCACACCTTGTGATATACATGCTGAAACCTGAGAAGGGATAGGCGTCCGACAACAGTTAGGCGAGCACAGATATTTATAAACGAATGCAGCACATTGAGACCGCGGCGATCATCTCGCCCATTGTTCTTCCGCTTGTTATGGGGGGCACACTTGTTCTGCGAAAAGGCCGCAGGGGGGACGTGAGACAGATTGTGACCCAGGGCATCAAGGTTGCGGCTACGGTGTTCTTCGCCGGATGTGTGTTCAACCTGGGACTGAAGGTGCTCCTCGGGACATTTGTTCCCGGTTGGAAGATGATCTGGCGGCCGAGTCTCTGTCCACAAGCTCAGAAAAGGGGCGACCACAGTTGTGAGCAGTGTGGCATGTGGCCAAGGTACGGCGGCGCTTTGGGAGGGCGTGCTAGCCTCGGCATGCCGTCGGGACATGCCCAGCTATGTGGACTGGTGCTGGGCCTTGCACTGACCATGGGATACGACATCCGGGCGAGTGTCATCTTGCTGTTGCTATCAGTTCTCATTCTCATGCAGCGTGTGGATAGCGGGTGTCATACAAATGCGCAAGTATGGACTGGATGGCTCGTGGGATTGTGTCTGACCCCGCTTGTTGCGCGCTTCATCATCAAGTGGTGTCTCTGATGATAAGGTGGAACTCGGAGAAACCATGTCATTTAACCTCCACTTTCACACAGGTCATTTTTCTTCGCCATCACAATGTCCAACAGCACTATTGCACCAGTGCTCACGCGTCTCATTGAGATCCAGACAAAGATCAAGGCGCTGGAGCGCGCGAAGAAAGAGGACATCGAATACGAGAGCGCACGTGAATCTGAGCAGCTCTACCGCGATCAGCTCCAAGGTACGCTCGAGCGTGAGCAGCGGACATGCATTCAACTTTCCCCTGAGCAGATCGACAACGAGGGTATGGTTGTCAAGCCCACATATCTGCGCATCATGTCGACGAAGACCATGCACCCCATTAAACTCGACGCGGCGCTCGACGCAGTGGAGGCAGGCACGGTGGCCTTTCTTCGCACATATCAGCTACCCAAGGAAGAGCCGACCGCAAAAAGGCCCAAGAAGAGCAAGAAAAGTGAGAAGCATGAGCCACGAGGGATGTATGACGTTGCGCAGGACGACATCATCAAAGCCATCCAGACTGCGCTCCGATCAATACTGTGGAAGGAGCACTCCAGGCTGTGTATCACCGAATCGTGCGAACGTGGGAAGCGCGACTCAGTTGAAGTGATGACGCCCCCCTCCGATGAAATTGCACGTCTTCTGGAGCTCTGGACGGTGAACAAGCATGTGAAGAATTGCCACGCGGCCGCGTTTCATATCGAGAAGAAGGATATTGACGAGGGTTGGGAGGAGATCCAAAAGGTGCTCCGCACCTCGGCAGTCAGCCGGACGCTCCCCCTCGAGGTGGCAGTGCTCTTTCGGCTCGGTGTTGACGCCGATAGCGTGCGAGTAACGCGATCGGAACGGGTTGCCCGGACAACGGATATTTCCCAACGCGACCTCTGGGCGATTGTGCAGGCACACCTGGACGTGACCACGTTGATTGCGTCGGATGGCACGCTTCAAGATGGCATCACACCTGAACGAGGAGGTGCCCTTGTGCAAGAGGTCGTGACCCCGCACCTTGAAACGTTTTTTGCAACAGAAACTCGCACCTCTGTGTTCAAAGTTGAGGTGAGTGTAGAAGCGTAACGTGTTCTCAAATTCACCAAACACGCTCTAATTGGTGATGGATAAAACCCCCAGTAAATTGCATCCTTTGTATCCGTGATCATGGTGTCGAAGAATGTCATTCTCGTTGTCTCTGCCGTTCTGGCTGCTGGCATTGCCGGTGTGGTCTTGTATCTGGTCAAGTTTAAGTCGTCATCTGGACCCGGGATCAAGGCCGATGCCAACGCACCAATCACGTTGAGTAAAACAGAGGGTGCTGGGACCTCCACGTATGTCTTTCAAGAGAAAAAGGATGATGGGAGCTGGATCTTCAGCGAGCGGCGCACGGGCAGGACGATGGTGTACCAGCCGAAGGCAAAGTCAATCCAGATTTTTCGCTCATCGGCAATGCAGACACTAGTCTGGAATTACGGCACCGAACCGGGCACGCTGACACAGGGAGGTAAGGTGGTTGCGCAGAGCACATGAGTGTGTCACGTTGCCGATATCACTGTGGCCGTTTCTATTGGTGAACGATCTGAAACCAACAACTAGTTGGTTGATTTTGTCCCGTTCTTCACTTTAAGAATAGAGTAAACCATATCAACATAGCCATCAAAGGATACACGCTCTTTTGTTTTATCGGACGGCAGCTGAGTAAATAGCGTCACAATGATATCAAACAATACGATTGCTGTTATCACCCTGGTGGTTGGAGGCACGTGTCTGATTGGTATTTTGTTCTACCTCATTAAAAACCGTCGACAGAAAGCGGCGGCAAACACCAAGAGTCCAACTCAGACTGCGACGACATCATCGGTAGCGAAACAGGAAGGAGCGAAAGATAAAGTACCGAAAAAGGTCGCACAGTACTCGTCGGGAGGTGGGCTCCAGGCAGATCACAATCTTCCAGTGACGTTGACGTATACGGACCCGGGCTCGCAAACACTAGCAGCATTAGGATTTTTGGAGCCGTCTAAATTTGTGTTTGAATCGAAGAATGAGAGCAATGGAAACTGGTATTTCCGCGGAAATACCAAGGACTCAATGCTGGTTTACAACACGAATGAACAGAGGTTCCATGTACTCGAGAATGGCAACGTTGGATGGGACAGCACCAAGGACAAAGGAATAGTGATGCAGGATGGCCTAGAATTTGCTTTTCCCAAGTAACATGAAAACACATAAATGTCATGACTAATTAAGTTTGAGGATTCCCCGGGTTCCATTCGATACCATCCGTGTCTTCCAGTAACGCAGCATGCGCCGTGCAACCTCGCTCTGCTGATGGGCATCTCTGAGAGGGGGGAGGGTGGCGTCCAAGTCATCGCCTTGCAGGGGGTGATAGGTGACATTGTTTGCCCCAATCAATTTCTGTTCAAAGAACGGCCGTATTTTCACGGCTACCCGTCGCAGCGGAAGAGGAGCAGCAGCACCCTCTTCATCCGAGGGCACACTGCGACGGCACTCAACATTAGGTGAAGCATGTGTTCGAGGGTGCGGAGTCAGCTGGCGCTTTTTCCGAGGGCGCGATGTGGACTTTTTGTTCCGGGGCGTCGCGCCCAGGTGTTGAAGCACCTTTTTCTTGCTCGATCGTGTTACAGGCGGCATCTGGAAGCATTTACCTGTCCCTCCTATTCCAACGACAGAGAGATATGGTGCGCACACGGGAGAGCGCCGCGACATTTTCAATCGAGCGTCTCGAGGTGGGTCCACTGAACGAACAGACCATCCGCGCCAAGTCGGTCGTGGAGGTGAAGAATGCCAAGAAGTATCGCAACGACTCCGGGCGCCAGCCGGTGCCACATGGGCTCATGGATACGCGCATGGGTGTTGTGCGCGCCGGCCTCAAGTGTGGCACATGTGGTCAGGGTCGCATGGGGTGTCGCAACGGACACAGCGGACACATTGAGCTTAGCATCCCGGTGATCAACCCCATCTTCAAGGACCACGTTTTCCGTCTTCTCGCCTGCACATGCCGCGCATGCGGCGCCCTGCTGACGGATCAGAGCCAGCTGATGGCGAAACTGCGCGGCATCTCGCGCACGGCGCGCCTGCGACATGTCTTTGACATCATCACCCCGCTCAAGGCGGGCTCCACATGCGAGACATGCCAGCTCCCGCAGCCCCGTTACAAGCAAGATCAGCTGGGCATATCGGCACACTGGCACTCGGCAGACCTGACGCGACTTCGCGAAGAGATTGACCTTCTGGAGCCGGCCGACGGCACCCTCATTCTGGACGTCCTGGGGCTAACACACATGGCCGCGTCATTTGATCATGCAGCCCTGGCCGCAACAGGGAATGTGACAGATGATACATTCAGTGTCTACCAAATCCATCGGCACCTGCAACGTATTACGGATGCAACAGCCGAGTTTCTGGGCTTTATCACCGAAGTGGCGCACCCCCGTGACCTCATGTTCACGGTGCTGGAGGTCCCGGCAGTGCCACTGCGAAGCCAGCAGAGCGATGACATGCATGTCGGCACGGGTAACGGCGTGGTGCAAATGTACGGCGAGATCATCAAGCGCAATCTGATTGTTGGCGAGACGCTCACACAGGCAGGCTACACAGTGGAGGAGGCCCGGGTGGCCTTTACAACCGGAAAACCCGTCCCTGAGCCAGTCGTGCGGGCATCGCACGATCTCATGATGAGTATCATGTGCCTCATCACGCGCCCAACAACAACCGTGCGCGATGCCGTGGACACCGAGGGCGCCAAGGGCGCTGCACGCCTGCACCTGCCGGGTGTCCGCAAGGCCGTCGGCCGGCGTGCCATGGACGGCCTTGGTGGTGAGGGCATTCCCAGTGCGCTGGAGCGCCTGAGCGGAAAATACGGTGTCCTGCGACACCAGACACAGGGCAAGCGCGTGGACTTTGTCGCGCGCAGCGTGATCGTGCCAGATAGCACGCTTGACCCTGACGAACTCGGCGTGCCAATGTGCTATGCCACGGCGCTGAGCCTTCCCGAGAGAGTGACGTCGCTCAACTGGGCCGAGCTTGTGCAGGCTGTCTCCATGGGGCCGGGCGCGGGAGGGGCGATCATTGTCGACGTGGCATCCGAGTGGGGCGAGGCCGATAGCATCCGTCTGGAACAATGTGTGGAGGAGGAACGTCACAGCCTGGCGCGACGCCTTCAGGTGGGCGACGTGGTTCATCGCTGCCTGCGCGAGGGGGACTACGTCCTGTTTGGACGGCAGCCAACGCTGCATAAGTACAGCCTATTGGCACTCCGCGTGTGCTTCCGCGATGGTCGCGCCTTTGGGCTATGCGAGGTGCTGTGCAAAGGCCTCAACGCCGACTTTGATGGTGACGAAATGAACCTCCACGTCCCACAGAACATGACCGCCCGCGCTGAGATGATGGCGTTGTGCAGCCCGGTTCACTGTCTGATCGACCCAGCGCGTTCGACACCCTTTGTGGCACTGATCCAGGACGCCCTCGAGGGTCTCTGGTCCCTCGGACAGAACGGCTTCTTTCTCCAGCGCCAGGAGGTGTTTCACCTTCTGAGCGCCCTGCGACACTTTGGACCAATGCGAGGCGCAGCAGTTCCGCCACCAGCAATCCTAAAGCCGCAGAAACTCTGGACCGGGCGCCAGGTTCTCTCGATGGTTTGCGGCGACATCACACATTTTCGTGAACGGGCAATTGCGCCGGGGGCAAGCGACGACCACCTGGGATCGAGCCTGCTTGTTCGGCATGGCACAATCATACGCGGGGAGATCACCAAGGGTGTACTTCATCGCCACGCTGGCCTCATCTTTGCAACGGCCGTCAATCCGACGGCGAGCGATCGCGCGGCAGCAAGGTTCGTTGGCGACCTCGCGCGCCTCGGCGTCGCCGTCTCTGAGAGATTCCCGCTCAGCATCACGCTTCGGGACATCACTGTAAGCAGACGGTTCCACGATACCATCACGGGTATCATCGGCAAGGCCGAGGAGCTCCGGGAGGAATGTGATGCGCGCGTGCAGGAGATTGTGAGACATGCTGACAGTGAGACACGGACACAGCTTGCATCCTTTGTGTGTGAGCGCCTGGAGGCGTACGCGTCGGACGTCTGCTTTGGCACGCTTGACGCGGCACGCGCGATGCTGTACGAATGCTTTCGCGCAACTACCAACACGCTCTTCCGCATGGCCGCCGTTGTGGGCTCACGCGGAAACGTGAGCAACGTGACACAGATGCTGGGACTGGCCGGGCAGCAGCTCATTGACTATCGCAGGCCGTGCCCGCACGGTGCAGCGCCAAGGGTCTCACCCTACTTTCGACCCGGCGACAGACGTCTCACCGCACGCGGCCTGGCCACAAACGCCATTGCCGAAGGCTTTACGCCGGAGCAGTTCCTGGCCCACGCTGGCACAACGCGCGAGGGGCTAGTGAAGTCTGCTATTGCCCCGGCAGACACCGGCTACCTCCATCGGCGCCTGATCAGATGCCTCGAGATGTTAATCGCATGCTCGGACGCAAGCGTGCGCACGTCAGTGACGGGAGACTACGTACCACCGTACCTTATCCAGCCGTGCTGGGGGGGCGACGGACTGGACACATCGTTGAGCGTCAAGCTGGATCTCGCAGGATTTGCAACCATGGGGGACAGCGAGATCGCAGCCATGGTCGTACCACATCAACTGGCCAGCGCGGAGCAGCGCGCCCTGCGACAGGCCGTGACATCGCTTGCAGACGCCTACGCGGGCCAGCCAACCAGCACACTCTTCCGTCTGGTGGCCCCGGCAGATCCACGCGATTTTTTCATGCGCAGTATGCTGCTGGAGCGCATGGAAGGAGGAGGAGGAGGACACGGCCATGGTGACTTTGCGGCATGCTTCAAGGCCGTTGACACTGCTTGTGCTACACTGCAGCGCATCTTTGGTGAGCGTCGCACGTGGAGCGCAGTCTTGGCCTTGCGCATGCTGCTCTGCACAGGCAACCTTGTGCAGCACAGTGGCGAGTGTCACCACGGTGTGACATCATCAGCGGTCAATGCGGCGTGTGTGGAGTATGTTGAGTGTTTTGTGCGCTTCGCAGTTTCGTCTGGCGAATCACTGGGCGTCATCATCGCACAGGGCATTTCCGCCCCGGCCACACAGGGCAACCTAAACTCGTTTCACCTCTCGGCCGGGGGCAACATGGCTGGCGTCCCGCGGCTGGTCACGCTCACCCGTCTGCGACAGATGGATCCCGGAGAGTATGTGACAACGCTTCCCCTGGTGCACGACGACATAGAACGCGCCAGGGCGCTGCAACGCTCGCTGCGTGTCATCTACCTGAAGGAGATCACAACAATGGTGGAATCGCTCCGAGACGAGGCGCTCCAGCGGCTTTTCCAGCAGGCCAGGGAGGGGGGCACCATCACCGATGAGACCCCCACACTGGCACGCACGTGGGGGGCGCAGGAGTCTCTGGCCTGGCGCATGCTGCACGTGGTTGTACCCGATACCATCGCAGTGGAACGGCTGGAGCTGGACCGGGGCCGCATGCAGCGACTTCATCTATCGCTGGAGGAGACGGTTGTACAGTGTGAGGCGCACCTTGCCACGTTGCCGCGCAGCCGTTCAACGTTGATTATTACGACGAAGACGGCATCAGGGCAGCCGGTACTCCTGGTGGCACAGCGCAGCGACACGTGCACGCGCCGGCGTGGGGTCAACATTAAGCCAACCCTTTCAGCAGTCAAGCTGACACTCATCCCGATGCGCGGCATCGACGGCATTGAACGTGTCGAGATCGAACGGGTGCCACGGTGGGTCCTTGCTGCGTCGGAGGGCAGCGGGAGACGGCTGCAGCAGCGACAGCAGCTGCTGCTCAAGGTATGTTCACCATGCCTGTCCATGGCGATGCGACACCCTGATGTCTGCTGGTGGGACACGCAGACCAGCGATCTCCACAGCGTGTACTGGACGCTGGGAAAACACGCCTTTGCCGTTGTCCTGTTCCGCGAGCTGCTTTCGGTGGTGAGCCACGAGAGCGACAGTGGCGTGCAGCACGCATACATGCTCCTTCTCGCGGACTTTATGACACATCGCGCATCGCCCATGCGCATTGATGGCCCCAATATTCTCAAGCTGCGCTGCGCGGGGCTCTTTGACAAGCTGACCTTTGAACGAGTCACGCAACAGGTCTCGCAAAATGTGGCGTTTGGGGTGAAGGAGAAAATCGCAGGCACCAGCGCCCGTATCATGGTGGGCGCGCGTCCTCTCATTGGCACCGAGCTGGTTGACTTGCGCACACTCGAGGGCCGACCGGTTGCTGGTCGGGGCAGCGACCCCGTCCGCATGACGTACCCACAGATTGAGGGCGAGCTTTGCGAACCAGAGCTGGAGCTACGACGCACGCGGACACCGACACTTCTCAGCGCAACAGGCCAGAACACAGTGCCGGGCACCTCGGAACATCGACAACAGGCCTTTGGAAGAGCGGCAAGCGCGCTTGCGCCACAGCAACAGTTGCAGGCAAGCCCGTCATGCTTCCCATCGACACCCCCCCCTCCAGGAATCCCGTCCTACTGTTATGTACCCAGTCCGTCGTATGAACCGAGCCGTGGACCACAGACGCCGCCAACACCACCAACACGAATGCCGGTACCATCACCACCACAACCACTTCCCGCGAGCCCATCATACGCGCCTTTCAGCCCCATAGAAGCAGCTTGGGCAACGTCACGCGAGACCGCTGTGAGCCCAACCTACGATATACACAGCCCGACAACATACGGGGCATTCAGCCCGGCACCCCCGATGTGTAAGCCTGAGGAACCGATACACGGGACCGGAGCACACGACACCGATACCCCAACATTCATGGTTCTGAACGCCGAAGAGGAGCCCGAAACAATGGTACATGGAGCTCCAGCGGTCGACACGGATCAGGTCATGTGGCGCCAGGTTGAGATTGAGGAAACATATCGCCCACGACTGGAGCACCGAGGAGGCGTCGTTCAACCTGTACCAGTTCGCCGGCCACCCATGGTCACTGATGATGTGCAATCCGTCTGCCCCCCGCGACCCTCCACCCCGGATGGCTCTCACTTAGGTGATGCTGACCATGGTGGATTCATCGTTATACCGGAGTGAGAAAAAGATCTTGGCCAGCGCGCTGGGCTCGTGCGACCTCGAGCATATCTCGCACGAGCAGCAGGCCGAGGAAAAACCGCTGGTGGTCGCAACGATTGTCCATAAGGTTGAACCCAGCGAGTCGGTTGTCTCTCCATCGGCACGAACATCGCTCCAGATATCACAAAACAGTGTAGCGGACCTTGATCGACAACGCCCGCGAGCCATTCTCCGTGGGAAAAATACGTTCCAGGTGAATGACGTGGTGGAACTATTAAAGGCAGAGCCACGGATTTCGACAGTATGTATCTACAGCACACTTCAGACCCCTCTTGCGTGGTACATACCGACAGGCGATCTGTTGCCATGGGTATGTACTGTGCTTGTAAATGACTCACTGATCACACTGCGCGCCAGGGACGTTGATCTTGTTCGTTGGACACCGTTCTCCAGACCACTCGTGCAACCTTTGCCGGCACTATCCGCGTGTGACACCTGCCGCTCACTCTGTCTGCGACCACTGACCAACCCAACTATTGGTCAGGTTCAACCGGCGTGTGCATTTTGGAAGCAGGTTGGCTGCTCGTGTCAACAAACATGGTGAACGAGAATCCCCCTGTGGAACTGCCAGTACTCCTGGGAACAAAGCAGCAGGCACGGGTTCAGGCCCCGTCGACACAGCGCATCCTCAACTGGAACTACCGATGGTACATGAGCCGAACCGAGACGCCACCACGGGTGGCATCCGACATAAAGAACCCCATCCCGCTTGCTGCCTCACCAGAAAACTTCATGCAAGTATCGCCCTATGCGCAGGAGACCACAGATGTCGGTAGTTTCAAAGAGCCGGTCACACTTTTCCGCGAGCTGCTTGCCATCTATGCCAACGAAACAGGCAACGAGGTGGCCCTACGAGAGCTTGCCAGCAGCATGGCCCAGGAGCAGGGGACGGCATCCGTTCTGCGCCAGGGTGGCGGCCCGATTGAATTTCGGAAACATGGAAATGGCCATCACCGCTACAAGCCCCCCCGACTCTGGCCGGATCTCATTGTCCAACACAGTGAGATGGCTGCTGATACAACCTGGCCGGGGCGGCACGCTGCCGAGATTTGGAGCCGTTTGAAAAATATGGGTCCACTGAGAGGGATCGCCCAGCTCTCCCTCGGCGTTGAGCCTCCGGATAGTGAGAGCCAAGGGCGGGGCCAAGAGCGATTTGAAATGTATGTGGACATGAGTGTCGTGGGAGCCTGCGACGCCCGTCGCATGCTCACGTCCAGTGTCTGCAGGGTGGCCGCGGAGCGCGTGCGACGCCTATCTGGCGGCCTGTCCGACCTACGCAGCATTGAGGGTGAAAAGCTTCCGATGATGAAAGATATCACCTTGAACTACCAGCGTATGCGACGCGAATGCGATCTCAAGGTGCAAGTAGCGTGTGCCTTTGTTGATATGGATAGCGCGCTCGTCGCGGACGACCTCAAGGACTTTTGCTCCTGTGTTCGCAGCAGAGAGGATGCCAGTGCCAAATCCATTGCAGGAGCACTGAAGTTATCGGCGCCCCCATCAGTTACAGACACAGAGGCCAATTTTCGCGGCTGCTTTGATGGTGGCCGATGTTCCGAACGGGGATACAAGACTGCCGAAGACGACGCCGGGATTAGTATGTGTCCCATGATCTGCGAGAACCTGCTCGCGGTCGACGGCAACATTCTCGCGGGCTCAACGAATGTCCGGCAGAGCTGCATCCTTGACCCGGGTACAAGCGCACTGCTGGTTCAGCGGATTATATCCGACGACGGCCTTCGATCCGACGTGCGAATCCACCCGGCAAACCCCAAAGCAGACGCGACGGGGATTCCGGAAGATACCACACCAACAGGGGATGCACAGCGCGATGATGACACACAGGATCTCAACGGCGATACCTATGTCATGGGAAAGGATAGTGCCCCTGTACCGGATTCAACAAAAACGGATGGTCAGGAGAACGAGGTGGAGGAAACGACGACGGATACCGAATCGCTCTTTCGGCGTTATCGCACATGGATCATCAGCATTGGGGGAGTAACCCTGTTCTCCATCATTGTGTATTACCTTGTTCGATACTATAGTAACACAAAGTAACACACTGGAGAGAATAACATAAATAAGATTTTCTCATCGTGACCAGCAGAAGAGAGCGCAAGTGAGATGCCCATTTAACCCATTGTCAGCGTCACGAACACTTAGCACAATGACCGAGCCGAAACTAATCAATAGCTTCATTGTACACTATCGTGGTGAAGACGTCGAACCGGGGGAGGAAATGAAGGTGATTGTACCATACGATGCCATCGATAGAATGATGATTGGACATATCTGGGAGTCAGTGCAACAGATATGCGGACTCAGTTTTTCGGAAGAGCGAGTAACACAAGTGTATTTCGTGACGCCGTCGGACCAGACGTATCACATTGGAACGCTTGCGCGCAGATGTGAGGATTTTACTCGACGTGCCCCGACCAATGAGGGCACACTATTCTTTGTCGACCGTGGTGCGTGGATCAGCGACCAAGCAACCATCCGAACGCGCAGTCTCCCACTGCAGCAACCGGAGCCGATTGAGGATGATGATGGATGGGAGAGTGACGATGATGATGATGATGATGATGATGATGATGATGATGATGGTCGGGGCGATTGGGGCGATTGGTTGATACCTGTGATCACCATTGCAGGTTATGTTATCATTTGGTATTATCGAGTAAACTAGCAGATTAGGAGGGTCAGTTACCCCTAGTCCACGTGCGCATGTCTGTGACACTGACCGTCTTAATCACGATATTTTGCCGTTCCAGCCTCACGTAAAACAACATTTTGAAACGACACGACAGCTTGAATGCACCGAACAAAGGAGGAGGAGGAGGAGCACCAACTGAGCACCGTGCGAGCATCTTGGACGAACCTGGCGACACTTGAGAATCAGTGCAGAAGCGCATGCCGTCTCGCAGTGCAGATCAACCCATGGGCGCTGGAGTACGTGAAGATACAGACGGCCGAGCTGTGCCGCGCAGCAGTTGAACGGGATGGAAACGTTCTCTCGCTGGTGGAAGAGCAGACTGAAGATATTGTACTCGCCGCAGTCAAAAAGACTCCACATGCCCTGCGACATGCGATGCTTCAAAATGAAGCCATTGTCAGCTGTGCCGTGCAGGGTAATGGCGCATCGCTGAAATACGTGTGGCAACAGACATCGCGTCTCTGTGAGGTCGCCGTGTCGAATTATCCCCACGCGCTCCATTATGTGCAGGAGAAAACCCTGCAACTATGCCGTGCGGCCGTGCTGTGCAACCCCTCGATCATCACAACAATGAAAGATCCACCGGAGGAGCTTTATGTGATGGCGGTCACTCGCTGCCCATCAATCTGTCAGCTGCGTCACGACATCAGCGAAAAAACACAGCTTCAAATTGTTCAGCTTGATGGCATGACGTTAAGGTTTCTCCGGAATCCAAACCACGCCGTCTGTATTGCAGCTGTATCGCAGAACGGCCTGGCCGTACAGTTCGTCAGCACACCGTCGCTCGAGGTATGCATGGCAGCTGTCATGCAGACAGGATTGGCCCTGGCCCATATTTCCGCACAAACAGAGGAGATGTGCCTGACGGCGATCAACACAGCCCCGTCAGCTTTTGAACATGTGCAACATCAGACTGAGCGCATCTGCATAGTGGCCGCGCGCGTCGGCTGCGGTGCTGCACTCAAGCTGCTTTGCCACCCCAATTATGAGCTCTGTCTCGCGGCTGTCACACATAATGGCCTTGCACTGGCACACGTTGAGAGGCAGACAGAGGAGCTCTGCCTGGCTGCAGTCACACAAAACCCCAACGCATTCGCATACGCAAAACACCAGACAGAGGCCGTACGCAAGGCCGGCAATCTGCGATCGTCGGGGCGCCGTGTGACACATAAATTTCTCGGCCGATGGAACCGGAAAAAAGCAACGGCAGCGGCCGCTGCATCACAGGCTCGCCCGAAGACCTAAAGTCCCTAACAGATCCAGACTTCTCTCTCATTATACAAACCAATAAAGGCTGCATTTAACTTCATCACGATGCAGACGCGCAGTGCAACAGCGCCGCGTACTGAAAAGAGTGTACATCACCTCGAGGTGGCACAGTCCAGTGTGTGTTCGGGTATGGGCCTGTTTACCCACCGAATGATCCCTCTGCTCACGGCGGCTGAGGCATAAGCAATTGATGAAGAACGGGCATCGCGCGGGATACATGATTCATACATGTATTACTTCCGTCATGCGGAGCGCATCTATTGCGCCGATGCGCGCGACGATCATGGTCTTGCACGATGGATAAACCACAGCATGCACGCATCAAACATTGTGGCGCGATCGATCACATTTACCCGTCACCACACTCTTCGTCCTTCCAGCTGACCATGTTTGACGTGATGATTGATTCAGCCAGTGACGACACACACACAGTCCTATCTAAAACGGACAGGTTTCCCGATACGGGTCGCTGCGGCTTTGAGATTCTGCTTGACGTCATATCTCCAGATGGCCTTCTGAACAGAGGCGAAGAGATGCCACAAGAGGTGTCAGCAATGTTGCACACATCATCTGTGACTAGCGTCTCCCCGACTCCCAGCAACGGAAATACCGTGCCCGGCACCGATGAAGACGCCACAACCAACTGCGACACGCACACAGAGGCGTGTTCGGTATTCAGAGACCTGGATATTATGGACCTGATTAGCGAGACAACGTTTCGTCTACCAACGCGCAAGTGGCTCTACTTTCTTCGCAACGGTCTTGGTCCCCTGACGAACGAAGAGCGCGCACGTCTCAGATACCACCGACGAAAGGTGATGAGCAAGATAAACAGACGACGGCAACGCGGCAGTCTGCATCGGCGTTAATCACCCTCATGTAAATACACCCATTCTCACAAATACACAAACATGAATACATGCACATACTTGAACAATGGCGCGGCCACAATGCGTGCCGGAAAACTCCCCTCCCAGCGACGCCTTTTGTTTTTCTCAGTCTGCGTTCCAGTACGCTTGACAATCGCAGTCGCACTTATCGCGGTGGGCGCACTCTGGCCACGGACAACGGCCGTCTGTGCCATTGTTGCTGGTCTGGCCATTGCGATTTACAACTTTATCCTTCAGGAAGACGCAGGCTGTCGCTGGTGGTTCCCAGGGGGATCGGCTGCGCTGGGCGTGGCCGCGGTGATCTTGGGGGCTCTGGTGCTGGCCAAACGCGCCTCACCAACGCTGATGGGCGGCCTCCTCCTGGCACAGGTGGCCGGTGGACTGGGGGCAGCGCTCGTACTGAAACCATGGTCGGCCGCATAATTATTGCTCCCTTCTCACACACGAATACAATTTCACGTTGATATCGTTTAATCGGACTATCCATCAATGTTACATTATCGCCGTGGCTTGCGCCTCCGTTTCAACCTGCGCACCATCTTACTGCGATTCGCAGCGTCAACCGGTCCTGTACCACGGGTGTCACATGAGGGACGTTCAAGGATTTTGAACGTCGCCATGTATGCATCTCCAGCGGTCTCTTTTTCACCAAGGTCCACAAACGCCTGTATTTCTACTGCGGAGCATTTGTCATTCGGTTCGACCGCGGAACATTCGTCCACCGGCCCTGTATACCGTCCAACCATCAGCAATTCCGACATCTGAATCACACAAGGTGCAGTCAACCCTGTCAGAGCGACGGTTGCATCGTCACCCGTCAGCCCGACACCCGACAGGTCCAGGATGACGGTGGCTGCAATCGTGTCAACTGTGCCGCGCACCAAGCATCCACGCACGCTCCACGCATAGTCACCCGTGCTTAGCGTCTTGCCGATGCTGTTGACAGTGCACCCCGCAACATTAAAAGTGACATCAACCTTGCCGACCTTGCTCAGCGTGAGCGTATCATCGCTGAGTTTAGCCAACCATCCGAAATTGTCAGAGCCCTCTATCCCCGTCTCGCTGGTATCAAGTACAAGTGGTGTTACCATGGCGTCAAGGAACGTTCAATGGGTTGGCTACGGCATGCAAATCAGGATGGGGTTGATGATGAAGAACAGAGGTTAAATGGTGAATCAAGATCAGTGCTACTTGGTTTGTCGTTCGTACCCAACACCCAACCACTACCCCTTCTGAGGTCAGAGGGTACAAGATTTTTATGTTGAGAAAGACGCGAAGAATAATCAGGTCGGCGTCACAAGACAGCGCACAGCGTGCGCTCGAGCGCATTTACCCCAACGCGAACGTACAGATCGAGAATATGGTATCATCAAAACAGCTGGCACGAACACCTGGTGTACCACGCCGGGAACTGTCACATGGTAAGACGGATGGTATCAGGAACCCCACTATCCGTCGCCTGGCACGCCGCGGCGGAATCAAGCAAATCAGCGCCCATGTCTACGACGACGTTAGAAAAGCCTTGCGCACATTTCTGAAGTCGACGATCTCGGACGCAGTGACATATGCCGAGCACGCGAAACGTAAAACGGTGATGACGATGGATATTGTTCATGCGTTAAAGAGAGCTGGACGCCCGCTGTATGGGTTTAGCGTGAGCGAGCACCACCAGAATCGCCGGCGCTCGTTCCACAGCGCCGATGCTGACCAGAAGCGTGAATCGCAGAAACCCTCGAGGGGTGTTGTGGACAAGGTGGACACGTCGGGGGTGCACGTTGCAGCACTGAGTGAGCGCAGTTGGCTCTCATCGGCGCACCTGACATACATGGCAAAGGAGGCAAAGCAGAAGGTGGAGCACGCAAACGCCGGTGATGATCAGCACCCGTGGGTCGTCACAGGTGACCAACTCATTCTCATGCTGATCAACATGCACCAGGGTGGGCTCGTTGACGAGAAACGGTTTCAAAGCAGGAATTACAAGAGAACGATACGGAAGGCAAAGCACAGCTACAACGTGGGCGACGGCGAGCGCTTCGCACTGGTGGGGCATATCAACATTGGTGACTGCCATTGGATTGCCGTGCGGATTTCCTTTGACGGCGACGCAATTACCTCGGTGGACCTCTTTGACTCGCTTACCAATGGTGTGCTCCCATTCAGCCATGACGAAATGGCCCGGCTCATTGATCTGAACAACCATAGCGTGATGCCCGATGGCGCCACGGCAGCCCCCACACAGATCAATGTCTATCCCCTCAACTTGCAGCATGACGGCCACAGCTGTGGCATCTTTTCCCTTGTCATGGTCTGTGAGATTGCACAAACACAATTAGCAATGCCCGGAGACCAGGTGGCAGCACTTTTGAGAACACGCATCACGGATGACCGCGTTCAGCATCTGCAGGCGCTCTTCCGGCGCAAGTTTTCAGACAGCCCTGTGACACACGAGGAGTTGCAGACGTACGCCGACAGCTGTTTCGACACCGTTTCCAGTTATGCAGTCTCCAAGGGATAGGCACATATAACGGGTTCAGCCACCATTTGTCATTATCATTTAATAAACGCCATCCTATACATTTTAAAACTATTCTGGGCGCTCTAAAGACGCACCCAGGGCCATGTAGTTGGTGCCACGCGGGTCGTGCGCGCGAAAGACGTCGGCGTCGACGGTCGCAAAGAGCGGGATGTTGGTGGAAATCATGGCCGTGTTGACAATGGTGTGGGTGAAGCGCTGCGCGTTGTCGGCGTTGTCCGGGCGCGGAAACGGAGCCCTGCGCGTCAGGTGCTTATCACTGCAGGGCATGTGCAGCGACGTGCTGACCGTGGTGAGAAGGGTGAGGGCGCCCACGAAGACGTGCTGGCCTTCCTCGATACGCGGTGCCTCGTTCACGTGGTTCCAGCCGAGCTGGCATGTGATGTCCTGCGGCCCCGTGGCGCTATGGAAGGTGAGACGGTGGTTACTGTTCTCACATGGGGGCACGCGATGCGTCACAGTGCCGTTGTCCACGTGGTAGCGTCCGCAGAGCGTGAGGGTGAGGGCGCCCGCGCGCAAAACGGTGGCGACGTCCGCTGGCGAGAATGTGGACGAGGGCGGCAGGCACAGGAGCACTGCAGTGTGGCTATCGTCGATACGTAGCAGGTCGGGGGTGGCGCTGTAGAGGGTGGCCCTCCAGGACAGATGACATGCGGACATGGTGGGGCGAGGGTGTGCGCGCAGCAAAATAATCATACCGGTGGAAAGTGCAAAGCGTTGGTCACGTTCGTGGGGAGAGGGGCTATGATAGCCCATGGAGAAAGTCCATGGTCTCAGACGCTGATAGTCATCACACATTTTCCCTCCACCAGCCATCCCTTCACATTGCTACCACTGCTTTTTTTTATAAAGCACCATGAGCGCCCAGTATGGTCTCTGTGGTATATGCGAGGAATCTGTGGAGCGCGATGAACTGTCCAACCACTACTACATCACGTGTGTTGGCTGCGATGAGGATATTTGCGCCGACCAGTGTCAGGGCCAGTACTGCCACGCCTGCAATGCGTGTGACATGAACGAGGCCTGCAACGACTGCTTCACGCGGAAGCACGAGTACAAGTGTCAGGACTGCATTGAAAACCAGGTGGAGCACATCTGCGACAAGACATGTCACCCACGTAAATAGCGACGATCAAGCGGCGATGCGCGAAGATGATCATCACACCAGCACACCAGCACCTGTCACGGTTTGGAAAGCTCATCAATGGGATAATGGTGACGAGGGCACGTCTGTGAACACGTTGAAATGTCGTTATTTCTTCTCAAAAGAGGACGCGGAAACATACATCGAGGACATTAAGGGTGGTTCGGTCTGGGTTAAGCACCACGTGAGCGCGTTTGAAGTACACTAGATACCCAGCATTACATACACCGAACTGCACTCTGTTATCGTAACGCGGGATTAAAAAGAGTATGCGAAAAGGAGAGGGCGAATAATCGGAAGGAACGGCGGGAATGACCATACGACAAAATCGGGCGGAAAAGGAGCAAGAAGACGAATGTGGCGTGCAGTTACCTTTTATGTTCCACTGTGAACCACCGTCGGCCATGGCATCGGGCGAGGAAACGAGGCACGCTGACGACGCGGCAGCACACGGGCTTATCACACTGCAGCAGCTCAACGCAGAGCAGCAGTCACCCGTTGGTCGGCTGGGTGGACGACAACACACTTTGTTTGGTCTCAAGAAAATTGCAGAGGGTGCAGAGAAGGCAATGCAGGCCGGCCGAGTCGGTTTCCCGCTCTTCGACTCGGACAAAGTGCACTCAAGCGTGTTGGAAGAACTGGAGGAAAAATTTGGCTACACGATCGAAACGAATTGGGATCCACATGCCATATTTATCATGGCGAGACCGAGGCCTGTTGAAAATTACGCGAAGGTGGCCTCGGCGTGCATTCGACACGCTGCACAGAACGGACTGGGAAGCGTCGACTTGCTGCTACACGAGTGGGGCGCCAGTCCTGCAGAAGAGGCTGCCATTGCCAGGGCACTGAGCGAAAACGGCTTTGCCGTCTCGCAGTTGGACACGTTGCAATATACCATTGGCACCTCGCTGCAGTCCGCTGCGGAGCGCGGTCAGGTGACCGGCAACCCCCGGTTCATCGTGCATGTGCCGGACATGCGTAACTCGGCGCTGCGCGCTCTCGACGAGGCGCTGGAGGCTGTGCGGGCCAGGCTTCCATCAGGAGAGCAGCTTCTCGCGTCATCGAAAAACCATGACAGGATCAAGGACTGAGCATTGGCAGAAACGTAATTGCGCTACCATGCCCACTGTTTGTGAATGCGATTACACTCTATTGGACATCGTGTATTTGGGTTGAACGTGAAATTACCAGAGTGATTCATGATGGATGGGGAAGCAGGAAGGCGAATGTGGAGAACGACGACGACTGGATGCCATCGGGGCACACGAATATCACTGTGCAAACACCTCCGTGTAAATTTCAGCAGCAGTGTGTGATCTCTCTCATCTGTTTTTTTTTTGATTGTGCTGAGTTTTCAAACACTACGAGGCTGATCACTTTTGTTTTTTACGACACAATACACGAATATCACTGTGCAACACGCCCGTGTAAATTTCAGCAGCAGCGTGTGATCTCTCTCATCTGTTTTTTTTTTGATTGTGCTTTGTCACCCACACTTTCATCATGACAACCATGGGCAATGACACACGCCCACGCAGCCACAACGACCTGAGGTGGTCAGCGGCACTCAACGCTGACAACCTCACGCTGAGTAAGGATGGAGTGGCCGATGATACATACGACATCACCGGTCGAACCGTCAATCAGTTTTGTGCAGCGCTTGCAACCGGCAACTACGCGTGGAGCGTGCGCGGGTGCCTCGTGCGTGGTACGGTGGACACAGTGGCGGGCACCGTGACACTGGGCTTGACCGACGCCGGCTTTGGTCCCGGGTATAGCGACACCGTGACTTCCAGGACAATCACGGACATCACTAACCCGTACGTGTTCCTGCTGCAGGACGCGCTGGTGGTGGCGCAGCTCGGGGCCGCTGATGCAGACTTCGGCGATAGCAACGTGATTGTGACATGCAAGGCCATGGTGACATTTGGTGCCAAGGAGATCCCAGGAGATGCGCACGGGGCGCAGTACGCAGCCCTGTCATGGACAGGGGGTCCTATCAGAACTGATCACGTGAACCAGGAGCTACTGGTCCTGTATGACAACTTCCACTACTATCGAAAATACAACGGCATTGTGAGCATCACGAGCAGCGTGGCACGTCGCTTCACCATCCTCGTCTCGCGCCCGGACAACACCGACTGCATGTTTGTGGGCACGGCCGAGACAGCCTGGGACGAAAATGGTCTGCGCCCTCCCTACTGGGAGTATCCGGCAGAGGGCGAGCCGACGCTGACGGTCGACCTGGGAGGCGGCAACAATGAACTGTGGCAGCCCGGCAGCGACAACATCTACACCTCCAACAACGGAGGGATGACGCTGACAGTAGCCGAGGCGCGTACGGCAACGACACTGATGGGTGGCACGATAAATAGCCTGTCCAGAGTTTACGGACCGGAATGTGGTGTGACATTTGAGAAGCCATACCTCCTCCCCTTCCTGCATTTAACACCCGTGGGACAGGCGGTGTTCGTCAGCGAGACGCTGGGCACGGCGCTGCCCATACCAGATAATACTACAACCAATCAGGTCATGGTTCCCGATGATGCGACTGGTCATAAGCTGAGAACCAACCGCATCACCAGGCGAGAGCCATTTTTCGCACTGGCACTTCGAATGGAAAATTTTTTTAGTGGAGATCGCATTTCAGACGACGCCGACATGAACCTCAATACCAACCTGCTGTGGCATGGTAACATCCTCAATGTCAAAGCGGCTGGAAATATGGCAACGGGCCCTGTCACGCTGACACTGAACGGGCAAACGATTCTCCTAGCGATGTGCGAAAGTCTCTCATTTCGCGAGGGCAGTGTTTACATCATGCGCAGGGCGACCGGGGACGACGTGTCCATGGGCAACGGGTTTGTGGGACACGAGCTCCAGCAGATTGGCTTCTCTCGGTATATCCGGGCAGTTTACGCGCTGGTGGGACAGGGTGCCGGCGCGCAGCTGAAAACCGTAGCACTGAGCAGCGACGCCACAAACCGCGTCCTGTATGCTAATTATTCGATCGCACGTTATCTCGGAGGTCCAGATGGCATACAGGCACGTTTTGCTATGCTGAGGGCGCTCACGGCTAAGGCTGGTGTTTTCTCTCCACTGAACATAGTGTCCACGGCATTCCCCCATGTGGCC
>Ga0307983_1000049_pt1 | contig 76732 bp, 91 predicted proteins | sample OrgLakmetagen991_FD_201845 | JGI IMG/M metagenome (GOLD analysis project Ga0307983, IMG submission 201845) | Saline water microbial communities from Organic Lake, Antarctica - #991 | ecosystem: Environmental > Aquatic > Non-marine Saline and Alkaline > Saline | place: Antarctica: Organic Lake...
TAGTCAGATTGTTAAATTTTCAAGAAAAATGATGAATTTAGGATTTTGGGTGGGTAATTATTGTTGTCGTTGAAGGGGAAAAGTAATTGTCGCTAGACATTTGAGAGCTTATATTTCAAACTCGTTAAAGGAACTACTGATGAAGTTGTAAGTACTACTGATGAAAAACTAGTGAAAAAAGCAGCTACAATTTATTACCATCTCGATCTTGCAAGAAAGTATTTCGAGAAAATTGGAAAACCTCAAACGGAACAGCTTATCGTTAGGATTGATATTCAAAATGCTTATCACAAAAGATTTCACTTTCAGAATATGAATGTCTCTCCAGTTTTCAATAATGCGACAACAGTAGCTGCAGGCTCTGGTGACACTCTCTATGGTATTGAGCCCTGGGGAAATGAAATTTGGTTTCGCCCAGTAAAAAAGATCAAAATCACAAAAGAATTCAGAAAAAAATATAAAAAGATGCTTAGGAACTCACTCCCTAGGCGATCGAATATCGACACAGACGTCTTGGTCTTTACTGCACTAAATGCTGCAATCTCGACAGATGTCGTTGGATCACTTGAAACTTCAGGAAAGACACTTCTTACTAATTTTCTTATTGATTCATTTATTCGAGTTGCTGTGCCAGAGATGGCAACACTCTTCCTTGCAAAAGAATTTTACTTCGATGCCTCTTTTGTTCCAGAAGTTATGTATCACGAGTACTCTCACTATGCGATGAGTGATTCTGTTGCACCAGAAGTAAATAGTTCAATCCTTGAAGGGTTTGCCGATTACTTTGCAACAAAAATTAGTGGCATCGATAAGCTTGCACATGAACTTGGTGATTATGGAAGTCTTGCAAAGTCTCGAAATGCTATTAACGAGATTGCCTTTGATTTACAACTTGATACAAAGCTTGGTGTTGGAACCGACTTTGTTCTATCTGTCCTTCACGATATTGAGAGATATATTTCAAAATATGAAGATGATGATTTTGTAGAGAAAAGACTTTTTGAAATGAGAAAAGGCTTAACTGTCGATACAAATATCCGCGAAGGTTTGCCCGCTCTATTTTGGGATTTTTTTCCAGAGTACGGATTCGAAACAAGTATTTTATTAAACAATAGAGGAATATAATGCCAAAAGGAGGCCATAAGATGAAATCAACACTGACTTTTATAATTTTATGCCTATTTTCATTTACTGTTTTAGCCCAACCTTATGCTGAATCAAAAATGAGTGTAGACAATGTACTTACAAAATATGACTATCTACTTACTAGTCATCCTCAAGCTCACGAAGCAGACTTTAAAGCCAAAACGTTGGAAAACTTTAAAGTTGATATTAGAGCTTCCCTACAAGGTTCATCTAAACAAGAATTACAAAAAAGCTTTAACTTGATTCTTAACAAAATACCTCAGAAAGAAAAAAGAGAAGCTTATCTAAAAATGATTCAAAATATGTCCAAAGAGAGTATGGCTGCATTTCTAGCAAATCCTCAACTTTTGGCTGATTCATTTCAAGGAGAAGGAGCAAACTTCGCATTAATTACAGACAGTGTCGTTTTAGATATTTTAATCATCTCGCTAGGTCTTCTTGTTGTTTACGCTATTGTTCATGCAATTGCTGAAGCCATTAATTACAAGCACTACAGAAGTAGTAGTATATATGTTGGTTACACTAGAGACTGTAACTCTGTAACCATGAGAAGAAATGTATCAGACTTTGAAATTGAATTAGCAAAAACAGAAGCTAAAAATAAGTGCTATGCCAATGAATCTAATCCAGCATCACGATGTGAAAGTGATGGATTCTCATTTAGTGAATCAGGATATGACTCTGAGACAGGAAGATCAGACTGCTACGCAAGAGCTGTCTACAGAGCCCGCAAATAACTAGATACACATAACAAAGCTGGGCCTCAACAATAAGTTGGGGCTTTTTTTATCTAAATTATAGAATTTACAACCCCATTCAAAAAGACTTAACCAAAATGACTTTGCGTGTTATCAATGAGCAAATTTACAAATTAAAGGAATAACTTATGAGATCTTTATTAGCTTTTTTACTATTGCTCACATTCTCGTTTACGGCCCTAGCCCAGCCTTATGCCCAAACTATGCTCTCTCCAAGTGCAATTATGGAGAAATATGACTACCTTCTTACAAGTCACCCTCAAGCTCATGAAGCCGAGTTTAAACGTGAAAAGCTTCTTAAGTATAAACAAGAGCTAACTGCTTCTCTTGCTAATTCAACTGAAGAGGAAGTAAAACAAAGTTTTGAAAGCGTAGTTGCAAAAATTGCTCAAGCTGAAAAAAGAGAGGCTTATTTAAAAATTTTAAAGAACTCTACAAAGCAACAGCTGACGGACTTTATGACTGCTCCTGCACTTATGAGTTCAGCACTTGCTGGTGAGAGTGCAAACTTCTCTATTATTACAGACGAGCCTCTAATAAGTATTACTTATATTGTTATGACTGGACTTATTCTTTTTGTCATTATCAATGCAATAGCAAAATCAAATAGACCCAAATATGTAAGTTACCCGACAACAATCGAAAATGTTACTTTTTGTGCTGACTATACATTCAATCAATTTGTATCGACTGCTGAAAAAGAAAACATGAAAACAGATGCAAGAATGAGATGTGAATCTGAATCGCCAAGACCAGATACATGTAAATTCTTTGGTTTTCTTTATAACTTTGAAAGATACAGTTATACTGCTTCAAACGGAGATTCATTTGAAGGACAAGAAGGTAGTTGCACAGGTGTAGCGGCATATAGATCAAAAAAAGAAAAATAAACAAATTTAAAGGATAAATTATGATCAGATCAGTTACTTCAATTATTTTATTAGCTCTTTTTTCAGTAGGTGCATTTGCTAAGCCCATGACAACTAACAAACTAACACTGTCTCAAACAATTCATAAATTTGAGTATATGTTAACTAGTCATCCGCTTGCTCATGATGAACAGTTTCAATCTGAAACGATCTCTCAGATGAAAAATGAGATTCAATCAATAGTAAGGGTATCTTCAAATGAAGAACTACTTGAAAGCTTTCACGAGATGATCTCACTTATTCCACAAACTGATAAAAGAGAAGCTTACTTAAAAGTTCTTGAGTCATCTTCAAGATCAGAGTTAATAAATCTTATATCAGATCCAGCTCTACTAGGTGCTGCACTTAGTGGAGAAGGATCAAACTTTGCCCTATCAGTTTCCACTGATATAATTGCACCAATCGCTTTTATTGCTATTGTCGCAGGAATCATCTACTTAGCTTCAACAATTGATCAAGAAGAATATGAATTTGAAGTTTATTCGAATAACTAAGAAGTAGGAAAATATTTTAATGATTAAGCCTCGATTATCGAGGCTTTTTTGATTCACCTGCTCGCATTGGCATTGAATCTATAAGATCGTAAATTGTCTTCATTTCAGTTACTTCAGAATATGACTTCTTAAGACCTCCATCCAAACCATAAAGCTTTAGCTCAAAGCGGACCTCGTCATCTTTTTGTTTTATAAGAATCAGCTTTCTCTCTTTATTTTCAATTTTTGTAGAATTAAATTTATTGAGTTGATTCTTAGTGGGTAAATCAGAAAGGTCTGATGCACTCAACACTAAGACTCGATTTTTCCATTTATATTGATCCACTTTTAGCTCCTTGGAACTGACATCATAAGAAATTGCTAAAAGTATCAGAATCAAAATTTCTCTAAGACAACTTTGCATAATCTTCTTTATTCATCTCATAGCGAAACTCATCGGATACACGCCCTTTGAAAGTTCTTTTGGCTTTATACTCCCCAACCCTTTTCAAGCCACATTTCTCCATAACCTTATAAGAAGAAGTATTTTCAATATCGCAAGTAGCATAAACGACTGAGAGATTGAGTTTCTCAAAAGCAATCCTTAAAAGTGCTCGTGTCGCATCAGTGGCAACTCCTCTTCCCTGATACTTGGGATTTACCGCATATCCAATCATTGCAATGTGACTTGTCGGTCCCTCCATACGAAGACTACAACCACCAATAAGAAGTTTTTCATTGTTATCAATAATGGCATAGTTATAATCTTTTCGAGGAGCTTCATTTTGAGACTTAATCATCTCTTCAACAAAGTTTATAGAATCCGACTCGGTGTTAGGTCCCCAAGCATCATATTGAGAAAACTCTTCAACTGACGCATAGATATGTACTCTTTTCCAGTCAAGCATCTGATACTCACGCAAAGTGATATTTTCTAATCTTATTTCCATTTTCTTTACTCCAAAGAATCGGTAGCAGCAAAAATATAACTTCTAAACTCGAAATCATTTTTATTCTCTAATTCATCTTTAACTTTAGAGGGTAAATCTGACTTGGTATACACCACAAGAGACTCTCTTTTAGAAATCAGATTTAAGTCTTCGCGGTTATCAACGAGTAGTTTATCTATAGTTAAAATTTCAAAATCAAATCTTCTCATAAGAAGTGAAGTCAACGTCGGCATTGAGAACGTTGACTCTTTTCTATCGATACAAAGTTTATCATTGCAATCGACTCGCACGACAACATCTTTGTTCATAAAAAGGTTAGAACCTTGCTTGAGCTTTCTATCTCCACTACATCCGCAAATGAGAAAGAGAAGCAAGATGGAACTTATTTTCATCAATCATCCTTAATTAAAACCATTGGTATATAGCTTAATAAAGTTTAGCAATTTCTTCTTTAGTTGCTTTTTCTAAGAATTCCATTCCAAAACTCTCGAGAGGTTTTCCATTTACAAAGAATGTAGGTGTTCCTCGAATTTCAAGTTTAATCATATCTTGCTCATCAAGCATAAGAATTTGATTAATTTCATCTCGCTTCATATCAACTTGAAGTTTATCCATATCTAGACCTAATTCTTTGAGATAAACCAAAATTAACTCAGGTCTTGGATTGTGGTGATTTCCCCATTCTGGTTGCTTTTCAAATAATAGATCAAGTGACTCCCAATACTTCCCTTGCATCTTTGCCGCTTCAAGTGCTCTAACAGCTTTTTCAGAGTTTTTATGAAAAGTAGCATATCTTACAACTAGTTTTACTTTTCCTTCATATTTTTTAAGAAGAGATTTAACCTCTGGATAAAAACGCCTACAACTCTCACATTCTGGATCTAAGAATTCTGTAATAAAAATTTTGGCATCTTTATCTCCATAAACTGGGGAGTGAGCTCTTACGAAAACCTCAGAGTTACCGATGGCCAGGAAACTATATGCTTCCGTCTGACCTTGCTTATAGGCCTTAGCCCCAAGAATGAAGATAATGGCTAAAGCAACTGCACAGCCGCCGAAGATTGCAATTTTATTTTTCATAAGTATATTTCCTATTTAAGATAACCAATAAGACTCCAAGAGCACTAAAAGCTATCAGTGATAATAATGGGATCGTCAAAAACCCAAACCAATTAATATAAACTGTTGAACACGGCACACCAGAGATACATGGAGAAGCTGACTCGGGTATGACTCCAAAGTGAAGCAAATTATGGTAAAGAGAAATGAGCCACCCTATCGCCACGAAAGGTGCAGAAAAAGCAAAAGTGATCCTGGGAGACTGAAATGCGCCAATTAGAAATATAATCACAAGTGGATACATTGCAATTCTTTGGTACCAACATAGGACGCAGGGAGCATAGGCCATAACTTCGCTAAAGAAGAGACTTCCTAAGGTTGCAACCATCGCAATAATCCAACAAATAACAACTATCAATTCTTCCTCCAGATAACATTTATAACTTTTAAACCTGAATAAAGATAATCACTTTTTATTTGTGAACTGTCAGTTAAAAGTTCTCTTTCGTTAGACAATACATAGCAAAAGACAGCTGAAAACAATATCGACGCCGTATAAATATATAAATTCATTTTAACTCCTTAATTTGAATAAACTATTAGATTAATTTGAGGATTAGAGTATTGGAGGTTTTATCATTGAGGACTGAAAGTCTTGTAGATTATTATTAATGAGGATTGGAAAAATTGTATCAAGGTTATTTGAATACAGAGTACTATTGAAAGGAATAGCGTCGACTAAAGCAAGCTGAATCTCAACAAGATGACACTTACAATCACTATTTTCTTCATTATTTTCACGACACTCATCTGATTGCATATCAATGCTAATAACGATAGTGCAGTTATCCATTCTTTCATCGCTTGGATGCGAGGCAAAACTGAAATTTGTCAGTGCCACAAATAAAAAGAGAGTATTTACAAAAAATCTCATTACTAGATCGTAACACTGTTCAGTATTATTTTTCAACAATCAGTTTGTATCACTTTGTAACTTAAGCGGGATTTAGTTTTTCTTGAAGACCATTTAAAAAGTTTCTAAGGATCTGATCTTTACATGGTCTATAGTGCCTATGAGTAGGTTTTCTAAAAAAAGCACTCAGCTCAGGCTTACTCACTCTCAAATCTGCAATTTGTAGAATCTCAAGTACATCGTCAGACTTCATACTGTATGCAATCATGAGTTTTCTGAGAATAATATTATTATTTATTTCGATCTCTGGAATTGGTTTTTCACCGTCTTTCGCACCACGTTTATCCGTGATTAAACCATTTAGAAAGCTTGCAAGATCTTTATCTTTAATGCCTTGATAATCATCGTCATTATCTTTTTTAAGCCATTTACTAAGCTGGTCTCGAGATACTTCTCTATCAGCGAGAGCGAATATTTCCATCATTCTCTGGTCATCATAGTCAAGAGTATACCTAAGTCTTCTTAATACATCGTTATTAGTCATAGTCTCTTATATCATGCGACAGAATTGATTGTCTGCCCTTGTTCTAATTTTTTTATCAATTTTACAGCTTCGGGATTTCTTCCTTTAAATAAAATTCCGTATTGATAAAAGTCTCCGGCTTTAGAAACTCGTACAATTTCTCCGTAAAACTTATACTGCTCTATGCAAATAATAATCTTTTCACCATGGCCTATTTTCTTTTTGGTCGATGCCATAAGTCCTGTCTCAGAAAGGTTTAATACTTCTACCTCTAAAACTCCTCCATCAAACTTTGCAGTTCCATTGAGGCTACAATCAATTCGCTTATTTTTTCTAAAGAGCTCTTTAGTTTTAAATAAATACGGTTTTCTATTTTCTGGAATTAGGAAAAACGCTAAGATCCCAAGATTTAGACATAAAAGAAGCGCACTACTGATATGAGGATTTTCCTGCACAAATGGCCATGTGAATTTTTCATAATTTAGATAGCTATAAACGGAATACAATTGAACTGTTGCAAAGACAAACAAACTTATTGCTGCAGGTCTTAAAAGAGCGAGTCCCGCTAGTGGAAATAAAGCCCAGAATTCAAGAAATTTTAATGGATCCTCAATACTAGTTACAACTTCAAAAACTTTCCCAAAACCAAAGCCCGTATCAATTTTTAAAAATAAAACTTTTAAAAGAGGTTCTGATAAAAGTAAAATACCAAGAAGATAAAAAGGAATAGATCTTTTTTGCTTAGATTGCTCTAAGTATTTGGTAGTTAAGTCTCTACGTCTTTGCAGCTCTTTGATTGAATCATCTATATAGAGATCAATGTGCTCAGGAACGAAGCTTTGAACAAATTCAATCTCATCAAAATTTAGAATTTCTTTTTGATTAGAGATAAAAATACAATTTGTTTTTCGACTAAGAACTAGTTTTTTAAGTCGAGAAAGATCTCTTTCATTTAATTTGCAATCAGTTAGATTGAAAACAATAAGATTAAATTTCTTTGATTCAAAAAGTGAAATGCCTTCAAATATATCTTCAACATGATTCGTTGAGGGGTTATTTGAAAGTGAGGGACCAATTATAAGGTCTATCATAAGCTCTCCTTTAACTTGGCAATTATAGCATAATAAGAGTAACGTATTTTTCTAAATAGAGAATCTCAATGAATTTGGGTATTTAATGATGGGAGACTGGAGTGGATAAGAAAATTGATATTAGGGACTTAGAGTTAATATCTAAGTGGCTAGACACTAAGTTTCAAGGTCCATTTGGTATAAAATTTGGCTTTGACGGTCTCATTGGACTCATTCCAGGCTTTGGAGACCTAATCACTACAGGACTTGGAAGTTATATTCTCATTAGGGCCACAAATTTCAACACTCCTAAAATAGTTATCGTTAGAATGGCATTTAATATTGTAGTAGATCAACTGCTTGGGATGATTCCAATCCTTGGAGATATTTTTGATTTTGTTTGGAAATCTAATGAAATGAACTACAAGCTTGTTACGAAATATGTAAATAATGACAAAACAGTTGTGGCGACAAGTTGGTTTAATATGATTTTTCTTAGTCTTATAGGTATTGTTATTTTCATACTACCAATATTCTTAATAGTCCGTGTAATTCAAATTCTTATTACTTATTAGTCTCGTGGTGGAAGTCCATGCACCATCGTTAAAAAATTCATTTTAGTACCAGCTCTTCTGTGAAGAGAAAGTTTTTGATAGTCGGGATCCGCGAACCATTCTTGACCAGCTTTTTCAGATGGAAACTTAAAGATAATCATTCTGCCTGGAACTGGACTCTCACCTTCAAGATGGATTGGATTATCATCGTAAGTTACAAATGATCCCCCATGTTTTTTTAAAAGTGTGAAGAAACCTTTTTCATATAATCTGTATTCATCTGGATTGGTGATTTCTAAATTTACAACCATAAAAACTGGTACATCTGACATATTATCCCCTCGATTTACATAAAAAAGTAAATAGTAGCTATGTGTTCAATTACTGAAGAATTATCTCTTGGTACATATTGATTGAGGTACCCGTATTCAATTTTTGAATTAAAAACCTCAGCACTTGATCCAATGAATAGTCTATTTCTTTCAAAAATTTGATGGTTGGCATTTTTTTCATCTGTTAGATTTAAAAATACTTCGTTCCAGTAAACCCCTTTATTTTTATCAAAACGAAATAAGTATCTAAATCTCCAAGAATCATCTTCGCTGTTTTCATTATCTTTGTATTCGAGTCTTGTACGAGAAGAGAGCTTTGAAGATTCAGAGTTTGAGTACGTCTGAGTATGCTGAAAAGTCCATCTGTGTTCTTTAACTTCACCGGTGGTTATATAACCATAAAGTAGTCCAATACCGTGATCATTATCGATTGTGTATAGTGCACCAGTTCTATAAAGAAATTGACCTACTCCACCTTGATCAAAACTGTAACGAAGCTGGGCTTCAGACCACCAAGAATAATCAGTTGTTAATTCTTTTTTTGAAAAGACTCCGGCCCAAAAGCTATTTTTGGTGCGCTCTTTTGCAAAAGAGGAGATTGATATTATAAGACATATTAATATAAGATTTTTTTTCATCTACTAAGACTAGCAAATTAGATCTCTTTTTCAATACCTATTTCAGTTTCAGTCTTTGTCTGGGCTATGTGACGAGAAGATGTCTGAAATAGTTTATTTTCATCCCAATTAAGAAGGTCGAAAACACTCTCCTCTTTTTGGTTTGGAATTTTTTTAACGATATATTTTGCCACTCTGCTTATTTCTAAACTATCAATAAGTGATTCTGAAGTAAGAATTTGTTTCTCTAAATGAGCAAGTCTAGGGCCTGCAAGTTTTGGAGTTGCAATCATTCTTTTATTCATTGGATTCATCCATCTGCCATTTGGTTTTTTAAATCCAAAGTGTAGATGTGGTCCTGTTACTCTTCCAGTAGCTCCAACAGATCCAATCTTTTGATAAGATTTAACCCATTGACCTTTACGAACATTTCTTTTATTTAAGTGTAAATAATATGAAGTTGATCCATCTCTATGTTTTATAGCAACTTTATTTCCAGCGTATTTATTATAACTTGATACAACAACCTTACCACTTGCAACAGCGCGTACAGATTGACCGCGACGACCTCTAAGGTCTACTCCTCGATGCATTACTCTTCTTCCCGTGACTGGATGAGTTCTTTTACCGTAGTGAGAACGGATGTGAAGTCTAGGCAGTGGATATCTTAAACCAGAGCGAATAAGTGCTTGCCCAGTTTTAGTATAATGGGCCGTGTAGGTTGATCCCTTAACACCATCATCGTAATAGAACGCTTCGTTACTTCCAGCTCTTGTACCACTATAAGATGTGTACATAACTTTTGTTTCAATAACTTGGTCTTTGAGTTTTCTCTCTTTAATAAGAACTTTATACTTATCACCTTCTCTTGCATTCATTCTGAAATTTACTTTGCAAAGTAGAATGTTGACGACTTCACCAGTAACAACTCTAGATAGACCTTTATTAATTAGATCCGCTTGAAGAGTTGATCCTTTAGTTAATGAGCCCTCTACAATCTTCGAATTCCAAAATGTTGGTATTTCTTCAAAAGAATAATCCCATTTATTTACAGATGAACGAATTAAATGATGAATTTCAGCAGGATTTTGAGAAAATGAAAAAGAGATGAGTTTATCATCGTGGAACTTTGCCCCAAGTGCATCTCCCACTTTCAAAGAAGAGAACTCCACTTCATCTCGAAGCGAGTTTATAACCTCAAGAGCAGTTGCTCCTTCGATGGATACGGATTTAAGTGCTTGAAAAAGACCCTGACCACGCTCAACTTTACCAGCTTTCTGAACAGATTTAGGCACAGACGTTACATCATCCAAATCAGAATTGGAAAATGACAGCTGAGTGCCCAGTAAAAATACAACGAGTAACAACAATTTCAACATATTAGGGCTTATCATATCAATACTTATCGGAAAATGTGAAGCAATACTTTAAGAGTTTTAAAACCTGTGTTAGACATATCTTCAAAGGAGAAATGATATGAAAACTGAGACAATGGAAGAATTTTTAGCACGTGGCGGGAAAGTTCAAAAATCTAAAAAAGATAGTACCTTAGAAGAACTTCTCTATAATGAAGGACTTATGGATCACCAAGAAGCTCAATCTGTTAGCGAAATATTAACTACAACACTAAGTAATTCACTAGATGAAAACTTTAAAAAGAAAGATCAGTAGCTAGGTAGAACTCTCCAACAGACTGTGTATCTCTAAGTCTATGAGAATACCTAAGTCCCCAGTTCAACTGCACAAGTCTAAAGAAGTTTGTCTCAAACTCAAGCTCAGCGCCATAACTATTAAGTGTTTTTTCTTCTTCTATTAAGTCGATCCTCGTTGTATCAAAGAAAAGATTTGAAACAATTCGTTTGGTATAGGCAATATCCCAAAGATTGAAGTCTGGATAAGCAACTGTGAAAATATAATTAATTGAAGCCTTAGAGTAATGTGCAAAGCTTTCATATCCATAGCCTCTTGAAAAGATACTATCCGTTGGATCAGTTGAAGATGGAGATATTAAATATGCTCTTCTATCATCTTTTTGCTTTTCCTCTTGAAGCTCTAACTTAAAACCATCATGAAGTGAAAATCCCGGAGTCTTTATATCTACATTTTGAAATAGTCTGTAAGCTGAATATGAAGTGACTTTCTTATTTTCAAGGTTATTGTATTTAACCGTATAACCTATGGCCCATGGTGACTGAATAGATCTAGCCTTCAATGATTTAGATAAAAGGAACGATGCTCCCACGCCACTGGTATAAAAATAAGATGACTCTCTATTTGTGGGACTATCATTAAACTCATACTCAGAAGCGTCTAAGTAACCTCCACTCAGTAGCAATTGGGAACTAAAATTGTAAAGCCCGGATACTTGGGTGTAAGGTAAAAGAACATCTAGTTGAGCCGTTTTCTCCTCCCACGTCAGAGAATTAGTAAAGCCAATAGGATTAATCCTACGATTTCTTGCTCCGGCAGATAAGTTGAAGATGGGATAGTACTTTTTGAAGGCAAGGTTAATCTCTGAATAGTTTTGATTCTCTCCACCATCTTCTCCAACAGCGACTCCAATAGACATAGTTCGAAGATAATTATCAGTTTGAGCAGCAAGCTGAAATCCATTACCACCTACAAAACTCCAAGAATGTGGAATAAAGAGTCTTGAATCAATATGACCGTAGTCTTCTACTTTATATTGAGATTTATTGTCACTATACATTAATAAATGTTTATCAAAGCTTACAATACCAAAATCATTATATCTATCAGAAGAACTTTCACCAAGATAGTTAGAATCAATAAGCATATTTTTAGGAAGTAACTTACATGCACTGTCGCCTACAATTGAGACTACTGAGCCATTTTCGACTTGATTACTAAAATAAATATTGTCACCAGATTGCGAGGGAGTTGATGCTAATATAGAAGCATTAGAGCACTGAGAGATAACTCCGGCTGTAGAAAATTTAAAAATGTCTAAAACGCCATTGTTTTGGGCTTCAAAAAGAATGTCCTTATTTTCAGTTACACTCAAATTGAAAATCGTATTTCTAGAAAATGGCAAAAGAATTTCATTTTTCTGTCCACTCATAACATCAAAACTAAAGCGCATGATTGCTTTGCGTCCAGTCTTATCTATAGCAATTGCCACGATATTTTGATCGTCTTGGTAATGAGCTTCGGCCATAATATAGTCACCAAAATTAATTGATCTAAGCTGCTCACCTTTCAAAGATAGTTCAACAACATTCCAGACATTATTTTCATCAAATAAAGTGGCGATTATTTTTTGACCTGACTTATGAAATGAAGGGTTATAAATTCTTTTTCCATTTGTAATTTGCTCTATCTCTCCAGATTTCAGATCAACTAGGTGAAGATCAGAGCTATCTTTAAATGCATAACGAGCACTGGGGAGATACTGATTATAGACAGCTTTATTTTTTGAAAAACTCAATCTCGTAAGTTCTCGAGAGTAAGGAATATCCGCTACTTTATTATCACCTGCGTATATAGACCAATAATGATCGAGGTCATAATTAAGGGTATAAAGCGTACCATCAATCATGGTTGGATACTTTATTTCAGAGTATTCTTTTGTTATTTTGTTTTCAGATGTTTTCCATTCTTCTTTGAGCTCATTCATTGTTTCATTGTAGAAGTCTTCAAATGAGACACCAGAAAACCTTTTGATACCGCTGTAGATTCTATACGGATGAGGAAAGTTTGCAACGTACTTAACAACTTTTTGCCAGAAGTCGTCTCCGTATTTTTTAGTTGCACTTGAGATAAGTATATAGCCATAAACATAATGATTAGGAAGTGGTCTATTAAAGCTTCCACCTAAGAATTCATCAAAAGTTGGTATGTCATTCCCTTTAACAAGGGATTTCAAGCGAGCAAGAAAGCGAGGTGATCTTCCACGACCAGCATCTGTATACTTTGTCTCGGCCCAAACGGCATCACCTTCAAAGAACCATGAAGGCAAACCAAAAAACATTCCGGCATTTTGACCTTGATCTCCAAGCGCTAAGCCCAGGAATTTAATAATACCTTTGTTCGAATAATCAAATTGCATTACATGTCGGTACTCATGGATGGCCAGTGCTTGATACCATTCTAATCCACCTAGAACGGGTGAATACATCGAACTGGCAAACCACTCACTTCTTCTAGGCCCAAGAGTAACAAAACCATTGGGCTGAGCTGTTTCTGGTCTTAACACAATAGTGATCTTTTCAGGTTTATCGATTTTATAAGTAGCGCCAACATTACTGGAGTAATGCTCAATTAAGTTTGCAATATAAATCGAGTCATCTTTCAAATACTCAGGATAGATGAGTTCTACGAAATCATTTGAGATTTTTTTCCATGTTATATCCGGAGAACTTTGAGAAAGATCAATAGTTTGAGCGTAAGAACTTGTGCTCACAAGAAGTATTAAGAGAAGTTTTATCATGGAAAATTTATATATTTACTGATGCATTAAATCAAAACAAATCGAGTCATCCACTGCGTTATTCAAATTGGGGTTTAATCTTACCTAAGCTTTCCGCAAAGATTTTCTCTGTAATTCGCCACTCCTTACCTTTTTTTCTACCTATAACAAATGCTGGTTGTCTAAAAAGATTCTGGGCATTTATGATATCTTTTGCACTGGTGAATTTGAAATTATATTCAGGTATTTTTTTATGAGAACGCAAAAAATTTATTTCAAACTTTTGCCTATCAATAGGCTCATCAAGGTAGTGAATTTCCCTTAAAAACTCTCCATTATAATCATAGTATTTTATTTCTAAATATTCTTGACCATCTTTATCATAGGCACAGTCAATCAATACTGTTTCTGGAGTTAATACATGAGCATCTTTAGATAGCTTTGCTTGTTTTAACTTTGAGTCGGTATCGACTATGTCGTGACTACATTTTTCACAAACCTTGGCCATTAAATCATTCTGATGAGCGCATTTATCACAAATCTTAAATCTAAATCGATAACCACATGGTTTGACTTTAAAACTCAAAGGGTCTTTAAAACCACCTCTACAAGTTCTTCCAAAATGTTCAACAACTTCCCCATCGAGGTTTTTGATACCCCAAAAACTATTATCAAAATGGCACTTGGGACAAGTTACTTTCACTGTAATAGATTCAGGCTTTGGTCTTTTATCTTTCACACTAGGACGATAAATATTGTGTCCCATCCCGGCGTAATCGAGTACGTAACAATCTTTTTTAGAATCGGATAGTCTTAGTCCACGTCCAATGATTTGTTGATACAAACTTACTGATTCAGTTGGACGCAAGATTGCTATAACATCGACATGAGGAGCATCAAAGCCTGTTGTAAGAACTGAAACATTAACTAAGTATTTAAACTCACGTTTTTTAAAACTATCAATTATTGAATACCTCTCACTTGATTCAGTATCACCAATAACTAGCCTTGCCTGATCCATCGGGAGACAGGACATGATTTCTTTTGCATGTTTAATAGTCGAACAAAAAATCATTACACCTTGTCTTTTATAGACTTCGGTAATATCAATAATGTTTTTTACAATTAGAGGTGTTAAACTTCTTTGCTCTTTAAGAAGTCTCTCAATTTCCTTAATTTTAAATTTTTGACCATCTTGAACTAATTCAGAGAAATCATAACAGGTCACGGGTATATCCACTTTCACTGGTGGGGTGAGATATTTATTTTTAATCATAAATTCTAGCGGTAATTCAAAAATACACTGACTAAAGAAACGCGACTCATTAGTTTGAGTTGTTCCTTCTGAGTCAAAATTATATATCCAACCAAGTCCCAAACGATAAGGAGTTGCAGTAAGGCCCAAAATACAAAGTTCAGGATTCAGTTTTTTAAGTTTATCTATAACAGTACGATATTGAGTATCTGGTTCAAGACCAACTCGATGACACTCATCAATAACGAGTAGACTAAAGTTTTCAAAGAAATCATCGTCTGCTCTCGCTACGGATTGAATGCTACCAAAAATTACTTTGTGCGTACTGTCTTTTTTATTTAAGCCCGCTGAATAGATTCCAGCTTGTAGTCCATAGCTTTCAAATTTTGTATGATTTTGTTCAACTAGTTCTTTGACATGGGCCAACACAAGAACTCGTCCTAAAGCAAGTTTAGCAAGTTCAGCAATTACTAAACTCTTGCCCGCCCCTGTAGGGAGAACAATAACTGCAGGGAGTCTTCTTTTTTGAAAATATTTAATGGTCTGACTCACAGCATCTTTCTGATAAGTTCTCAACTCGTACATTTTTCAACTATATCTTCAAAATTATAATTTGATTAGCCTTAAAAATATTTATTGCGAAGCAAAATTTTAAAGAAGAAAATAGTGTCTAATTCACTCAGTCTTTGTTACTCTAACTCTTTAATAATTAACACAAACGAGAGAACTATCGAAACATCAAAACCCTTTACTGATTTTAATTTAAACGAAAAGCTTATTGGAAGCTTAAAAGCTTTAGGCTTTGAAAATGCATCACCGATTCAAGAATTAACGATTCCAATTATCCTTGCTGATAAAGATATATTCGCTCAAGCTGAAACAGGAAGTGGAAAGACAGGTGCTTTTGCCATTCCAGTCCTTGAGCAGATTTTAAGAAAAGATAACGATGAGATTTATATCGTGCTAAGCCCTACTCGTGAGCTTGCTCAACAAACTCACAAAGTGTTTTCTGACTTCGGAGAACCACTTGGAATTCATTCAGTAAGTGTTATTGGCGGAGAGAGTGCTGAGAAACAAAAAGAGTCAATTGCAAAAGGTGCAAGAATCATTGTTGGTACTCCCGGAAGAATTTGTGACTTAATAAAACAAAAAGTTATAAAAGCTAAAGACTGTAACTGTGTCATTTTTGACGAGGCAGATAGATTGTTTGAGATGGGATTTAATAAAGACAATGAATTTGTTTTAAGATCTGTAAAAGAATCGCGCCAACTCATCATGGTATCAGCGACTAATAACCAAGAAATTTTTAGAACTGCATATAAATTTGGATCACTTCCAGAAGAAGTTAAACTAAATGAAGATAGCCTCACAGTTGATAATATCAATCAACAAGTTGCTATGATTAGTGAAGAAGAAAAGATGCCATACCTGGTAAACCTTCTTCGTAAAAATGATGACAACTACGCCATCATCTTTTGTAACACTCAGTATATGACTTCATTAGTTGCTATTTGGCTTGGACAAATGGACTTCAAAGTCGAGCCAATTTCAGGTCGACTTCCTCAAAGTAAAAGAACAAGACTTCTCCAAGACTTTAGAGATAAAAAAATCAACATCCTCGTCTGTACTGACGTTGCGGCCAGAGGCCTTGATATAAAAGACGTTAACCTAGTTGTTAACTGGGATATGCCTCACGAGGCCCCAAACTATGTTCACAGAATTGGTAGAACAGGAAGAGCTGGTAAATCAGGCTTAGCTGTTGGATTTTGTGGATACGAGGATTCTGAGAACTTTGAAGCCATCACTCAGTATATTGGAATGCAAATTCCAAAAGCTGATATTGAAGATTCAGACTTCGCTACTGATATTGTTAAAAGACCAAGAATAGATAGTAAGACTCTCCAGCCCTACGAGAGCAGAAAAACCAAAGAGAAACCGAGAGAAAGAACTATGGATAAGAAAACATCAAGAACTGACAAACCAAGAACTGATAAACCAAGAACTGAAAGAAAAAGAGAAGATGCTCCAGCTAAAGAAGTTAAAATCTACGAGAGATGGTACAAAGTTTCAAGTTACTCTTTAGAAGAAGCAAAAGAAAAAGCGATGGAATACTTCTACATTAATGAAGAGTCTATTCTTGATCACGAAGTAATTGGTAAAGGTAAGAAGAAATTTATTATCTTTGGTCCAAGTAAAACTGAATACAAATTTAAGGTTCAACCTATTTATAGAAAAATACTTTTACCGTTCCTTATTAAGCTCTTTAAGAAAATGGATTTAAAAGTATACGTTGATGTGACTTACAGAGATCCAAATGTATCTGTTACTTTTTCAGGAGATGATGCCGGAGAACTAATGAAGCAAAAGTTTGCTCTTCATAATGCTATTAAAGACTTATCTACTCAGTACCTTCGTAATAAAGTGTCTATGGCCAGCAATACTAAAATTTCTTGGAGAACTGAAGATGGTGACAAGCCTAAATCAGACAGAAAAAGACCAGCAAATAATAGAAGAGAGAGAAATCCAAATATGGAAGCTCAACTCAATAAGATTGCAGAAACTGTTATTAATGAAGTAAAAGAGAAAAAAGCTGCTGTTCTTACTAAAAAATTAAATCCGGCTGAAAGAAGAATCATTCATCAATACGTAGAAAAAGAGGGTGACTTCACAAGTACATCTGTTGGAGATGGAAGATTTAAACAAATCCAAATTGACTTCACTGCAAACTCATAGATTGTTATTATTTGTTTACCTAAGCTAGTAAAAACTAAGAAGATTTTAATTTCCTAATACTGTAAACTTGTATTAGGAAATGATCGAATCTTCAAAGTGAAGATTAGTGACAGAAGAAAGTATACGAATGGTTTTTCAAAACCAAGAAAACGAAAGAATATTTTCGTCACTGTATTCAACTAAGGTTGACCATCCAACGCTTAAAGCTCGATCATTCCCCTTTCTTTTTAGTTGTCAGTAGACCTATCCCCAAAAGTGGAACCATAGTAAAAACTACCACAATTATGGCACCAGAGGGCAAATCATAAGCATAACTTAGAATCATTCCAATCAGCGAAAGAACAGATCCAATTCCCCATCCCAAAAAGAGCTGACTCTTAATTGTTTTAACAAACTGCATACTTACTAGAGCTGGTACAACTAAGAAAGAGAATACGAGTAGAATACCGGCAATTCCAACTGAAGAAGTAATTACAACTCCAAAAAGTGCATAGAATATAAAGTCCCACCAAAACTTGTTATTTTGCGCGACACCATTTGTGGCCTTAAACATCTGCTTTCTAAATATATAATGAACAATTGCGACTAGAGCATATATGAGAGCAGTCTTGCCAACATCCTCCATACTAACCCATAGGATTTTTCCTACTAAGATTTCTTTAATATGCTCAGCTCCATGAGCAAGCATATTAACGACAAGAACGACTGCAGCAGATGAGAATGCATATACTAAAGCTATCAAAACCTCTTGAGAGATTCTTTTCTCATAACGTTTTGCCCAAGCAAAATACAAAGATGCTAGCAATGTAAATCCTAACGATAAAAAGTAAGAATGACTCGTATTATGCTCGACATGAAAAAGTAGGGCCACAGTACTTCCAAGGCTTGCAACTTGAGCAAGTGAGAGGTCAATGAATATTACTTCCCTTCTAAGAACATGTAGACCAAGATAACAGTGAATACCAACAAGTACTAAACACATTAAAAATGGCGCCAATAGAAAACTAATTACTTCCATTTTAATTCCTCATACTCTTAACTAAAAATGAATAAAGTTCAACAAGACTATTAATACCTTCCCGTCCTCCGACAGCAACAGGCACAACACTGATGGAAACACCTGGAATATCTTTTTTAATTCTCAAAGCAACAGCATCATTAAAATAATTTTCCACAATAATTTTCTCTACATTTTTTTCTTTCATTTTTTTAATGAGTTGAATTATATGAGAAGCACTAGGAGGCACTCCTGGTTTGGGTTCTAAAACATCTACGTTTGTAATACCAAAATCACGATAAAAATATGAAAGAGTTCTATGGTAAGTAACAACTTTTAAACCAACTCCAATCTCTTTTTTCCATTCAATCATTTTCTTATTTATAAGATCTCTGTAGTCGTTGAGATTTTTTTCATAGTAAACTTTATTAGATGGATCTAATAAAGAGAGCTTCTGTGCAATTACCCTTGCAACGTTAACAGACTCAATAGGAGAGATCATAAAATGTGGATTACCAGCTGGATGTACATCTCCTTGAGCTCTAGTGATTCCACCAGTTATCTTCTCTATAAGATTGATAGCATCAGCAGAAACTAGGTGCTTTTTCTCACCAATTCTCAAACTGGGTCGGCGGCTTCCTTGAATAACGAGTGGAAGCCAACCTATCTCTAGGTCAGCTCCAACACTTATGAGTAGGTCAGCTTTTGAGAGTTTAAAAATATAGCTAGGTTTTGCCTCGAGAAAATGCGGATCCTGTGCACCTTTACACAGACCAGTAACTTCAACTTTGTCACCGCCGATCGTTTTGGCAAGTGACTCGAGGTTTGCGGTAGTCGCGATAATTTTTAAATTAGCAAAACAGCTAAAACTTATTAATAGTAGTAATATTTTCATAAGCATCTCAGTATGAATGAGCTGGGTGTGCCCCGATACTCATATTAAATTGAAGTGAAACTCTCGAATCGTCTTCATCCCCTGCAAGTCGATCAAGTTGTAGTCTAATAGCAGAAAACTCACTGGGAATAAATCCTAAAAGGGCTGAGTATGCATGAATACTCTCTTCTCCCTGTGATTTATTAATTCCATAGAACTCGTACTGAGCTTGAGTGAACCATCTTTGTTTAAGTTGATATCTTAAGAACGAAGTAATTCCACCATTATCGGAATCAGTTGTTCCTGATCTTTGTTTTTGGATGAACTCTGTCGACCACATTGCTGAAGAACTTCTTCCATTTTTGGTTGGTCTCCACTTAATAGTTAAATCACTACCAAATAACTTTGAAGTCTCTTTTTCGTTGTCTCCGTATGAAGCAATTTCGTAATTCAAACCTGATAGTCCCCACTCGATAGTGGTTTCATCATTCAACTCCCAAAGATTTTTTATTTTTGCGACATAAACTGTTGCATTGGATGATTTTTCAAAAAGTGATTCATTATCTGATTGAAGAGCTTCTAGAGTAAGCTCACTATACCAACCAACTGGTACTAAGAAAGACGCTGATAACCCTGGTGCAGAGAAGCCTTCGGCTCCAAAAGTTTCACTCTGAACTACACCTCTATAGACAAATGGAAGTGCGTGTAAATGAATAGCATTATACTTTCCAAATTGAGAAAGAAATTTACCAGCCTTAAATGTCACAGATGGAATTGAAGTCGTCTCTATGTATGCCTCCTCGGGATGAATTTCGTAAAGATTATGTTCTTCTTCTCCACTCTCTTCATCTTCATCGTGGTCATGGATCTCTGGGTGAACGCCAATAACAACTTGTGCTCGAAAATAAGCATCGACATCAGAGTTGAATTGAAGCTCTACTCCTTGAAGAAGAAAACCATCTTGTTCGGTATCATTTTCTGATTTTCTCATCAGCATCGTGGCATTTAAACCAGTCGCAGGGTTGAATTGATTACCTCTATTGCTAACCATTGAGGATTGGCCAAATGTATTGAGGGAGATAATTAATAATATATATAAAGTTATTGATCTCATAGTGAGCTCCTGCACCTATTGAAAGGTATTAAATAAATTAATAGTAAAATTTTTAACTTATAAAACAGGAGGCCCGCGAGGTGAATTGGTATTGATGTCCAGAAAGCCCAACTGAGCCTTGTCAGATGGATAGACTTTTTGATCTAACTCAATATTAATTATAGATACAATGAGTAAATTAAGCTCTGGCAGTAAGCCTAATTCACCACCATGGACGATGAGACATAACGAGCATTCAAGTTCCAAGTGTTTATTATCGTGAGCATGAGCATGACTTGTAGCAGAACTAGATAAGAGAAGGCATAGCACCAATATTGAAAAGATTGTTCTCATTATATTTTTATATCAAAAGTGTATTTTCGTGTCATTACATTTGATACAAAAAAGAGACTCAAAGAGTCATGTGTATGCTTGTACATAAAACAATGTTGATGCCTAAACCCTTTACTCCAATCAAACACTTACGATCTGTGAAGAAATTTAAAACTTTTTAAGGAGAAAAACATGTCAACTCAAGTAAACGTAAGTGAATCACCAAACAATCTCATCCTTCCTCACATTTCTTGGGGAGCAATTGCAGGGGGAACCCTTATTGCCTTCACAGTATTTTCATTATTTACACTTTTATCAAGCATAATAGGTATTGCTGTAATGGACTTTGAAAATGGAATAAGTCTTACAGCTAGTACATGGGCCACAGGCTTATGGTTATTTGCATCTTACTCAATCGCTGTTGGTGTTGGGTCTTATATTGCAGCCAGACTATCTGGAAACGTAACTCGCTTTTCAGGAATTATCAGTGGATTAGTCGTTTGGTCAATAATCTCACTTTTAACTGTTGGATCAATCTCTAACGGTATTGGCTTTATGGCTTCAAAGTCCGCAAATGCTCTTAGTTCGATAACTTCAAATAGTTATTCAGCTTTTGAAAATCTCGACGTACAAATTGGTATGGATGACCTGAGCTTTCAAGAAATAGAAAAGGAAATTAATGAAATTGAAGCTCCTGAACTAAAAGCTGCAATAGAGACAGAATATGTAAAAATTAAGTCAACTGTAAAAAATGTAGTTATTGCTGCTGCGATTAATCCAGATAAAGTGGAAAGTGGTCTTGAAAAAGTTCAAGCACAACTAACAGATTCAAAAAATATTATTGCAAACCTCGCGACAGAAGAAAGAATTAAAGAAATAATAGAAACCAACACAGAACTATCTGAACCAGAAGTTAATCGTATGGCAAAAAACTGGGAAATGAAAATAACTCAAATCTCACAAAGACTTGATAACGCTATACCGAGACTCAGAAATGAATTGCAGCAAGCTCAAGAGGAGCTAGTCGTAAAAGCTGATGAAGTAAAAAATGAAATTGCAGTTACTCTTACTGTATTATTTGGAATTTTATTAGCAGGACTCATCCTTTCTGGATTCATTGGAAGTGCAGGTGTAAGCTCTGCAAAAGTGACAATACTTTAATATATTTCAATCAAATAGATTCTTATAGGCCAAGTATTTACTGCTTGGCCTTAAGGTATTATCAGAGATAATTAACTTAATCTCTTGGTACTTATCAACCGAAACTGCACGATCGCTTCAATCACTACCCATACTTCGATTAAAATGAGCATCGTTGTCAGAGAGCCCAAAAATAAGTCTCCATTTTTAACAAATCCTTGAAGATTAAAGAGAAGACCAATTGAAGTCACTGCTAATATAAAAATAGTTGGAATAATAAACGGTAGCGCATTTTTATTTCTTTTTTTCAAATAGAGAGAAATAATAATTAAACTAAGTGCTGCAAGCATCTGATTAGTAGCTCCAAACAGTGGCCATATAGATAACCCTCCACGTCCTCCATCACTTGAGATCATGAGAAAAAATGCCGTTATGACTGCTATACCAGAACCAATATACTTATTTTCCAAGCTTTTAATTTTAAGTGCAACTCCAAACTCACCTATTATATATCTTTGAATCCTGCATGCCGTATCTAAACTTGTAGCTGCAAAAGAGATAACCATAACGGCAATAAGAGTTTCGCCAACCTCGGGAGGAATTCCCACTCCCGCTATAAATTTTCCAGCACCAGTAACGAAAGCTCCTATCTTCGCAGACAGACCATTTGCCGAGTTCCAACTTGCATAGTGGTTATGCCAAAGATCTGTAGAGTCAAAACCAGCGGTAACTGCAAGAGTTGCAAGTAGAGCTAAAAGTCCCTCTCCTAGCATTCCGCCAAAAGCCACGGGCTTTGCATCTTTCCATTTATTAACTTGCTTAGATGTAGTTCCTCCAGAGACAAGTCCGTGAAATCCTGAAATTGCTCCACAGGCTATCGTGATAAATAAAAATGGAAACCAAGGTGGTGCACCCACGGGATCAGGATTAAAAGCTGGTGCCACAACTTGTGGTTGCACGATAAATAACCCAACTATCATTAAACCAAGACCTACAGCTAGCTGTTGACCGTTAATATAATCTCTTGGTTGTAAAAGCATCCACACAGGAAGAACCGATGCAATAAATGAATAAACTAAAAGTACAATCATCCATGCCATCAACTCACTGTCTCCGAGAAAACTTAAACCCATCGGATATTTAGTTCCTAAGAAAATAAGGACGTATAAACAGATTTGAGCCCCTATTGAAGGCAAAGTGAGACTCTTTCCTTTCTTATTAATTAAAAATCCCATCACTAGCGCAATAATAATTTGAAAGTTCACTGGAAGAACGGCACTTGGAAAAGAAACAAATAAATTAGCTATCACTAAAGCAAAAACAGCAATAACCATCCAAATTAAAAAGAAGATTACGACGAGAAAAAGATTTCTTACTCTTTTTCCAAGAAGATCTTCGGCCACAGTTGCGATGGAGTTTCCCCTATGCTTCATCGACACAACGAGAGTTCCGAAGTCATGACAAGCGCCTATGAAGATGACTCCAAATATTATCCATAAAAAAGCTGGTGCCCAGCCCCAAATAGCAGCGACTGCAGGTCCAACAATGGGAGCGGCTCCGGCAATTGAGCTAAAGTGGTGTCCCATAAGCACCCCAGTTTTCGTGGGAACGTAATCAACACCATCATTAATTTCATGAGCAGGAGTCAACACCCCTGAATTATCGAGATCACCTAATTCAAAGATTTTTTTAGAGATAAAGCTCCCATATAATCTATAAGCTATAATAAATGCAATAACTCCAACGAGACCTAATAACGCGCCGTTCATAATAAATCCTTCAATGTTTTGTTTACTTATTTTAATCACAAAATATCGACGTTACCAATGAAGTTTTTACATAGAAGGCAGTGTTTTAGGCAGAGCAATGCTATTTATTTGATTATAAGGAGTTCATCATGAAAAAAATATTAATTACACTTCTATTAAGTGTTTCAGCATTTGCAAACACAGTAGATTTAAAAATAGATTTAACGAGCAAAATTCCCTTTTTAACTTATACAAAAGTCGCTGTTGTCTATGAATCAACTTCAACGTCGAGATCATGTACGAGATTTTCTGGTGATATTTTCTCTGACCGTTCACCGAAATATTTTGAAAAATATATTTCACTATCTAATGGTGTATTTAAGGGAAAAGTTAAATCGGCTTTAATTGAATGTGATGCCAAACTTATTTCAATTGATTTAGATACAAAAATTGATAGACAAGCTCTAGCACAAGAACTTGGATTGAGAATGAGTGATATAGATAAAAATAGATTAACGTTTAATTTTCATATCACAAAACCGGCTGTAAATGACGTCATCTACAACCCAGAGCTTTCTTTTGAAAAACTCTATGTTGCAGGTCGCTCACAGCCTTTAATAACATTATATTCAAGAGCAGAAATAGCACCAATTATTAATGGTGTGATTGATCTCACGTTATAATTTAATCTTCAAAGTCCTCGTGGCCTGGAATATCTTCTGTTTCAGGCTCAAATATACTAACACCAAGATGTAGTACCCTCGTTCCAGCATCGCATCTTGGGTTTACATTTTTTCCAATAACGATTCCAGCTTTATCAGCTTTAACAAGCTCTTTAATTTGACCAAATACATCGTAGACTTTAGCGATAATTTGTCCCTCTTTAACTTCATCTGCAAGTTTTGGAAGAACATCGATTATTCCTCCCTTTCGAGAGTAAATCCAATAAGAACTGTCACAGACGATAGCGTGTTCTGTAACCATATCTTTAACTTCACCTTTGAGCATTTCAAGGTAATAAAGAGTATTCATTATCCCCTCAAGAGTTTCATCTATTAGACTGTGTTGAAATGCATTTGGATTTCCAATCTCAATTGTTATAGCGGGAATACCATTATCATTTGCCCATGACCTAAGTGTTCCATCTTCATCAAATTTTTTAACAATAATTTGAGGGTTTTGCAGGTAAGCCAAGTTTCTTGTTACTTCGGATTCAATATCAGCACGAATATAGAGACTATTAACTCTTCCTGGACTCGCTGTATGTAAATCAAGAAGGTAATCAAACTTACCTATAATTTTTGTGACAAGATTGTGACAATAAATTTGACTGGCAGATCCTACAGGTTGACCTGGCATAATTCGATTTAGATCGACCTCATCGGAAAACTTTCTTTGATCCATCAAGTATCCAGGAACATTTGTTATAGGAACAAGAACTAGATTTCCAGATAGTTTGGTTGGATCAACGAGCTCAATAAGTTTAAAGATAGTAGAAATTCCATTTAACTCGTTACCATGAAGGGCTGCTGTGATCCCTACAGTTGGTCCTGGGTTTGCGCCTTTAATTATAATAACGGGAAGTCTCCAAGGAACACCAAGAGCACTATCTGAAAGATGAAGATGTATTCTATGAACTTCAGCAGCTTCCAGTGCATCAATACTTAGTTCTTCTTTGGTTTTTATAGTTAAGACTTTATTCATATCATTATTTCCTTAAAGAGTGATTTATCGCTGTCTAGTGATTTGAAAAGTTCTTGGTCAAACTCTCCCTTCTCATTTATTAGTGCTGCTGCCATTTTATCAATTGCGACAATAGTCATTACAGTCTGAATGTAAGCTTCGATTAAGTCATCGATTCCAACTCCAAGTGAGTTAAAGTCTTTTCTATCCATAAGCATCAGCCTACTAGTATCTGAAGTCCATTCGTTCTCAGCTTTTTTCTCAGAAAGATTTGTTCCAAGTACTTCCCACGAATTTGATTTAATTTCAGCTTCCATTGGTAGCTTTGCTCGTCTGGCGTAGATTGCACACGGAAGAAATCCCTCTGGTGAGGAATAGACAAGAACTCTCAGATCAGCGATATAAATATTTCCTTTCTTATTTGGAACGGTACCAATGTGAAAGAACTTTCCTTTTGAACTATTTGAACTCCATTCATAATGGCCAATTAGACTTTGAACAATATACTGATCGTATTGATGATCTTCTTTCATAAACTCTTCAAGCTCTTTTTCACTTGTTATCGTGTAGACTCCTTGACCGGCATTGGAATATGGATTTTTTATAACAGCTTTTCCACCAAATTTTTTAACCCAAAGTGGAATCTCAATTTTTGAAACATCTTTTATTGTCTCTGGCATCATGATCTCGAGACCACTGTCCATTAGCTCCGTGTTATAAATTTCGTAAGCCTTATTTGCTAGTAGCTTATTTCTTCCACCCGATAGACAAACGAGTGTTGAATTGAATATAAGTGACTTAGTAACAACTGGAATTCTATTCCAAGGCTTTTGAGTCACATATCTAAAGGCTGCACGGATAGGAATATCAGTGCCTTTTTCATCTTTATAAATTAGAACACCATCTTCAAAACGTAGGAAATGTTCCTCTTCATTGAAGTGTGGAATGAGGTAGACATCCTCTCCAGTTAACTCTGCAATCGTTGCAGCATAACCTGATACTTCCATATAGTTTTTATCGTAGATAACAGCAAGGGCACCTTCGGGAAGGTCCAGCTTTTTGAGTTGTGGAATAAATGAGTTTTCGATGAGGTATCGATATCCCCTAAACTCATCAGAGTCTCCGCGTGGAGGCATCGATTTCTGTCCAGATGGACAGGAGTTGGTCTCGAGCACAACCATCTTTCTATTACCTTGTTCGGTGGCGACATAAAAAAGATCTGCCCCACCCCAAAAGAAGTGTTTAGACTGGTATCTTAAAATTTCTTTTAGATTTTCACTATTCACTTGAGGATTCAAGTGACTGTATCTTTTAACAATTCGATCGTGATCAAGGTTAAAGAAGTGTCCTACCATTGCGTGCAGCTGAGAGTTAAGTGCCTTAGGATAAAAGTGATCCTCTTGCTCAAAACTATCTGGTTTAATTAGCTCTACTTTTCTCATAATATGCCTCTCTATTTAAAGGGACAGTATAGAGTTAAAGATCTTCTCAGTCGATAAGAAACTAGCTAGTTCTTCAAATTTCCGATATCTGAGCTCTTTATATGAAGATCTCTTTGAGGAAATGGAATCTCAATATTGTGTTCTTTGAGTTTATCCCAAATACTTAACATCACTTCACTCTTAGGCAGAAGCCTTCCTGGTGCAACATCACCGATCCAAAAATGAAGAAGAAAGTCTACTGAGCTATCACCAAATTTTGTTAAATAACACTGAGGCTCTGGATGTGTTAAACACAAAGGGTGCTCAGTTGCAGCTTCTAAAATAATCTTTTTGGCCAAATGGACATCTGATTTATAAGAGATACCTACTTCTATATCAAGGCGCCCAGAAGAATTAGTCATCGTAAGATTAGTAACCTTACTTGTCATCAGATCCTCATTAGGCACAATAATTTCTCGAGTATCAAAGGTCTCAATAAGTGTATAGCGAGCTTTGGTTTTCTTAACAAAGCCCAAGGTGCCGTCACTGAGTTCAATTAGATTTCCAGGCTCAATGGTCTTCTCAAAAAGGAGAATAATTCCACTAATAAAGTTTGAAGCGGTTTTTTGTAATCCAAATCCCAGACCAATCCCTGCTGCTCCACTGAAGACCGTTAAAGCCGTTAAATCTATACCAACAGAATCTAAAACAACCATAAAAGCTAAAAGAAAAAGGCTTATATGAACGAGCTTTATAACAAGGTCTCTAGTTCCAGCTCTAAGGCTTTCCATCTTAAAGATTCTTTTTTCAATAAATTTTGATGCTAATGAAGTGGACCAGAAGACCACAACACTGAAGATAAGTCCCTTAACAATATCGTGAAGAGTAACTTTAATTTTTCCAGACTTAAATGAGAACTCATGTTGGCCATATTGGCTTTTAAGGAGTTCTAACACATCAGTGAAAGCAAATAAGTAAATAACTCCTACAAGGAGGAGCAAAGATACGATCATTTTGATGAGACTTGGGTTTTCTCTATATTTTAAAAAATTGTTCAACTTCACGGCCTTTTAAATAAAGTGAACTTACAAAATAGCATATTGAATTCTGGAAGTTAAAACTTTTATTCGACGAGAGAAAAAACCTATATTATTAGTGACTTAGTCGCAGAACAAAACAAAACCAATCACTCAAGTAATAAGATCCAGCGTCGATAAGAATACATGACTAAAACACTTAAAATAATATTTATATTCATTCTACTCCCAAGCTCTGTATTTGCCGCCAAAACTTGCAGCATATTCATTCACGGATACACTCCAACGAGTGAGAGCTATTTTGGGGAACTCCCAAGACAAGTCCACTGGGACTCAAGTAAAAATATTGAAGTCGCATCGTTAGAAGTAGCAAAAGGTATCCTAGAGAAAATGGATACGTGTGAGGACGGTGATCTTATTACATTAAGACCTCATAGCTATGGAGCCGCTCAAGTTTTCTACATATTAGGTCTTGGTAAAAGATTCCAAGCAAAATATCCAAACCATGATTTTGTAAAAGTGTATAAGAAGACTTTTGAAGTATTCTCATTCACTGGGGCGTATCACGGAACAGCTTTGATGAACCTTGTTTGCTCAAACTTTCTAACAAAAACTATTGGTGATAGGTTTGGAAAGTCATGTGTGGAATCACTACTTACTAGCACATTAAGCGGTGCTACTGATTATGTTAACTCTCCTGGCGTTCCTACATACCTTATCCATAGCACTAACCGATCAGGTTACCTCGGCACAACAGGTGGAATTATAGCCAAATTTGGAGTCTCTTTTTGGGATTACTATATCAAGGGCGTGCGTGATCAAAATGATAACACGCTACCAATATCAGCAACTAGAGGCTGTGCAAATCAAGAAACAATGAAAAATGAAAATGATAATTGTAAAAAAATAGACTCAAATTTTTTAATAGACTTCTTTCACGAAAAAGAAAGTAATCACACTGAATTTCTAGATGATGCAGATTTTATGTATATGGGAAGTATCGATGAAAAATAGTCTAATCATCACACTCACTATTTTTCTAAGTATTAATTCTGTCTCAAATAACGAAGATCGCTTTAAAAGCGAATCTAAAAAAGCTAGAACTATCGCAAGTGTGGTAACGAGCAGTAATAGTTCTAATAAAGTAGTAATAAAAAAAATAGATCTCACTGACACAGAAAAAAGAATAGAGGCCACAAGAGCGACATACCTAGAAGCTTCAAAGTATCCTGCAACATCCACTCCAGTAGATTTCACAAAGACTGAAGATCATTTAGAGATGAGGTTTACAGATGAGCCGAAGTTCCTGAAAGTCGGAAGGACGATTGTAAAGCTTTGGTCTCAGAAACTTTACTACAATAGAGCGAAAGATATGGTTAAAATATTCTATTCATTCAAGCAAGCCAAAACCTCAAATACAAAGCTTTTATTGAAAGGAAAAAATCTTAATAAAACACTCATTTCAACACAAGTAGATGAGTTAACCTACGCCGCGACTATTAGTGCAAAAACTCTAGATGAGGGTGATTACAGAGTAACTCTCGAAGTTAATAATAAAGCAGATGTATCAACAAGTTTTGCTGTGAGGGACCATCACATAGATTTTTTAAAAATAGAAAATGATTCAATCAGTTCAACGGGTAACTTAATTTTTACCAGTAAACTAGATGTCCATATTAAGGGAGATTATATTATAGAGGGAACTCTTTACTCAAAGGGAATACAACTCGCAAGCTCAGAAGTTGTCATGACATTTGATAAGGGTGAGCAAAGCTTTGATCTATCATTTTACGGAAAGATCCTTCACGACCAAAAGATTGATGGTGAATTAGAACTGAGAAATATCTCAATTAGCTATGTGAAACCCTCTCTTGCATCTAAGAATCTTGGATTAATAAGAGCTAATTATAAAACCATACCGTATTCATTCGATCAATTTCATAATATAAGCTTTAACAATAGGCTTCTTTTAGATAAGGCCAGAATTGGTTTATCAAACTAAGGCGAGACTTCATCATAGGGCGTTTGAATAACCGGAGCGGTTAGATTAACTTTCGAACGACTATGATAATATTCATCTACCAAAAAAACAGAAAGAATTACCAGAAAAACAAAAGCAAACATAGACAAGATTTTCACATAAAATCTTTTTGGATTTTTCTCTTTTGCTAATTTTTCTTCTCGTTTTTCATCATTTAGCTTTTCAAGTTCTGGTGCGTATCGTCTGAAGTAACTTCCCTCTAACTTATAAAAGTCATCGACTGAATTTACACTTGAGGCTTGTCTCAATTTAAAAACAATATAACTTATTAGTGTTATAAAAATAGTCGTAAGTGACAGTGCAAGTAATATAATATTGAAAATATTTTTAATATCCATAATTAATCCATTCCTTTTCTTTTCAATCTTCCCCATTTCATGGGTAGTCTGAAGATCTCATCAAATATTGAAAAGAATCTTATGACCTCTAATGAAAGTCCATATGTTAATCTGTTAAAAAGTCCTAAGAAGAAAAGAATTCCAAGTTCTCTTTCAATTATAATCGAATAGAGAATAAGTGTCATATCTAGAAGTGTAAGTCCTATGAAGAAAGGTCCCATAAGTTCTGTTGTCGTATATGTCAGGGCAAATTCAAGAGTTATGATAACAAAAGTAAAATTAATGACAGGAATCACAATGGTTTCAAGAAACATATAAGAGACGACAAATGCTCGTCTAAAGGTAAAATGTTTTGCAAGGTCAATAACTGATTTTATGATCGCTTGAACCATTCCTCTAGACCATCTATATCTCTGAGTTATAAGTGAGGAGAATTGATCAGGCGCTTCAGTCCTAGCTTTAATCTTTCCATTGTATTTAATATTAAAACCGGCCATTAATAGTCTCATACTCAAATCACAGTCCTCTGCAAAAGTGTCTGTATGATATCCACCAACAGAGAGCACAGCTTTCTTTTTAAACACTCCAATAGGTCCGGGAACAATAGTCACAAGATTTAAACAGCTCTGTGCCATTTTATGAAAGTTGAGTCCTACAATGTATTCTAACTTTTGAAAACGAGTTATGATTGAAGTGTCATTACCAACTTCTACTGCTCCGGCAACTGCCGCAAGATTTGGGTCGATTTCAAAAAAAGGAATTGAGTCCATAAGAAGGTTTTCACTTAGCACACTATCTGAATCCATACACACAAAATAGTCTCCAAGAGCTTGTTTGATTCCATTATTTAATGCATTAGATTTCCCAGAATTTTCTTGATGTATAAGTCTTACAAAATATTCTGACTCAAGTGCCTTTACTATTTCAAAAGTTTTATCAGTGGATCCATCATCAACGACAAGTATTTCAATATTTGGATAGTTAATCTTTCTTATTGATTCTATTGCTCTAGCGATTCCAATCTCTTCGTTAAAACAAGGAACTATAATTGTAACAAGAGGATATGTTTCAACTGGTTTCATTTTTTTACTAAAGAAACTTTCAACAAACGAAAGTGAAAGAAGAAAGATCGTTCTAGCAAAGATGAATAGAAGATAATAAAGCATAATTGTCGTTGCAAACTCTACCCACGTATTACCTTTTTGCCAATTGCTTGGAAAGTAAAGATAAAAAGCTATTGTTAATCCGGCCATAACAAGTAGAAGAGAAACAATAGTAAAAGTATTTTTTACGAAGTCATTCATTTCTAGTTTCTAACACCAGTGAGTATATTTCCAATCTTTGCAATAAACTTAGTGTATTCAGAAGATTGAGGTCTCGAATTAACATAAGTTATTCGATTAAAATCACTATGAAGAAGTTGCGCAATATTATAAGCCTGAGAGATACTTCTCTCTCGTTGGTTGATATTAAAAAGGGTCCCAGGTTCTTCAATCACAAGATGATATTTACGACTATTGGTCTTTAGGAAATTTTTAATCTCTAAAACAACTGGGGTAACGTCTTGCAGATATGGGAACTTACTTACCAATGATGGTTTCATCTCAAGATAGATCAATTGCTCACTTGTTATTTTACTTTCTATATCATCAACATCAGTAATTAAATCCTCACCTCTACTCCAACTCAATAGTATTAGGGGCTCATTTTCAAAATCTTGACCTTTTATAATATCTTTAATCTTTTTAATTTTTGTTTTTTCACTGAACTCGATATTAAAAGTGATTCTATTATTGGAGGACACTATTACGTTTGAAGTATATTTTAAAACACTCTCTATATCACGAACGAGATTTGCATTGTTAAATGGTTTATAAATGATTCCACTTGAACCCTCTTCGTAAGCCCTTCGACTAAACTTTTCATCTTTACTATCACTCATTGAGATAACTGGTACGTCACACAGGATTGGATGTTCGTCTAATCTATTCAGTAGTTCAAATCCATCGATCTGTGGCATATCGAGATCTAATAAAATCACATCTGGAATGAATTGATCACTACAATCTAATGCATCAGAAGCGTTATCGATTACAACAACGTCATAGCTTTTTTGTAAGGTTTCAAGCATAGAGTCTTTAGTGTCAAGGTCACTATCAACAATTAAAAGTTTCTTTAACATGGTATTTCCAGTCTTATATTAATGTTTATTTACTTTATTTATACATGATTATAATATGGCTACAGGAGGATTACCAAGTGAAACTAAATGAGGCGAATTTTACCTTTCCTACTTTTGTGATCTCCTTAATGTTTACTTTATTAATCTTGCAAGCTTGTTCATCTACAAAAGTCTACCCTAGAAAGAAAATTACCAAGACTCGTCTAACCTCCCTCGTTTTAACCGGGTATGGAAGTGATAGTTATGAAAAATCTTCAGTTCAGACCTACCTTAAAGAACTCAGAGAACTTGGGGCGAATACTGCTTCATTTTTATATACCTGCCATGTGAATAATATTAATGACACGGATATCGATTGTGACTCTTTTGACTCACCAAGGCTGGATAGACTGAGCTATGCAATAAATCTTGCAAAGTCTCAAGGCTTCATCGTAAGTCTAAGAGTTTATGTCGATATTTTAGACGAAACCTGGAGATGCTACTGGAATCCAAAAGATAAAAAAGAGACCTTTAAAAACATAAAAACAATGCTTTCAAATTTTGCCAAATACTCAGAAGAGCATAAGCTTGAGCTTTTTATATTAGGTGCAGAGTATTGCAAACTAAGCAGAACGCCATATACTACTCAATGGCAAAATATCATAGAAGAAGTACGTAAACACTATCAGGGAAAAATCACCTACGGTGCAAACTGGGGAGAGATCGATGGCATTAAAGAATGGAAAGATGTGAAGTTTTGGAAAGAATTAGACTTTATTGGTATAGATCACTATCAACCCGTTCCCTATGCCTTTAACGAGAAACAAATTGTAAACTATCAAAAGAAAAACTTTTTAGAGTATCAAAAGCTTGCAAAAAAAATAGGAAAACCTCTCCTACTAGCTGAAATAGGATTTCCCGGTCATAAGAAAGGACAACTTGAGCCCTTTGAGTGGAGATTAAAAGGTGAAACCGATGAAGAACGTCAAGGGATGAACTTTAGAGCGACTTTGAAGGCTGTGAAGTCATCTTCACAATTTTCAGGAGTACTTGTCTGGAGAAAAGCTTCTACTTCACCGGAGCTGATGCTTAAATATAAAAAAGATGCACTAGCGTATGAGCTCTATCACAGAAAGGCATGGTATGAAATTCAACATTTTTTTAAGTCTTATTAGTTTATTAATAACCAATAATGTACTTGCAGATCTTGACCAAGAAAACCTATCGCTTTACTGGGGAAACGGAAAGCTCGAACATAAATCTGATTTTACACAAGTAACGACTTCAACGGATGATAATTATTTTATTGTTGCTGATGTTGAAAATTTGAATCTCAACCTTTCTAAAGACAATTTTTACTTTAAGTTTAAAGTTGATGAAATTGAAAACTTTCATGGTCTGGAAATAAGATTCTCAAAAAAGAAAAATTCAGACTCTTATTATTCATATACCCTGCCATTTTTCACTGATGGAGACTTTAATAGCTTTAAACAGGGTAAATGGTTAGACTATGGTTTATCAACAGCAAACCTTAAAGCCGTAGACAAACCATCTGAGCAAGTAAACTATGTAAGTTTTTTTCTTTTTACCAAAAAAAAGCCAATGACTTTTTCAATTAAAAATTTATCAACAAAGAAAAAACCTGAATCTGGTGTTATTAGTATTACCTTTGACGATGGCTACAAGTCTCAGCTTCTAGCTGCTCAAATAATGAAGAAATATGATCTCAGCGCGACGGCTTACATCATGCCACGAAATATCGGTGAAGCAGGTTTGATGACAACAAAAGAGATCGCAACATTAAAAAGTTATGGCTGGGATATTCAGTCTCATCATGCCATTCCCTTAACAACGATGAAAAAAGAAGAACTTAAAAAAGAATTCGATTTTGGAATCGATTACATAACAAAGAATAAATTTAAAAGTGCCTCTCAACATTTAGCTTACCCACTTGGCCGTCACAATGATCTCGTAGTTGTTGAAACTCAAAGTCATTTTAAAACTGCACGACTAGCTGGAGGAGGAACAGAAACAATCCCCCCTGCTGATCCTTATCGAATTAGAACATTTAATGTACTAGACACGACAACACCCGAACAAATAAAAGAAGAAATACAAAAGGCAAAAAATCATAAACAGTGGCTCATCCTGATGTTCCATTATTTAAATGCTAAACCTGAGACGGAGCTTCAGTATACTCCAAATAATTTTGAGCAATTTTGTAAATACTTGAAGGAATCTGGTGCAAGTGTCTTGACTATTGATCAAGCTTTTAGAAAATATTTAAAATGATTTTTCAAAAACTAGGCTATATCCCTTACTGTTCCAAACACTTGATTGTTGTTCAGATAGGATTTCAATCCAAGTAAGTGAGATTAAACCATCATCTCTTTTACCATATTGAAATCCTAGGCTTTTGTAAGTTGAGGTTCCAGCATCAAAATTATCTTCTTGAATAAAGCTATAATTGTATCCTGCCATGACCTGCCAATAATCGGCTAAAGAATAAGCGATCTCAGCTCTTGGCCCATGAGAGGTAAATTTTTCTGGTGACCAATACCCAACTTTTGTCTCTGAATAGTTTTGACTCCCCACTCCGTAGCCAATCCACCACCAAGTCGGATAAGATCTTCCGTAGTGTATAGCGAAGTCAGTGCTAATAGCACTATTCCCGTCACTGATTGCGGTTTGACTAATATTTACAGGAAATCTCCAATTAGTTCCAAATAGATATTCCCAGTATAAAGCGAGCTCATCTCTAATTAGACCATCAAATAGTGGTGCAGGTATTTGTTGTTGAATAAATTGAAAGTCTTTAGACAGACTTATTCTCGATCTTGTATTTGTTGTTACGTGAGAATGTTTTAATTCATAGGTAGCAGTAGAAAAGCTTTTCTCATTAAAATTAAGATTGTGTCCACCAAAAGAGAAAGATGTATAGTTTTTAGAATTCCATTTTTTTCCAAGAATAATCTGCCCAGCAGAAGAATCAAAAGCATCTCCAATATATTTACCGCTATATAAAGTTGCTTCTGCTCCTATATCGTAAGCTTTTTTTTCAGCGTTTTCGTAATTCCAAAAAAGATCACGTCTGTTATTCATTATTTTAAGACTTTTTTTCTCGATACTTAGATCGTCTGTTGTATAAAATCGAGAGACCTCTCCAGAGACGATGGCCAATTCATTGGCGAAAGAGACGGAAGAGAAGAGTATAAAAAGTGTTAAATAATTTTTCATCCAATAAATTTAACACTTTAAGACTAAGGCATCAATTGGTAACTTTTTACGCCTATAGGCCTAAACTGGAAAAATCTGAACAGGTAACAGAGCTTGCATAGTGGAAATTGTTACCAGAAGGTATATCACCAATAGACTCTGTGAAGCTTGATGAAATTCTAATATCCTTGCTTGATATAAAGCGGCTAACATCTTTAGAGAAATAAGATCCTAGATCTAACATTTTTACTTTATCGCTAACTTTAAACTCTAATTGCGAATTAATTGATCCCATAAACCCAAATGCTCTACAAATTTGGAATGATTCGGCTTTTATAGGATAGAAAATCCCGTCCTTTTTCATCATAGGATTTGTGAACTGTTGAGAATTTCCCAATTTATAACTCGAGTCAAATTTGATTACCTCTTTCGAGTATTTTGGTCCAAATGATCGAGAGGGTTTTCCATCAAGAGAGTTAAAAAGTTCGATAAAACTTCCCTCATATAAAACAGGTCCGTAGTTTTTCGCGTAGTCTTTTAAATCATATATCTTCATAGACATCTTAATATGACTCTTTAAAGCTTTCTCTTTTGTAAGCCTTCCCATAAAAATAATACTTTCCGTAGTACCTGAAGGAAGATAAGCGTCTGCTAAATATTTTTTGATAGATGAAGTCTTAGAATTTCTTTGAGAGAAGTCATAAGCTTTCCCATCAATAACGGCAAACACATGGAAGTACCAATTTGACCTGTAGTAAGCTCCACCCTCTTGATAAGTTTCTCTACTTCCCCACCTCGCATCAAAGTGATTTAGTGCCCCGACATCTTCATGAAGTGATACGACATAGCCTGAGTTATAACTAATTCCTTTTTCATCAAGGTAGTTTAGAAAATGATAGATATTCTTCCCACAGTGACGAGAGCTAATAACAGAGTCGTTATAGAAATCCTTGAAGGCTTCATCAACAGAATTGGCAAAAGCAGAAAGATTGAGAATCAAAAGTGTGATTGTAATTAGTTTTTTCATAAGAGTTATCTATCTAAATTCTGAAAAAACTTAAAGGAATATCACCTAGATTGTTGTTTTTACAAGGTCTATTAAATAAAGGGTTCGATCTCATCATCACGAAACCAAGTAGTTATGGAATATCTCTCATCATGCACTACTTTAACCTCATGATAGATGTCAGCTGAAGCAAATAAAACGATAGTTCCTTTTCGAGGTAAAACTGTCTCCTGAACTTGAGTTTTAGACCCTTTCTTATACAAAACAAGCTCTCCCCCTTTTTCACAGTTATTAAGATATAAAGTACAACTTATTTGTCGATGTCTCGTTTTAGGATGTTGATCGAGATGAGTTCTGTAAAAACCTCCATTATTGTAGAGGGCAACTTGAGACTCAAATCTTTTAAGAGGAAGTCGAAAGTACACCTTTGAACTCTCCATAATTTCGGTAAAGATTAGATTTAGTTTATTTAATGAAGGGTTTTCGTCCCAATCAGTAATCCAGCGAATTGAGCTTTTACGAATGGTCTCATTAGATGTCTTACCTAGCCCTTTGCCTACTTTTGCATCAATAAAGAATTTTGGATTATTAATATCGATATAAGTATCACAAATAAGATCACAGATTTTGTCGTCTAAAAATTTTTCTTGAGAGAAGTACCCTTTTTCTTCCAGGGCGCGATTAATTTCATCAGTGTTCAAAACAATCCCCTTAAAAAAGGTTTGAGTGACTAAGAGTCTAGGATTGATTATAAGTTCTAGGTTATAAAGAAGCTTCGATGTTCAATGATACATGAGTGATGATTTATAGGCAACTAATGAACTTCTACTTTGTCACCTCTATGAATGCATGGATAAATGCATCAAAGCCAGAACTGTAAGCAGTACCGAGGTACTCAATTTCTTCAGCGTACTGAGTCCTCCACGCTCTAAATGCATTAACGAGGTATGATGAGTGGTCTCTTACATCTTGTTGAAACTTAAACTTAGCTAAATCATTTACCAACATTGCTTCTAGCCCCTGGCTGTTACAACTTGGTGGCATAGGATAATTGTGGTTAAAGAACGGAAATCCAACGAAACAAAAATCTCCCCAATAACCAAAGCGAGAGATATCGAAATCATATATGAATGGAATATAAGAACCGCTACGACCTACGAACATTTTAGAATTTTTTTCAAAGAAATTGATCTCTCCGTAACCTGAGTCGTTAATAATATGAGAAAACTGTCCTGGAATTCCATAGTCATAATTTGCAATAAAAAACTCAAAAGCATGAACAATTGCAGACTGCTTATAATCAGTATGAAGTTTAATTTCTTCTTTAAGAGTTGGGAGATCCATTTTCTCAATATATTTCAGTTCGAGTCTCTTCTCTAGGCTATTTTTAGGCTCAAGAAAGAAGGCCAACTGAGTGTAGGGTTTATAAGTGCCTGAAGAATCAATATAATTAATTTTTACCAGACGCGTTTTATAGTGTGCTAGAGTGAACTCTTCATAGAGTTTGTAATTTAAATAGTTTGCGAGAATGTTTCGGTCCTGTTCTACACTCGTTTTATTATCAAGACATAAACCTTTTGTGAAAAGCTTAACTTTTTTCAGACTCTCAAAAATTGTATTTTTATTGTCTTTTTTATTAAATTTAATCTTTAATTGTGGTTGCTTACAATCAAATGAACCTGCTCCTCGAGATAATACTTCGACTGGAAACTCTTTTCGATCCGTAGTCGTTATGAGTTTTCCTGAAAGTCCTTTAAGCCTTAAGTCTTCTTTTTCAATTTGGAGTTTATTGATATCATAAGTAAGCTCTAATTCCAGAGTTTCATTTGAATCAAATAAAACTGTATCCGCACTAGCCGTGAGGCAACCTAAAATGAATGTAATAAGTACCAGTTTCATCAATTTAAACCTTTTAGTCGAGATAGACTTATTATCTCAGATTTGAAGGGTATTTTCTTGAGCAACAGAATAAATTACATAGTAGTGTTAGTATTCTAACACTACTATTTTACAAATTAAGCAAACATCATATACAGAGATCAGTTATTTTCTTATTAAAATCCATAGCCCCATTAATACAAAAGCACTTCCAGAGAAGTATTTCATTTTTTCAGGGTCGATGAATTTACTGAGCAAACTTCCAGCAGCAACCCCCATCGCTCCAGCGATTGAAAGTGCCAAGATTGTAGCGACTAGCACACTCATAGTAGATTTTGTTTGTGAGGCTGCAGCCATTGCAGCAAATTGTGTTTTATCTCCGATCTCCGCAATAAAGATAGTAATAAATGTTGCACTAAAAATGGACCAATCCATAAAAATCCTTTCAATTATTTTTTTTCTTTAATATAAAATTTTAATACACGCTTAAACGAGAGACCCTGTACAATCACAGAGAATACAACCACAGAATATGTAATACCGATGAAGATGTTTCTTCCTGGCATATCGGGCATTGAAAGAGCAAGGGCAATTGAAATACCACCTCTGAGACCTCCCCAAGTCATAACTGGCACAACTCCACGTGTGAAGGTTCTAAACCTTCTCATAATTGTTATAGGGAATAGAACTCCTAGAAATCTACCGAGTAGTACTGTAGGTATAATTGCCAAACTGTAATAGAAAATATCTAAGTTGTAAGAGATGACAATAATTTCAAGACCAACCAGGACAAATAGACTTAGGTTTAAAATCTCATCAACGAGTTCCCAAAAAAGACCTAGGTATCTCTCTGTTGTTTCACTCATGGCGTGTTCACGTCCTTGATTTCCTATCAGAAGTCCAGCAATCACCATGGCTATGGGACCTGATAAATGCAGATAGTGAGCGAGACTATAACCACCAGTGACAAGAGCTAGAGTGATAATAACTTCAACTTTATAATTATCAATTGATTTTAAAGCAAAGAAGCCTATTAGACCTGCAACTAAACCAAATAACGCACCACCAACAGCTTCTTGAATAAAGAGAGTCGAAATATTAACAACTGATAGTTCAGCGTTAGTAGTAATGAGTTGAAGTATAACAATAAAGATTACAACACCAACACCGTCATTAAAAAGAGATTCTCCTGCAATTTTAGTTTCCAGACTCTTAGGGGCTTTTGCCTCTTTAAGTAGAGATATAACTGCAATTGGATCAGTAGGAGAAATAAGCGCACCAAAGAGTAGACAGTGGATAAATTGAATACTTGGATTGAGCGGAGTTATAATGAGAAATGTGAGATATCCAATTAAAAAGGTAGAAAGAAGAACTCCCACAGTGGCCAATAGCGATATAGGCACTAATTCTTTTTTGAGATCATTTAAGTTTACATGCATGGCCCCTGCAAAAAGAAGAAAACTCAGCATTCCGTTCATGAGAGTAGAATGAAAATCAATTTTAGATAGAATCTCTTTTGCCATAACATCGTAGTTAAAACCAAAACTATGAAGTGCAATGAGACTACTTGAAAAGACCAGAGCAATAATCATCACGCCAATAGTTGTTGGAAGCTTGAAAACCTTCAAGTTAAGATAAGCAAAGACTGCAACCAATACCAATATAAGAGAGACTAAACTAAATATACTCATGAGAAATCCTTTGTTTAAATTAGTCTCTCATATTGAATTATTGATGTTCAAGCTTTTAGTACTTCAAAGATCAATTAATCGATACAATGAACGAAAGCAGAAAGACCTGAAAGAGGATAAGATCCTACAAAGTGGCCATCATTTAGGTTTAGAGTAGAAATCTCTAACTTAACCTCAACTCTACTTAAGGCACTTACCTTATCTTGAGACCCACACAGACGTATTGATTCATCTGATAGTTTGTTATAAAGAAAATCGAGTTCATTTTCCATAGTCCCATAGTATAACCTGTGATGGTCTGGCATCGGTATTTCTACTTTGTGATCAATTCCTGCAAAACATGAGATACTTAATAGCATAAATAATATTTTCATTTAATTCTCCTTAAAGTGTTATTAATTACAATCATTAATATGACGGCTTGGCATAATATGAGTTTCAGTATGCATAAATCTAAATCCTCTTATATATCCCACTAATGTTTCAGACAGCGTGACATTACATTTATCCCCATCTCCAGATGGTCTAAGGAACTTCTCTAAAGTAATAGTAAAAGAGACATCAATAGTTTCTGGATTACCCTGAACAACATCATCAACTTTACTCGTTCCATATGTGAATAAACATGGTCCATCTTCACCAATATTCCTATGATTGAGAACTGTTACTCCTGCAATTGCAGGAACTATTACTTTCACAAGATAGTTATTTCCATAACCCAAGCTAGTCCATTTAATTTTAGCCGTATTTATATCAACAGGTAAAACAACCTCTTTTATAGACATCGTTTTAGCGGCATAAAGATTTCCACTCAATAATGAGGTAAAAATTAGCATCAGAAGTGTATTTTTCATTATTTTGTCTCCTTTTTTAGAAAAAAATTTTCTAAAACATTGATAAATAATTAACAAAGCTATATATATAAGTAAAAGTGGCTACCACTTATATTAGTCATAGGTAAAAATACATGAAACTAAGAATCAATGATGTCATTAACTTTATAGCTGCGAGTAAAAGCGAAACTCTCACAGAGGCCGCTAGAATATTAGAAATCAGCCAACCGGCTTTATCTGAAAGTATTAAACGATTAGAGACCGACCTTGGACAAAATTTATTTTACCGATCCCGACAAGGAATAAAGCTGACTTCAAGCGGGCGTGAATTTTTAACGAAAGCAAATATCGCCACAGAAGCTCTAGACGATCTAAAATTTAAAACAGAGACGGATAAAATATTCGGTACCAAGAGCCTCACAATTGGATGCCATCCCACTGTTGCTCAGTACACATTACCCAAAGCCTTCAAATACTTATCTAAGAAAGCTCCAGACTATAAGTTTAGTCTTATTCACGGACTATCAAGAGATATTCAAAAACAAGTTCAATTGGGGATAATTGACCTGGCAATAGTAATTAACCCTGTTCAGGTACCTGACTTAGTTATCAAGAAGCTAGGAGTTGATCGTGTGGGGATTTGGAAAAACTCAAAGAAATGCAATACCGAAATATTATTTTGTAATCATGATCTAATTCAGTCACAATCGATAATAAAAAAGCTTAAATTAAGGCCCAAGCAGATTATTCAAACAGAGAGTTTGGAGTTAATAGCAGAGCTTACAGCAAGTGGTTTAGGAATGGGTATATTACCTCAAAGAGTGGTTAATTTAAATCACTCTCACCTAGAGTTAGTAAAAGAGTCACCAATCTACACTGATACTATTTCTTTGACTTATAGACCTGAATTTGGAAAGAATACTGCAGAAGCACTTTCGATTAAGTCGATAAAGTCTGTCTTTGATTAATATGCAATCTGAACCTATTTTATCTCATCTTTATTTTAAAAATTTGTAATTTTGGTAAACACTCCACCTCGACCGTCTCTGTATACAACAACAAATACGCCAGACGATCCTTCGGGGGTAAATGTGTTGTCTTCTCCTGTGTCAGTTCTATTAAAGAGATATTCCCCTGTACTCGAATACCAACTTATATACATTTCCTCTTCGAAACTTTTTAACCCAACATTTGTTTGCTTTGAATAAGTTTGACCTGGTGTTGGTGAAGATATTTTAATTATTCCCTCAACAGTCGGATATGCCGATAAAATTGAATCATTGAAAATTATATCGCCAAATGATTCGTTAACATTTAGGCCTGTAGTCTTAGAGGTAAGCTTAATTCGTTTTAATGCATCTATTTTGGCATCACTATTTTGGTCCGAGTATTTTAGAACTACTATATAATCAACACCATTAAATTGAAGATCACTATCGAGGTTTGAAAAATAAGCCAAAATTGCAGGCGTGATATTTACAGAGAGAGATGTTGCCAACCCTGTATATGAAGATCCTGACAATGAACTCGTACTAAATGTATTGCTGCCTACCTGCTTTAAAGTTGAAGGAGAAGAATCACAATTGATATCGGCTCCGAAGTCAATTCCTGGATCTGGACAAGCCTCCCATGAATAATCAAGTGTCGTATTCCCACCGTCAACATAACTTATTACTGGAGACAATATGACGGTACTTGGAGCACTTGCATTAACCTCAGGTGTATTGGCCGAAATAGAAAGAACTCTAAGCCCTTCAAGCTCTGAGCGTTCTGTGAAATCTCCACCACCACAACTAATAAGGATAAAGTTTAATGATAACAAGCTAAAGCAATTTATAATATTTCTCATCTTAAAACTCTCCTCTTAAACCAATAATTGGCAACACCGGCAAACCTGCAGCTTTCTCTTTTTGACTATAATCGTAGTTATAAGAAAAGTTTTGTCCATTATTTGCATTCGTCAGATTTTGAATGTCGAGATACGCAGATAGAATCCAAGTCTGATAAATAAACTTTCTATCCACTCTCAGATCTAATTGAAAAAAATCATCAAAACGTTGAGAGTAGAAACTTCCTCTTGTAGGAAGATAGACATCGCTATCTCCGTCATAAATACTCCCCTCTATAGGTGTATAAGGACCGCCCGAGACATAACGTAGTCTTGTAGAGAAAGACCATCTAGAGCGTTCATATATACCGATTAAATTTAAATTATGAGTTTGATCAAACTGCGATGGATACTCTCCACTTTCAGGGTCTTTTCTTCTCGAATTGAGATAAGTGTACGAGCTAAGAATAGTGTATTCACTAAATTTATAGCTTCCTTGAAATTGAATACCTTGAACTGTCCCCTCGCCGTCGTTATCATTTCTTATACTAGTTCCATCTGATCGTTTTTCACTAGTTGAGACGATCAAATCTTCAAGCTCTTTATAAAAAACACCGACGTCTATTGTGAGTCCCTTGTTAGATCCTCCTCTGAAGTCTTTAACAACAGAGAATAAGTAATGAGTAGATTTTTCGGCATCTATATCTGGGTTTCCAAAGTCTTCACTGTTTTCACCATTTTGAGGTGCTTGATAATAAAGACCTGATGCAAGATTTAAAAATAGTGATGAAGATAAAGAGTAAGTGGCATTCACTCTGGGCATCAGGTAGGTCTCATCAGTTGTTGAGAAGTACTCTGCTCTCAAATTAGGAGACACACTTAACTTGTCGTTTACCTTATAGATGTTTCTTAGATACACAGCAGCTTCAGTATTTTCTCCATCGATACTAGCAAAAGTCGACTCGCTCCCAGCGGAGTTAACTCCCCCACCACTTGAACGATTTGGCAGGAGAAGATCTAAATTAAACTTTCTCCACTGAATGTCGGTACCGATGTAATTAGTAAGCTTATCGCTATACTTATACTCAACCTCAGTTCTTTGAGTGACTGTTGTTGCATCTAAGTCAAAAAATCTCTCACCTAGACCAAAGTTTAAATTATCTTTACCAACTGCCATCGAGACGTCGAGTTTAGTTTTATCATTTACTTTTTTTATATATCTTGGAATAACACGACTAAAAGTTGTTTCATTAGATATATCTCCCTCGATATTGGGGTTATCGCCTTCTTTAATAATTAGTTCAAGTGTGTCTTTACTCGAGATTGCTATCAGTGAAAAGCGCTCATCTTTTGATATCTCATAGTCGTAATTGACATAATAGTCCTGAAACTCTGGAGCGGCCGTTACTGTAAAATCGTCCATCTCTTCAGCAACTTTTTCAAAAATTTTTCCAAAGTAACTCACCCGTGCACTTGCTACTAGTGATGAGTTCTCAGATATTGGGCCTTCTGTTAAAGCCCCTAGTTTAGTTATATCTATAAAGCCTTCACCTCTCCATCTATCAGTACGCGCTTGCCTAGTATTAAGGTTAATAATTCCCCCCAAAGCTCTTCCGTACTCAGGACCAAAACCTGCCGCTAAAAATTCAACGTCTTTCACGGCCGTTGGGGTAACAACAGATGTTAATCCTCCAAAGTGAAAGATAAGTGGTATTTCATGCCCATTGATCGTGTAACGAGTATCATCGGGCTCACTTCCTTGAATAACAATCTGTGAGCTAAATGATTGGTTTGCTACACCAGGGAGGTTTTGAACAGCTTTTACAGGGTCCTCTTGTGCTCCAGGTGCTTTTAAAAATTCCTTTTGCGATAGACTTTTCTTAGCAACATCCTTTTTAATCTCTTTACCAGTTACAACTGTTTCAAAGACATCATAGAACTCTTTCTCTAGGTAGAGATCGTTATTCATACTTTTAGTGTCAGTTTCTAATTTTAATCTGAAGTATCCACTTTTATTGACAATAAATTCAAACTTCCCTTCAGGTACATCAGGAAAAATAAACTTTCCCTCACTATCGGTAGTGGCCTTTAATTTGTATGGCATAATATATATATTAGTTTCTTTTAAAATGCCTTTAGTTCCTTTTTCAAAAAGAACACCTTTAATGGCGGTTTGAGCAAAACAGGTGCTCATAAGCAGAGTACTAAGACTCAAGAAGATATTTAATCGCATATTTTATTCTCACTGGTACCGCTTTTTTTTCAATAAAAGCTGGCTTAAATTTAAATTTTATTATCGCATTTTTTGCACGTTTATCTAATTCAGGATGAAGACCCTTTATAAGAATTGCTTGTCTAACATCTCCGTTTTGATCGATTAGGATTTCAAAGATAACGGAGCCTGAAATTTTTTGCTCTTTAGCCCATAGTGGGTAATCTGGTCGAATTTCACTAATTGCTCTTGGCATTGAAGTAATTAAAAACTCTTCAGCAGGCTTTGGAAGTGAATCTGATTCGTCATCTCGTAATTTTTTATCATCTTCTTTTTTAGTTACCGTATTACCAACTTTGGCAACAATTGATCCTTTATCGCTGGTAAGGGTTTTTCTTTTTACTCCGAAAACTTCTCGAGTCTTTTTAACTATTTTTTCTGTGGCAGGTTTGGCTGCTTCAGCGTTAATAACAACTTTTTGATCTTTCTTTATTTCGAAGGCTTGTTTTTCGACAATATCAAAGTTGAAAACTTCCACTACTTTTCTCTCATTCATACTCATCAATATAATGATGGGCACAATGAGTAGTCCATGAATAGCTAAGGATTCTTTAAGAGCTAAATTCATTTAACAATTTTTTCAATTTGGAAAGCAAAGTTAGTTATACCAGCAAGTTTAACTTGATCGAGAACTTTTATAACTTCCCCATGCATGGCCTCTTTGTCTGCTGATATAATTAATTGAATCTCGGGGTTTTCCTTCTTAAGTTGTACTGCTTTATCAAAAAGAAGAGTCATATCGATGATCTCTCCATTGAGTAATACTTGTCCATTTTTTGATACAGCGACAGCAAAAGTTTTAACTTCACTTCTCTCCGTACTCTTCCCCTTGGGAAGTTTAATGTTCATTGTCTCCTTAACCATCATAGGTGCAGTCACCATGAAGATAACGAGAAGAACTAGAACAACATCAACAAAAGGTGTAATATTAATTTCACTAATACTGTCACTTTCATTAGGATCAAAATTTGATGACATCTACTTGTCCCTTGCAATAAATTCATCGAGACGACTTTGTAGGTCTCCAATCAAATGCTTAGATTTTTTAGAAAAAAGATTAAATGATACAACAGCAGGAATCGCTACAAACAACCCAACTGCTGTTAGGATTAAAGCTTCGGCCAATGCAAACATAATAGCGTTTGTTCCAGCACCACCATTTGAGAGTTCACCAAAGGCCACAATAATACCAAGAATAGTTCCGAGTAGACCAATAAATGGAGTTGTTGATCCAAGTGTACCCAAGACCCCTAAACCTTTTTGGAGTCTAGTTTGTAGATTATAAAAATGTCTGGTTAAACCTATCTTGATATTATCTTTTGAAAGCGAGCTTGCCTGATCTTTAATATCTAAGAATTCTTTTTCTAAATCAAATTCTTTAAGATAACGTCTTCTTTCGATTATGATGGCAAAGGACCAAACTGATAATCCAACTAGCAGTAATAATATTAGTCTTGCAGACCATTCAATAACAACCATCCATAAAGGCATCTATATCTCCATAAGTTTTTTTGCGTAATTATTCCACCACTTAGGTGATTTTACATCCCTAATAGGAGATAAAAACCTAAATAAAAGTTAAACATTTGAAAAACATACGAGACTCAGCGCACAAGTGATTGTGATGCGCTCTATGAATTCGAATAAAATGAGAAAGTTACTTAATAGATAGCTCGATAATCGCTATGAAGATGGTTCCACTCTTTAGAGTAAGTATGCACTCTATCGCTTAGAAGTCCTTCATTAAAGAATTCGAAACCGTAATGGCTCCAAAGTAAGACTCCGCCAAGTAAATTAAAACTACTGAACCCTGCATTTGTAAGAGCGTTGGAGAATAGTCCACTTCGATAACCAATAGTACAGTAAACAACGATATTTCTATTTCTATAAAGTTCTTTGTTATTTAAAAACTCATCTTTAGTAAGGGAGTCTTTAATCATTGATACACGATATTCATTTTTTTCTCTTACATCAACGTAAACTGGATTATCTAAAAGGAGTGCTTCATCAGGTTTAATATTAGTAGCACCTGGAAACTGCGACCTGTAACTTTCAAACTTTTCATATATTATATTCAATTGATCCTCATTTGAAACATTTAGAGATTCAATCTGTGGATCGTCAAAAGCCTGGGCTTTATCTTGATATTCACAGGCACTGAGAATGCATAAAAGAGCGAAAAACCTAATCATAAGCTAATCTACCACCGAATATTGATAATGATAAGTCCCTGTTTAAGAGCATGAAATTATTTACTTTCTTCTCTTTCACTAAATCTATCGACCAAAAAGTCGGCATGGTCTCGAGTAAGATAGGTAAAGCGTATAAGCTCCTCCATAACATCCACAAGTCTGTCTCGATAAGCAGAGTCTTTCATGGATCCATCCTCTTCAAATTCATTATAAGCTTTTGCAACTGATGATTGATTTGGAATAGTAATCATTCTCATCCAGCGACCAAGAATTCTCATATTATTAACAGTATTAAAACTTTGTGATCCAGCATTTACTTGTATCAATGCGAGAGTTCTTCCCTGTGTTGGACGCACACCGCCTCTATTGAGTGGAATCCAATCAAGTTGCGTCTTCATAAGCCCAGACATATTTCCGTGAAGTTCAGGTGATGACCACACTTGCCCTTCAGACCACATACTTAATTCAAACAACTCTATTGCCTTCGGATGAGTCGCTGACTTTTCATTATCATAAATTGGAAGTCCATCGGGATTAAAGATCTTAACCTCTGCCCCCATGTATTCCAAAATCCCTTTAGCTTCTTCAGCAATAAGGCGTGAAAAAGATCTCTTTCGAAGAGAGCCATAAAGTATTAATATTTTAGGCTTATGATCTGAAACCTTTAGCCCTTCTGGAATAAGATTAAAATCTTTTAAGTAATCCATTAGTATCTCCATTTATTTGAAATTTTAACAAGACTTAACATTACTGGAACTTCAATAAGAACACCGACAACTGTAACAAGTGCTGCTCCAGAGTTGATTCCAAAAAGTGCGATTGCAATTGCTACAGCTAACTCAAAAAAATTACTTGCCCCAATCATCGAGCCTGGACTTAAGATACAGTGAGGAAGTTTTATTTTCTTTCCAAGACCCCAAGCGACAAAGAATATAAAATACGTTTGGATAGTTAAAGGAATAGCTATCAGTAAGATATGAAGAGGGTTTGCAATAATTTTTTCACCCTGAAAAGCAAATAGAAGCACCAGTGTCGTAAGGAGTGCGAGGATAGATATTGGTTTTAATTTTGCCATGAAGACATCTTTGAACCACTGTTCTCCATAAGTTTTGATTAAAGCCTTATTAACTAATAGTCCTGCTATTAGTGGAACCACAACAAATATCACAACAGAAGTAATTAAAGTATCATAAGGAATTGAGACACTTGTTACTCCCAATAAGAACTTAACAAGTGGAATAAATGCAACAAGAAGAACAATATCATTGATAGCAACCTGAACCAATGTGTACTCTGGATCTCCCTTGGTTAGATACGACCAAACAAAAACCATTGCTGTACAAGGAGCTGCTCCAAGTAAAATTGCACCTGCGATGTACTCTTGAGCAAGTTCAGGAGACAGAAATGCAGAATAAGCTTTATCAAAAAAGATCCATGCAAAGAAGGCCATTGAAAAGGGTTTAATCAGCCAATTTATAACTAAAGTAAGGCCAAGCCCTCTTGGATTATCGCCAACTTTCTTTATTGAGCTAAAATCAATTTGAACCATCATGGGAAAAATCATCAGCCAAACTAATATCGCCACAGGAATATTCACATTAGCGATACTCATCTCACTTAATACATTAATTGAGCTTCCCAGCACCTTACCTATTACTATTCCACCAACTATACATAACGCCACCCAAACTGTTAGGTAGCGTTCAAAAAATCCCATTTGTTCTGACTCATCACTCATTATTTATCCTTAATATATGTTTCAATATCTGTAATCATTAATTTAATTTCATCTCTAACAGATCTATAAACTTTCAAAATCTCATCCTCATCAGTCATATCCATTGTAAGTCTTGGTGGGTCTTCAAAGCCCACATGAATGACCTTTCCTTCTGGAAACACTGGACATGTTTCATGAGCGTCCGAACAAACAGTGAATACAACGTCCATTTTAACGTCGAGTTCATCTGTAGTATTTGATTGATGATTCGATATATCAATACCAATTTCATTCATCACTTTTACAGCTCGTTGATTGAGTCCATGTTTCTTTGTTCCCGCGGAGTAGAAATTATATTTTTCACTTTTAAGTGCTTTGGCGAAACCTTCGGCCATCTGAGATCGACAAGAGTTACCTGTGCATAAGAATAAAACATTCTTTTTCATATTTTCCCTTCATTACTGATAAAGCATTCAAGAATTGGGCATTCACTTAAAGGTTGATTTGAATCAACACAACAGCTTGCAAGTCCTTCTAAAGACTTTTTCATTTTCTTTAAATCTTTTATTTTTTGATTGATCTCATTAATTTTAATTTCCGTTTTTGACAGAACGTCACTGCACTTTGCTTGATCTTTAATTTTTAGATCTAATAGCTCTTTTGTCTCTTGCAAAGTAAAGCCAAGCTCTTGAGATCGTTTAACAAAACGGATGCGAGCTATATACTCTTCGGGATATGTTCTAAAAGTCCCAATCTTTTTTGGTTGCTTCAAGATGCCTTTTCGTTCGTAAAAACGAATGGTCTCGACTCCGACATCAGCACTTGCTGCAAGTTTTCCAATTGTTAATGATTCTTTCATAAATTCACTCTACTCCCCGTACTATGGTACGGAGTCAATAATAACTGATTTATTATAAGATGGCTTTTAAAAAGGTAAACCATTGAAATACTAATGCGTGAAACTGTCCATTTTTTAGTCAGTGTGTAAGAAATTTCAATGAAGATAGAGCTTAAGGCCTATTTCTGTAAGAATAGATGCATGAAAAATTTATTTTACTCGCTACTATTTCTACCTCTAGTCCTCCAAGCACAAACAGTTAATGTCGATTTATCAGACGTTTGTAAAGGAGAACTGGAAAAACAAATCCAAGACCTTAATTGTGAAGAAATGAAACCTTCTGAGGTTATAATGAAAGATAAAAAAGGGACAAGCTGGACCGTAAGATTCCACTTTGGATTTTCGAGAACACAATATCATGCCACTGATATGGATGTTAGAAGTAGTTATTTCACAGGTAAGATCAATGATGTAAAAATGCACGAAAGAACATCCGCTGAGTACTATAACCCAAGCAATTGGGAGGATGCTTCAGATGCCTTCAAATGGATCGATGAGCCAACTAATACATTTCAACTCTCATTAGAAAAAGGGAACCACAGAATTTATTTAACTGCCTTTCATCCTAAATATATTAAAAGTATTATGTATAAAGAAGACGAGTCTGGAGTTCAGTATCAAGAGGGAGCTGATCACAATAGACTCAACCAGAATAGACCAGATGGTTATTCCCATCTATACATTCAAAACACTCATAAAAATATGGTGTGGCAAGTTGGATACGGAAGAGCTCTTACAGTTTTTGATAGTGAAAAAGGTGGAAAGCTCACTTATATTCCAAAAGTAGATATTGGTATCAGCTCTGGTGCCGCTAGAAGCGCACACCTGGAACGAGATGAAACTGGAGGCTGGGACTTTCAAGACAGCACTGAAGATAACAAGATCCAGGGCTATAATGCTTCAATTGGACATAGAGTTGAATACCAAAAAGGAAAGGTCTCTTTATTTGTTGATCATAAAACAACATTCTCTAGTATGAGACACGACTACCTTGATGGCAGTGTTGATTATAATCTAAGAATGTCACCTGTAACTGTTGGTGTTGGAATCTCATTGTTTGATGGCAAAAAGAAGAAAAAGAAGAGAAAAGACTAAACCTAAAAGCTCAAGTAATTACAACCACTGACCGATAGGTATTAAAATATCTAAACAAAGTGGTTGTGCATGAAAAAGTCTTTATTCTTATTTACTATCTTAATATTCAATTCTCAAGCCCAGGTGCAAAGCCTAAGATCACTTTCTGATAAAGAACAAAAACTTATATTCGCTCAAGGTCAACAAGCTCAACTAGTTGAAGCCGGTACCAATTATGCACTTCAAACAGAAATTCGTGCAGTCGAATTTTCTTTAATGCAAGAGTTTCACAAATCTGGAAGTATTTCTCAAAAGCTCTCTGAAGGCTATATTCAACATCTTACCAACAGAGGTTTTTCTAAAACTGATATCAAAAGACGAGTTTCCTCGATGATGAAGGGCTATTTTAATAACCTGCAAGTTTTAAACGCAGATAAAGCACTCGATCAAACAAAGAAAGATTATTACGAGGAAAAACTCAAAGATGTAACAGAAGAAGAAAGTGGAAGTATCCTCGATGCACTTCATGATGAAATTCTCGCCTCACCTATGTCAAAAGAAAATGAGAAGACATCTGAGAAATTCTCGACGTCTTTCTTTAAAGCTCTTGAAAAAGACTATACAAAAAAAGCTATGCCAGTTCCTACAGCAGAGAACCTAGAGTATATCGTTCCTGCTGATTTTAGTATTCAAAGTAAAAACATTGAAAAAGCCAAAACTGACTCTCAACTTTATTGTGTACAAAAAGTTAACAAGCCCATTTCTGAACAAGCTGTTGATTTGGCGAACTCTCTAGAGAACGTCATTGAAAAGGATTCAAAAAAGAAAGGTATTCAAGAAATCTGGATTTCTTGGGGATATAATAGAGACTGGCACTCGAAGTCAGACGCAATGTTTAAAACTTTATATGGAGATTTCACTATCCACGACGCCTATGGAGATGATGTACCAAAGAAATTTGGAATCTATTACTTCGATCCTGAAAAAATCAGCATCCCTCAATACAATATAGAAATTGGTGTTATGTTTAATGATAAATGGGGAATGGATCTTCATATGGATCATATGAAATGGAAGTTTGATCGCTTGCGTGATTACGAAATAACAGGAGATTTCAGCAAGAAGGTTTGGAGTACTCGTGGTTCAAGAAAGACTTTTGAAGAAGCCATAAGAGATAAAGATGCTTCTTGGTTAAGGTTTGAACATACTGATGGTTATAATTATCTCTCGCTAGGTCTCATTAGAAATTTAAAACTCGTAGAATCAAAAAGTGGAAATTTTGATATAGATGCAAGAGTTAGTGGTGGAGCAGGCTTAATGGTACCAAGAACTGATATCAGACTCTACTATCAAAAAGATGATGGAGGCTCAGATCGCTATGGAATTAATAATAAGTTTCATATCGCCGGTTATGGTGTCCATGCAGATGCCCGCTTAAAATTTACATTTTGGGATAAGGTATTTCTTCAAGCAACTGTTCGTGGAAGTCGAATAAAAGTTAAAAATGCCTTAGTCGATGGAGTGGGAGCGAGTCTTGAACACACCCCTATTAACTCAGTTCAAGTCATTGGCCAAATTGGCTATCAACATAAATTTAAAATGAAATCGAAAACAGAAAATAAAAAAGAAGAGATTGAAAAGAAAAGAGCTCAGGCCCAGTGATCACCACTGCGCCTTTGCTTTGAATTATAAATTTATAGGGCCAACTTGAACGACTAACTTTCCAAAGTTTTTACCTTCGAGTTGCCCTTTAAATGCTTCAACGGCATTCTCTAGACCATTAACAACATCTTCTTTGTAAGAAATCTTACCTTCTTTAAGCCAAGTTCCCATTTGTTTTGAGAATTCATCATATCTATCACCGTAATCATCAAAGACGATAAAGCCTTTCACTTTAATTCTTTTTCTAAGAATAAGTCCCATAAGTTGAGACAATCTATCTGGACCACTTGGTAACTTAGTTGCATTATACTGAGAGATTAATCCACAAAGAGGAATTCTTGCACTAGAATTGAGAAGTGGCATAACAGCATCAAATACTTTTCCACCAACATTTTCATAGTAAACATCTATTCCGTCACTACATGCGGCAGCTAAATCTTTTTCAAATGTTTCACTTTTATGATCAATACAAGCGTCAAGCCCAAGAGTTTCAATAGCGTACTTACACTTTTCATCTCCACCGGCAACTCCAACAACTTTGCAGCCTTTAATTTTTGCAATTTGGGCAACTAGACTGCCAACGGCTCCAGTTGCTCCTGCAACAACGAGCGTTTCTCCCTCTTTTGGTTCTCCAATATCTAGAAGTCCCATATAAGCAGTTAGTCCCGGCATTCCCATAACACCTAAGGCGTAAGAGACGTGATTCATATCTTCGCTAAGTTTAATTAAACCCTCTCCATTTGAGATACTATAATCTTGCCATCCACCAAAAGCGACAACGAGATCTCCTTTACTAAATTTTGAATTATTGGTTTTCTCAACTCTACAAACACTTCCTCCAACCATTACATCACCTAACTCTACAGGATCTGCATAGGATTCAGCATCACTCATTCTTCCTCTCATATAGGGATCAAGTGAAAGATAAATTGTTCTTAAAAGAAGTTCTCCCTCGTCTGGTGTGGGAATAGCTGAATTTTTTGTTTCAAAGTTCGACTCATCTGGACTTCCATGAGGACGAGAGGCCAGAGTTATCTGTCTATTAATTTCATTTGTCTGTTTCATATGATCCTCTTTATAGTTCTAATAATTGTTTTATTTTACCTACAACTCTCTCATCCGTTGGAGTAATGTCTGGAAAAAATCTTTCAACAATATTTCCTTCACTATCGACTAAAAATTTCTCAAAATTCCAGTGAATGTCATGATCCTCTCCTGTGATAAGACCTTTATCTGTAAGTTTCTTCTCAAACCCACCATCATCATTTTTAACGGCAACTTTTTTTTGTTCAGTAAGAGCTTTATAAAGAGGGTGTTGGCCTTCACCTTTGACGACAATTTTTTTATTGATTGGAAATTCCACTCCAAAGTTAACTTTACAAAAACTTTGAATATCATCATCAGTTCCTGGCTCTTGAGCTAAGAACTCATTAGCTGGAAAGCCTAAAATCTCGAGTCCTTTGTCTTTATATTCTTTATACAATTCTTGAAGAGCATCGTATTGAGGAGTTAGTCCACACTTAGAAGCCGTATTAACTAGTAAGAATGCTTTAGCGTTATAGTCTTTGAGAGTCTTAGTCTCACCTTTAGCATTTTGAAATTCGATGTTTGCAATACTCATGTTTATTCTCCTGTGGTTGTTGTCACTTTACTTTGCATACAAAGTATAACAGATAAAATTCTTTCTTGCAATTACTTTGTGCGCAAAGTAATATGGACTTGAGGTATCTATGAGTTATGACAATTTAAAACTTGAAAATCAGCTATGCCACCGTTTTTATATTGCAGCAAATGCAATTACCCGATCATATCGCCTACTATTAGAGCAACTAGATCTAACCTACCCTCAATATGTGATCCTTATGGCTCTTTGGGAAAAAGACGACGTGTCTATAAGTGATGTCATGGACAGAACAAAAGTGGATGGAGGCTCTCTAACTCAGATTTTGAATAAGTTAGTTGTAAAGAAATTGATTCAACTAAATCCATCAAAAGAAGATAAGAGAAAAAAGAACGTTGTTCTAACTAATAAAGGACAAAAGTTAAAAGTGAAATCAAAAGAAGTACCAAGCGAAATGAGCTGTAAAATAACTTCTTTAACTGAAAAGGACATGGTTACACTTATAGGTCTCCTAGATAAGATTAATGGTGACTTAACTAAAGACTAGTCCTTAATAGATTCAACCACTTAGCCTAATTCTTATCGATAAATATTAACTTTTAGTTAAAATGACCGATAAGAATATATGAAAAATCTAATTCTTATTTTTACTTTTTGTGCCTGTTTCTCTTCTCTTTATGCAAGAGAATCAAATAAACGCGAGGCTTTAAAACGACTATCTCTCATGTCTTACGTTTCACATGTTGAAGGTCAATATCCATATGATTTGAAATGGGAAACGCTAAAGACAAGTTACTTTAGCATCTTCTCAAAAGCTCACGCCTATAAAGAAGGCGATCCTTGTTTAATTCTAGGTTTTCAAAGTGTTTATAAAAATGGAATGTGTCGTCTCTCTTTAGCAAAAGGTGCCAAAGAATATAAAAATAGTTGTCGCATTGGCGAATATGCATGTAACCCACAAGTATTTGGAAAAAATGAATCAAAACCATTTTGTGTATCAGCTTCAATGGGATCAGAACTATCAAAGTACTGTTCACATAAATCTATAGCGAGTCTTTATCAAACTGAATCAGCTAGCTCGTTCTCCAAAGAGACTCAAGACGCTTTAAAAAAAGTATCAAACACAAACCCTCGTGATTTTAATTTTGAAATGATTATTGATGCAACCGATGATAATAAATTCAATGAAAGCCTTGCCGCTCTTTATAAAGATCCTCTTACAATTGAGAAATCTAAAGAATTCACAACTACACTTTGCGGGGCTATTCAGTCATCTAGAAAGTCAAAAGCTCATGGTCTTGATCTCTCAAGTTGTGAGGCGCAACTAAAAATACTCAGCAGCACAGACTCCAAAGAAGAAGTAGAAAATACTGAAAAAGAATTGAAAGAAATAAAAAGAGAAATAACTAGCCACGACCCGAACCCCAAAGAAGCAGTTGAAATAGAAACAGTTAAAGTCGTTACTTCAAAATTAGTATTAGAAGAACCTAAAAGAGCATGTGCACCAGAAGTAAAAAGAACTGAGACTGAAAAAAACATAGAGGATATTAAAGAGATTACCAATAACCTTGAAGCCAATTTATATATGAAATGTATAAACGAGCTTTACTATCACGATGATCTTCCAGTAGAAACTCGCGGAAATTATTTTCATAAGATTGGTGAACAACAGAATTTTGCAAAACAATGTTGGAAGCTAGATAATCATGGCGATAAGGAAATTGTCTATTCTTTCGTATCAGAAGATGGATTTAAAATGATTAAATACCCTGTTTATAATTATACAATCGCAGGGACAGATATAGAAACATCACACCCTCGAAATCTTTTAAAGTTTCACGATGGTAATAAAGCATATTATATTTCTCAGTTTGATAACATTGGTCAGTACTTTGATAGTCTTCCCGTAGATCAGTTAGAAGAATTTGTCACGGAACGAGATTTAATGAATTCTGCAACTTCTTTACAAAGAAAATATATAAGGCCCTACGAAGAACTCTTAGCTAAAGATGGAAAGAGTAAAAAGGTACAGCTCACAACACCAGAAGAAGCTGGATATTCAACTGATCAAGCAAAGTCTTGTATCAAAGAGAGATTAAATGAATATGTAGGTATAATAATGAGTAGATCTCACGTAAAAGTTCTACCTTATACTAATGAACTTAATGCTGACCTTCAAGTATCCCCAAGATCCTCTTTAAGCCATAAATACAGTAAAACAATAGAACAGATTAAAGCTGAACTTAAAGCTGAGATAGTTGGTGGTTCATCTGCATGTCAAAGTATTATTGATGAGAGTGACTTCACGAAAGCTTTTGAGAAAGCATATGTAGGTCGAATTGAGAACTACACTAAATACAGACACTATTTCATCGACTAGTTTCAAAACTCATTGTTCTTTAGATTTATTTTGTAAGAAATGAATTTGATCAACAAGGTGTAGAATAACTTTATAAGAATCAAGATTCGTATCGCAATTATCCTTGAGGTCTCTAAGTAGTCTTAGTCGACTTAAGTCTTCGTCATCAAAAATCAAACTTACTGAATCGAAGGGAACAATGATCTCGTGATCCATAAAATCAAAAATTTCATTTTTATCAAAACCAGTTTGAGTGAGTACGATGTCTAAACTATAAGTTATTTTATTCATACTTTCTCCTCCACTTGGCTCTCCCATTTTTTAACAGCTTCTAATAGCTCATCAGAAATTTTTTCAGGAAATATAATCTTTATTTTTACAAAGAGATCTCCTGGATTATCTTTTAAACGAACTCCCTTACCTTTTAATCTGAGTTTTGTCCCAGAGTTAACAAGTGCAGGTAAAGTGAGATCTACTTCACCATCCAGACAAGGAACTCTTATTTTACTACCCAAGATTGCTTTAGTGAAAAGTACAGGCCATTCAATTTCAACATTATTGTTTTTACGAGTATATTGAGTTGAAGGTTTTATAATGATTTGTATAAAAGCATCACCTTTAGGAGCTCCTTTATATCCTTCTCCGCCTTCGCCTTTAATACGTAGTTTTTGTCCCTCTTTAATTCCAGCTGGGATTTTTACAGAAAGTTTTTTTCCTTGAGGAATAGTAATTTCTTTTTCTACACCGAGAATTGAGTCAGAGAAATCAATTTCTAGTTTGTAGCCAAAGTCCTCTCCCTTTGACGGAGTATCTCTAAAGCCACCCGATCCACCAAACATCTGTTCAAAGATGTCACGGTAGCGCGCTTCGTTAGCACTTTGTGATTGATAATAATAATTATCTTGGCCATTAGAGAATGGTTGCTCAGAGCGATTAAAGTCTCCAGCGTCGTAAGATGCTCTTTTTTGATCATCTACTAATACTTCATAAGCTTCTGAGACTTTTTTAAAGTTTTCTTCGGCTTCTTTATTATTAGGGTTTAAGTCTGGATGATATTTTCTTGCAAGCTTTCGGTAAGACTTCTTTATATCGTCTTTACTTGCTTTCTCAGAGATACCTAACGTTTCATAATATTTATTGTTCATCAACACTACACTCAATACATTTAGTTGCATACGGAAGAGCTTTTAGTCGCTTAGGACTAATCGCCTCTGAACACTCTTCACAAATGCCATATCCGCCAGTATCAATTCTAAAAAGTGTGTGCTCAACTTGTTTTAGTTCTGCTAATTTTATTTTATCTAGATCGTCGATGACATCATCATTTTCAATAATGATAGACTGATCATCTAAATCGGCTGTCAGGGTCTCTTCTTCTCTAGTCTTATCTTTAAAAAGATATTTAAGGCTTTCTTCCAAGTTTAATTTGAGATCTAAAAGATGAGTTTCAATTTTATTTAATTCTACTTTTTCCATGAGATTCCTTTGGTTAATTGAATGCTACTCCTAAGAGGGGTCGCTGCCTATTAATATTAAAGACACATAGCAAACACAAACAAAACACATTATCACAATCAGATAGAAAATTAATAGTTGGGGAATTTAAATTAAGAATACTTTAGATTACTTTGTAAAAGTTAACGACGCGCCCTTCTTGTTTATGGCTTTTTACTGTACTGATCATCTCAAGTCCATGGAGCTTATTAAGTGCGTTAACCATAAGTTCATCCCATCCTGAGATGAAAAGAATATAGAACTTTGCTCCGTCCTTAATCATCTTTTCAAAATAAGAAGTAAGAAGGTCAACATCATCTGTTCCAACTGGATCATAGAGATAATAACCGTCATATCCAATGAAGTCTTCTGGTGTATCTAAAAAGTCAGAGGCCTTAAAAGAGACATTCTTTAAATTAAAATAATCGGAGATTGAATTCGTGAAGTCAACTCGCTCATCGACAAGTTCAAGTCCCATATACTCTCTATCACCAGATGTCATAAGAGCAAGGTATAGCAATGCTCGCCCAGAACCTGATCCTAGATCACAAATGGACTTAATTTCACTATGGGAGTCTAGAAATTCAATCAATAGATCGAGATCATGATATCCAGCAGAGTATACGTGGTATCCCTCTCCCTCAATAATATTGTCTTCAGCTTCTTTATCTTCAGGATAAAGATGAGCAATACCTGTTACTCGAAGAAGTCGATCCTGAATAATATCTTGGAAACTGTAATCAATGCCATCGGCTTGGACAACATCCTCAACAAGAATAAAAATGCGCTTAACCAAGTCAAAGCTTAAATTATTAAAAAATGACTCCCTAATAACAAGCTCATCTCGTCGATTAACGTTGCACACCTTTTGTAAAAACTTTACTTGGTTCTTGAGTGGCTTAGTTAATATTTTTTCCCACTGGGCAACTGGAGTTTTAAACATGCGTTATACTATCATCAAATTACTCAAACTCAAATTTCAAATGAGATTCAATATATGCAAAATCAATATCTAGTTGATCTCTCGATGGTGACCAAAAAAGAATATGTCCAACCTCGTTACTCGTGGTCTCGTGGGGTAGAATTGTATCCCCGACCTCTACTCTCATTGAAAATTCAAATATACCTTGAAGTTCTTCTTTTATCTTATCAACACCATCTATTGTTTTTATAACGCCGTCTCCAGGATGGATAATGAAAACGCCTGAACAGCCATCCTCTTTAATTGACTGGTAATCAGTGTTATCTCCACAACAAATATTGATATAGAGCTCCCATGCGTTGAAACCATACGTTTTTGAAATAAGTTCCATATAGTAGCCACCGGGAGGTCTAATCGCAATTTCTCCAAAAACGGGGCCATCATCAGTTAAGTAGAACTCTGCATGCGTCATCCCACGGTCAACACCAAAGTCTTTCACTACTTTATCATTTAAGGCAAAAATTTTGGCTTTTAAATCTGGATCTAGCTTTGCAGGAACCGCAGACTTTCTCCACTGGTGAAGGTACTCAGTAATATTGTGAAAGATTGGAACTCCGTCCTTAACGAAAGTCTCAACACTAACTTCTCTACCCTTAACGAATGATTCTGCTAATAAACCAGGCTTCATAAACTCTTCAACTTCTGAGAGCATAGTAGCGATTTTAACATCGCGTGCACCCGAGTCATCCACTGGTTTTAAAACGACTGGAAACCCAAGGTAATTAACTAAATCCTCAGCACTCGTTTTATCATCAACTATTTTATATTTAGTGATTGGTACATCGCATTTCATTGCAAAATCTTTCATCACAAGTTTACTGTGAAACCTGTTTGTAATATCGGCTGCTAGACGTTTCAATCCTAAGTGTTCACGAACAAAAGCTCCAAGCATTACAGTCTCTTCAGTATTTGAAACAACACGGTCTATTTTAAACTCTTTAAGTTTATTAATAACACTTGGAGATAGTCCCTTGAAGTTCTCGGAATATGATTCCTCAATGAAGCCCAAGAGATCTTTTTTTCTTTTTGGGTTCAATTTTTTATCACTCCAAAGAATGACATCATGACCGAGCTTTAGAGCTGCTTGGTAGCATCCTCTTCGAACACCAATGACTAAAATACACTTCTTCATTTGACACCTTTAGTCTGGATAGTAAATTTGGGTAATTTATGTCACGGTTAGTAAGATTGCGACAAGATATTAATCAACACCTCAAGGGGTTTGTACATATCTACACATCATGGATAGTCATACTAAGTGTGTCCTTAAGTTCAATCAGTCTTATCTTTATTGTAAAAAATGATGTATTTATTAATCTATGGAAAATGAAAAAAATTTACACCCAAGAAATATAAATAATAAAAGCTATGATTTTGAAACCTTGATTAAGGCCTATTCAAAACTTGCAAGCTTTGTTAAGAAAAATGAATACGACTCTTTATCGCTTAACTACTCTGACCCTAAAGCTGTGATGTGTCTTAATCAAGCACTAATAACTCACCACTATAGTGTTAAAGATTGGTCAGTTCCCAAAGGTCACCTGTGCCCTCCAGTTCCAGGACGAGCAGACTACATTCACTACATCGCTGATCTTCTATCAGAAGACGGTGAACCACCAGTGGGAACGAGTATTAAAGGCCTAGATATTGGAACAGGTACTAGTTGTATTTATCCAATACTAGGGAATAGTATTTATGGATGGAAGTTTGTTGGAAGCGATATAAGCTCAACTGCAACTAATCACGCAAAATCAATATTAAATTCTAATCCAAAACTCAAAAAAAACATTAAGGTTCGCCATCAAGAAGCTGCTAAACATATTTTTAAAGGTATAATTAAATTTGAAGAACAATTTGATTTCACAATGTGTAACCCTCCTTTTTACTCCTCCCTTAAAGAGGCATCAAAGAACACTGCAAGAAAAATAAATAACCTTAATAAGAATAAAGATAAAAAAGGTCATGACACTTCGATTGAGAAAAAATCGAACTTTGGTGGTGTTGAATCTGAATTATGGTGTCCAGGTGGCGAAGTAGCGTTTATTAAAAACATGATTCAAGAAAGTATTGAGTTTAAAGAACAATGCGTCTGGTTCACAACTCTAGTTTCAAACAATAGTAACCTTCCAGTTTTTTATAAAATATTAGAAGATTTGGGAGATGTAGAGGTCCGAACAATTGAAATGAATCAAGGTAAAAAGGTAAGCCACATACTTGCGTGGCATTTTAAAATTAACGATAATTAGTCTTGTATGATATCACTTAAAAACATTAACGATTCAATGATGCATTCAAATAAGCTTTAATTAAAAACTTATAGTTTAATCAAGGCATGATACATCTAACTTTTGTTAGACCATCTTTATCTTCACACATACAAGCTGCATCTTTGGGCTTTGGAATGAGAGCAAGGATACTATCCCCTTTCTCTGGACATCGTTTTACTGAATCAACTAAACAAACTAGTTCAGCTTTTCCATTTTTACAAACACCTTGCTTTAGTTTACATGGGGCACACAAAAGACTTTTTTTAGAGCGAGCTATCGAATGAGTAGAAAGAACTAATGAGTTCAGAATGATTAATTTAAATGTATTCTTTAAAATCAACAACATCTCTTTATCCTTTAATAACCATTATAAGTTTTAGATTATATATACCTTAGAAGACTATAAGTTCTAATGATATAGATCATAATTTCTCCCCATTTTGCATTTCATAATTACGTACAATAGCTCCGTATGACTTACTCATACCAAGTTTTTCATAAAAAGGGATTAGTTCCGAATCACAAATGAGATCAATCATATAGAGATGACTAAGTTCATCTCTCATTTTAGATACAAGCTGTTTTCCCACTCCACAAGATTGATACTCAGGTAAAACTTCTAGAAAGGGTATATAAGCACTTAAGATACCATCAGAGATAGCAGTAATAAAACCAATAACTTTGTTATCATCTTTTGCAACAATATACTTATAGCTTCCTTTTAGAATCTTAATGAGAGTTTTACTTGAAGGAGGATTGGGCCATCCTACGAAAAAGCCCTCGAGATTATCTTGTTTGCTGATAATTAAACTATAGTTAATCATTGGCATCACCTTTTTTATAAAGTGTGATCTCCTAACTAATCAGGAGATCACTAAAATTAAGATATTACTTTAGTAAACTGTGAATGAATTATGTATCCGATGAACAGAAGAAAGACTCCACTTGTATAGCATCCCCAAAACCCTAAATTTAATTTTCCAGCTAAAAGAAATGGAACAAAAAACAAAAGTGATAATGGAATCGCGATAAAGATACTTTTCGCATACTCAACGGATTGACTCGAGTCTCCCCATTCAATTTGAGAAAATGCTAATGCAATCAAAGTTGTAAGAGGCAAGGCTGTAAGAAAACCAGCCAAGCCAACTTTTTTACCTGATAACCAAGATACAAAGCTTATTAAAACAGCGGCCACAAAGACCTTACCTATTGCTAACCACATTTATTTCCCCGTAAAGTTTGCAGCGATGAATTCACCTGTTGGTTTTAAAAAGATATACAAAGTTTTACCCTTAATACCTTTCTCATTTTTAAATGTTAATACCCATTCACTTTTATTTCTTATTTTTTTTATTTCAGCAGTTCCAAGCTTAGACTCATTCCATGAAGAATTGATCTTTTCTTTAAAAATTAGCACTTTAATTTTATTTCTGGCAAGTTCTTCAGCTTTTTTAGCGTCTACTTTTGTAGCTTTTGCATGTGAATGTTTTTTGCCTCCGTGACTATGACCGTGATCATGTCCTTTATCAATTCCAGCAAAAGAGAAGCTACTGATTAGTAAACTCAATATAATTGTTATTATTTTCATAAATACTCCTTATAGATTATCGTGACCTGAATCAGGCTGCGCACTCTGAACTTCATCCATCTTAATATGATGGTGGTAATGGTTATCTTCTGAGAATCCAAATTCATCTGGGTTTGAGGTATGTAAATAGCCATGCAACTGCATGAGAAACAACATGAACCCAGCAAGAATTAATCCGTGGTTCGCTACCTTAGAGAAACGAGAGAACATCTCCATCTTTCTAAATCTACTAAGGGTAAGTAACATAATAGACAACGCCACAATCTGGCCAACTTCCACACCGATATTAAAAGAGATGATTCTCCCAAGCATCGTACTTCCCTTTTCACCAAGAGGCAGTTGTTGAAGTCTTGTCGACAATCCAAAACCATGGATAAGTCCAAAGATGAAAACCATGCTTAGTAAATTTGGTGCCTTTTTAAAACCTAAATAGTCTTTAAAGCCATTGTTATTATCAAAGCCTTTATAGCAAACACTCAGTGCAATCACTGCATCAATAAGCCAAAAGTTAGCTGTGATTCCCATGAACGTTGCAAAAATCAGAGTAATACTGTGACCTATGGTAAAAACACTTATAAATCGAACAATTTCTTTAAAGGTTGTTAAAAAGAAGATGACCCCAAAAAGGAAAAGAAGGTGATCATAGCCCGTTATCATGTGCTCTGCACCAAGAACTATATATCGAAGATATCCACCATCGATCATAGCTTGTCTTGCCTCAGGACTTATCCCATGGGCAAATGAGTTTGCTGACCACAACAGTGGTAAGAAACCTAAAATAATTTTAAACATTTAATTCTCCTGTGTTTTATTTAAATTTAAACAAATTCATTAAACAATAGGAGGGCGGAAGATAGAAAAGAGAAACTCTGTTGGAGTAATTTGAGTAAAACTAAAAATCTCAAGCGAAGGTGTCGATAAATGGTGAGATAGATTAATAACATTCTTACTAATGAGCTTTAAATTTGGTTGAGAAGAACCTATGTGTTCGTGATGGTGCTCATGTTCCTCACCATCTTCGCTATGTTTGTGAACATGAGTGCGCTCAACCTCAGCAATATTATCGTGATGAGTAATATTTAAAGATTCTGAGTTCTTTAAATGAGAATCAATTTCTGAATCAAGTGCAAAGTACCCCTGAGTCATAAAAATTATTGATAATGAAAGTAAAACAAATAGTCTCAACATAATTAAATATTATCTTACTGGAACAACTTTTCAAGTTTAATTAATACCTGACTATTTCATAATATGTTAATGGTGTGACTCTTCACAATGTGTTGCTTCAAATTCGATAGTTGAAGAAGATATATTATGACTTATTAAAATCTCTTTTAATTGAGCTCTAAGCTTATCTAATAAATCAATAGGAGTTCCACTGGGAACTTGGATATGGAACCTTAAATAGAAATTCTCTCCATCAAGAGATAGTCCTTTTACAGCGTGAATATCTTTTACTAGTTCAAAGTGGTTCAATTTCTCTTTTAGATCTTCGAGGTTAATTTCATCTGGAAATTTTTGGAGAAAGATTGATATGACCTTTGACAAATTTTTATAGACACCTCTTAAAATAATAATTGAAATCAAAATAGATAAGGCAGAGTCCAGGAAGTACCAAGGCTTGTACATTAAAATGATACTAACAAAGAGAACTGCTACCCAACCAAATAAGTCCTCGAGAAGGTGTAGCATAACCATTCTAGGATTGAGTCCTTCATTCTTAGACATTCTGTATGCAGCAATTGCATTTACAACGATTCCTAAGATCGCCAACCAAAGCATCCCCTCTGGCTTTACTACTTCTGGGTTCACGATTCTTTTAGTCGCTTCAATTAAAACAAAAATACTACCGATTAAAAGTATAATTCCATTAATTAAAGCAGATAGAATTGAAAACCTTCTATACCCGAAAGTATATTTACTATCGGGCTCTTTTTGACTTACTTTTTCTGCAAAATAGGCAAACAATAGAGCAAGACTATCACCAAAGTCATGAAGAGCATCAGAGTATATAGCAACACTATTTGTTAAGTAGCCACCGATCAATTCAATAATTGAAAAAACAAAATTTAAGCTAAATGCAACTAGGATATTTTTAGAATTTGAATTGTGTGAATGATCGTGTCCCATTACTACCTTTAAAATCTGAAAGATGAAGTCATCAATATTATTATCATATATGAGCTTGCACAAGGTTTGATTACAGCAATAAAGTTAATTTTGAAACGATTGGAAGTCTAAGTGAGCAAAATGTGCAACTTCAATTATAAAAAGAATAAAAGAAGATAAATTAAAGCTCCACTGGACACCGTCGCAATAGTAACAGTTCGAAATGCCTTAGAGCTAAGTCCAAGCCAAAGACCACTCAGTACTGCAGCAATGACAAAGAGACCGAGCGCACCAAGAATATTACGAGATGCTCGTGGACCGTGACCTTTGTGCAGTTCCATAAGACGTTTATTTAAAGATGGCTCGTGCTTTTTAATTGTTGTAATTCCACTGACCAGACTTATTGTATAGTATGTTCTCGTTGTTGGACGACTCATTTGAGATGTAGATGAACCTTTAATATAATCATAACGATAATCAGTATCAATATTTTTAAGTTCTTTCTCAAACAGAGTTGTTAATTCATCTTTTTGAATTGAAGTGGATACGCTTATTGATTTAATTTCTTTAACTACTTCCGTTTCATCACCAGTCAGTAAATGAAGTGAACCCGATAAGGCCGTTAGTGCTAAAAAGACAAGAGTCACGCCTGTAAAGTATAGATGAGTTTTTATTAGAGTAATTCGCTTCATCAAAGCTCCCAAGGTAGACGAAGAGTGCAAAATAGTTATTCTTAAAAGTATACTATTGTTTTGTAGGCTTCGCAATTCCGTCGTCAATACTATCGAGCATGATTTGTTGGTTCTTGTTTCTTGTATCTATCTTATTCTTTACAAAGAAAATTAGACCAACGGTAATTAAGATAAAAAGGTATTTTATATGTTTTTTACTCATCACTAAACTTATCATATAGAGACTGTAAGTTGAGATATTTTTTTCATAAAAAAGAATTCTAATTATTTAAGTTGTATTTAAGAGCCTAAAGATGACTAAACAGATTACTCTAATTCATCAATGACTTGATTTAAGAGCACTCTCACTTCTTCAAGGAGGGAGAATAGATTCTCATTTTCAATTGCCATCATAGACGAAACTGGATCAACAGCGGTAACTTCAACTGGATCGTTTAATGATCTTTGTTGAATGATAACATTACAAGGTAACATTACACCGACTTTGTCTTCTAACAACAATGCCTGATGAGCAAAGTGTGGATTACATGCACCTAAGATTACATATTTATGGAAATCCACTTTAATCTTTTTCTTTAGTGTTGCCTCAACATCAATTTCACTTAATACCCCGAAGCCTTTCTCCTTGAGCTTTGCAACAAGACTCTCAATGCTTAAATTAAAATCTGTAGTTAGAAATTTACTATAATAATAAGACATCTTATCTCCTTTATTCTTTACTCATGAGAGTGTTAAGACTTCTTCCTTACTGAAGCTTTTTCTTCAGTAAGGTCATATTTAATAAACTTCTGACTCTATCATCTTTTTTACTGAGCTTGGGCCTTACGTTTCATAGCAATAGGTAGAGCAAGACTAGATACAAATGATACAGAGAGTCCCACAACGATAGAATTCCACAGTAGTCCAGTCTCAAATGCATATCCAAATATCCATGGGGATAGTACTAGCCATACGCCGGCCAAGAGATTTGTCCACTCTTCCCAAGGTTTTATATCTTGAAGTGCAAGTGAAGAGCTACCAAAGATAACTATTCCAACAATCCAAAAATTCCACATTGCTGCGCTAGAATCTAGCCCTGTAAGGTTGTGCCCTACAGCCCAAGGAACTATAAATATCCATGCTCCTAGAAATAAGTTAATCCAATCTTCCAAGTTTGATTTCTTTTCCATAACGTATCCTTAGTTCATATTCGTTTTCATTACTCGAGCAGATGCTGGAGCATTGATCTTCTAGGACACAATAACAGACTTTATACGATGCCAGGTGGTGGCATCAAGAAGAGTTGGTAAAACTTCAAACATAATAAAACTGATTTAGTTTATGAGGTGTATTAATTAATTAAATGTTTAATTTATCACTGATGTGAAACTGTGGTTCAAACTTAAAAAAGGTTTTTAATAAGTTTGAACTCACTCATAGGACAGATTTCTATTGTATATATTCTTTACAGAATCGAGCGAATATTTCTTTATGAAGGTTTAAGTTGAAGTCTGGAGAGATTGAAACTCGTACAATATAGTCCTTATCTCCTTCTTTAGTTGTCCCTTGCGTAGATGTTGCTGGTATTGTCCAGTAACACCCTTTGAGTTGACCATAACTTACACAGAATTTACTTTCCGATGGGATCAATTTGATCATGAGATTAATTAATTTTAAATTTAGTGAACGCTTATGTGACTCTCTTTCCTCGTGAGTATCGCCGAAAGTTGGAAGATCGAGAGAAAAGACTGACGGAGTGAAGCCATCACTTGCTAAGTTTTCTGAGACAAAGTTTATCTTAGCAGTAGGAAGAGTCTCTTCAATAAAATTTACAAATTCTCGAGTATTTTTATAGGCCCCTTCAATTCTTTTAATCATTGAAGGCATCTGAGTAGTTAATATATCAAGTTGAAATTCAGTCGCCACATTATAGCATAGTTTTAAATGACGATCGACATAACTCATTAAACTTTGAGCTTTTGAATTGGCAACACAATAACCAGCTGTACAGAGTCCACCACTTGGAAATTTAGAGCCACTCACATATGAAATAGTCGGAACACTTTCGAGAAAGTCTCCCTCTCCTAAGAATTTAACGTTTGGACAAAATGTTTGATCCAGAATAAACACAGGTGCAATAGCATCACGACCATCTTTTGTTTTTCTCACAACGCTTAGAGCATCTCGAAGATTGTTTAAATGAGGAACTTCAACCCTTGGATTGGTTGGTATCTCAGCAATGATAAATGGCACTCCATCTATTAGTGCAACTTCATCCAGTACCTTTTGGACACTTTGGACCATGTCTTGACCACTATCGACTGGAAGATCTAATATTTCTACGTTAGAGAGGCAGGCTGCGACTCTTCTTGCTTGATCATTTGTTCCACCATAACAGTTTGGGGGCACTATAAACTTTATGGCCTTGCCACTGTGCTTATCCATAGAGTCATGAATAAGACCCATCATAATTGCATATTGAACAGATAATCCACACGAGCCAATAGAAGCTTTGTGATTGGTATTTGTGATATTTTTAATCGTATTAATTAAAGTACTAGTATCAGTCTTAGTGTTATCAATTTTCTTAGATGGATTAACAAGTTTCTGTATTGCTTTTAAACAATCGTCAGGAGTCATGGCAATTGACTCTCTTCTTCTTACGTGCTGAATCTCAGAGATATAGCTTTTACTTGTATCATTCACAAGAGTAATGCTTCCATGTTCTTGGATAGCTACATAAAAGTCTACTTCACTCTTAAGCTCTATATCGCGAGCATCATCAGAGTTTACAATTTGAATGGTACTTCCATCAAAATCTGATTTTTGATCTTCAATTTTTATCAACTCAAACTTATAATCATAAACTGCTTTTAGAGTCTCAACATCAAAATTTCGAGGCAGCTCATTTTGGTAAACTATTTGAGTATTAATATTTTCAAGAAGATTTTTTCGAAGTATTGCAAGAATAGGCATGGTTTGAGATGAGAAAGAGATCACATTCTCTACGCCTATATTTTTAGACTTTGCAATTACCCACTCAAGGATACAAGAAAGTGGATGACCTAAGCGAATATAATCAAAGGCTGTAGGAAGGTTTTTAAGTTCTTTTTTAAGTGTCTCAAGATCAGTATTAACAAGTTTTTCGAATTCTTTTAAGAATTCAACCTTGGCCTGACCTTCGTTATATATATCCAATCTATGGGTAGTAAGCTTTATCCAATCAGATGGCATTACTTTCAAAACGTTTTCTATGAATTCCATTGTATTTTCACTGCTCATTATTAGTTCCTGTATAAAAATATTAATATACAAGGTTTAGAGCATTGTTTAAAGTCATAAAGATATCAGAACTCGAAATGATATCAGTAAGTTACAGCTACTACTTTTAAAAGATTAAGACCTAATAATCTCCAGATCAGACTTTGAATTTTTTAACATATATTGAGCAAACGAGCTGTCGAAGAAGCCATGCTTATCGCGGGTAAAGATAATTATTTTATTCATATTCTTATCTTCAGCATACTCAAGCATTTCTTTTTTCACAAATGCTGAAAAGAGACATTCTTCAATAACATTAACATTTTTATTCTTGGCGTGAATAACATCTTTTATATTGTTGAGAATACCAATGACTGAATCTCTAATAGTATCGTACTGTTCTAATCCAGGCATTGTTGAGACATAAAAAAGATCTGTATAAGTTCTTATCTGGAATCCATGGACAAGGTGCACTGAGTCCTCATCTTCATATTTCAGATTCATACACCCTTTCTTTATAGACTCTAAAGAATCTTCTGTAATATCAACACATATCATTATTTTCTTCATGTTAAGTCCCTTGTGTCGCTACACTAATCTGAGCTTTTAAGATACTATCAACGAAGTCAGCATGTAAACATGACCAAGGTCATACTAGGGATTTTAACTTTGGACTTATATAATTTAACAGACTAAATTGAATCATGAATAAGATCCCATCTAGTAATCAGAGTCCCCAAAGCCTTGTACTGCGGTTTATGCGAGAGAAGAGGAAGCTAACCATTCTCTTTGTTGGTAAAGAAATAGGAATAAAGCCTAAAATTGTTGATCACATGGAAAGCGGAAGAAGAGCTGTCACTGATAAAGAAATAATATTATTTTTAAATTTGTATAATTTTTCAATAGAAGTTTATGAAGAGTTGATAAAAATAAAAGGTCTAAATAAACAGAGTGCTAATCACTACTTTTTAACAATGAAATAATCGTTTACGATTAATGATGGTGAGTTAATTTGCCAACTTCTTCCCGAAGTCAAAAGTTGGCATTAAATATTAATTAGTAAAAAGTAACTTCACCTGTACCAACATCATGTACACCACCAACGATTTTAATATCTCCAGCAGCTTCCATTTCTCTAAGTATAGGACTTCTCTCTTTGATCTCAGCAATCGCTCTTTTAACATTGATTCCAGTTACGTTATCGACAAACTCTTTGTTCGATGATGTTCTGTTATCTTTAGTTTGAGTCTCATCTTTAATTGCCGGTTGAATTTTGTTTAATAGAGCTGTTAAGTTACCCATTTCAACATTGTCACAAGCGCCTTTGACTGCACCACAGCCAGAGTGACCAAGAACAAGTATAATCTTTGAACCTGCAGCTTTACACCCAAATTCCATACTACCAAGAATATCTTCATTAATAATATTTCCAGCTATTCTAACACTAAAGATGTCTCCTAAGCCTTGGTCAAAAATTAATTCAGCAGAGGTTCTAGAGTCGATACAACTAAGCACAACTGCAAATGGGTGTTGACCATCAGAAGTTTCATTTGCCTGTTGTAGAAGGTTTCTATTTATTTTTAAGTTTTTTACGAAACGTAAGTTCCCTTCTTTTAATAATTCAATTGCATTACTTGGTGAAATTTTATCTTGCATCTCTTTTGTTAACGTTTTCATAACATCTCCTTGTTAGATATTGATTTTTTGTACAGTGATATTTTTTCTTTTTGAGCTTTCAATAAAGTTTTCAATTATTTCAATAACATCATGTGCGACAATTTTAGATTTTGTTCCATCTATTATAACTTTAGAATCTTTTGGTATATTTTCTAAGGCATCCAAAATAGCTGCCTTATTAAAGAATGAGACTTGTTCAGATAAAGTTATTACATGAACCGACTTCCCGTCTTCTATCGCAACATCGCTTTGAAATGAATGTGAAATTTTGTAACTCCGCCAAAGAGTAAAGAAAATACCGAAGACCATACCGATTGCGATTCCTTTAAGTAGATCTGTGGCAATAATACCTATAACCGTCATAGTGAAGGGTACAAACTGCTCCCACCCTAAATCATACATTTGTTTAAATAGAGCAGGTTTTGCGAGTTTATATCCAACAATTAATAAAATTGCGGCCAAGCTTGCTAGTGGAATTAAGTTTAATACCGATGCAATTGTTAATGCACTTATCAATAGGAAGAATCCATGAAGAATACTTGATAGCTTAGTCCTACCTCCAAAAGCTATATTAGCAGAACTTCTAACAATAACTTGAGTTACTGGAAGTCCACCGATTAGTCCTGAAATCACATTTCCAAGTCCCTGTGCCTTCAGCTCTCTATTTGTTGGAGTTACTCTTTTTTGTGGGTCTATCTTATCTGTCGCCTCGACACATAAAAGTGTCTCAAGACTTGCAACGATTGCAATTACGAATGCTATTTTCCAGATTGCAAAAGATGTGATTCCAGAGAAGTCGGGGGTTGTAAATTGAGTTAAAAAACCTGAAAAACTCTCTGGGACTGGAATATTAACCAATTGATCTGGGCTTAAACTAAATCCAAGAGCTCCAATACTATATAAATAACTTAATGTTATCCCTGCAACTATCGCTACAAGAGGTCCCTGAATCAATTGAAAAATTTTATGTTTTTTACTAAGAACCTTGTCCCACAAAATTAAGATAAAAAGACAAAGCGCTGAAATGATAACAGCTCCAATACTTAGCGCCTCAAAAGCTGAAGCAATAGAAGAGAAGGTATTCTCTCCTGTCATCTGAATAAACGAGTAGTCCCCTTCAAAATCTTTGTCGTATCCAAGGGCATGGGGAATTTGTTTTAGGATAATAAGTAAGCCGATACCTGTTAACATTCCCTTAATAACTGACGATGGAAAGAAGTAGGCAATAAATCCAGCTCTAGCATATCCCATGGCTAATTGAATTACTCCGGCCAACACTACTGTTAATAGAAAAGCTGGAAATGAGCCCAGTGTTTCGATGGCAGAAAAAACAATTACTGCCAATCCTGCCGCTGGTCCACTTACTCCAAGTGGAGATCCACTTGCAGCACCAACAATAATTCCACCTACTATCCCTGCAATAATTCCAGAGAACAATGGAGCACCGGATGCTAAAGCAATACCTAAACAAAGCGGCAGGGCAACGAAAAAAACAACGACACTTGCTGGTAGATCACTCTTAATATCTTTAAACATTTACACCCTCTTAGTATTTTACTTTCAATACTAAATAAATTATTGTCGGGAACGATAGTATTACTATCATAAATTTTAGTAAAGCTGCATCGCTTATACTTTCATTGTACAAATAATATTGGATAGTTAGGTTAAAATGAAGATTCAATTACAAATATCTATGAACAATAAACTTTATTTAAAGAATCCAGATGAGTCTGAGCTTGGGAGAAAAATAATCTCTCACAGCATTACTATGATTAAAGATAAGGGCTTTGAGGAATTCACTTTTAAAAAACTAGCAAAAAATATCGGATCAACTGAAGCGGGAATATATAGATATTTTGAAAACAAACACTGTCTCCTAACCTACCTAACAGCTTGGTACTGGAGTTGGCTCGAGTATCAAATCCAAGTTCAGACAAACAACATGAAAGACATTGAGCTCAAATTAAATAAGGTCATTGAGCTAGTAATGATGAAGTCCAGTCACAATGTGAAATCAGATTATATCAATGAAAACGATCTTCACCGGATTATCATTAATGATAGCACGAAGACTTATCATAACCAGAGGGTATCTCAAGATAACAAAGATCAATTTTTTAATCCCTATAAAGATTTGTGCGCATTTATAGGAAGTGTTATTCTAGAGTTTAATCCTAAGTACGCTTATCCCGTGTCACTAGCATCAACTATAATTGAAATAGCTCACGCTCAAGTCTACTTCTTGTACAACTTACCAAAGCTGACTGACTTTGGTGACAGCAAAGATGAAGCTCAAATTATATCTTTTTTACAACACCTTACATTTTCAAGTCTCAGTAAATAACAACATATAGTTTTGAAATCACGTAAATCGTTAACATTCGACCTTTAGATATTTACTTTTGAGCTCAAAAGTCCTTTAAGTAGATATGAATAATACCGAAAATCACAATATATTAGATGGCGTCACTCTTAAGGCCATTTTGGAAGAATTAGTTGAGGTCCATGGCTTCGAAGAACTAGGTGTACGCATCGATATTCGCTGTTTTACAACTGACCCCAGTATTAAATCAAGCCTCACATTTTTAAGAAAAAATCCTTGGGCCAGAACAAAAGTTGAAAAGCTCTACGTCGAGATGAAAAAGAAACAATAGTGGATATGACCTATAATATTCTCGATTTTGAAACCACTGGTTTTTCAACTGACTTTGATCGAATTATTGAAGTTGGTGTTGTAAAAGTTCAAAATAATTTAATCGTTGACTCCTTTCAGGATTTTGTAAATCCCGGAATGCGTATCGCTCAAGTGATTACTAACTTAACGGGTATAACAAATGCAATGGTTAAAGACGCCGATAAAAGTACAACTGTCATGCCGAGGCTTAAAGCGTTTGTTGGTGATGAAATTATCGTTGCCCATAACGCATCATTTGACTCTCGTTTTTTCATGGCCGAAATGAATAGAGTCAATATATTTCCTAAAAATGATTTTCTATGTTCCTTACTTCTTGCGAGAAGAATATTCCAAGAACTTGAGTCTCACAAACTTGGAATTTTATGTCGTTATTTGGGTTTCAAAAATTATGCTTCCCACAGGGCCATAGGTGACGCAGAGGCAACTCATAAAGTATTTAATGCCATTTGTGAAAAAATAAAAAGCACCAGTGGCCGTGATCATGTAGATTTCGATTTTTTATCAAGGCTTAGCAAAGTTCCAAAAAAAAATATCGCCTCACTACTTAAAGTCTAACTTTACACCTTTCCAAAAGTCTCCAAGCTTCTCGTCTCTTTTAGAAGCTTTACGGTATGATTTATATCTTTTAATGGATGCCGCATTCTTTTTATAAAAATTTTGATGATAGTCTTCCGCAGCATAAAAAGCTTTAAACTTCGTAATCGGAGTTACTATATCTTTATCTTTAATTTTTAATGCACTTATAAACTTTTTTGAATTTGTAGCTTGTTTTTTTTGCGAATCATTATGATAAAAAATAGCTGTCGTATATTGATATCCTCTGTCGGCAAATTGCCCACCTTTATCTGTAGGAATAATGTTTACCCAAAAGACTTTTAATAGATCAATATATGAGACAAGTTTTGGATCATACGTGACTTGAACAACTTCAATATGCTTAGTTTGACCAGAAGAGACCAGATCATAACTTGGATTCTTTATATCACCACCGCTAAAGCCAGAAATGACACTTTTAACCCCTTTTAGATCTTCAAAGGGCTTTTCCATGCACCAAAAACAACCTCCGGCAAAAGTAGCTTTTTCAAGAGCAAAAGAATTAATTGATAGAGTTAACATTAATATAAAATATTTCATAGACTTCCTTGAATGAGTTCTCTTATCTTTACCTATAAGTGAAACAGTGAACAAATTTATTACATATTAAATTCTGGCCATTAAGCACAGCACCTCTAGGTGGTTAGTTAATGGAAACATATCTACAGGAGTTAATGATTCAATTTTATAGTTTTTATCAAGTATATCCAGATCAGATTTTAGAGTCTTGGCATTGCAAGACGAGTAGACGAAGTATTTTGGATTAATCTTTTTGATTACTTTGCAAAGATCAGCCCCAATACCTCGCCTTGGTGGGTTGACCACAAGTAAATCGACATCAACGGTAATATGATCTTGAAAATTGTTAGCATCATCACATATGAATTTAATATTCTTTATATTATTCTTCTCAATAGAGTAATTAGCACAATCAATGGCCACTTGGTTTATCTCGATCCCGTAAACACTCTTACTAAATCTGGAAATTTGCTGAGCAAATCCCCCCACCCCACAAAAAAGATCTACTGCCGTATTTATTTGTTCATCTTTAAATCGATTAAAGACAGTTTCATAAAGTTTTTTTGCTACAGCAGCGTTTACTTGAAAAAAATTAGAAGTTGAAGACGATAATTCAATATCTCCAAAGTCGTGTTGAATATATTTATTGTGAGTCAATAGTTTTTCTTCTCCATCAAAGACTGCAGCGTGCTTTGATTGAACTTCAAATGAGCACACTTTGATATTTGAATTACTGGTAGCTAAGAAGTCATATAGTTTATGTACTCGCTCAAAACTCTCCATACTTCTCATTCCAAATCTGATACTCAACTCACCTGTTTTGTATCCTTCAGATATAATTAGATATTTAAATTCACCTTTTTTGGAATTTACATCATAAGGAGTGAGGACAAACTTAGAGATGTTATTACAAATAAGTTCTGCGATTTTATTTATCTCGCTTGAATGAAGTGGACAATCAGTTAGGGGTGAGACGACTTTTATATTTACAGGGCTTGGTATTCCAATAATTGGATTATCTAAGTCTCCACCAATAATGAACTTGGCCTTATTGCGATATTCTTTAATCTTTTCAGATTTAATAGGGTCTAGTATTTTTGATTTATCAAAAAGTTCAGTTAAAGTCTCAATCTTAAGATTGAGACCATCCTCATAAGGTCGTTTGATTAAGCTACAAGATTTACATCTATTTGAATCAAAGGCTATACACTCAATTATCATATGCAACACTATCTAGAACTAAGGTATATGTATATTAAGACTTTAGATTCAACTGATTAGATTGAGCTTTCCTAAAGATTATCGTGAATGTACTTCATCAGGTGTGATCTTCTGCTCAATAACTGTCTGAGCTTTGAAGATCCCAAGTTATTACGAATCTCTCCATTACAGAGGTCACCTCTCTCATCTAGTTTAACAATCCGCTCAGCAAGGTCACTGCTTGATAAATTGTCATCTGGAAATTTAGAGTTATATCTTTTCGTTAGCCGTCTCATGACTCTTGAATCTAGCAAGCCTTCCTGAGAAGCAATAATAATTTTTGTCATCTTTCTAGTATTAGCGAACTGAACTGCTTTTAATGTTTCAAGTGTTAAAAAAGAAACTGCGACACCTGTAGCGGGAATCACAATTCCAACGATTGTGTAGCCCAACGCCCCCCAACCGGAAACTCCTGCAGCTGAGGCGATACCAGAGGCCAATAATCCACCTGTGAAAGCTGCAGCAGGAACACCTACAATTGTTAGAGGCGGAGCCCAGATGAGAAATTTTTTAAGTTGCTTCTCTCTCAATAAGTATTCATCCAAGCAAGTGTTCTGTGCACCAATCTGGCTGTTAACTGTATCAATGGCGAGGTCTTGATTAACTTGTAAAGTAACAAATTCTGGAGCAGCAAAGCTTGTAAGTGAAAAAATCAAAGTTAGAGATAATATAATTTTCTTCATAGGTTCTCCTTGTAGAGATGAATTTTACTATAATTTAGAATTTAAAGGAGAAATGGAATCTCTGCGACTTTAGTG
>Ga0307983_1000051_pt1 | contig 75946 bp, 53 predicted proteins | sample OrgLakmetagen991_FD_201845 | JGI IMG/M metagenome (GOLD analysis project Ga0307983, IMG submission 201845) | Saline water microbial communities from Organic Lake, Antarctica - #991 | ecosystem: Environmental > Aquatic > Non-marine Saline and Alkaline > Saline | place: Antarctica: Organic Lake...
GGGGGTAAATCTGGAAAACCGTTGTTGGTGCTCGGCCAAAAAATTTCGGACCCCCAAATTTTTTCACAGAGCAGTGCAGAGCCCGCGGCAAATTTACCCCCCACTGCTCCAAAAATTTTTCCACTTTTCAAAAACACATACTGGTAATGTCTTACACTCATAAAAAACACACCTAACTATAAACTCAACACCACTGCTGGAAGTGCAGCACACGCTGTCAACAACCGGGGAAAGATTTGGAGCAGTTTTTTGGAGCAGTCAACATAAATGCTTACAAACAGCAGTTTAACGTATGCAGGTATGCGCTATTTCCCGTCATTGCTTTATACATTATGCACTGGTGTTTAGTATTTATGCGACCGCACTGCTCCAAAAAACTGCTCCGTCGCACATAACCGCATATGGAGCGTCGTATACCCCGGGCGGACGGCGCGTACAGTCGAACCGAAACGTGTCGATCATGCTGGTCTGCACGTATATGACCGACATGGCGACAAGTTACGGGCGACGCGGAGCAGTTTTTCCGGACAAATTGGAGCAGTCAGGGCGGAACTATCGCGCATCTGCCCCCGCAGCCCTGCAGATATTTTCCAGAACTCTACCAATACATGGCAGACCGAACGTGCCACATGTGCGGCAAGGTGTTCCAGTATCCCAGCCGCCTGGCAAAACACCTCAACAACAAGTTTCCGTGCAAGGCTAAACAAAGCGCAGGTGCGATAATAAGCGTCGCGCCAATACACGGCTGCCCGCAGTGCGGCAAGCAGTACTCGTCGGTGCAGGCTGTATACCGTCACCGGCGTGAGGCGTGCGACCTGTCAAAAACGGGCATCGACTCCGCGAGCATAGAAACAGTGAAACGGGAAATAGTGGAAGAGCTCCGCGCCGAGCTGCGGAGCCAAATGCAGCTCGGCGCCCCCCAAATAGTGCAGAACGGCGCCGTGCAAAACAACATAGGGCTGGTGCAGCACAACACGATAAACGTGACAATGCACGTGTTCGGGCAGGAGGACACGTCGCACATAACCAAAGACACGGTGAAGCGCGTGCTGGACGAGTCGCTGAGCGACTCGGACACCGCAGTTGAGCAGGCGCTGGGGGCTTTGGTGCGGGCGGCGATGCTGGTGTACAGCGACCCGGAGCACCCGGAAAACATAACGTGCTACATCCCGAACAAAAAGCAGGACTCCAGGGCGATGGTGCGGGACCGCACAGGGTGGAGCCTGTGGCCGTGCAGGGTGGTGTACCCGCGCATGGCCACCACGGTGGTGGACCTGCTGTTTCAGAAACAGCCCTTCGAGGACGCGGAGCGGTACGGGGAGCTGATGCGCGCCCTGCGCGACAGCGAAACCGCGTACAGCAACGGCCACCGGCTGGCGCCGATAGTGGTGAGCAACAAGGAGCTGCTGCGCCGGGTTTTGGGAACGCTGCCGCAAAGCGGGATCGCGGCCTAGCGCGTCGCCGGCCGCACCTTTTTGAGGGCTAATAGTCTGCGCAACACGCGCGGCCGGGATCAGGCGGGATGTCAGCTCTGTTTCACGCGTGCCCGAAGTGTGGGGCGCCGTTCCGAGTCCCAGCAGAGCTGCAGCGCCACCTAGAGCGGCAGAGGCCCTGCGTGGTGCAGTCCGGCGAGTGCACCACGACGCAGTGCCAGCACTGCGGGCAGCTGTTTTCGCACCGGTCCAACATGCTGCGCCACAAGCGTCTATCGTGTCCGCTGGCGCCGGGCTCCAAAAAGCTGGACCGCATAGGGGCGGAGCGCGTCGCCTCCCGGGCGCCCCCGACGCTGGTCGAGCGTCTGGCGGAGCAGGAGGCGCGCATCGGCAGCCTCGAGCGTCTGGTGTCCGCGCTGTGCGCGCACGTGGGCCACGTGCCCGAAGAGAACCTCCCGAAGATAGGCGAGATCATCGCTCTCTCAGATGCGGCGGGCGCGGTGTGACGCCCAAGAGCCGGGCGAGGTCATCCTCCGAGCGCACGCGCGCGCTTCCGGGAGCGCGCCGCGGCGGCGCGGAGCCGCGCACGAACACGCCGTACTGGTTGAGCTTCCATCCGCGGCTTTTTGCGTGGGCGCGCACGCGCACGTTGTACTTCCAGCTGCCGGTGTGGTGCAGCAGCGCGTACGGCTTTTCGGAGTCGGTGGCGAGGAACAGGTCCACGCGGTACGCGCAGCCGCCGTCGCGCACGATCACCGACCTGCGCCGGGCGCCGGCGGCGTACGCGGCGACCAGCTCGAGCGGGCCGCCGCGCACCTCGAGCCGCGACAGGACGTCGCACTGGGGGGCGCACCACGCGTCGGGGACCACCACGAGCACGTCCACGTCTTTGAGCATCGGCCGTCCGCGGCGTCCGCTGCCCACCAGCACGACCCGCGACCGGGCGAGCGCGCCCCTCCCGCGCGCCCACAGCGAGCGGCCGAGCTCGCGCGCCAGCCGCTCGGCGTCCCCGAGCAGCACCTTGTCTTTCGGCCGGTGCTCGAGGTACGCCCGGGCGTACGGGCCGATGGCTGCCGCCGCCGCGTCGCCCGCCCGCAGCCGCGCCCGCAGCGCGCGCACGGTGCATATTCCGGCGGCGCGCAGCGCGGCGCGCTGGCGTGCGGTGATTCCGGGGATGCCGTCCATGCTCGCTATAGCAGCGCAAAAATAGTTCGCAGGCGCTCGGGGCCTACAAGGAGGAGAGCAGGGCGTCCACGTCGTCCACAGACATCTGCTCCTGGTCGGCGGCTGGGGCGGCGGCGGCGGTGGCGGCGGCGGGGGCTGCGGCGGGGGTCGGGGCGGCGGGGGCTGCGGCGGGGGTCGGGGCGGCGGCCGGGGCAGCGACGGGGGCGGCGGGAGCGGCGGAGTGGGCGAGGCCCAGCAGCTCGGCGGCGCTCTGGTTGGACACCATGCCGGTGTACGGCTTCACCACCAGCACCTTAACGCTGCTGGGCACGCTAATGCCGAAGTTGCTGAAACAGATGCTGGAGCAGTCCGCGACGCCGAACAGCTCGCTGCCCCGGGTGAGCAGCTTGTGAGCGTTGAAGTGGTTGAACGGCACGCCGCCGTCGTCTACGAGCGGCTCGAAAGCGCCCCCTGCGGGTTTGCGCCCGTCGAGGATGGTGGCCTCGGTTACGGTGCCGCTGTTGTCGCTCTTGTTGCCGATAGCAACCTTGATGTTGAACCTGCAGATGGGGTTGGGCAGCGGCTTCCCGGCGTTGGCGCCGCCTTGCTGGGAAGAGATGTGCGTCTGCATGACCGGGCACGGCTTGGTGCTGGGCACGACCTTGGCGCTCTGGTCTACATCGCCGTCGTCCATCATGCTGTCGTTTCCGCGGAAGAACTTGTCGGTGCGAAACCACCTGCGCATCGTGAGGGCGAACCAGATGTTGAACGCCTCCATGAGCATGCCGACATCGGAGATGTCCTTTTCGGTGAGGGGTTCGTTGGTGTCCGCGTTGAGCATGTTCCCGGCGGCGTCGCGCACAGGCGTGATCTTGTCATCCTCGAGCTTGGGCGTGGCCGTGTACTTGGTGATAGACACGCTGGGGGGGCGGTCGCGGGGCTTGGTGAGCAGCGCGATGTTGTTTTCGCCGCGCCACTTGTTGGCCTCTGCGACTCCCTCAGCGGTCGCGGGGTCAACGCCCGACGACTGCGTCGCTTTGAACCGGAACGCGAACGCGTCTTTGTACCCGTGGATGTCGGTGGCGAACACGTTAATCCACAAGCAGTTGCCCGAAGAGCGGGAAACAGGCCGCCCGGCGGCGTCGGTGCTGTACGAGAACACAGCGCCGTAGTCGGGGGCCGTGCCGCTGGGCGTGTCGGCTTTGACTTTCTTGACGTGCGCAACGAGCGCCTCGACGTCAAAGGGTTTCTTTCCGATCTTGGACATGTTGGCGTATGAGTGTGTCAGGGGGGTTGAATGCAGTGCAGTGGAATGTGTCTAAATGCCGGGCTTCAATTTTGGCAGGCCGGGCCGCCCAAAAAGCGGGCGCCGCGCCGGTGCTCGCCCGCCACGCCGGACGCGAGCCGAGCGCGGCAGAGGCCGCGTTCGTAGGCCACGGGACATGTCCGGGAGACAGCGAGCACACGCGCGTCTTCAATTTCCTGCGGCGGGCGGGATCCAAAAAGCGGGCGGCGCGCTAGTGCTCGTCGTTCCACCGCATGGTGGTGGCGAGCTGGGCGCGGCAGTAGTCGCAGTCTTCGATCATGAGCTTCTCGAAAACGTCGGACATGTCTATGTCTAGCTCGAGGTTGGAGAGCGCGGACTGCGGCAGCTCGCGGCTGGCGGCGAGCTTCTCGCGGAGCCTGCCGGCGCGGATGATGAGGAAGATCTCGGCGACGTCGCCGACGGCGGCGCCGCAGGTGAGGCACACGGCGGGCATGAACATGGCGAGGTAGACGCGGCAGCGGGGCTTCAAATTCGGCGCCGGGCGCAAAAAGCGCGGGCGGCCTACAGCCCGTCGAGGGGCAGCGCCATGCGGTCGCTGGCGGGGCGCGCGGAGCGGGAGTAGTGTACGAGCGCGCGGTGACCGTGGGAGTCGAGGTTGACGGGCACGTTGCGGTCGGCGGGGTGCTCTTCGCGGCTGCCTCCGCCTACCTTGGCGGCGAACGCGGTGTCGCGGGGCACGTACATGAACGCGGTGGACCGGAGGAAGTCGCAGGTGTTGCTGATGCGGTCGCCGTTGGCGGCGGGCGCGGGACCGGACATGCACTTGCCGAGGTACTGGGCGGCCTCGGCGGTGTAGTCGGACCCGGGGAGCACGGTCTGCACTAGCGACATGAACGTGTTGCGCAGGTCGAGGTCGGGCCCCTGCGCGGGGGACTCGTACAGCATGGCGTGCTGGATGGCGTGCATCTGGAACCGCATCAAGTCCTGCCAGACCTTGCGGTCGTTGCGAAACGCGGCGACGACGTGCTCGGGCCACACGTTGTGCACGCCCCCGACGGAGTTGCTGTCGACGGCGCTGCTGTAGATCTCGAGCACCTTCTGTGGCGTGGTCTGGGAAGCGTCACTGACCAGCATCTCGCCGAGCTGCGCGCTGGCGTTGTAGACGCCGCCGGCGTCGGTGAAGATGGCCGGCGGCTGGGACTGCCCGCCTACGAGCTGGTTGTGCAGCGAGCTCCCGCGCCGCTCCATGTCGCGGAACACGGCGAGCAGCTCGCCTGCGGTGTCGGTGACGGTGGACGTGCCGCCGCCCCACGACGAGATGGCGGCGTCGGAGATGAAGAAGCCGGACCCGGCGGCGACGTTCTTGAACGGCTCGACGAGGATGAACAGCGACGAGGCGGGGGAGCGGTCGACGACGCACGCGGCCTTGTAGTACTCCATGGGGTATTCGTCGCGCAGGTGCTTGAGCAGGCCGAGCAGGTGCTTGAGCCAGGTGATCTCGGTCTTGCGCGTCGACATCTCGTTGATGCCCTCGGCGATGATGGGGCGCATGATCTCGGCGCGGTTGAGGTCGGCGCTGAACGCCTCGTCGCCGCCGCTCTTGCCGCGGCGCATGGAGCCGAGCACGTCGAACTCGGGGCCGGTGGCGGGCACGGCGCCCTTGGTCACCTCCCAGACGGCGACCTTGCTCTCGAGCTCGGCGCCGGCGGCGCCGCGGCGCCCGAGCGCCTTGAACGAGTCGGCGCGCTTAAGCACGGCGCCGCCCTTGAGCGTGACCTCCGACGCGGACTTCTTATCGGCCTCGAGCCGAACGCCCGCCTTGGAACCGAACTCTCCGGAGAACTTGTTGCCGTCGGGAAAGTAGAACGGCAGGATGTACGCCTGCACCTCGCGGATGGCCTTTTCGGTGTCGGCCCCGTACGCCAGGTCGACGAGCCGCTTGCGCTCGGCGGCCGAGGGCATGAGGAACGTCACGCCGGAGCCGCGCGCGTTGAGCTGCCCGACGAGGCAAAGGTCGCGGAAGACCTGCGCGAAGTCCTCGTCGTGCTCTTCGATCCACGTGAGCACGTGGCAGTGCTTTTTGGGGAAACGGCGGGGCATGGTGGTGTGGTGGGGTGGGCAACTGGGCGCCAGGATATATTGGCGGCATAATCTCGCACGCGGGCCGAAATTAAAAGGGCGCGGCGGGCGCCCCACGCGCGGCAGCGGGCTCACGGTCTTTCGACCGCAGCGCTGTTGGCTGCCTCGCACCGCTTTACGTATTTACGGGCCGTACAGTTTGCGGCCCGGCGTTCGGGGCGCTGACCGGGCCGCGGGGCGCGACGCGGGCGTCCCGGAATCTTCGCGCCGCCGGCGTGCGTGCCCGCGGATTCCCCGCCGTGCGCCTCCGTGTGCGCCCCGGCGCCGTCCCGCGCTGAAACCGCAGGAGCCGCGCGGCCGCGTTTTTCGACGCGTCGCGGCGGGCGCAAAATGTCGGACGCCGCGCGCGTCCGCAAGGTTTCGGCATCGCGCCTCTGCGCGCGTCGCGTCTGCGACGCGGGCGCAGGGCCGGCGTTCGCGTCCTACCCGTCAGTGGCGCACGGAGGGGCGAAACGCGCGGCTTATGCGTCTGCGCGGCGCGTGCAGCGCGGATCGCGCGCGGCGGAGACGCCCTAGCGGGTCCCGGCCAGCCGGTAGACGAACCGAAATCGCGGCGCGCCCCTATCCCCCCCGCGGCCGCCCGCAAGAGGCACGCAGCGGCGCGACCAAACGGCACCGCGCGCCCCACGCGGTGTAGCGCGCCGCGCCAACGGGTGCGGCAGCCGCGCGCGTAGTTTAGGCGGTCGTGGGGCGCGCTCGGCGGCGCCGGCGGCATCTACGGGGGCGCGGCGCGCCGCGCCCGCCCGGGCGTCAGCAGCAGCCCCCGGGCGAAGCGCGCGCGTGCGGGCGGAGGGAGCAGCAGGCCCAGCAGCGAACGGCCGCCGAAACCAGCGGCAGGCGTGCGGGCCGACCGGCAGGCGGCGACGGGGCGTGTGCGGCGCGCGCGGCGCGACGGCGCGGCCAGACTCACACCAGCGGGGGACGGGGCGGCGGTGGATCCGCGGCGGAGATGGGCGCGCGCGTTTTTCGCATTAAAGTTTTGGCGCGCCCAGATACCAGCAACCCGACGCCCCCGAACACCCGACAGCGAGACACCCACCGACAAAAAACCAAACATGGGCCAGGGTTGCTCAACAGACGTTACCGCGGCGGCGTCCAACGTGTCCCAAACGACGGCGGCGGTCACAGACCACATAAAGGCCACGCACCAGGCCCTGAAGTCTACGTACCAACAGATGAAGGGCACGCAGGGCCAAACCGCTACGACGACGGGCGGCGTCTTCGGCGGCTCCGACGACCCGGAGAGCCGCAAGACGCTGCTGGCGGACCTGCGGGCGTACCGCGAAACGCGCGCCTTCGAGATCAAGGAACAGCTGGTGAAGCGCATCGCCGACATGTTTCGCGAGCAGAAGCTGGGCAACATCGACACCTCGAGCGGCGACTACGAGGCGGTGTTCCGCCAAATCCAGAAGGCGCTCCCGGACCCGAAGAAGGGGCGCAAGGCGTTCGGCGAGGACGTGCAGAAGCACAGCCAGGCGTGCAAGGCGGTGGCGAAGGCGCTGAACGCGCAGTTCACGCCGGGCTACGACCGCGGCGCGCAGGCGCTGATCGACCTGGACGGCGGCTCGGAATACATCTGCCACCGCGTGGCGGACCTGGTGCACGGCTACGCGTCGGGCATGCACAGCGAGTTCCTGGAGGTGCAGGCGGGCGTGAAGAAGGCGCTGCAGGACATGGCGGCGCTGATCGAGTACGCGTCGGCGATGCACAAGCGCATGACGTCCACGCTCGAGAAGGGCGCGAGCGGCGAGGCGCGCCGCAAGGCCGAGACGTCGCGCGACGCGTACGAGCGCCTGATGTCGGAGGTGCGCCTGACGATGAAGACGCTGGAGGGCTACCTGCACGTGACGATCGCGCCGGCGGCCGACGAGCTGGCGATCATGATGGCCGAAGAGGGCAGCCTGTACGACCGCCTGCGAGACAAGAAGCTGACGCCGGGCACGGGCGAGTTCGCGGACGCGATCGTCGGCGCCATAACGGGCGTGGGCCTGCTGGCGTCGGTGGCGACGCGCACGCAGGGCGCGCTGAACGCGGTCGGCCTGTCCGCCGACGAGTTCGCGAAGATGTCGAGCGTGCGCGAGCTCAAGTCGTGGGCCGAAAAGCGCGAGAACGGCGTGGGTGCAGACGAGCTGGGGCAGTACCTGTCGGCAGTCGAGCGCCTCAAGTCCGTGTTCGAGCGCCGCAAGGAGGTGGCGCAGGCGCTCGACAGCACCGACATGCTGGGCGCCGACACGCCCGCGGACACGAGCTTCTCCACCGAGGAGCTCGACGAGCTGACCGGCGGCGCCGACGAGGAGGACAAGCTCGACCGCCGCGTGAAGACGCGCAAGGCGGAGCGGTCGCTCATCCTGCGGCGCTACCTCGAGCGCAGCCGCGAGGCGTACGAGAGCCTGCTCAAGGCGGTGAGCGTCGTGGGCCCGAAGCTGGGCAAGGAGATCCCGGTGACCGACCAGCTAGACGGGCTGCGCGACGCGCTGCAGCGGCTGGAGGGGCGCAACCTCCCGCGCCTGGACCTGGCGCTCATCGGCTTCTACACCAGCGCGGCGGCCCGCACCAGCCGCGAGAGCTTCCTCGAGCAGCTGCGCGAGGTGGCGCGCGCGGCCGACAGCGCCGTTCAGTCGGAGACGTACCGCGCGCACAGCGCCACCATCGCGCCGGTGGGCGACGCGATCCGCAAGCTCATCGAGGTCATCGACTACTACGCGGACGTCGTCGCCAAGAAGTACGCGCTCGGCGGCGCCGGCGCCGACGGCGACGGCGCCGACGGCGACGGCGACGCGCGCGTCGCGCACCGGGTGGTGGGACGGAACGCCGACGGCACGGTGGACGTCACGCACACGCTCGTCGAGGATTGGGAGGAAGCGCCCGCCGAGGACGCGGTCGGAGGCGACGAAGCCGACCTGTCGGACCTCCGCGTGGCCGAGCAGATGCGCAGCTCGCTGGACCTCAAGAGCGCGGTGCAGAGCTTCATCTACTTCTTCTACGTGGCGAAGGTGCGCGAAAACCTGCGCATCACCTCGGGCGAGTTCGACGAGTTCGGCAACAAGTACGAGGAGATCATCGGCGACGCGGTGGCCGGCCGCATCAAGGCGATCGACGACGAGTACCGCGAGATCCTCGACACCGCGAAGCCCGCCGACGCGGACCACCTGGGCGTTGAGCCGCCGCAGGTCGCGCCCGTCCCCGCAGGCGCCGTCCCCGCGGCCAACCTGCGGTGGAGGGCGGCCAAAGAGGCGATCGAGACCGAGTACAAGGCCAAAAAGGAGTTCTACCGCGTGCTGCAGGCTATGGACATGTACATGAAGGCGTTCAGCAAGGGCATCATCTCCGACCCCGACGCGGTCCTCGACCTGCAGCGCGAGCTCACGGGCGTCGAGATGATCGCCAAGTGGTTCGTGGATGACACCGGAAACAACCTCGCGGCGTTCTTCGACCTCACGCGCGCGGAGGGCGCGCAGGCGGGCGAGGCCGGCGCCGACACGTCGTCGGGCATCACGACCGGAGAACATCACTACTACGAGTCGGTGCGCGACGCGATGGCGAGAGGCACCAACGTGGGCGGCGGCGGCGCCGTGTGGGCGACCAAGGCGAAAGACATGACGAGCAAGCTGGGCGACTCGCTGGACAACTACCAGGCGCTGAAAAACATGGTGAACACGTTCGCGCGGCTGGGCTCCAAGTTCGGCGGCACGGACCTCAAGCGCGCGACGTTCATGCGCCCGCGCGACATGTACCCGCCGCTCATCAAGTACATCAAGGCTTCGGCGGTCAGCACGCGCGTGGCGCTCGGAGCAGCCAACGACTTCAGCGCGACGGTGGCCGGCCAGCTCGTGGTGCAGGCCGACGCGCAGACGGCGGCTCAGATGGTGTACCCCACGCCAGCGAACGACAACGGCGCCTTCATCAACCGCTGGAAGATCGAGAATCGATTCTTCCAGTTCATGATCAAGAGCATGGCGGCGAAGATCATCGTGGTGCTCGGCACGTTCGACCTCTTCGAGCGCCCGGAGCCGATCTACGACCTCGTGCCCACGCGCATGATTCTCGGAGGCGCGGACGGCGCGGTCGAAGCCATCCCGGATGCGACCGAGCTGTACTTCCGGCTGCCGCGTCTCGCGGAGTTCTACCTAGATCTGTTCAACTTCGACATGCAGGGGTCCGAGCTGCAGATCTCGATGCTGCCCGAGATGGAGGGCGTGTTCAGCCCGCTGATCACGCAGGTGTTCGTGCGCAGCAAGGCGGTCGCGCTGACCGGGGAGTACTCGGACAGCGAGTCCGAGTCGATCGTCGACGCTGTGAACCGCATCTACGAGCACTACAGGTCGCACGGCGACAAGGCGGTCAAGAAGGTGCTCGAAGACTTCGTGGCGGAGATCAACCGCCGCTACGGCATCGTGAAAAAGAGCGACTACGAAAAGATGAGCAAACTCCTCGACGAGACGCGCATCAACAACGTGTCCTCCTCCTTATCCGAGACCAACTACGCGATCCTGCCCGAAGAGGAGCTCACCGACTACCGGACCGGCAGCGCGGCCACGTCCATGGCGCCCTCCGACCGCTACCTGCGGCCGGGCTCCAGCAAAGCCACCGATGAGCTCAACTACGTCCCCGGCGACTACAAGCTCGACACCGACGGCGCGTCCACATACCGCATGTTCGTCGAGTTCCGCGAAAAGCTCGACCGCACGCTCAGCGCAGCCGCGCGGCGCAACGACTACGGCCACACCTCGTACCGGTCGCTCATCACCCAGGGGCGCCGCGAGATGGACCGCGAGACCGACACCCGCAAGCGCATGGAGGTCGCCCACCGCCTCATCCAGGGCTCCGAGCTCGTCACCGGCAGCGACCAGGGGCGCGCGTTCATGTTCCACGAAACCGTGGTGGTCGGCCTGAACACGCTCTACGCCATCTACGCGCAGCTGAACGCGTTCCGCACACGTGTGCTGGACACGGACGTGAAGGCGTTCACCGCAGCCATTGCCGCAGCGGTTAACGAGCAGATCGCCGCGGTAGCCGATCTGGCAGTGATTCGGGGAGTTATCATTCCAAAAATCAACACCATTCGCGGCGGAGACGGAACGGACAATGCCCGAGCACTGGTACGCGACGCGGGAGTAAATGCGCTCGGTACTCTGTTTGCCCCTCCACTTGTTGATGACGGCACGGCGGCGACGTTGGACAACCTAGCGGTATGGTGCACTGACCCGGCCGCGGCGGCTCCTCTAGACAGGGCAGCCCGCGCCGATATAGCGGGCCGTATGCTCTTGAACCGCGACGAGGCCATGCGCCGCATCGTCTCCACCGTGTTTGACCTGACCGCAGACTTCGACGACATGGTCACGGTGCGGTTTCCGGGGGCTGCAGGTTCTAAGCTGCACCTGGACTTCTCCAAACTGCGCGACACGGTGGAGCAGCTCGTGTCAGACGTGCGCAAGTTCATCAACATGTTCCGCAGCGGCATGGACCCCAAGACGGTGGAACGTTTCGAGACCGCGGCCGACTCGGTGGGCTCTCTCGCGTGGATCGAGAAACACCTCATCGACGATCTGCTGAAGGGCTTCAGGACGTCGGCAGGTAGTGCGGTGTCGCCCGAAGGAGTGCTAACCATCGAACAGGTGGGGCGCAAGCTCAACGAGTCTTTCGTGGAGCTTACTCGACAACACAAGGCAGCACAGATTAATGATGCGGCGGGCGCAATTGTTGTAGCTTCAGACGACGTCGAAGAGAGCAGGCACGACCAGTACGGCTCGGTGTTCTCGGGCATCTTGTTCTGGGACGCGACGCAGTTGAACGGAGGCGTAGTCGGTGCCCGCGCGGCGCCGAGCACCGTGACTACGCTAGGCGCGCTCATCGCCGGGGTGCGCGCCCCGGGTGCGGCTCCGGGAGCCGGAAACCCGGTGCTACAGCTGGGAGGGAATACCCCCGCGGATCAGATCCTGAACTTGTACGGCAACAACGGACTGACCAACAACCGCAGCCTAATGCTGCTGTTCAACCAGGTGCTACACCTGTACATTACACAGTACTACGACAGCGCATCTTCTAAAATCTACCAGGGCCTCATCGACGGCTTCGCCAATGGCGCGTTCAGCCAGTCTGTGATGATGCAAGGCTACAGCCAGCCGGATCTCACTTCAGCTAACGTAGCGGCTGGTGGTGGTTTTGCTCTGAACGAGTTTGGCCAACGTGGTGACCCCACAGCAGGGTCTATTCTGCTAACTTCGATCGCTAGCATGCTTCAGCGCATGGTGAAAGATGTGACCACCCAGGGCGTAAGTATGCACCTGGTGTCTACCCTGTCGGACTTACCGCCGTACATCAAAGACAGCTTCCGCGCTACTCTGCCCACTTTCAACAAGCTCTTCGACCTCATGGGCAAAAAGGCGGAGATGGTCAAGGAGCTCATCCAGCGCGGACGCGTGCACTGCGGTCGCCGCAATCTCGTAAGAGCGACGAACGCTGCCCCCAATTCCTTGGCGCGTGCCGATCTAGTGAACAATGCGAATGCTGTAGCACGCGGGAGCCTAGACGCGGCATCCCTAGCATGGCCGCAAGGCGGCATGTTCGCGGGCACGACCCTGCACCCGCTGGGAGACACGGCCGCGAACGCGCACACGGTGGTGCTGTCCCGCATCACCAACGTGGCGGACGGCCTGTCGCGCGCGTGCTACACGATGAGCAACATCTCGAAAGAGGTGCTGCGGCAGCTGGGCGACGAGCCCGTCTACATGCAGACCAGCGACCAGGCGATTTCGGACTACAAGGCGCGATACGGCAAGATGCCGCTCATGCCGCTGTCGCTGAGCTTCTACGCGATGCGCGCGACCGCGACCGAGATGCTGCCGCCCGACGCGGTGGGCGCCCCCGAGTTCTCGTTCATGTACGGCACGCGCGGCCTGCTCAACGGAAAAACCGACATGGCGTCCATGCCCGGCGTGCAGAAGACGGTGTCTGAATACAACGCGGGCGTCTCCGGGCGCGACAAGGTGGACGAAGCCGTGTACGCCAAGTTCGTCGGACGCGTGGCGTGCGCCCTGCGCTACCTGGTGGACACGCGCACGTTCCGCGCCGCGCTGGGCCAGGGCGACGGCTTTGCATCCGCACGCGGTGCCGGCAATGTCGTAATCCAGGCGCTGGACTATCGACCACCAAACACCAACATGGTGGCATACCCGCTCAAGGATTCTACACAGCTCACTCAAGTGCTAGAAATACCTAACAGCAGCTACCAGGAGGAGCGCATCAACGACATGACCCGCGATCTGAACACCACCGGCGCGCGCGGCATGGGCTCTGACGCCCGCGAGAACGAACGCATCCGCAACATTATCGACATGAACATCATGCCGATCAACGTGCACGCGCTCATGCGGTCCATCGCCCTCGTCGAAACTTACAACTACTCGTTCACCTTCGAGCAGCTGGTGTGCCTGTTCTACGGACGTACGCGGGAGCAGGCGAACGGCTACAACACCAACGTCCCTATGAACGACGCAGTAGCACCCCGAAACACCCGCGAGTTCTTCCTCAAGCTTCTCATCGATCCTTACGCCGAAGTAGACGTCCAGCAGTACGGAGACGAGATGACGGAGCGCGGCACCGGCGGCTTCGTGCAGCGCATGTTCCGGGGCGACAACGGCCTGGGCATGGGCCGTCCCAAGTTCCTGTCGGACCAGATCTTCAACAAGGTGTTGTTCGGGTCGCTGTACCCGATGCAGTCCGACTGGGACGAGAGCGGCCCGGGCGGAGCCGTAAGCCGCGGTCGCGACGACTGGGGCAATCCTACTGTTATTGATCCCGGAGTTCCAGGTGAACGAACAAGAGTTAACGATAATGCCAGTGTTGTTGTCGAAGGCTCTTTAGACTACATTGGCCAAGCCCCCCCCGTTGTTGCACCAGCTGGAGGCGCAGCCGCAGCCGCTGCTGCTCCTGCTCCTCTCACTGCTGCAAATGTAGATGCAGAGATTCTCAGGGTATATACAGTGGTTCAAACCCTCGCCGGTAACATCCGTGTTATCCTTCCAGGAGGAGGAGCTGCTGTAGCAGCAACATTGGTAGATAATCCTGCAGATTTAGACAGCTTGAAGAAGAATAAGGATCTTGCCAGGACTGTTGCAACAACCGCACGGGATGCAGCCACAGCGCTGATGAACAAGATTGGAGATCCGGCTGCTGCGGCTGCTGCTGCTGCGGCTGCTGCTGCGGCTGCTGCGGCACCAGCAGCCGCAGCACCTGCTGCAGCAGCAGCCGCAGCAGCAGCAGCCGCAGCAGCAGCAGCCGCAGCTGTCAGACCTGCAGCATTGATTGAAACTGCTGTTGCTACTGCTGTTGCTGCTGCGGCACCAGGTGCTGCCGCAGCAGCAGCAGCAGCAGCTCAGGCCGATTACAATGCAGCAATGAATGCCATGAACGTCAACCCCGCACCTGCAATTCCAGCAACTGCAGACGCCGCTGCACAAAGTCTGGCGACCGCGTTGTATAAGTACGTCCAAAACGAGATCAACAACCTTAAACGCGTTTCGAGGAACTTAATTCTGGCGCTGGCAAACCTCGAAACAGTAGACAACAATAGGACGTCTCTTGGTGTGACCTCAGCAGTTACTAGAATACCTGGCCAAATGGTCCCCGGCAACCCGCTCAACCCAGCAACAAATAATCGTTCGAACATAGCGAGCAACATTCTTACCTACCTGGGCAAGGCCAGCGACAACGCAGACGAGCCGTGGTCGGTTGTCAAACAGGTGGGCGTTGGAGCAGCAAAGCGCACGCTGCTAGACATCGGCCGCGAACGTTTCAACAGCGCAGTTGTGCGCAACCTAACGTACGTTACAAACATCTACCGCCTAGTGCGCGCTAAGATGGAGCAGGACCTGTCCCAGCAGCGCACGGTCATCCAGCGCGGCGACGCCCTGGTGTCGCGCACCATGACGGAGTTTGGGTCAGATGCACAGCACGGCCCCGACGAGGTGCAAAGCTCCCGAAGGTACTTCAGCGAGCGCGACGTGCTGTTCAACACCGCGAACTAGACACGCGCCGGCTCCCAAACATACCCAGCAACCCAATTTTTGGCCACGGTACGACACCTATTTAGTGGGGCGCGGGGGTGTACATGCGGTATGGAAAACATCACACAGGTAGAGCTGGACCTGTACGCACAGGGGTGCGGCGGCGTGGTGCTGGTGGGGCGCATGTCAGCGTTCGCCGACGCTGTGCTGGAGACGGAAGGCGCAGCGAACGTGCTGGTGTGCGCCCGGTCTCCGAGGCCCGGCGGGGGCTCGGGCTTCTGCGGGTCGGCGGCGGCGCTTTTCCGCGCGACAGAGTGGCCCACCGCCGCGGCGTCAGTGTCTGCCGGCGTGGGGTCTGCCCCCACGGCGTCCAGCAACGCGACGGAAGCGGAAGGCGTAAAAACGAGCCACAGGCTTCCGTACACGCTGCTTGTGGACGCGCGCGACCTGCACGCGCGCGTCCGCGGGAGCGACGGCAGCGCCGAAGAGTTTCCGCCGGTGTGCACGGTGCGCCTGGCGTTCCCAGCGCGGGGACCCCGCAAGAGCTCCGCGCCGTACCTCCGGCGGCGCGCGAAGGAGCTGGGCGGGCAGTGGGTGCGGGCGGTAGCGGTGCCGCGGCGGTACAGCTTCGAGTGCGAAGGGCGCGACGGCGCGCCGGTGCGCCGCACCGGCGTGCGGCTGGAGCTCACGGCCCTGTTTCCGGCGCAGTAGCATAACATGTGTTTTTGTATACACCCCGGCATGGAGCCGTTCCGCGTGGCGTCGCTTCCGCGCCCGTTTGCGCTCGCGAACGTGGGCGCGTCCTGCCACTTCAACGCGCTCATGCAGGGCCTCGCGAGCTGCCCGGCGTTCGTCGACGCGGTGTGCGACAACGCGGACTACCTGCGCCGCACGCCAACCGGCGCGGCGCTGCACGAGTTCGGCACGGCGTGCCGCGGGGACGGCGCCGACCCGCTAGTGGCGTCGAAGCTGCTGGCCGCGATGGTCGCGGCGCTGCGGGGACGCCGCCCCCACACGGACTACGGCATATCTATGCAGAGCGCCACCGAGGGGCTCGTGCTCCTGCTGGAGATGATAGAGCCTGCGGACGCGCCGCTCGGCGAGGGGGCTCCCGCCAACCCCATACTCGAGCCGTTCCGCACGGTGATGCGCGAACGTGTGCTGTGCCGCGGTTGCAAAGACCGCGTGGTGTCGGAAAAAACGGACACCACGTACCAGCGCCACTATTTCGACTACGACAGCAACCCGCCCCAGACGGCCGAGGAGTTTGCGACGGGCCTGCAGGTGTCTATGGAAAACCTGTCCGACTACAAGTGCGGGGTGTGCGGCAGCGAGGGGCTGTGTGCGCGCGTCGAGGACGTGCGCCGGCTCCCCGCGGTGTACGTGGTGCTGTTCAACCAGTACGGGGGGTTCCGCCGCCGGTTCTTTCCGACCCGGTTCACGGTGCCCGCGGTGGGCGGGCGCAGGCTCATCTACCGGCTGGTGGCGCAGGTGGAAAACGGCGGCGGCCACTACTGGACGCACGGCCTGCGGCGCGCCGGCAACGCGGGGGACGAGCTGTGCGTGGCGCGGCTGGACGACATGAGTGTGGGGCCCGGCAGCCTGGGGCCGTACTCCAGCACAGTGTACACAGTGTTTTACCACTACATAGGGAGCGAAAACAGCTAGTCCCAAAATTGATTGTTTTTGGGGCTTAGTCTACCCCCCGCGTCTCCACAGCTCTTACACAGCACCAGAGAAGCCACCAACCAACACTTACAACCCAACCACCGACATGTCCGAGTTCGTTACCGCCGTGACCGCAGACGACGCCTGGTCCAACACCACGGGCGCCCTCAGCTGGGGAGACATCGCGAAAGAGACCGAAATGCTGTCCGTCTGCAGCCCCCCTCAGGAGGCCGCGGTCAAAGAGATGAACAACGCCTGCGGCGCCCAGCCGCAAACAATTACGACACCCCCAACGGGCATCCAGTCTTGCAAGTGGTGGAGCAACTGCACCAAGGCGGGCTGCACCTACTGGCACCTGGGACAGAACGTCCCTGAGGGCGAGACGCACTGCAGGTTCTGGCGCAACTGCGCGTCGCTCAAGGACGGCGGCAAGCCGTGCGAGAAGTGGCACCCCGCCCCGTGGACTCCCCCGCCCAAGGACGCCCCCAAGGACGCCCCCAAGTACGCCCCCGCAGGCCTTAAAGCGTGCCTGTCCGGCGACAAGTGCAAGTCGCTGAAGGGCGGCAAGCAGTGCACGTTCTGGCACCCCAGCGACCCGACTCCGCCAGCGGGCGTTACGCCCTGCTCGAAGGGAGGCGCCTGCCACTCGCTGCGTCTGGACAGCGGCAAGCTCTGCACCTACTGGCACGCGGCCAACCCGCAGCCCCCGGCCAACCAGCGCGCCTGCAAGTCGTGGGCCGCCTGCCGGTCGCAGCAGCCGGACGGCAAGCCGTGCACGTTCTGGCACCCGCCCTGTCCGACGGACCCGCACCCCGCCCCCCTGCAAGCATAGGCGCCCGCCCGCCCGCCCACCCACCCGCCCGCCCACCCACCCGCCCGGTCCGACGGACCCGCCCCCCGCGCCCAACACCCCACCCACCCAATTTCGCCCCTGTACCCGTGTTTTTTGGTCTGCGCGGCGGCGGCGAGCAAAAAGAGCGACACGTCTCCGGACGCGCCTAGAAGTCGAACTTTTTAAAGAACTTGTCCTGGTCTGCGGGGCCGATCTCGGTGATGGTCTGCGTGCACGGGCCCTGCGGCACGGGGTACGACCGGAAGGTGGTGATGCCCCAGCGTGGCGCCCCGCTGGAGAGCGCAACGGCCTCGTCGAGGTCGTCTACAACCATCGCGGTCTGCGAGAACGGCCCGACGTTGTCGGCCCATTCGATTTGGTTCTTGCGGGTCTGCGCGTCAACTCCGAAGTCGGAAATCCTCTGGTTCCAGTCGCCTTCGGAGACGGCGTCGGTACTCTGCGCGAGGCTGTCCCCGGGGGACACGTCCTTGGTGGGGTCGTAGCTGGGCGCGGCGTAGGGGTTGGAGGGCGTCCACGCCTGCTGCTCGGCCTCGGCGAGGCGCGCGGGGTCGATGTAGTGCCCGTTCCTGCTGCGAAAGTCCTTGCTGGGGGGCACGACGAGTTGGGCGGACGGGGGCGCGGGCAGGGACAGGGTGGCGCTCACCGGGGCCGCGGACAGCCCTTCGCGCTCGACCCGGTTTACGTTCTGCGGGCCAGCAGCAGCAGCGCCGATCCCGAGTAGCGGGCTTTGGTAGCTTTTGACGCTGCTGCTATTGCGAACGCTCCAGGCGATGAAAACTACGAGCAGCACCACGATGGCGACAAGGCACGCCAGGTGAGTATCCATGCTATCTGCGGGTCCGGTCGAATCGGCTTCCGCGTGTGTGTGGCAAGAAGGTATATGGAGGGCACAATTTTGGAGCGGCGAAACGCAAAAAGATACGCGCGGCTCTACAGGCCGGCGTCACGCAGACGCTCGAGCTCGTCCACGAGGCGCGAGTGCAGGGCGCGCTGCATGGCGACGCCCACCAGGCTGAGCCACGCGGAGCGCACTTCGCGCAGCACGGCGGCATCTTTGGGCGCGCACCGCAGCGCCCCGACCACGCGCGCCTCGGCGCGGGGCGCGGCGTCGGCGGCGCCGCCGCACGCGTCGCGCCCGATGGCGACCAGCTCCTCCAGCGACGCCTGCACGCGGTCCGACAGCGCCGCCATCATAGGCGCGCGGTCCTCGATGGCCATGTAGGCGTCGTTCTCGACCTCGGTCCACGTGTCCTGCATGATGAGCGCCGCGTGCTTCACGCCGGAGCGCGCGCGCCGCGGGGGGCGCAGGGCTCCCAGCGCCGCGTACAGGCGCTTGCGCGCGGCCGGGGCGCGGCCGGCGACGCCCAGCGCGTCCGCGACGTGCCCGGTGAGCGGCTTCCAGGCCGACGCCGCGCCGGGGCGCACCAGCGACGCCGTGCGCGGGTCCCAGGCGGGCGCGGGCTCCTGCAGCGCGTCCAGCGTGTGCTGCGCGGCGACGGCGGCCGCGAGCCGCAGCGACTCCGCGACGGGCGGCGCGCGCTGCCCCTCGCTTGCCCCCAGGAACAGCTCGTAGTCAACCGCGCCCTGCGCGGCGCGCGCGTGCGGGTCGAGGTCGCAGACGGCGCGCGCGTAGCTGTGCATGGCCGCGTCGTCGCCGCCGGTGAGCAGCCGCGCGCCCGCCGCCGCGGCGGCGTCGCCGGCCAGCGCGCTCTGCAGCGCGCCGTCCACCTTGGTGGCCGCGGCCTGGTACGCCTTGCGGTACTCGCGCCCCAGCTTGGCGGAGGCGCCCCGCGTGTCGCGGCTGAGGCCGCGGATCACGCCGCACAGGTGCTTCTTGGCCTGCCGCTGCGAGTACTCGTCCGCCTTCTTGGGGTCGACCACCTCGCCGGAGTACTGCGGTGGCAGGTCGAACCTGCTGTCGTAGTTGATGAACCGCGCGCATAACCCCACCACGTAGTGCTCGAGGTAGTACGCCACGTTGATGCGCAGGCCGCGCTTTTTGGCGACGGGCACGTACTCCATGAGGTCGCCCTTGCTGGGGGCGCCCCTCGAGTAGCCCGCCAGCGTGAACGACGGCCCCGCGTCGGTGATCAGGTACGCGAACCGCGAGCCCGGCTCCGGCTCTACGTAGTCCAGCTCGGCGAGCGGCTCGCCGCGCTCGGCGCGCACCTCGTTCTCGGCGAGCTGCATCTTGTGCCGCGCGCGCATGCGGCGCATGAACTTCTGCACCGACAGGTTCTGCTTGTCGGGCTTCCACGCGTCCGTCTGCACGAAGTCTGTCACGTCCCAGTGCACCGTGCCGAGGCCGGTGCCGGCCTCGTCGGCCGCGCTGAACGAGCTCATGCCCGCGCAGCACTCGCGGATCACCGCCTCCACGCGGTCGATGTACGGCACGCGCGTGCCCGGCGGGTTGAGCTGCGCCGCGCGCCACAGACACTCGAGGCCCAGCGTGCGCGCCAGCTTGGTCTGGCCCTGTTTCACGATGTCGACGCCGCGCACGAACATCTTCTCCGGCCCCGGGATGTCGAAGTTGGGGCCGTACACGTGCGCGACGCCCGCGTACTTCTTCTTGCCCGTGAACAGCACAGGGTACAGCACCTCTTCGTAAGCCATTTTCAGGATGTGGCCGCCGTTGTCCGCGTGCAGGTGGGCGTTCACCTCGTCGCGCAGCGTGCCCATCTGCTCCATCGTGATCTCCACCTTGCGCACCGCCAGCATCTTGTACGCCGCGCGCACCGCCGCCTCCAGCTGCGACGTCTCGCCCCCTGACAGGGCGCGCTGCGCGTCGAACACGCGCTGCAGCCACAGCGGGGACGCAGCGCGTCGAACGAGCTCTGCAGCCCCGGCGGGCGGCCGCTCGCCGAGCTCCGCCAGCGGCTCGGCGTAGCCTTTCTCCACCATTGCGACGTGCAGACCGCGCGCCTGCGCTTCCCCACTGTCGAACTCCGACTCGAGAAGTGCCGCTACCTGGGCGGGGCTGCCGAAGAACGCCTCCAGCGCGTCTTTGGGCGGGCTGTCCGCGAGGCGCGACAGCCTCTCGGCCGACCGGGCGCGGCACTTCTCGAGTTCGGCGTCCAGGTACCGGTCGATCTTGGCGCGCTTCGCCTCGAGCTCCGCGCGTTTGGCGTCGTACGCGGACTGCGCGTCGCCGTCCGCAGCGCACACGCGCACGACGTCGGGCACTTCGAGGCCGGCGGCCTCGAAGGCGTCGCGCACCGCGCGCCAGTACGCGAGCTCCCCGTCGCGGTAGCACTCGGGGGGGCACGACGTGTACAGCGAGTCGGTGTCGCCGTACTTGATGGCGAACCGCCTGGTACAGACGAAGTCCGCGACCATCTTGAGGTTGTACCGGCCTGCGGACGTGACGCCGCCGGCGAGCGCTAGCATGAACAGCGGCGAGGAGGGGAGTCCGGCGGCGCCGTAGAACGTGTTCATGAACACCTTCACGGCCTTCTGCTTGGCGTCGATGCCCTTGAACCGGAACTCGACGTCTTCGAGCCACGACACGTAGGCGGCGTGGGCGTCCGGCACGTCCGCGAACCGTGCCAGGCTGTCGGCCTGCGCCTCGAGCTTGGCGGCCTTCTTGTTGTCGCCGGCGGCCCGCGCGGCGCGCGCGCGTGCGGCTTCGGCATCGCGGGCCAGGAACGCGGCGAACGCTTCGGGCCCGTCGCCGCTGCCGCGGAACCGCCCGAGCACCTGTTCGGCGAACTCGATCTGCGCCTCGAGCGCTTTGAGCCCGACCTTCATGGTCGCGCGCTTGTAGAACAGGTCGGCGAGCACGAGGGAGAAGAGGCCGTGCTTTTCGTCGATCCACCGGTGGCGCACGAACCAGCCGCGCACGGTTTCTCCGCCGAACTCGAACGCCACGCGGTATATCTCCTCGCCGGCCGCCTCGAGCCTGAGCGCTTCGGCCTCGCTGTACACGGCCATGTCCAGCGACAGGTTGTATGTGCGGATGAGCGACGGGTACAGCGACGCGAAGTCGAGGCCGGTGATCGGCAGGTCCTCCTCGAGGCCCTTCTCGGGGGGCACCACGTAGGCGCCCGGGTATTTGCCCTCCATGGTCACGTCTTCGGAGATCATGGACCCCAGTATGGGGAAGGTGCCGCCCGAGGGGCAGGGGCGCGCGGTGTTGTGCGCGTACGTGTACAGCATGTTGCTCACCTTGTGGCCGTTCGCGTAGTAGATGCAGTCGTTGATGCTGGTGCACGAGTAGTTGCCTATCTCGCGCGCGTCGACGATGACGCTGCGCTGCACCAGCAGCTCCTGGCAGCGCGCGGCGTCGATGATGCAGTAGTGCGACACGCGGCGCATGCGCTCGGCCGACAGCGCCTCCTCGTCGGCGCCGGGCGCGCCGACGGACCCCGGGGCGTGCTCGCGGCGGCGCGTGGCGAGCTCGGCGGCATCCTCGTAGATGTGCCACATATCGGTGTACGGCATGTCCGCCTTGCCGCCCAGCTTGGCCAGCGCGAGGCACGCCTTGAGGCTGGTCTTCTCGCCCTTGGGGTACAGCCGCATGTAGATGAGGCGCACGTCGAGGGGCACGCAGCCGGGCAGCTTGAGGTACGACACGTAGTGCGTCTTCTCGGCGGACACCTTCACGCGCGCGTCCTCGCGCCACTGCCACTTCAGCACCTGGTCGGGGTCCTCGCCGCCCTTGCGCGGCGCGGCCGACATGCGCTCCACCATAGTGCCGAGCAGGCCCAGCTTGTACGCTTTGCCAACCACGAACGGCCAGTCGTACTGGCCGTCGTTGAAGCCCGCGTGCAGGTCCGGCGCCCACGCGCGCCACACCAGCGCGAACGCCAGCAGCAGCGAGTCCTGCCCGTAGTGCACGTTGGGCGCCGGGCCGTGCGGGTCGTCCGCGCGGGGGCGGTCCCCGGGCAGGCCGCCGGGGCCGCACACCACGGTCGTCCACCGGCTGTCCGGCGCCGCTTCCTGCGTCGTGAGACACACGCGTGCCAGCGCGCGCTTGTCGCCCAGCCAGTGCGCCGTCGCGCAGAGCATGAACACCGCGTCGCGCGGCTTGTCCTGGTGCGGCGGCTTGCCCGTGCCCTTGTCGGGGCTGTGCGTCTCGATGTCGAACGTCGTGATCAGCGTGCGGTCGCGCACCAGCAGGTCCACGCCCGACACCATCTTTTCTACCTCCGGGTCGGGTTTCATAGGGTTGATCAACGCGCGCACGTCCAGCACCGACGCGTTCAGCACGTGCGCCGTCAGCGGCGCGCCGTCCGCGGAGGGGAGCATGTGCGGCGTGCGGAACCGCTCCTGCACGTCCTGCAGTTCGCAGCCGCACGCCGCGCCGCCGCGCAGGTACGCGTAGCGCGACACCGTCAGCCAGTCGCACAGCGGGATGGTGTGGGTGCGCGCCACCATGCGGAAATAGTTGGTGAGGTCGTCGGACGCGGTCTCGTAGCCCCCGGTGCTGCCGCCCGCGCTCATCTTGCGCACGGCCTGTATGGCCTTCTTGCGCGACGCGGTGTTGCTGAAGAACACGCGCAGGTACTGGCGCGGCTCGACGCGGTAGCCGCGCAGCGGAAACGCTCTGCCCGTCTCCGTGCGCACGACGCCTAACTCCTGCAGCGCCGCGCTCATCTGGTGCACGAACACGTGCTCGCCGCCCTCCTCCGGGAACCAGATGTCGAAGTACACCGGTACGTCGCGCATCACGACCTGCGCCTTGCTGCCGTCTTCGAGGATGCCGTAGAAGGTGAGCACGTACCTCTGCACGCTCTCCCCGCCTCGCTGGCCTTCAGGCCGGTGGTACTCCACGCCCTCGTGTATGTCGTTGGGGCGGAACCGGACGGTCTGGCCCTGCCGCACCGCCGCCAGCGTCTCGAGGTGCGCGCGGCGCCCCTCTTCGTCGGCCACCACGAAGTCGTGGCGCGTCGGGATGCCCGGGATAGCCGTCGCGGCGCCGTCGCTGGCGATGCTGAACCGCAGCGGCGGCGGGCCGCTGGGTCCGTCCCCTAGCTCGTCGTCGTTGTAGCCTGGCGCCATCGCTCGGAATATACGGCCCGCGGGTGTGTTCAAAATAGTCCGGCCGCCGCGGCGCGCCAAATATGAACGCGTTCGGGGGCTGCTATCCCCCGCTGCCGCCATATCCCTGCGCCCCTGCCGCCGTATTTCCGCCCGACCTACGACATGGATTCCGCTATCGTCGCTGCGATCGCCCACACTCGGTCCTTGTTCGAGCGGAAGTTCGTCCCAGACGAACACGGCGCAGACCACGCGCTCAAGGTGCTGCAGCACGCAACCGCTGCGCTCGGCGCCGAGCCCGTCCCCCCGCCGCCCGGCCGCCGCCTCGCTGTGCAGCTCGCCGCGCTGCTGCACGACGCCGACGACCGCAAGTACTTCCCCGAGGGCGCCGACAAGACGCTGCCCAACGCCGCCGCCATACTCGCGGAGGTTCTCGCGGAGCGCGAAGACGCGAGCGAAGTGCAGGAGTATGCGCTCGCCGCTATTCGTCTGGTGTCCGCCAGCGGCAACGGCAACTCGGTGCCCCCCGAGGCCGCAGCCGACCCGCTGCTGCTGTACGCCCGCTGGGCCGACCGGCTCGAAGCCGTGGGATACGCCGGCGTGTACCGCTGCTGGCGCTACACGCTCGAAAGGGGGTGCCCCCTGTACCTCTCGGACACGCCCGCGCCGCGCAACGCAGACGAAGCGTTTGCGTTTGCTACTCCCGAGCGTTTCGCCGCATACCAGGCGGTTGGTCACAGCGAGTCGATGCTGGACCACTATTTCGACAAGCTGCTGTCCCTAGTCGAGCCCCTGGTCGACCACCCGAATTCTTACATCTCCGAGGCAGGCGCCTACGGCTCTACTCCACTTGTCGGGGCATGCGTGGCCACCAGGCCCGAAGGTATCGATTCCTACCTGAGGGAGGTCGAAGCCCATGTCAAGGACCCTTAGCAGCCCGCGCCCGCCGCCTCTTTTTTGGGACGCAAAAAAGCCGCACGACGCCAGAGCAGGAGCCGTGTACTCGCCGGGACGGAGTATGTTGTTGCTGCTGCAGCACCGTGCGGCTTTTTTGCGTCCCAAAAAGCGACTATGCGCCCGCTCAGCGCCTCGCGTCCCATAAGTGCCCCGACCGCGGCGCCCGCGATCGCTGCGTTGGTGTCTGTCGACCCCGAGCCCCACGACCCACACCAGACTCTGGTCGCATGTCGTCCCAGTCGCTTCCTGCGTAATCCGGTGCAGCGCCCACCCCTTGTCGCGCCCGGTGACGTCGCGGACACCGCTGCCCGCGGCCGACGCGGCGCTGGCCCGCACTTTCGCGCGCCAGAGCCAGCGTCATTTCGGTGTCGTCCGTAACCTGTCCCAGGGCCGCCGTGCGGTTGCCGTGAAACCTGCGGTGTACGAGTTGGTGCATGGTGCCGTCGAACGGGGGAAGCTTCGCGCTTCGAAACTCGTACGGGGCTCCGATCGCGTCCCGACTGCGTGGCACAGAACCATCGCCTGTACGCGGTCTTTCCATATGGCTGCTCTAGGATATTGGTATACAGCTCGCGGCCATTTCAATTAAGACACCTCCCGCGCGCAAAAATGGGCCAGGGGTGCTGTCTAGAGGTCCTCGTTGTTCTCATCATCGTTCGCCAATAGCACTAAGGGGGCGGGGCAACGGCGCCAACAGTTCTGGGTCTGCTTCGGCGGCGTCGCACAAGTGCCGGCGGGCCATGCGGGTGTTTTCGTTGATGCCGCGCGCCTGCTGCGTGCTTCGTCTCGACGCCTGCCGCGGCATTCAAAAGAGAGTCGCGCAAGACCCCGCGTAGAGGTGCGGTAAAACGTGCAGGCCTGCCGGGCATTCAAAAAGCTCGGGCAGCTAGCGCGGCATGCGCAGGCTGTGGTCGAACAGAGGGCTGTAGTCGATGTCCATGCCGCAGTACCGGACCGGCGACCGCTGGTAGTCGGGCCACGCGCCGCCGGGGGCCATGCGCGAGGTGGCGGCGAGCAGGAACTTGAAACACTCCCAAAACTCGATGGGGTGCTGCAGGACGTTGACGCCGAGGTGCGCGAGCTCGTGCGTCTTGACGAAACACAGCGTGGACATGTCGTGGAAGTCGTGCTCGACGGGGTCGCCGCTGCTGCGCGGGTTTTTTTCGCGCAGACACATGACGAACTGCTTCCCCTTTTCGACGACGAACGCGGTGTCGCCCTGGGTGTTGAGCGGGGAGCCCTCGGCGAGCACGTCGGGGTTGTACCGCGCGAGGATGCGCGCCACCATCGCGCGGCGCTCGGGGTAGAGCTCTCCCGCGGGGGACCGCAAGTAGATTCCGCGCAGCACCTCCAGCATGTCAACTGTCCAGTTGTGGAGGGCGGCCAGGACCTCGGCAGCCTGGGGCTGGTCGCCGTGCGACGAGTGCACGGAGTACAGCGTGCCGTCGGACGCGCGCAGGCGCCGCGTGCGTTCCGGCGAGTACATGTGCGAGCGCGCCTCCGCGCTGTACACGGGCGCGACGGCTGCGGCCAGCAGCAGCATCGCGACGACGACGATCGCCACACGCACGGGGTCCATTTGCTGCGGCGCGGGGCTGCTAACGCGGCGAGCGCGGGGCTATATAGCCACACATACTCGAGGCATGGACGACGACGCGGGCCCCGGGCGCATGCGCCCCAACCCCTACGTGCGCGAGCCGCTGCAGGTCACGTTCTACAGCGTGCTAGCCCGGCGACCCACCCGGTCGGCGGTGTTCCTGGGCGGCGCGCCGGCCGGCGTGGTCGCAGCCGCGCGCCGCGGCACGCCCTCCCGCGGCGGCGACGACGCCAAGCGGTGGCCCAAGACGGACTGGACCGAGCGCGACGCTAAGGTCCTGGCGGACTTCTACGGGCCGCGGTGGCGCCAGACGCTGACGCCGGCGGTGTGCGACCTCTACGGCGCGTCCGTCGATGGCGGGGGCGAAGGCGGCGCATCCGTCGAGGGCGGGGACGACGGGGACGACGCGGCGGCTCCTGGCATGGACTTCGGCAGGCTCGACACGCTGAACGAGCTGAACGAGCTGGACGAAGAGGAGTCGATCGTGCTGCACCGGACGGAGCCCGCGGCGCAGTCGGCGGCGCAGGCGCAGGGGTTCGGCGCCCCGGCGGAGGACGCGGCGCAGTTTTCGGAGACGACGTTTGCGACGCTGTACAGCGACAGCGCGGTGTTCCCGGACGACACGATCTCGGACCTGCGCGCCAAGATATCGCTGGCGACGGGCGTGCCGACGTACCGCATGCACCTGTTCTGGCCGCGCTGCGGCATAGGGCGGGAGCAGCGCGCCTCAGTGGAGGGCGCGTACCGGCTGTACGTGGCCGGGGTGCAGCGCGCGGTCGACGTGCGCGCGTTCGGCAGCGACGAGGGCCTGCACATCGACGGCCTGTCGGTGGACCAGAGCCTGTCGGCGGCGTCCTCGCGCGGCGAGGTGTTCGTGGAGGCGCTGGACGAGTTCAGGCTGGTGGGCGGCGGGGAGGGCGGCGCCGGGCCGTCCGCGATGCTGACGCGCGTGTTCGTGGCGGACCTCGAGGAGATGCGGCGCGGGGCGCCGGGCGCGCAGGACACGGCGCGCGCGCGCAAGATCGCGGCCGCGATGCGCGACCCGATGAAGGCGGAGTACGTGTACAACGGCCTGGTGCTGAAGTACTGGCCGCAGCTGAGCCAGGCGGCGTGCGCGCAGTACTTCGCGGGCGCGGCGCCGTCGGACCTGGCGGCGCAGTTCCCGGCGCTGGCGGGCCCGGCGGACGCGCGCGCGCGGTACCGGGCGCAGGACCGCCTGCTGTCGGCGGCGCACGCGCGCGCCGAGAGCGTGTACCGGCGGCACGCGTCGGCGCGCGCGGTGGCGGTGACGTCGGCGGCGGTGGAGGTGCCGTCGGCGCTGCCGCCGGGCGCGTACGTGAACCTGCGCAACGCGTTCGACCTGTTCGAGACGTCGGCGCGGTGGCCGGCGGTGCTGGCGCGGTTCTACCTGACGGCGGCGGGGCGCGGCCGCCAGACGGTGACGGCGACGAAGACGCACACGTCGGCGGCGCCGGGCGGCAACGCCGACGCGGACGAGATCGCGCGCCTGCTCGGGCGCGTGCCGCGGCGCAGAACGGCGACGTTCTTCGTGCGCCTGGAGCCGGCGGACGAGGGGGCGTGGTCGCGCGGCCGCGCGCGACTGGTCACGCTGGTGCTGCGCGACACCGGCGACTACTCGCTGGAGGCGTCGTGGCCCGAGGACGAGCGCCTGTCCCCGGCCGCCGCGGTGGCGCGGCTGGCGGACGTGGTGGCGCCGCTGGTGGCGGCGGTGAACGCGATGGGCGCGTACGCGTTCCCGGCGGGCGGCGAGCTGGCGCTGCCCGACGGCGCGGCGCGCCTCAAAAACATGACGGCTGCGTGCTTCTGGGCGCAGCCGCTGACCGACGCGGCGTTCCGCGAGCTGAAGAGCCGGTGGCGCGCGTACGAGCAGGCGGGCATGGCGGAGGTGCGCGGCCTGCAGCAGGCGGGCGCGTTCGCGTTCCAGTACACCAAGGGCGTGGTGGACTACGACCCACGCGCCGTCGAGCGCACCGTGACGGTGACGATGGTGGGGCACGGCGGGCACCGGCGCGCCGTGCGCGAGCTGGCCGAGCGCACGATGAACACGTACGCGCACCTCACCAACCCGGAGGTCGCGCAGCGGTGGGCGCAGCTGTACGGCGGCCGCCTGGTGCGGTTCCAGCACCGCACGGTGGACGTGCGGGTCGAGTTCGTCGGCGTCACCGGCGAGGAGCTGCGCCGCATGTGGGGCGTCACGTTCGCGTTCTTCGACGGCCTCGTGCACGGCCCCGACAGGGTCAGCGGCGCCGTCGCGCCGGGCGCCGCCGGCGCGCCCCGCCGCAAGGGGCTGCGCGCGCTGCAGGAGGGCGACCCCAGCCTGTACGACCTGCGCAAGTACGACTCGCGCGCCACCGTGTACTCGGTGCTGTGCCAGAACCCGCGCCCGCCGAGCGCGTACACGCCCGACGAGGCCGACGCCATGCCCGCCAAGCGGCGCGACAAGCTCGTGCGGTACTGGAACTTCACCGAGGGGCGCCCGGCGTACTACGAGTGCCCCACCCGCGAGTTCCCGCACCTGAGCTTCCTCGAGGGGCGCCACCCCCTCGGCTACTGCCTGCCGTGCTGCCAGAAGACGCCCGCGCACGGCGGCTCCAGGCGCGAGCGCATCAACCGGTTCTGCCTCGAGGCCTTCGCCGAGGGCGACGCCGGCGCCGACGGCCGGCCCGACGACGAGGGCGGCTCCAGCAGGCACACGCTGTCGTACGGCAAACGCATCGAGGCCGGCCGCCTCGCGACGCTCGACGAGCTCACGCTGCAGCTCATCGCGAGCTCCGACGAGGAGGGCGCCGCCGGATACCGGCTGCTGGGCGTGCCGCAGGGGCTCCCCGCCCTCCCCCCCGACGCGCCGCTGCGCGTGGGGCGCCCCCCCGGCGGCGGCTTCTTCCACGCGCTGGCCGCCGCCGTCGGCGTCGAGCCCGAAACGTTCGGCGGCGAACTCGCGCGCACCGCCGCGCGGCTGGGCGACGGCTTCCGGGCGCTCGCCGCGGGCGCCGCGGGCGGGCTCTTCGGCTCCGCCCAGGAGCTCGCCGCCGAGCTGTCGGACACCTTCGCGTCCGGCGGCGACGCCGCGCCGGCGTTCACCGCGTTCAGCCCCGGGGGCGCCGCGCACGGCGTGTGGGAGGACGTCGTGCGCGAGCTCGCCTGCGTCCGCTACGACGTGTCGGTCGTGTACGTGCTCGACCCCGCTGGCTCCGGCGAGGGCGCCCTGCACGTGCCGCCCGACACGCTCGCGCGCCTGGCGCACGGCGCGCCCGGACGATACGCGGTCGTGTACATGGTCGGGCACCCCGAGGCCAAACGCGGAGGCGGCGGCGTCTACCCGCTCGTGGACGCCGCCGCGTCCGGCGCGTTCGCCGCCGGGTCCGCCGTCGTGGAGGCGGTGCGCGGCGCCGTGGGGGGCGGCGGGCGCGGCCGGTGGGACCTGGCGGCGCTCGCCGCGCACCTCCGCGGGCGCGCCGGGCGCGGCTTCCGCGCCGTGTCCAAGCTCGTCGGAAGCCGCGGCCTGTGCTACGCGGCCGTGGTCGAGCGCGTGTCCGACGGCGCGCGCGTGTGCGTGCCCGTCGAGTACAGCGTCCAGTACCCGTCGGACCCGCTGGACGTCGAGGTCGCGGAGGCCGCGGAGGCCCCCGGCGCCGCCAGCGCGCTCGCGGAGTTCGTCGGCACGCTGCCCGACTCCCGGTTCCAGGCGGTGTGCGCGCTGCGCCACGCGTCGCGGTACGTGGGCGTCGGCTTGCGGTGCGGCGACACCGGAGTGCTGTACTTCTACCACCGGCCGACCGGCAAGCCCGCGGCCGTGCGCGGCGCGTTCGGAGGCGCGAAACTGCCGGAGGTGGACCTGCCGCTCATGCCCGCTGACGTCGACCGCGCTGTCGCCGGCGGACGCGTCCCCGTCGAGGTGCCCGCGGACGCGCGCGAGGAGTTTTACCGCGCCAACCTGTACCAGCACTTCCTGAGCGAGTTCGCCGCGCACGTGTACGCGCTGCGCGACGCCGGGCTGCGGCTGCGGCTGCTGGACGCGATGTCGCAGAAGCGGCCGCTCGCCGCCGCACGCGAGGTGCTGGTGGCCGCCCGCGAGGTGCTGGTGGGCGCCCGCGACGGCGAAGGCGACGGCCGCGACGGCGACCTCCGCGACGCCGCCGACCGCGACGTCGACGACGACCTGGAGCTCGTCGCCGCCGCGGTCGCGCGCATACCGCCGCGGGCGCCCCCCGCGGCCCGCAAAAAGACGCTCGCTGACTTTCTGGACGGCGTCAGCCTGGGCGCGGACCGGAAGGTGCTAGCCCGCATCGGCGCGGCGGACGAGGCGCGCGCGGCGGACATCGTCCGCGGCATCATGGACGGCCTCGTGTCCAAACGGCCGCGCGCGGAGGTGCTCGCGCGGGTGCGGGCCGACGACGCGCCGCTGCCGAGCATGTTCGCGGCGTGCGCGGCGGCGCACGCGTGCGCCGCGCTGGAGGTGCCCGAAGAGGACTACCCGGGCCTGGTGTCGGTGCTCGTCGCCGACGTGCGCAACCCGCTCAAGCTCGCGGTGCTGCCGTACCAGACTTCGGGCGTGTTCGACGACCTGCACTTTCGACGGCGCCCCGGCGAGTCGGTCGAAATCCGGCTGTAGCGTTTTATGGGCGCACATAACGCCGCCCCCGCACCCATGGCGGACTCCACCAGCATAGACGACGAGGTCACGTACGCCAAAAAAAGCGGCGCGATCGGCGGCGTCGTGGGCTGGAAGCGCTCTTTGCTCCTGTTTGTTATTTTCATGGTGGCGTGCAGCGACTTCTTCATCAACACGGTGCTGGGCGTCGTGCCCGGGGCCACGCAGGGGCGCGAAACCACCAACCGCGGCACTGTGGTGCAGGGCGTGCTCACCGTGCTCGCGTACGTGGTCGCGGTGCACGCGTTCGGGCTGTAGGGCGACCCGCGCGTTTTTGCGCGCCCAAAAACAGGCGCCGCGGGCTACGACATCAGCTCGTCCAGGTGCGCGGACAGGGCGGCGTCGGAGAACGCGTGTTCTCCGTCCCGCGCGTTCTCTGCCCTTGCGGCCGCGGCCCGGAGGCACCACACGAGCTCGTCGCGCGGCGTCATGATGTCGTCGTCGGGCAGGGGCTCGAGCACGACGAACTCGTCCCACCGCTCGCTGACGATCCGGTCGAGCAGGTCGTACACCTGCCTGCCGAACTCGCGCGAGGGGCAGCCTAGCAGGTTGATTTTGCCGCTGCGGGTGAACGTGTTGACGCGCGGCGACTTGTCCTTCGGGGCGGGGCCGCCCTCGACCGCGGGAGTCCGGTAGCAGAAGTTGAAGCTTTTGGACCGCATGTTGACCGTAGACTCGGGGACCGGCGCGGGCCAGGGCAGGCCGGGGTCCAGCGCCGCGTCGACGAACGCCTGGAAGTTGAGCACCTGCCGGTCGGTGGCCTTGTCGAGCCGGAACTTGAAGTTCACGAGGTCGCACCAGTAGCCCTTGCCCACCGCGGTGTCGACCACGAAGTCGACGGCGGGCAGCCGCACCTCGCCGCCGAAGATGTTTTTGCGATTGAGGTAGTCCACCCACGTGTGCATGGCCCAGAGCCCGTCGCTGAAGTCTTCGAGCAGGGAGCCGGGCACCTGTATCGAGCCGCGCGTCGGAAACAGCTTCACGTTGTACGTGGGCACCTTGCCCTTCTCGAGCATGAGCCGGCGCCCCATGTCGGAGTCCGGGGAGGGGCACACCAGCGCCTCGATGGAGCTGTTGATGCAGCCGCCGATGCCCTCGTGCTGGCGGTGCTTGCGTCCCGCGGGCGCCATGGGCTGCTCTTTGGCGCCGCGCTTGACCTTGTGCTCGTACCCGGGCTGGCACGCGCCGCCGAAGTTGGAGTTCACGGCGACCACGTCGCCGTCGAGGCCCGCGGCCTGTATGACCTTGATGAGCTCGCGGTGTGTCAGCCGGGGCGACTCCACGCGCGACGCCACCACCGCGGTCGACATCTGCAGCGGGGTGAACGCGCCGGACGTGCCGCGCGGGCGCTGCAGCTCCTCCTCTATGCGGTCGATCACGTCGTCGTCCAGCGCCAACGCGCCGAGGCCGATATCGCCGGGGTCCGACATCGCGCTGGCTGTTCGGGGGGTGGCCTCAAAAGGACGTAGGCATTTGAACGCCGCCGCGCCGTTCAATCCCGCGCAGATGTCCCAGCCCGCCCCGCACGGGGGCGCCGCGCCCCGGCCGCCCATGCTGCTGCACCTGCCTCCCGGCGTGTCGCTCGCGGGCGTGCGGTCCGCCGAAGCCATCATGGACGAACGCGTCGAGGAGATTTTAGGCGACACGGCCGCCGCCCCCGAGCTGCACAAACACGAGACGCTCCCCGACCTGTACTACGCAGGCATGGAAAGCTGGCCCGTGTCTTGCTCGCTGCGGTGCTGGGGGTGCACCTTCACCTTCACCGGCCGCCCTTTCTTCATCCCCGCCAGCATGGAGATGCGGCGCGTGCGGACTTCCCCCACGACGCCCCCGGTGTCTGTCGTCGTGTTCGAGCGCCTCGGCGTCACGTGCTCGCCCAACTGCTCGGCGTCGTACATCGCGCACGCCATGCACGGCACGCGCGGCGCGCAGGCGCGCGAAAACCTGCTGCACCTGCACTACGCCATGACCGGCCGGCGCTTCATTAATATTCGGGAGGCCCCCTTCTACACCGAGCTCGAAAGCTTCGGGGGGAGCCTCTCCGACGCCCAGTTCTGGAAGACGCTCGAAAAGCTCGCGCCCGAAAACTCCAGCCTCGCGTACCGGCTCGATTTCGATTTCTCGGAGGAGCCGCGCGGGTGCAGCGGGTGGAACGCCTGCGCTGACGGCGCCGCATCCTGCGAAGACGGCGCAGCATCCTGCGAAGACGGCGCCGCAGGCGCAGCATCCTGCGAAGACGGCGCCGCAGACGAGCTCGACCTGCTGGACACGGTTTTGGGGCTAGGAGGGCCCGCCGATACCGAAACTCCGGCGGAGCAAGGGGGGCAGGGCGGCGAACACGGCACCGACGACGAGCTGCTCGACGACCTGCTCGCGATGTTCTGAGCCCGCGCCGCATTTTTGCGCGGCCGTGTGCTGCCGCGCGGGGCGTGCCGTTCGGCGCGGCCGCGGGAGCGAAGGAGGGGCGCCCGCGCGGCTTGCGCGGCGCGCTGCGAATTTTTGCACAATTGGAGACGGCTTGGGGGGAACACACCGGCGGCCGCAGAAATGGCACACAAAAACCGCAGCACGATGCCGCGCTTCGACGCGCGCGGCGTCGGCGGGCTGTCCACGCTGATGAACCCCCAGCACATCAACGCGAACAAAAAGGGCAAAGACGTGGAGTCCGAAATAATGGGCCGCGGCAACTCCAACCCCACGTACGGGCCCAAACAAACGGACATCGTGTCCGAGTACGGCCGCGTGATGCACGAGCTCGGCAACGACCTCGGGTTCGACCTCGAGGCGGACGAAGACGACGCGCCCGCCGCGCTGGACGAAGCGGCGCCGCGCGCGCGGTCGCCCAACGTGTTTTCTTCGGGGCTGTCGACCGCGTCTGCGACGCCGGCGTTCGGCGTCACCCGGCTCGCCCCGGGGTTCTTCGGGCAGCGCGACAACTCGGACGAAGGAGACGAGGCGTCAGAGGGCGGCACGGAGCGGTCGGGGTCTTCGGAGTCCGAGTCCGCGAGCTCCGAGTTGGGCATCGGCAGCGACGCCAGCGGCGCGGCGAGCGGCGCGGCGAGCGACGCGGGCAGCGGCTCGTCGGCGTCCGGGGCGCAGAGCGAGATCGGGGACGCGGTGGCGTCGCGCATCATCAAAGGGATGGAGCGCGACCTCGGGATAGACCTGTCCGAGTCGGGGTTCGAGGGCAGCCGCAAGGTGAAGTACACCGCGCCGCAGGTGGTGATGAGCCGGTCCAGCCAGCACCACACCGCCGAGCAGGAGCGCCGCCGGCACATCGACCATGTGCTGGGCGGCCTGCGCGAGGAGACGCACGGCACGTACGGGGCCCAGCGCGAGCGCATGCAGGACGACGTGGCCAACATGCTGGACCAGATCACCGGGCTGCGGCTCGCGCTGGAAGAGGACGGCATCGACTGCAAAGACGTGGAGATGCCGTCGTCCGCGTCGCCGCCCGAGCAGATAGAGTCGGTGCTGCGCGTGCTGCGGCTGAAAAACGACCGCAACCGGTGCGCGACCGTCGCCGAGGAGATACTGCTGGGCGTCGGCGAGATTTTCGAGAGCGTGTTCGACGGCACGCGGGAGATCCCCATACTCGGCATGAAGCCGGACTACACCGGCTTCACGGGCACGCTCAACGTGAAGCTGCACCGCATGCGCTACGAGACGTCGCAGGTCGTGGGCGACGCCATACAGCGCCACCGCCTGGGGCCGCTGTCGCGCATCGCCCTCGAGCTGCTGCCGTCGTTCGCGCTGTACCCGCGGCAGCGCAAACGGCAGCGCGGGAGGCCCGGGCTGTCCAAAGACCCGCGCGTGGTGGGGTCCCGCGTGCCCGACTCCCGGGCGGCGCGGTCCAGCATCCGCGCGCGCGACGAGGCCGGCACGACGTCGGCGGCCGCCCAGGAGCGCCGCACGCTGGACGACATTTAGCCTGCGGCGGTTCTTTTGTGCCACCATACGCCGCATACACGCAGTTTCGGCATGCAGTCCATACACGACGACTACACCGGACAGGTCGCGGGCTCGTGGGCGCCCCCCGACACGTGGCTCGACGGCGTGCGGGTGCACGACTCCCCCGTGGTCGGCGAGCGGCGCCACGGCGTGTTTGAGTCGAGGCACTCCAGCATGGCCGCCGCGTGGGGAACCGACAGCGGCTGCTCGCAGCAGGACCTCGCGCTGCGCATAGACGGCGGCGAGGTGCACCCCCGCAACCGCGGCCTGCTGCAGTACACGCCCGGGTACGCCGGCGCGCGCTCGGCCCCCGGCGCCGGCGCCGCCGCCCCTCCGCAGTGGCGCGCCGGCGTGTACCGGGGCGCCCCGTCCGCCGAGTACCTGCACATGCCGTACGACCAGCCCGCGCTGCTGCCCGCGCAGGGCCCGTTCGCGCCGTCTCTGGCCGCCGAAGGGTTCGCGTCGGGCCGGTACCCGTACCTCGCAGACCCCCGCTCCGCCGGTTCTCTCGGGCCGCAGGGCTACAGCGCCGGGAGCCCGCAGGCTCTAGCTGCGGGGGACGCCCGCCCCGACCACTACGGGCCACCCGGACCCCGGGGGGGGCCGCCGCCTTGCCACAACTCCGGCTACCCCTCGCGCGACAAGTTCACGGTCCGGGACGGAAACTTTAGCCTCAAGTTTGGTACCATAGATTTATCGGGGTTCAATGTGTTGCTGTTTATTCTGCTTGTCATAGTCGCGCTTGTGTTGTTCAAGGGAGACACCCCCCGGTTCCTGATTTTAACCCCCACCGCGGCCGGGTCATCCGCAGCGGCCGCTGCCGGAATGTCGACTGTCTCAGCGCCCGCGGCCGGGCTGCCGGCGCTCGCACCCCCCGCTGCTGCGGTGCCCGTGTAGATGGGGAGCGTTTTTGCGCAAAAACGCGCGTACACGAGCGTCACGGCCCCCCCGAAGCCTCGGACGCGTCGTCGCGCGCGCGCTCCGGCTCGCCGGCGCGTGACCAAGTGCCGTCGATGAACCGGTCGAGCTCGGCGTTGTCGTTTAGGCACGCGCGGCTAAGTACGGCGTTCATCGCGGAAACCTGGTCCTCGCTGTACGAGATGAGGTAGCCGATCAGCACGTAGGACACGGGATCGGTGAGCCACAGCTTCGCCGTGAAGTCGCGCTCGGTCAGGCTCACGACGATGCGACTGTATATAAACCTCTGCTGCTCTGCGGGGTCCTCGATGCCCGGCACCGGAAAGCTGTCGGGGAGCTGGTATTTCATGATGTTCCATCCCAGCCGCTTGTCCGAGGCTTGCAGCTGGTTGTCGATGATGCGGAGCTGCTCCTTCACCACAGCCTCCAGCGCCTTGGAGCTGAAGCCGAGGCTCCTCAGCGAGTCTGCGCGCAGCGACATGGGTACACCCGGGCGCCCGCGTTCAATAGCCGCGGCGCGAAAACGCGGCTGCCTCCCCGGAGCGCGGGCGCCGAATTTTTTCGGCAAAAAGTCTCGACCCCGCCGCCGGGGCATTAATTTTGCGTGTTTTTGTTATCCGGAAAAACATACCCGCTCGAGTTCACGCCTCTGCCCCGCACACGAACACCGAACAACAACCATGGCCAGCGGAGGAGTTTTCAAGCTCATCGCCAACGATGGCAAGTCTGACCGCCTTCTGGTGGCCACAGCTTTGCTCAACCAGCGCATCCGCGACGTGATCTGCGCACGCCGCAACATGGGCAAGGACCCCACGCCCACGCTGCTCGACCTGGAGAAGACGCACGTTCTCCACATCAACGCCCACTTCAAGCCGTTCGCGGCCCTGGGCTACGAGTACAACAAGGTCCGCACGCAGAGCGGCGGCATGCAGCTGGGCAGCACCGTGCAGTTCAGCATCCCGCAGTTCGGTGACTTCTTCCACGACATGGTGTGCCGCGTTGTGCTCAGCCCCACTTACGAAGCCGGACGCACTTCACTTATCGCTCGAGGCGACGTGCTCAACCAGAATTACGGATTGCGGTCATCGTTTCCAGAGGACGCATTCAACTGGGACGGCACCGCCGACCCCGAAGCCGCGTACTCCCTCGTAGACGCATTCGGAGAAACTGTCCCAGTGGCGGCCGGCAACAGACGCCGCAACATGGTGCGGTACTGCGAGTACCCCGCGGAACGCCTGTTCGAGGAGGTCAAGTTCGACATCAACAACAACCCGCTGGACGCATACGACTGGCGCGCGTCTAACATGCTGCGCAAGTTCACGATCTTCAACGAGAAGCTTGACGGCTACAAGCGCCTGTCAGGGCAGGAAGTTCCGATTGAGGGCGTTAGCGGCCCCCGGCTCACCTCTATCGAAGACACGCACTACAACCCGGCTGCCGGCGGCATAGACGGTGACATGGGAGATCACGGTGTTGCAGTGGCCCCCTACTTCGGTAGCGGTCAAAACCAGGGTTTGACTCCTACGGTCTATAACGTTGCGCCCCGGTACCAGGGTGGTGACCTAAACCATCAGCAGTGGAGCTTTTCTGGCTCTCCTGAAATGCAAGCCAAACCTGCGGCGAACCCAAACAAGTACATTCATGTGCAGCGCGAGAGAGTTCAGGCGTTCGACGGACCCCAGACGCCCAAGTACTGGCAACCCGAGTTGGAGGTCTGGAACCGCCTTTGGTTCTGGTTCTGCACGGACGCCCGCCTGTCGATCCCGTCTGTGTCGATTCCGTTCGGACAGCGGTACATCTGCTTGACACTCGCGTCCGCCGAAGCGCTGGTGCAGGACTTCCCCGGCGTCTTCGTAAAGCGCACAGACATTGAAGAAGTCGGTACGGCTGAGGGCGCCAATTTCATTATATCCTACCGCCCGTACTGGGAGCAAAGCTCCATCGTGCCACCCACTATCAAGGCGGTCGAGCTGTACATCAACAACATCTTTGTAAACCCCGAAGTGCACGACCTGTTCATTCGGCGCCTCGGATTCGCGCTAATCCGCGTCTTCCGCCAGCAGGTGAACAGCCACAACTCCAACGACGGCAACCAGCTGCTGTCGCAGCTGAAGTGGCCCATCGAGGTGATCTTCTGCGGATTCCAGCCGCAAATCAACGCGCTGACCAGCAACGTCAACTACAGCCGCGACTGGCACCGGTACGGCAAGACGTACGACTCGATCGCCTTTAAGAAACAGCAGGCCGTCACTAGCAGAAACCCTACCACTTCCGCCATCGGCGAAATCGTCAACGACACGTTCGTGGTTGAGCGCACGGTCGTGAAAGACGTGAGCCTCACCGCACACGGCGTGAAGATCCACGACACGTTCCCCCAGGCGTTCTTCAGCGTATACGAGCCGTTCCACTACGGCGGCATTGCCCTCCGGCCTCCCCAAGACCCCGGAGTGATGATGATCAACTTCGGCCTGTTCACCGGCTGCTACCAGGCCAGCGGCTACCTCAACGTGTCGCGCGCCCGCGAGCTGTACATGAGCTGGAACACCCTTTACGTTAACTCCAACACCCCCATCACGTTCTCGGCCGTCGCCATCGCCATCAACTTCCTGCTGGTGACCGACGGTTCCGCCGTGCTCCGCTACTCCACCTAAGCGCCCAGCCATCCAAACTACATTCCCCTCCAATTCCATTCCTCCTCCACTTCCAACCCAATTTTTGGCCGTCAGCAAAAAGGGCCGGGGCCTACTTTTTGCCGCCGAACCGGGTGCGGTACCCCTCGAGCTGCGCGACGTTGGTGGCGCGCCACTCCCACCCGGTGACGGCGCAGATCTTGCGCCACTCGTCGTCGTTGCTGTCGAGCGTCTGCTTGCTCTGCATGTGTATGTAGCACAGCAGCAGGCGGTCGGGGTCGTCGCGGCTGAGCACCAGGTCGAGGATCTTGAAGATGTAGTAAGGGTAGTAGCTGCGGTTGGACCGCTCGAGGCTCGACACCGCCGTGCGCGCGGCGTTGGCGGCGGCGAACATCATCTCGGCGAGCATCTTCTTGTCTTCCGACAGCACCGGCGGGTCCCTGCCGGTGAGCTTCTTGAGCAGCAGCGCCGAGTTGCGGTTGAGGTCGGTGCGCCCCAGGCGGCTGAGCAGCGTGCGCACGTCCTCGATGGTGAGCAGCGCGAGCAGGCGGTTCATCGACCGCGCCTCGGCGCGCAGCAGCGCCACGACCTTCTCCCCGTGCTGGTTCTCGGGGTCGTTAGGCTCGCCGATCTCGGTCTCGGACTCGAGCGACTGTATGCGCACGAGCCAGTCGTGGCAGTGCGTGTTGGGGTTGAAGCAGCCGGACTTGGACCGCTGCCCCTCCTGGGACCGGAAGTGCGCCTCCTCGTACACCACGCCGTGCATCTCGAAGATGCGGTGGCACTCGGGGCAGTGCGCCTCGGACCGTTCGCCGTCAACCTTGAGGTCGGCGTCGCACTCGACGCACCGCTCGCAGTCGTCGGCGTCGCGGGCGGCCGGGGGCGCGCGGCGCGCGGCCGCCTTCGCCGCGCGCGCGTCGGGCGTGCAGCCGAGCCGGTCCGCCGCACCGAGCAGCGCCTGCAGGTCGCGTTCGCGGCGCGTGGGCGGCGCCCGGGCCGGGCGCCCGCGGGCGGGGCGCGCGGGGGCTGCGCGCGGGCGCCGCTGCTCGGCGGCGAGCTCGCGCGCGACCGCGTCCACGAGCTCGGCGCCGAGCCGGTGCACGAGGCCCGCGAAGTCGTGGCGCGACGCCACGCGCGAGAAGTCGCGGTAGCCCTCGTGCCGCGACTCGCGGCAGGACATCTTGATCTGCGCGCCGGCGGTGGCCATCGCGTACGTGTTTCGCAGCACCCGGAACTCGCGCCCCACCCGGGCCAGCGCCTCCGCGAACGACGGGCGGTCGCCCGCCTTGCGCGCCGCCTCCTGCAGCAGCTTGTCGAACGTCGCGAACACGGCCTGCGTCGCCTGCGTCGCCTGCGCCGCGGCGTCCATCGCGCGGGTATGCTCTCTCTATTGAAGCTTTAAGAGCCCTGACATTACGCGCCCGGCACGCCGCCACAAAACTCCCGAGAAAATGCCGTCCGCAGACCCCGACTTCGACGCCCTCATCGCCGACCTCCGCGCCGACCCCGAGGCGGTCGAGCAGCTGGACCTCGACGACGAGCAGCTGCTCGAGCTGCAGCGCCGCCTGAACCCGTACGCCAACGTCGTCGGGCCCGAGTGCAGCGGCGAGGAGCGCGAAGACGCGCTCGTCTCGTACACCAACGTCACCGAAGACTACGCCGTGCGGTTCGCCGTGACGGGCACCGTCGGGTTCCTGTACCGCATGTGCCGCGAGTGGGAGGTGCCCGACGAGGACCGCCGGTGGAAGCCCGACGCCGCCGCCGCGCTCAAGGCGCAGGGCATGAAGGAGGAGCCGTTCGGCGCCGACGACCTCGAGCTCATGGGCCGCGACCTGCTCGAACACGCCGCCGCGCTGCGCGAGGCCGCCGACGCCGCCGACGCCGCCCGCGAGGCGGTCGTGCGGTACAACGAGGACGAGATGAAGTTCTCCGATGCCGAGATGCAGGAGTCCGTCGCCGCCGTCGAGGCGGGCAAGCCCGAGTCCAAGGAAAACCCCGTGTACGTCAAGATGCTCGAGCTCAACAAGCGCATGAAGGCCGCCGACGACGCCGAGTCCGTCCGGTGGGGCATCGTGTACACCGCCACCATCGAGGCGCGCAACATGGGCATCTCCGCAGACCTGCGCACGCCCGCCACCGAGGAGCGGGCCATGCAGTACGCCAAGGCGAAGGCCATCATCCAGGACCACCCCGACAGGTTCAACGGGCTGCTGCCCCGCGGCGAGCTCGAGGTCCCCCCCGACGTCGCCAAGGGCATGATCCGGCACTTCCTCGAGAACTACTTCGAGTACGACCCCGACGCGCACGTGCGCAAGGCCTACGACGAGTTTCTGGTGGAGCCCACGCTGGGGCGCCGCGACGTCGAGGGCCTGCCCGGGTCGGTGCTGTACGACCCGCACGACCCCGACCGCATCCCGTTCCGCACGCTGCTGCGCGAGGCGCCGCCGCAGACCAGCGTCGAGTCCGACGTGCCGCACCTGCGGGCGCTGCGCGACCACCGGTCGGCGCGCGCCGAGCAGCACCGGTACAACACGCTGTGCCACCTGCTGCAGTGCCCCGAGACTCGGGAGGTCGCGCGGTACGTGCTCGCGCCGCAGGACGCCGGGCGCCTCGAGCGGTGGCGCCATATGCTGCTGCCCGAGCTCGCCGCCGGCGTCGTGCCCGCTGTACCGCCGCAGGACACGTTCCACCGGCTGCACTGGTACATGGACGCCAACATGGAGGCGCTGCGCGCCGCCACCAACACCATCTACAACGACAAGGCCGACCTCGACTTCGTGCTGCTCGTCATCGACACCAAAAAGGGCAAGGAGGCCGAGCTCAAGGAGTGGGCCGAAAAGTTTCGCGACGAGAACCAGGACAAGATCGTCAGCGACATCCGGTCCGTGCCCATGCACAAGTGGGTGCCCCTCGGGTCGTTCCAGGAGAACCGCGACCGCGTAGACTTCTACAACAACCAGACCGAGGTGCTGCGCCGCATCATGGACCGCCACGAGCGCGACCAGAAGCTGGGCGCCAAGCTCATGGCCAACCGCGTGCACAAGAAGAAGGCCGCCAACATCCGCGAGGCCGGGCCCGACGCGCCCGGACTCGCCACCTACGTCGAGAGGCAGGGGCCCAGCCTGCCCGGCGTCTCCGCGCCCGTCAGCGCCGCCGAAAAGGCGCGCCTCGCGCGCACGCGCGGAAACATACACTCCGCACGCGAGCTCGAGCAGATCGAGCAGTACGAGAAGCAGATCCATAACCTCGAAGAGGCGCAGAAGCTGCGCACGCTCGACGCGTCCGAGGAGTCGGCGCTCAAAGGGCTGTGCCGGTCCCTCACCCAGGCCCGCGAGTCGCTCGAGGTGCCCGACGACGCCATCGAGATCCCCGTGTGGCGCGTCAACCACGGCGCCGGCACAGTAGACCGCGAGAACATCTACACCAAGGCCGCGAGCCTCGGCGACGAGTCGGTTGACTCCGACCTCGCCGCCCGCAACCTCGCCGCCGGACGCGCCAGGCTCGCCAAGCAGGCCGCCTCCGCCGACCGGGACGACCCCGCTAGTTTCTACCCCGCGGCCTCCCGCAAGCTGGCCAACGACGCGTTCACCGCCGGCCTCTCCGCGCCCCCCCTCGGACCCCACGCCCAGACGTTCCTCGACGGCACGAAAGAGCAGAGCGCCGACGCCGACGCTGCCGAGGCCGCGCCCGCCGCGCCCGCCGCGCCCGCCCCCAGCGCCGCCTCTGACATCGACGCCGCGATCTCGAAGATCGTCGGCGGCCGCTGAGCCACGCGCCCGCGGAGCCGTTTTTGCGGCGCGTCTTGAACCCGCGGCGCGGCGGCTGTCCGCCATGCACGCGGCAGCGCCACAAAGCTGCCCTCAGATGCGGCGCCCGCAAGTTTCGGCGACAGCCGCGGCGGGCGGGTCCGTCGTCGGCCGGTCCAAGCCGGGCAGGACGTATATCGTGAGGCGGGCGGTCGCCGCCGCCCGCTGAGCCGGCCCGCGGCGCCGCTTTTGCGGCGACGTATTGAACCCGCGGCGCGGCGGCTATCCCACGCCCGCCATGAACGCGAACGGCCCCACGATCGTGACCGAAAGCGGCCACCAGCTGCCGCAGCTGCGGCTGTCGACGTCCAACCTGGTGAACAAGTCCATCGCGCTGTACGGCCCGTCCAAGTCGGGCAAGACGTATTTCACGAAGAACGTGCTCGACATCATCCGCGACGAGGTGGACACCGCGATCCTCGTGTCGCCCACCGAGCCCTCCAACCAGTCGTTCGCCAACTACATCCCGCAGCCGATGATCCACTTCCAGATGTCGATACCGAACCCCAAAAACCCGCAGGACCTCAGCAAGCGCATCACCGGCACGCCCGGCACGCTGGGGTTCATCAACATGGTGTGGGACCGGCAGAAGCTCCTCACCGAAATCTACGAGCGCGCCAACCGCCTGCGCGTGCTGCAGCGGCTGTTCGAGCGCCTGCCCCCCAAGGTGCAGGCGCAGGCCAGCACCGAGTGCATCGGCCGCATCGGCGACATCCACGAGAAGACGCTGCACAAGCTGCTACAGCGCTTCCGCCGCGACACCACCAAGCTCAACGACGAGACCGAGAAGCTCCGCAAGAAGCACGAGGACGCGCTGTGCAGCGCGTACAAGCACTACGTGTGGAACAACATCGAGCACGTGTGGAAAAAGCACAAGGAGTTCAGCGAGGACGAGCAGTACGCGATACACTACATCGCCCTCAACCCCAAGACCGTGATAATCTTCGACGACTGCGCGGCGCAGTTCACCAAGCCCATACAGAACAAGAACGAGTTCCGCCAGTATTTCTACCAGAACCGGCACGTGAACCTCACCGTCATATTTTCGTTCCAAGACGACACGGACCTGGTCGCAAACCTGCGCAAGAACGCGTTCATGTCGGTGTTCTGCACCGACATCGTGTGCCGCTCCAACTTCGAGCGGACGGCCAACAGCTGGGACAAGGCCACGCGCAAGCGCGTCGAAGAGTACATCTCCGAGGTGTACGGCCGCCCCGAGCCCGAGCGCAAGCACGCCAAGCTGCTGTTCTACCGCGAGGACGTCCGAGGGCAGCACTTCTACTACGTGCAGCCCGGGCGGCCGCAGGAGAAGATGTTCGGCAGCCCCGCGTACCTCGACCTGTGCCGCGCGCTCGAGTCCAACCGCAGAATCGACTCCACCAACCCGTACTTCGACACGTTCCGGATCGCGTAGCGCGCGCCGCCCGCGCGGCGCCGCTCTTTTGAAGCCGGGCGACCCCCGAAATTGTCGCCGGCCGCAATGTCGCACCACGACGACGAGGCGGTCCCAGTTTTCGAGGTGATCTCGACGTTCTACGTGAACATCTACATAAACCAGGTGTTCAACCTCGCCGAGTCCGACTTTCGCTCGCGCAAGGCCCGCAGCCTCACCACCGCGTACCAGGATGCCGTGGTCGCGTTTTCCACCGGCATCACCAGCAGCAAGGCCGGGGACGCGTACCGGCGTGCCATGACCAGCCTGCACAACTACTTCAAGCACAAGTCGTCTAAGTTCCGGTACGTCAGCTACGGGGGGTTCGTCGACGGCGTGGTCGCGCTGCTCGTGCCCGAGGAGTATTTTCGCGACATGCGCGACCAGGACCGCGACGAGACGATAAGCATCGCCGTGTGCGACCTCATCAACTTCTACGCCAAGGCCGTCACCGCCCCCGAGATGCTGCGCCGCATCATCGACGAGCGCGACAAGCCCGCCAGCATCAACACCACCATCATCACGCTGCAGGACCAGGGGGTTTCGCTGCTGTTCCAGGTTCGCGACCGGCTGTTTAACCAGTTCCTCGGGCAGGCCGTCGGCGGCGGGCCCAGCGAGTCCCCCCAGCTCGTCGCCAAACTCAAGCAGGCCGTTCGCAAGCTCGCGCTCGAGAATGCCAAACTCGTCGCCGAGGTGCGCGAGCGCGACGGGCGCGTCGCTGCGCTCGAGGAGCGCGGCTCCGAGCTGCGCAAGCGGTGCCGCGCCGCCGAGCGGTCCGCCGAGACCGCCATCGCTGCGCGCACCGCCGCCGCCGCGCCGGTGGCGGAGTCGCCCCCGGCCCCCGCGCAGACGCGCCCGGCGCCCGCGCAGACGCGCCCGGCTCCCGCGCAGACGCGCCCGGCGCCCGCGCAGACGCGCCCGGCCCCCGCGCAGACGCGCCCGGCCCCCGCGCAGACGCGCCCGGCGCCCGCGCAGACGCGCCCGGCCCCCGCGCAGACGCGCCCGGCCCCCGAGCCGGCGCTGGATCTGGAAGACCCGGACGACCCGCTGAGCGGCCTGGCGTCGTCGTTCGTGTCGCGGGAGCAGCGCCCCCCCGCCAGCCCGCCCGCCGACGCGGGGCCGCCGCTGGGCGCGCTGCTCGACGACCACCAGCCCGGGGACTTCCGCCCGCGCGCTGCACGCGGATAGGCGCGCCTTTAGTTTTGCGCAGAATAGCAGACAGGCTGCATGCCCTTCCGACTCACCGACGCAGCGTCCGGCGCCGCCGAAGCCGCGCGACGCGGGCCGGCCCGCGCGCTGGGAAACCCGCTGGTGGCCGCGCTCGTCGTGACGGTGATCGCGCTCGTCGTGTTCCTCGAGTGCCTGAAGGGCGAAGACTACCCCAAGCCAGACATGCGCACCAAGGCGCGCGCGGGCCTCTACGCCTTCCTGGCGACCACCGCGGTGCTCGCGACGCACTACTACATGATCGACCGCACGCTGCGCGACAAGCTCGGCGCCGAGCGCGGGAGCTCCGCCGTGGACCGCGTGCTGGGCGGGCGCGACGGCGCGTACGGCGTGGTGCCGTCGCACCACGTGCGGGTGGAGCCAGGCAGCATTTTCTCGGACCGCGGCGCGTACGCGCCGGACCCCTACGGCGACGAGCGGAACCCCTACGGAGCCCGCGGCGACGCTCCGGGCGCCCGCGGAGACGCGCCGGGCGCCCGCGCAGACGCGCAGGACCCCCGCGGAGCGCCCGGCGCGGCGCGCGACGCGCGGCTCGCCCTCGCCGAGCCCGACCTGAACTTCTAGCCGCCGGCGCTCTTTTGCGCACCCAGATACGGGCGACACACGCGCCTCGGCCATGAACGACCCTTCGCGCATACGCTCCGGCCGCGGCATGCCCTACGGCGGCATGCCCGCAGACGCCATCCTGGAGCGGCTGGAGGTCACCGACACGGGGCCCGCCCAGCAGAGGGGCGCCCCCGGCGAGGGGTTCACCGGCTGCATGCACAAGGACTACATGATCGGCGAGATACTCGACCGCACGCCCGACCCGGGGTTCCTGGAAAGCGACATCGCGCGGCGCAACCCGCAGGCCGCGCGCGAGGTCCTGAACCTGCGGTTCGGCGGCTCGCGCGGCTCGTCGGGCGAGATGCCCCGCAACCCGGAGCTCTTCCTCGGCTTCACCGGCGACGACCCGCGCGGGTCCGAGAACCTGCCGCGGTTCGACGAGATGCGCAAGCAGACCGCGCACCGCGTCCGGCAGCTCGAGGTGCGCATGGGCGGCAGCGTCGGCCACGACGGCGACGTAGACCAGGCGCCGCACCAGGAGGCCGAGCGGCCGTGGACCGGCACCGACCTGCGCAAGGCCCGCACCGACATGCACGAGGCCTCGCGGCGGCGCCTCAAGGTGTTCGACACCGCGCGCGAGGGGCGCCGCCCCGTCGCCGGGCAGGCCGGGTGGGAGGACGCCGAGCGCGGCGCCGCGTTCGCGCGCGCCGAGCTCGTCGGCGCCGGCGGCGAGCACTGGGACGCCGGCTCCCCCGGCGCCGGCGCGCTCTGGCGCGACGACCGCGGCGGCGGCGACGGGCTCGTTGGGGTCTCCTCCGGTCGCGGCAGCCGCGACCCGCGCCGCGCGCAGAAGCTGTGGACCGCCGCGCGCACCGCCGGGTTCCAGTCCGCCGACCTTGCCGTCGCCCGGTACTCCCAGGCCGGCCGCCGGTCGCGGCGGGACGCCCCCGGCGCCGACGCCGCGCACGCGCAGCGCGGCGAGCACACCGCGCAGCAGGAGTTCGGCGGCGAGGGCGGCTCGCGCGTCGGCGGCGCCGCCGGGCGCCAGGCGCTCGCCGTCGCCATGACCGGCGCCGCGCAGGCCGGACGCGCCGCCGCCGCTAGGGACGGGAACGCCCGCGACGGCGCGCGCGGCGCCGAGCTCGCCGCTCCCGCCCGCCGCCGCGCCGCCCTCGCCGGCGACGCCGACGCTGCCGCCGTCGCGCGGCTCGCCACCGCCGACCCTGAAGCGTTCGACGCCGAACGCGGAGCGCGGCAGGCCGGCGGCTCCGGGGCCGCGCAGGCGCACGGCGTCGGCGCCGCACTCAGCGGGGCCACCGCGCTGGCCGGACGCACGCTCGCCGACGCCGACCACCACGCGCGCGTGGCCCTCGCCGCTGGCATGTCGGCCGCCGCCCGGCGCAGCTCCGCGCGGCACGCCGACGTCGACACCGTCAGCGCCGCCTACGCCGTCGTCGCCGACGGCGCGCGGCAGTTCGCCCCCGAAGCCGACGCCGCACGCGCCGCCGGACTCGCTGGGGGGCGCGGCTTGAACCCCGCCGACAGCGCCGACGCCGGCGCAGGCGGGTTCGGCGCCGCCCGCCGCCAGGCCGCCGCCGCCTCCGAGGCGCTGCACGGCGCCGCCGCCGCCGGCGGCGTCCTGTCCGCCACGTACCGCGGCGCCGCCCCCACCGACAGCCTCGACGCCGGCACAGGCGGGTTCGGCGCCGCCCGCCGCCAGGCCGCCGCCGCCTCCGAGGCGCTGCACGGCGCCGCCGCCGCCGAGGGCGCGTCCATCGCCAGCTACCGCGGCGCCGCCGTGCTCGCCGACGCGTTCGAGGCGCGCGGGCAGGGCGCCGCCGCACGCACCGCCGACGCGCTCGATGTGCCGCACGTCGCCCGCGGACTGCTCGGGCGCGTCGCGCACCTGGACACGCCGCGGTACGTCGGCGCCACGCAGGACTCCCAGGGAGTCGTCACCGACACCGCCTCCGTGTCCGAGGACGGCCTGTTCGGCATGGTCGTCGGTCGGTACGGGGAGGCCGCGCACGTGCCGCGCGCCGGCGCGCTCGCCGTACGGGGCGCCATGGGCTTCGCGCGCGCCGACCGGCGCGGGCTGGCAGACGGCGCGTTCGAAAACGACTTTTGAACGCGCCGCTATTTTTGGGCCCCTATACCGCAGCCATGCGCGCCGCACTCGTGTTCGCCCTCCTCGTCGTATTGCTGGTGCTGTTCGTTTGGAACTCCTCCCGGCAGGGGTCCGCCGCCATCGCCGCAGGCTTGCCGGATACTCCCGGGTTTGCGCCCGGCAACAGCACGTCGCCGCAGACCGCCGTAGCCATGGCGCAGCTCAAGTATGCGCTGCAGGCTGCGCAGGTAGCCAGCGCAGACCTGAGCAGCGCGGTTACCAAGTTCGTCGGCCTGCCGGTCTTGGTGTGCCTCGGCTCCAAACGCACCATGAAGTACACCCGAGCCTTCAAAAAACACTACCACACGCACCACGCGGTCACTTGGGTCGACATGGACCCCCCCGACGTCAATACCGCGCTGTTTAACAACAACCTAGCTTCTGCAAAAAAGAGCCTGTCTGACGCTGTGGACCTAGTCAACTCCGTCGCGACCGCCGTTGGCAAACTGGACCCCAACAAACCCGGGACCGTCGTGACGGCTGCCGACCCCACTGTAGGAATCGACCAGAAGATGGCGGCGCATTTGAGCGACATGGCTGTCGCCTTGTCCGTCATAAGCGGAGCGTACGACTCGTGGATAGCCAAGTACGCCGACTCCATCAAAAACAGCGGGGCTGTCTTTACGAAACTCCCGGACGGCAAACCCCCCACCGGGTGCATCCCCAACGTGGGGGTGTCCGCACTCGCGCAGACGCTGAAAACGCGCGTCAGCTCGCTCTCCGGCGCGTACCGGTCGCTCGTGGGGGCGTCCATGGGGCTGCCCCCGCGGTAGCTGCCTACGGGCGCCGGCGCTCGCCTTGAGCCGTTGTTTCCGGGGGCGCGAACGCGCGCGCGCGCGTTTTTGAGCATTACTTCGCAACAAATAGCAGGGCACCATGCACGAACGCAAGCCGCGCGCCGACCCCCCGCGCCCCGCCCCTCCGCGCGTCCTGGGGCTGGGCGCCGCAGTGCACGCCGTGTACGTCGCCGCCATCGTCGTGCTGCTCGTGGTGCTCGTCGCCGTGGCGGCTAAGATGTCGCGCGCGTGCGACTTCGTACGGCGGGTGAAGTCGCGGTACGGCCTCGACGACGACGTCGCCGCCACCACGCCGCGCCCGGGAGCGCTGCGCTGCCTCACGCCGGAGAAGCTGCTCGCGCCGCGCACGTTCGACCAGTACCGCGCCGAGTTCGACGGGATCGTGCGCCGCGCGTTCGAGCTCGGCGACTTCGACGACCGCCGCAACCTGCCCGTCACCGCCGAACGCGACGCCCTCGGAGACAGCGCCGCCACGCTGCAGAACGCCTGCTTCTCCGCGCTCAAGGGCGGCAAGCGGCTGCGCCCCATCATCCTCATGGAGGTCGCGCGCGCCACGTCCAAAGCGCGGTTCGACGCGTCGCGCGCGACGCCCGTCGACCCCGCCGACGTCGCGCTCTCGCTCGAGTGCTTCCACGCCGCGTCGCTCGTCATAGACGACATGCCCCTGTTCGACAACGACGCCGTGCGCCGCGGCGAGCCGTCGCTGTGGGCCGCCACAAGCCAGGGGACCGCCCTGATGGCCGCCGTCGCGATCATGGCCAGCGCCTTCCAGAACGTGTGCCACCAGGTCGACTGGATTCGCAACAACTGCCCCGCCGACTACCGCACCATCGCCAACGTCGACCGAATCGGCACCATCATGTGCAGCCAGCTCAGCACCGCGCTCGGCGTTGTGGGCACCGCCAGCGGCCAGTTTATGGACTCCATGCCGCCCGCCGACCTCGCGCGGTTCGTCGGCAGCTGCGCGCCGGCCGCCGGGGACGCTGGCGACGGGGACGCTGGAGACGCGGACGCTGGCGACGGGGACGCTGGCGACGCGGACGCTGGCGACGCTGGCGCCGCTGGCGCCGGGGACGCTGGCGACGCGGCGGCCGTCGAGGTGCGGTCCGCGGTGCAGACGCTCGTGCAGCGCAAGACGTCGCCGTTCTACGAGGCCGCGTTCGTGTGCGGCTGGCTGGTCGGCGGCGGCGACCCCTCCGACCACGCCGTCGACGAGATCCGTCAGGCCGGCCGCGACTTCGGCGTCGCGTTCCAGGTCGCCGACGACATCGGCGACCTCGAGCAGGACCGCGAGCGCCGCAAGTCCGGACGCGGCGGGTGGAACTACGCGGACGTGTACGGCGCGCAGGCCGCCGAGCGCGAGCTCGCGCGGCGCCTCAACTCGTGCCGCGCCACGCTGCGCAGCCGCGGCCTGTACACGCCGCTGTGGGACGAGATATACGGCAAGGTCGCCAAGATGGCCGTGCCGTGAGCGGCCGGACGTTTTTGCCCCCCATAGACGCCATGGGCGCACGCGTTTCGCTGCCCGCCTCCGCGCCCGCCGGCGCACGCGCCGCCGCGCCCGCCTCCCCGTACGCCGGCGCCCGCGCCGCCGCGCCCGCCTCCGCGTACGCCGCCGCGTACGCCGACGACGCGCAGTGCGAAGCCGCCGCGTACTGCAGGTCCCTGCGGGGGCTCACAAAACAAGAGTGGGCACACCGGTGCTGGAAACACCTGCACCTGCGCTCTATACGGTGGCACCGCCGCGCAAACCCGCAGCAGGTGCTGGCCGAGCACCGCGCGCTGCAGAGCATCTTCTACAACCTCCCGTGCGAGGAGTGCGCCCGACACGCCACGCAGCACTACTGGCAGGTGCTGCCGGACCTCACCTCTAACGACAGCTACCACATGTGGATGTTTTCGTTCCACAACGCCGTCAGCGAGCGCATCGGAAAGGCCCAGATCGGGTACGGGGAATACCAGGCGCTGTACTCAAACGAGCTCGTCCGCGCAGGCATCATGTAGCGCGCGCTCGCCCTTTTTGGCGGACACCGCGTACAGCAGCGACTTGTTGCGTATCAGGATCGGGCGCAGCTTCTCGCCGTTCGCCAGGTACGGCTCCGCCGCGCGGAGCTCCTGCATCAGCCGGCCGTACCTGTCGTGGTCCTCGAACGGCTGCTTGCTGAACAGCAGGTCCATCGCCGTCGTCGCCATCGGCGACAGCACCAGCGGGCACGGCTGCACCTCCCACTGCGGCGCCCCGCCGCCCCTCGATATGTGCACCAGCGCCTGGTCCTGCTTTTGGTTGGGGATGTAGCAGGTTATGTTTTCCTGGTGGTCCGGGTCGCTGTATATGATCATCGCAGCCTCCAACACCGCCTCCAGCGCCTGCTGCGATATGTTCGCCACCGCGCGCGCCATCGTCTTGTCCAGCACCGCCCGCACCCTGTCCGCGCCCAGGTGGGACATCTGCTCGCCCCCGAACACGTTTATGCGCACGTCGCCGACCACGTTCACCACGTTCGTCACGCGCACCGCCATGCGCTCCAGCTCTGTCAGGCGCGCCTCCGACGCCCGGCTGCGTTCTTCCGCCTCGCGGGTGCGCGCCTCCGCCTCGCGCCGACGCCGCTGCTCCTCGTTGTGGAGCTCCAGCGTGTGCAGGTTTGCGACGCCGTCGGGCAGCTCCATCCCCCCCGGCGTGCGCGTTATCTTGCACGACGTGCGCACGTGGCTGCACATGCCCGACGGCGTCGCAAACATGCGGCGGCAGAACCGGCACTCGTGCTTTTTGTCCAGGTCCTCCGGCTGCAGGTCGCCGCTGCCCACTATCGGGCTGCACGGAGTTTTGCGCTGCTGGTGCCGCCGCAGTCGGCTCGGGAAGTCGAACACCTCCCCGCATTTTGTGCACACGCGGTCCGCCATTGCTATACTGCCGTAGCTTTCGAAACTAGCTATCTGCGCCGGCTTCTGCCGGACCCCGCCTTTATGTTTCGCATAACGCGTTATGCTGGGCGTAGCATGGCGGCGATTCCTGTTTGCCGCCCACCCGCCGCGCTACTGTACAAAAACAGTCAAAAAGTGTACAAAAATCGTCGAGTTCTGTCTCCTACGGCGTCCCTGTATTGTTTAGAACGCATAGAAATTTGTTTACGAGTTGTGGTTGTGGTATGTTTGAATTTTGCATAGACACACAAGATGAAGGGGTAAAACTTTTTTTGTACATTCTTACAAACAGGGGGGGCAAAATTCTGAAATTCTTGGGATGGGTTCGGCTAAAAAATTGGAGGGCCTCAACTTTTTGCGGAGGTCTCATGCCGGCGCAACAATTTTGCTACGCGGGTTAACATGTTTGCTAAGCAGAGTAGCAATGTGTGCTAACGTGCCGCAAACGCCGTTTGCGACACACTAACAACACCACTGTACAAAAACAGTCAAAAAGTGTACAAAAATCGTCGAGTTCTGTCTCCTACGGCGTCCAAGTACCGATAAGAACGCATTGACGTTTGTTTACGAGTTGTGGTTGTGGTATGTTTGAATTTTGCATAGACACACAAGATGAAGGGGTAAAACTTTTTTTGTACATTCTTATAAACAGGGGGGGCAAAATTCTGAAATTCTTGGGATGGGTTCGGCTAAAAAATCGGAGGGCCTCAACTTTTTTCGGAGGCATCGAGCAGGCGCAACAATTTTGCTACACGGGTTAACATGTTTGCTAAGCAGCGCAGCAATGTGTGCTAACGTGCCGCAAACGCCGTTTGCGGCACACTAACAAACCCACTGTACAAAAACAGTCAAAAGTGTACAAAAATCGTCGAGTTCTGTATCCTACGGCGTCCAAGTACCGATAAGAACGCATAGACGTTTGTTTACGAGTTGTGGATGTGGTATGTTTGAATTTTGCATAGACACACAAGATGAAGGGGTAAAACTTTTTTTGTGCATTCTTATAAACAGGGGGGCAAAATTCTGAAATTCTTGGGATGGGTTCGGCAACAAACGGGGCCCCAACATTTTTAGGCATCGAGCAAGCGCAACAATTTTGCTACGCGGGTTAACACTGTCTGCAAGGCGTCAGGCTCCGGGGCCGGCGCGGGCGCGCCCAATTTGCGGCGCGCGGCTATGAAGCAGAGACATAGGAGCGATGGCGCCGACACTTCTGGTTCCGGGCCACCTGGACGGCCACCCGCGGGAGGTGCCGGTGGACGTGATAACGGCGTGGGTGCGCGACCGGCTTCCGGGGTACAACACGTCTCCGCCTACGCGTCTGGCGGACAGGGTGGCGATAGTGAAGTCGAAGACGGGGTCGGGCAAGTCGACGGTGCTGCCGGCGCACCTGTTCAGGCTCCTGCGCGACCCCAAAACGCCGAGAGCGCAGAAGTTCACGGGCCGTTCGCTGATATGCACGCAGCCGCGCGTGCTGACGGCGGTGCGTCTGGCGCGCGACATGGCGGAAGAGGGCTACTACCCGGAGCTGCACTTCCCGGAGACGCTACAGGCTGCGACGGGAGCGACGGTGCAGCTGCAGGGCGGCACGATAGGCTACCAGACGGGGCCGGTAACGAGCAGGCCGGCGCGCGGCCTGGTGTACGCGACGGCGGGCACGCTCCTGGCGCAGCTGCGCGACGCGGCGACGCGCGGCGACTGGGCGACGCTGTCGGACCGCTACGCGATAATAGTCGTGGACGAGGCGCACGAGCAGTCGATGGACATCGAGGCGCTTCTGATGGCGATCAAACAGATGCTGCTTCGGGGCATAGCGGCGGGCGGGGAGTCGGCGCGCCAGCTTCCTGTGGTTCTTCTGGCGTCGGCGACGATAGAGGTGGACGTCTACGCGGACTACTTCGAGCTGCGTGACGGCGTGCTCCCGGCGCCGGGCGCGGGCATATTCAACGTGGGCGGCCGCCAGTACCAGATAGAGACGCGCTGGCCGCCGCGCGGCACCAACGACTACCCGGCGGAGGCGGCGCGCGTGGCGGCGGAGTTCCACAACGTCGAAACTCAGGACGACGAGCTTCGCGACGTGCTGGTGTTCATGCCGGGCGCGGCGGAGACGCGGGCGACGGTGGAGGCGCTGCGCGCGGCGCGCGGCGCGGGCGCGCTGGACGCGGGCGGCGCGGCGATCTTCCTGGTGGTGAACCGCGAGGTGGTGAACCGCGAGGGCGCGGCGTTCGCGCTGCTTACGGCGCCGGCGGCGGCGCTGTGGGGGGCGCTGCGCGCGGACCCGGAGGCGTACGCGGGCGACCGCGCGCAGGTGCTGGACGGCTTAGAGGGGCGCCACCGCGACGGCGGCGGGCCGCCGCGCCGCATAATAGTGGCGACGGTGGTGGCGGAGACGGGCCTGACGGTGCCGACGCTGCGGTGCGTGATAGACTCGGGCTGGAGCCGCACGGCGGAGACGTACCCGGGCTACGTGCGCGGCCTGCTGACGCGCCCGGCGCCGCGCAGCCGCGTGCAGCAGCGCATGGGGCGCGCCGGCCGCAAGGGCGCGGGCGTGTTCATGCCGCTGTACACGCGGGCGGTGTACGAGGCGCTCCCGGAGCAGCAGGAGCCGGAGGTGGTGCAGCAGGGCCTGGGCCCGGCGGTGCTGGACGTGGTGCTGGCGTCGGGCGCCCCCGGCGGCGCGTTCGACCCGGCGCGCGTGGACATGCTGAACCCCCCGCCGGCGGACGTGTTCGCGGCGGCGATGGAGGGGCTGGCGGCGGCGGGCTTCTTCTCGGCGGCGCGCAGCACGCTCACGGCGTCGGGCGTGCTGGCGGCGGGCTTCACGCGCCTCCCGTTGGCGCACCGCCGGCTGCTGATGGGGGCGGCGCTGTGGAACTGCGCGGCGTCGGACCTGGCGACGGCGGCGGCGGTGGCGGCGGTGTGCCAGGACCGCGGCCTGAACGCGCTGCTGGGGCGCAAGGCGCAGACGCGTCTGCGCGCGGTGCGCGGCTACGCGACGGGCGACGCCGACCCCCGCGCGCTGGCCGCCGAGCGCGACCGGGCGCTGGAGGCGGGCCTGCCGGCGCAGGCGCGCGCCGCCGGCCCGGCGCTGGCGCGCCGCGTGCGGGAGCAGCTGCGCAACGACGTGCTGGAGGGCGTGCTCGTCTTCGAGGGGTGGGCGCGCAAGGTGCAGCAGGCGGCGGCGGCGGCGGACGACCCGCTGGCCGCGGTCGAGGAGTGGTGCGACGAGGTCGGGCTCAACTACGGCCAGATGTCGGCGCTGGCGGAGCAGCGCGAGGCCGCGATGGAGGACATGGCCCACGCGGGGCTGAACGCGTTCTGGGGCGAGGAGCGGCGCCTAGCGGACGCGCCGGCGGACGAGTTCGAGGGGCGCGCGGCGGACCTCACGCAGTGCATGTACGACGCGTACCGGCTGAACGGCCTGGCGTGGGCGGGGGGCGGGCACGTGCTGCGCGGCGCGCACCCGGTGGCGGCGCGTCCGCCGTTCGACGTGGAGGGCACGGCGGTGTTCACGCCGCAGGTGGTGCTGGCGAGGGCGCAGCCGGGGGGGCGCGCCATGCGGTGGGCGCTGGAGGCGCCGCTGGTGGCGTCCGCGCGCGGGACGGCCTACGACCCGGCGCTGCTGCGCGCGGACATGTTTCCCGCGGCGGTATAGCCCCGTATAGCGCGATGTTCACGGACACCCAGCGTCTGCGACTTTTGGTGCTAACGACGCTGCTTGTGCTCTTGGCGTACTGCGTGGCGGCGGCGCGGGCGGTGAGCGGCGGCGCGATACACGCGGCCAAGCGGCTGGACCGGGAGGCGGGGCATGTCTGACGGGGCGCCAGGGGAGGCGCTGTACGGGGCGCCAGGGGAGGCGCGCACGGCGCTGGACGAGGCGCCAGGGGAGGCGCTGGACGGGGCGCCAGGGGAGGCGCGCACGGCGCTGGACGAGGCGCGGGCGCGAGCGCGGGCGTACCGGGCGCTGCAGGCGGCGCAAAAAGCGGCGGGCGGCGCGCGCTAGAACGTGACGCCTGCGGCGACGAGCCGCTTTTGCGCGGCGTGCGGCGCGCTAGAACGTGACGCCGTCGAGCGCGGCGGCGACGAGCCGTTTTTGCGCGGCGGAGAGCGCGCCGGGGGCGGCGGCGGCGTCGTCGAGGGCGTCGTCGAGGGCGCCGCCGAGCTCGTCCTCGCGGCGCGCGGCGTCGTCGCGGGCGCGCGCGTGCTCGCCGCGGCGCCGCAGCACGCCCTCGGCGACGGCGAGCTCCTCGGCGACGGAGGGTGCGTCGGGCCGCTCGAGGCGGCGCAGCTCCTCGGCGGCGGCGTCGGCGGCGGCGACGTCGGCGGCGGTGGCGAGCGGCGCGCCGCGGTCGGCGCCGCGCCCCCACCGCCACTCCCACCACCGGCGCGGCTCGGGCATCCCGGAGTCGGGGCAGTACCCGGGGCGCCCGAGTACGCGCGCGCGGTCGTCGCGGCGCGACCCGATGTACTGCTCGCCGTCGGCGAGCGCCTGCGTGACCTCGGCGCCCTGGAGCACGCGGCACCCGGCGAGCACGCGGGTGCCGTTGGGCGCGGGCACGAGGTACTTGGACAGCGCGGAGTTCTCGAGGTAGCTGATGACCTCGGTGGCTACGTACCGGCGCGAGCTCTCGACGTTCATGTGGTACCAGTCGCAGTAGATGGACGCGATGGCGGCGAGCGGGTACTTGCGGTCGTGGTGCGGCGACACGACGACGCTCTGCGTGATGAACCTGTTGAGCACGTCCTGCGAGTTGCGGTACTCTTCGGTCTCGCGAGCGAGCGTGGGGCACGGCACGGCGGTGAAGTCGCCGCCGTAGTCGGCCTGCAGCTGCTCCCAGAAGTGCACTAGTATGCCGAGCCACGCGGCCTGGCACTCGGGCTCGTCGACGAACTCCTGCAGGTACCGCTTGTCCTCGAGGTGCTCGTACGGGTTGTTGGGGTCGGGGTTGGCGCAGAACTTGGCTTTGGCGACGTAGTTGCCGATGCGGCGCCACGTGCCGTGGTCTTTGGTGTCGATGATGAACGGGTAGTTGGACGCGGACGTGAGCGTGGCGGTGCTCTGGAAGTTCTCCTGCTTGTCGCGCAGGTCGCGCCCGTTGATGTCGCCGGCGTTGACGAACTCCTTGAGGCGCGCGATGTTGATCTTCTCGGCGCGGTTGGACTCGTCGAAGTACCCGAAGCTGTGCCCCTTGAGCTGCATGAGCGCGCTGTTGGCGCGGTCGGACTGCTCGCGTTCGGAGACGAGCAGCCCGACGTTGAGCTTGAGCGCGTACCCGCCGAGCGCCTTCTGCGTCATGCGCACGAGGAACGACTTGGCGTTGCTGCCGGACCCGGTGAGGAACAGCATCATGGGCGGCTTGAGCCCGTGGTATACGCCGGTGGCGAGGTACATCATGAGCCACACGCGCATGTCGAGCTCGGGCACGATCTTGCGCACGGCGTCGAGCAGCAGCGCGGACCACTCCTCGTCGGGGTCGAACGGCCGGTACTCGACGGACGTGAACCGCGACACGGGCCACTCGTGGAACGTGGCGATGAGCTCGCTGGCGGGGCGCTCGGCGCCGGCGACGCGCAGCACGCCGTTGGCGACGCCGAGCAGGTGCGGGTGCGAGTCGAGCTCGTCGGCGAACCCGCGGCGCCGGAACAGGTACCGGGCCTGCTCGACGGTGCTGCGCTTGAACCCGTTGTCGAACAGCTTGGTCTGCGACGCGGTGACCTTCTTGAGCAGCTCCTTGTAGTACTTGGCCTGCTGCTCCTGCTCGGCGTCCTTGAGCTTCTCGTCGATCTCCTTGCGGATGTCGCCGAGCATGGGCGCGAGCGTGTTGGAGACGAACAGGTGCATCTCGTCGGGGTCGCCCTCGGCGCGCCACTTCCAGACCTCGCCGCGGCGCATGGGGCGCCCGGCGGCGACGAACTCGTACCACTGGTAGTGGGGCGTGCGCGCGGACGGGTCTACGCAGTCGACGACGAACCGGTCGCCGAGCACGGCGTGCAGCACCTCGGCGACCATGGCGTGCGCGATGACGCCGCCGTAGCCGAACACGTACTTGCGGAGGATGTTGCGGTGCGACCTTCCGGACGCGGCGGCGTACGTGTCGGGCGACGCGGTGCGGGCCCAGTACGCGAGCGACCGGCGCGTGAGCGGGCGGCGGTCGCCGGCGCCGCGCGCGCCGGCCTGCGCGGCGGCGCCGTCCCACAGCGCCCGCAGCGCCTCGCGCCCGCCGGCGTTCCACTTGCCGGCGCAGTTCTGCGAGAACAGGGCGGCGAGCGGGTAGTACGTCTCGGCGCACCCGGTGTCCTTGACGCTGGCGCCGCACAGCACGAACGCGACGTTGCGCCACTTCGCGTAGTCGGCGCTGTACTCGTTTCCCAGCAGCCCCAGCATGAGCTTGAGCTCGCTGGCGGGCGGGAACCGCGCGCACACCTCGGCGACGGCCAGGTCGGTGTCGCGGAGCTCGCTCTCCGGCAGCGCGCCGCCGGCGGTGCGCTCGGCCATGGTCTCGATGCGCGCGCGCAGCTCCTCGCGGAAGTGCACGCGGCGCGGCGTCACGAGCGGCGGGTCGTAGCCCAGCGCGCCGGCCGCGCCGGCGCCGCCGTCGTCGGCCGCGGCCACCCGCCGCATGACCTCGGCCGGCGGGCGCGCCCACAGCGACAGCTCGTAGCACAGGTTGCGGCGCGCCAGCGCCTCCTCCTGCAGCGTAGACGTGGAGAACGTGCGCGAGCCGTCGTCGTCGTCGACCTCGACGACGTGCGCGCCGCCCAGCGCGTACAGCTTGCCTCCGCGCTTGCACGAGCCGAAGAAGTGCGCAGGCACCGACGCCGAGCCGCTGTCGAGGCACTCGGCCAAGGGCGACGCGCCCGGCGCCGGCGGCCTCCCCACGCTGCCCGGCGCGCCCACCGCGCCCACCGACGCCAGGATCTTGGAGTGCTTGTCGTTGCTGCGCAGCGCGTCGATCAGGAACTTCTTGTAGCCGCGCGTGGTCTGCACGCCCGGGATGAGCACGTGGAAGCCGTACTTGTAGTATGCAGCGTCGGTGGATCCCGGGGCGCAGCACGGCGTGACCTCGGGGCGCACGATGAAGAAGAACGCGATCTGCGTCTCCGCGGCGCCTTCCTCGCCGGCGGCGCGCCGGAACACCAGGTCGCGCACCAGCTGGCGCGCGATCACCGCGCACAGGTCGCGGCGCGCGCGCGCCGACAGCACCGCGGGCACGCGGCGCGGCGCCGCGCCGCACCCCATCGACATCTGCGTCTCGGCGGGCCGCTCGCGCAGCGCGACGTCGTAGTCGAGCATGATGCCGCTGTGCGGCGACGCCGCGTTGCCCTGCTTCTCCAGCAGGTGCAGCGTCACGCCGGCGCGCCTGCAGTCCTCGGCGCGCAGCAGCAGGCGCGCGAGGTCGTCGTCCGCGAGGTCGTACGTCGCGCCGCCCCCCGTGAACCCGCGGTCGATGATGTTGGTGCGCTCGGAGCCGCGCTCCGTCACGCGGCCCGCCGCCTGTTCGAAGAAGCGGCGCAGCGCGCCGCTGGCCGGCACATACTTATCCTGCTGTATCGCCTGTATCTCCTGCTCGTCTTCCGCCAGTGCCGCCGCGACCTCGTCCATTGTTCGGCTGCGCGGTGCGGTATATTGGCGCGGCAAATGCTCTAAAAGTGCGGCAGCGCGCCCCCCGCGCCTAAACGGGCCCCGTTTTCCGAGTTCGGCGCCCGCGTGTGCGGGCCCCCAGCGCCGCCCCGCGCCGTGCCGCGCGGAACGCAAAAACGCGGGCTCCGGCGGCGGCTTAGGCGTCACTGGCGCAGGAGCGGCGTGGACTCCGTGGGGGCGCTGGGGGCCGGCGCGGCCTCCGCGGCGGTGCCGTCCCGCAGCGCGCCCACGGCGGCGCGGGGGGGCGGCGCGTCCGCCGCGGCGGTGCCGTCCAGCAGCGCGCCCACGGCGGCGCGGGGGGGCGGCGCGTCCGCCGCGGCGGTGCCGTCCCGCAGCGCGCCCACGGAGGCGCGGGGGGCCGGCGCGTCCGCCGCGGCGGTGCCGTCCAGCAGCGCGTCCCGCAGCGAGCCCCAGCCGGTGCGCGCCGAGAGCATGGGCGCGACCAGGCCGGGGAGGTCGAGGTACGTGTCGGGGCCGACGTCGCGGTCCCACGCGCCGGGCCCGGACGCGCACACGCGCCACACGCCGCCGTCGCCCAGCGTGAACTCGACGCGGACCTCGGCGCGGCGGGCGCCCGACGGCGTCTCGACGGCGAGGACGGCGGCGAAGCTTCCGCCGGCCAGGCGCATCAGCCGGCGGGCGGTGCACTTCTCGCCGCAGGCCGGCCCGAGGTAGCGCCAGAAGTAGACGAGCCGGCGCACGAGCGCGGGGTCGGCGCCGGCGAGCGACACGGCGAACCCGCCTCCGCAAACTCCGGCGAGCGCGGCGGGCAGGCGCGGCGGGCGGCACGCGGGCGCGGCGACGAGCGCGACCCACGCGGCGCGCGTGCGCGCGGCGCGGCAGGCCCACCGGCAGGCGCCGGCGGCGGCGCGGCAGGCCCACCGGCAGGCGTTTGCGGAGGCGTCTCGGCGGCGCGGCATATAGCGCCGCCGCCGCGTGTCAAATTGAATGGCCGTGTCGGAAACACCAGCGCGATGGACGGCACAGACGGCAGGGACGATTTTGCGGACGACTTCGCGGAGGCGGCGTCCTTCGACGACCTCGCCGACGAGGCGGCGTCGGCGGCGTCGGCGGCGTCGGACGACAGCGACAGCGACGCGGGCGGCACCGACGACGAGGCGGACGCCGCGGACGAGGCGGACGCCGCGGACGACGCGGCGGTCGACGCCGCCGACGGCCTCAAGCCGCGCGCGGCGCAGGCGAGCCTGGCGGTGCGCGTGCTGCCTCCCGACGAGTGCATGACGGCGGACTTCATCTCGGACAACGAGCTGGCGCAGGTGCTCGCGTGCCGCGCCGAGCAGATAGCGCGGCACAACGACGTGTTCCTGCCGCCGGGCGTGCAGCCCGAGGGCGCGAACCCGGTGCAGCTGGCGATGCAGGAGCTGCGCGCGGGCATGTGCCCGCTGGTCATACAGCGGCAGCGGTCGCGCGGCGCCGGCGAGGTGGTGGTCGAGGAGGTCGCGGTGCGCGACCTGCGCGTGCTGCACGCCCTGCCCGGCTTCGACATGTAGCCTGTTGAACAGCGGGCGCCGTCGTGATCGATGGCCGGCTATTTTGCGGTCGAGGGCGGCGGCGCCGCGTACCGGTTCGCCCCGGCGTCGCTGTGCGCGCCCGGCGCCGCGGAGCAGGCGGCGGTGCTGCGCGTGCTTCTGGACGCGCCGGCGGTGCGCCGGCAGCTGCGGCGGCTGGCGCTGGACCCGGGCTCGCCGTGCCTGTGCGGGCTCGCGACGGCGGACCGCGCGACGGCGGCGGCGGTGTCGGAAGAGATCGCGTTCGTGGTGCGGCACTGCGGGGGGAACTACGCGGGAACCGCGGCCCACGCCCGCATGGCGCGCGCGCTGGAGGGCGGGCCGCCGTGCCCGGAGGCCCCGGGCGGCCTCGGCTTGCCGGCCGGCGCCGCGGACGCGTGCCGCACGCTGGGGGCGCACGCGTGCATGTGCGCGCGGGAGGGGCGCGTGTGGTTCGGCCGCACGCCCGAAGACAAGCGCGTGCTGCGGCGCGTGGGGCGCCTGCTGCACGGCCGCGGCCACCTGCTGAGCGTGCGCCGGCCGACGCCGTACGAGCAGCTGGCGCCGCTGCGGCCGGCGCCGCTGCAGGTGGTGGAGCTGCGCGACGCCGGCGGCGGGCGCGGCGCGGGCGCGGCCTCCGACTACGGCCCGCTGTGGAGGGCGCTGGAAGACCTCGCAAAAATCGCGCGCCCGCCGGGCGGCTAGAGCGCGCGCCGGTCGTCGAGCTCCCACTTTTTGTACGTGGGGCGGAACTGGCGGTGGTACTTGTGCAGCATGTGCAGGAACCCCTCGATGGTCTGCGTGCGGATGCTGCAGCAGTCGGCGAGCCAGGCGAGGGAGCCGCGCGCGCCGGGCGCGGGGTCCGCGGGGACGTTCCAGCCCGCCGGGATGCGCCCGGCGAGCGCGGCGCGCCGCAGCACGACGTACGCGGCCGCGGCCGCGCGGGTGCGCGCGACCGACTGCGTGCCGATGTGCCGCCGGTCGCATACGTCGAGCAGGTCGAGAGCCGCGCGTTTGAGCTCGTCGACGAGCGCGCGGCCGGCCTCGTCGACGTGCGGCTCGTCGTCCTCCTCGGGCGCCATCGCCACGCGCGGCGTGCTGTGGGGCCGGTACACTAGGCCCGCCGCCAGGAACGCTGCCTCGATGAACGAGCGCTCGCGGCTGCCGTTGAGCAGGTCGAGGCACGACGACAGCTGCCGCAGCTGGCTCTCGCCGCGCGCCAGGCCGGTGCTGTTGAGCCCCATGAGCACCGCCGCGTCCTGGCTCGTCCAGCCCAGGTCCCGCGACAGCGTGAACACCAGCATGGCGAGCATGCTCTGCTTGTTTTGCCCGCGCTTGACCCGCATCTTGCCGTCGGCGCTGCACTTGGACCGCACCTCCTGCACGTACACCAGCGCCACCGTGCGCAGGATGTGCTCCGGGTACTCCTTGCTCGTCTTCTCGCGGAACTCCTTGTTGAAGTTGCGCAGCTGCGCGAGCAGGTCGCGGTAGCCCGCCTCCTCCGAGTTGGCGCTGAACGAGCGGTCCAGCCTGCGCTGCGTGCGCATCGCGTCCGGGCCCACCACGCGCAGCCGCGGGGCGCTCTTCACGTTGCCGTTGAAGTCCGGGTGGTCCATCAGCGCCAGCTCCTCCTCGCACGGGCGGCGGAAGATGCGCCCGCAGTCCGGGCACGCGAACTCCACCTGCATGTTCAGCGCGCCGCCCGCGTCGCCCTCCGCCATCACGCCGCAGTCCTCGCATAACTCCCACGGGAAGTACTCGTCTGCCGGCAGGTCTTCTCTGTGCGGGCCGGGCGCTGGCGCGCCCGCCGCTGCGGCTTTCGCCGCAGGGGTCTCCTGCCGCTTGGCCGCTGGGCGGCCAGACGCGGGAACAGGGCCCCTTAGTGACTCTAGGAAGCCACAGATGTCGGAGGTGGTGGCGTTCGTCATGGTGCGTTGCTCGCTCGACCGTGTGTCAAATTTCGTTGTCGGCGCGGCAAAACCGGGATGAAGAGCGCCCACCCTCCTAGATATTGGACACTGCACGAGTTCAATTGGGCGGCGCACATTTGAACGCTGCGGCCGCAGCCTGCTGCCGCACCGCGTATATGGGATCCGCGCTTAGCCTTTACCGGCGCCCGGGGGCCAGCGAGTTCGTGCCGCTGCCCGCCGTCAAAACCGTCGCCAGTCGCTAATGTGTTGTGTGCTGGTCGGGGGTGCCGAACCCGTCGGCACTGGAGACTATAAGCGCCCTCCTAAGTACAGTTCGGGGGGCGACACTCCCGCCGACCCCCCTCAGTACAGTCCGGACGTTTGCAAACGCGGGATTTCTGGGGCTTCCAAACAAGACACCCTGCGTGCCCGGGACGGGATACAGTCGAAGGGTCGCAAGGGTCTTAGTCTGAACAATTGCTACGAACCTGTGGTTCTGCAACGGCACACGTGCGCCCAGTTTTGCGCGACCGCGTAGCTGTACTATGCGCGCGGCGCCAAAACTGAACGGCACTCCCTTTTGTTAACGCATCGCTCCAGAATACTACACCGTACAATGGATCCGTCGAAAACCGAGAAACCGAAAGCCCTAGCTGCCGCCGGTAGCGAGGCCGACCCGCCGCCATACTACAGCGACAGAAACACGCTGCCCGACAGCGATGGCGACGTGCCGCCCGACAGCGAAGCAGCTAAGCTGAAAAAAGTCATAAACTCTCGCATGGAGGTCTTTGTCAAAATAATAACGGAGAGGGCTGTCAGTTACGTGCTGAATGAAGATAACTGGCACGAAACCACCCGCATGCTCAAAACGTATAACAGGACGAGCCCGATATGCGTGTCGCCATACCGGGCCTGCATGTTCATTCTGTGGGCAGAGCGCGGGCACGAACGTATGGCTATGTCCGAGTTTAAGAAAGAGGGGTTCCGTGTGATACAAAATCCGCCCGGTTCCGAACTGTATACAGTGGCGTACAGCTCTGGTTTGGCGGACTATTGCGGAACGTCCGAGTCGGAAAATGTAGAATTCGACGATGTTGTGCGGTACCAAAGAAATGAGCTGGACCTGGACGATAGCTACACCGCATTCTTGTTGGAAATGTAGCACACCGCTCCGCATTTTTGCGTATAGCCGCTATGGGTCGCTACCTGCGCTCTTTTTGCGAAACAGTTACCCCGTAAACTGAAGCGAAAAATTGCTAACTATTGTATAAACGCATGGGGGTGCGCACTAGCGAGCGAATGGACAACTTGCCGATAGAACTTGTAGAGACCGTTTTGTACCGCGTGCCGGACGACAACAAGGGCGTTTTGTTCCACGTTTGCCTCAGGTGGAGAGGTTGCCGAGCGTAAAAAAGCCCGCGCAAAAGTTCGACGAAGGCAGCCGCGATCTCGCTGCCTATGGTGCGATGGGCGTACATGCAAGCAGCTACCCGATGACGGAAGAACCACTGGAGGGGCAATTGTGTGACATGGCGGCGGAAAACGGAAACGTATTGTCAGAGAACCGGCAGGCGTAAGATACATTTACGGCAGGTAGAAAACCAGGACGGAACCCTCACGATGTGGTTTGAGTAAAAGTGCAGGCCCTGTTCTATACAGGCATTGGCCGCCAGCGCCGGAGGCGCGGCGTGCGGCGTTTTTCGCATAACATATAGGCACCTCAGCGATGGCGGACTGGCTGGACGCGGGGCGGCTGGAAATAGTGGCGGAAGCCCGGGACGCGGACGGCGCGACGGTGGACCGCGCGCTGGAGGTGGTGCGCGCGTTCATCTCCGAGCGCGGCCTGGTGCTGTACGGCGGCCTGGGCCTGGACTACTCGCTGCGCATGCGGGGCGGCAGCGTGTACGCGGACGGCGTGCGTCCGGACTTCGACTTCCTGTCGTCGCGCAGCGTGGACGACGCGTACGACCTGGCGGACCTGCTGGCGGCGCGCGGCTTCAAACACGTAGACGCCATCCGCGCGATGCACGTGCAGACCATGCGGGTGCGGGTGGACTTCGTGGTGGTGGCGGACGTGTCGTACATGCCGGAGGCGGTGATGGACGCGATCCCGCGGCACACGTACCACCCCCCCGACGGAGGCCCTCCGGTAACGGTGCTGCACCCGCACTGGCAGTACATGGACATGCACCAGGCGTTCTGTTTCCCGTACCGCGACCCCCCGCGGGAGCCGGTGTTCCACCGGTTCGGCAAAGACCTCAAGCGGTTCAACATGCTGTACGAAAAGTACCCGCTGGAGGAGGCTGCGGGCGCGGAGTCCGGCGCCGCGCCGTCGCCGCCGCTCCGCAAGATCCCGGTGCTGCGCGGCGGCGCGGCCGCGGTGCACGGCGAGCCGGGCCTGGCGATGCTCGCCGCGGGCGTCGCGGCGATGGAGCCCCCGGAAGGCGCTTCGGGCGGCGAGCCGGCCCCCGCCGACTCCACCGCGCCCGCCGACTCCCCCGCGCCCGCCGACTCCCCCGCGCTGCGCGACCTAGTCGCGGAGGTGGAGGTAGCGTTCGAGGGGGATTTCGCGGTGGCGACCGCGTCGGACCCGGAGGAGGTGCTCGCGGCGCTGGGGTACGAGCCCGCAGAACGCTACCGTGCGCTGATGGACATCGCCCCGCGCGTGGTGGTGGGGCGCCGCCTGCCGTCGACGAGCTGCGAATACCCCGAAGAGGTGCTGCTGTACACGCACAGCGCGTCCCTGCTGGCGGCCAACGAATACGAAGACGGCGTGTGGATAGTTAGCCCCCAATACATGCTCATGCACTTTCTGCTGGGCTACCACGCGTCGCGAACGGGGCTGACGGTGGCGGTGACCCGGGGCCAGGGCGCGGCGTCGGACGCGTCCGCGGCGGCGTACCTGCGGCAGTACCTGGAATGCAAACGCGTGCTGAACCGCGGCGCGCTGCTGCTGGACCGGTCGGGCGTGCCCTCGGACGTGCTGGACCGCACGCCGTACAGCCTGACGTCGCAGACCGTCGGCTACGTGCCCGCGGCGAAGGCGGACCGCGGCGCGCTGCAGACAAACATGGGCACGTCGCAGCTCATGTCGCTGGCTATGGACGTGATGGGGTCGTCCAGCGAGCCGTGCGACGCGGTGGCCCGCGGCGCGGTGCCGCCGCTGGACGAGGTAAAGGGCCTGGGGCCGGGCGCGATGAAGTACCGGCCGGGCGGCGCGCGGCCGGCGTTCGACTACGGCAGGTTTTCGATGTTCCGGCAGGACGGCGGGCGCGAGGAATAAGCGCCGGGCGTTTTCGCGCGCGGCATATATACCGGCGTAGCCATGGCTGAGTTTGCCGAACTTGCGTTGCCCGCTGTGGAAGAGGGGGCCGGCCTGCTGGAAAATGGGGCCAGCTCCGCGTTCAAAGGGGTAGAGAGGCTGTTTTCGCGGGGCGCCAGCAAGGCGGCCGCGAGCGCGGCGGAAAAGGGGGCCGCGAGCGCGGCGGAAAAGGGGGCCGTGAGCGCGGCGGAGCGCGGGGCGGCGAGCGCCGCGGAGAAGGAAGCGGCGAAAGTCGCGGAGAAGGAAGCCGCGGGGGTCGCCGAGAAGGAGGCGGCGAAGGCCGCCGAGCACAGCGGCCCGGGTTTCATGGACGGCATGATGATGGGCTCGATGATGGGGCCGGGCTCGAAGCCTGAGCCGCACGATGAGGCCGGCGAGGGACACGCGGGCCCTGCGCCGGTGGTGGTCAACGTGAACACCGCGGGGGAGCCGCGCACGGGGGAGCCGCGCGCAGAAGAGCCGCGCACGGGAGAGCCGCGCGCAGAGGAGCCGCGCGCGCGGGACGCCGAGCCGGAACGCCCGCAGACGGCGACCGGCGGCGCGCCGCCGGGGCGCGGGCTGAAGCTGGCGGTGGTGGTGGTGCTGCTCATCGCGGTGGCGTACCTCACGTGCCTGGCGTTCCTGCAGTCGGCGGCGGCGGGGGCGAGCTGCCCGCCCGCGGGGCTGTGGATGGCCACCGGCCTGGCGGGGGGCGCGTGCGTGGCGCTGGCGCTGGCGTGGGGCGCGGGCTAGCGCGGGCGCGGGCGCCTTTTTGCGCCTAATACCCTAGTGACGGACGATGGCGTGCGACTTGCTGCGGCGCGCGGCGCAGGACGCGAACAAGTGCGGGTGCAAGCTCCCCCCGAAGGAGGACACGCGCGCGCAGTGCCAGGGGCTGTCCCGTCTGCCGAGCTCGTGCGACTACTGGGCGCTGGCCGGCCGGCGCGACCAGCTGTTCAAGGTGCAGTACGGCCTCGACAGCCTGCCGTGGGCCGACAGCGCCACCAAGAAAGCCTACCAGCTCACCATACAGAACCTGCAGTCCGACATCTCTATGATCGAGGCCAAGCTTAAGGCGTCCTTCCCCAAGATAACGGACGCGGACCTCGCGGACGTGGGCTACTGGAAGACGCAGCGGTGCCTGCTCGACAGCACCGGGCAGACGCGCCACAACGCGATGACCGGGGAGACGCAGAAGTACTACGGCAGGCGCGAGCTGCAGGAAGCCGGGTACCAGCCGGACCCGCTCGTGAAGCTCGCGGTTCCTGCGTCCCTCAAAATGCCGCAGCAGGTTACGGGCCTGGTCCCGGTGCTAGCGGACCGGCTGGCCGCGCCCGAGTACGTGGTGCTGCTGTTGCTGCTCGTGCTCGTCGTCGCTGCCATCGCGCTCGGCGTGTCGGCGAACCGCTGGAAGAAGGACAAATACCTGCGCGCGATACGCAAACGCGAGGACCGCATCGAGGAGTACGAGGCCCACGACCCGTGGGCGAAGCTGGGCATGCCGGCGTTGCAGCTGGACCCCAACGACAAGCTGCGCGAGATGGTGCCGCAGTACGAGAAGCAGGGCTACTGCATGACGCAGTACCGCAAAAAGCTGGGGATGCCCTTGGGCCCGCAGTGCTAGACGCCTGCGGCGGCCGATTTTTGCGCGTGGCTCTTCCAGCCGCAGGTGCAAACGCGCACCACCGCCTCCTCCTCGCCGAGCCGCAGCAGGCCCAGCTCGAGGTCGCAGTCGGGGCAGCGCTCGTCTACGTACTGCACGGTGCGCGAGTGGGGGGCGTTGCGGATGTACGTGCTGTACTTCTCGGCGCGGGCCGCGGCGCCGCCCCCCGCGCGGCTCCCGCCGTGCTGTATGAGGCGGTCGGCGCTGTCGCCTGCGACGCGGGCCCCGCAGGTGCAGGTGAACATCACGCCGCCCTCGCCGGTGGAAACCACCTGCTCCATCGTGCGGCGCCGGCACTGGGGACACGGGCGCATTGCGGCGGCCAACAGAGATGCATAGCGCCGCTGCGGTTCAAATGGCGGGCTACTCGGCTGGCGGCCGGGCGCCCCTGCGCCGCGCCCGGCGCCGCAGCGACACGGCGGCCGCGGGGGCGTCCTTGTCTACGACGACCCGCCGGTGCTTGTCGAAGTCCTTCCGGTCCGCGGGGGTGAGCGCGCGGTAGCCGCGCGCGGACATGAAGCCCGCGAGGTCGGCGACCACGCCGTCGAACACCACCTCGAGCGCGCCCGACGGCACGCGCGCCTCCTCCAACACGCAGTATTCCGCCCCGCCGTCGCCGTCGTAGAACGGCGGGTCCACCGTCAGCACCGACATCGCGTATAGTGGCCCGCAAAAACGCGGCGCCCGCGGCTACCAGCGCGCGCCCACGCGCGGCGCACGAAGTCGCGGCTACCAGCGCGCGCCCACGCGCGGCGCACGAAGTCGCGGCTACCAGCGCGCGCCCACGCGCAGCGACGCGAGCCGCACGAAGTCGCGGTGCGACGCGTACAGCTCCATGCCGCTCGACACGTCCGTCCACTGCACCGCCGTCGCGTCCGAGCCCGCGTCGAACTCGAAAGCCGCCGGGCCGGTGCCGTCGTGGAAGCACACCGTCTCCATCCACGCGTTGTCGGTGTTGCGCGGGTCGTCCACGTTATATCACGCGTCGATGTCGCGTACCGTGAACAGCCTATCTACTCTCTCGCGCACCCGGGCGGCCTCTTCGGCGTCCGCGGCGCTCCCGTCGAAGTACTTGGCAAGCGCCTCCTCGCTGAACTCGCGCTTCACGGTCGCGGACACGTGCTCGCCGGGGTCCACCATGCCGCCGGGCAGCGCCTGCTAGCCGGTTCCCGACTGCCAGCCGCGGGTGACGGTCTGCAGCACGTCGCCGTCCGCGCCTGGATTCCAGCGCGTGACGACGGGGTCCGCCGCGTGGTTCGGGCCCAGCAGCCCGCGCCCGCGCAGGCCGGTCACGCCCACGGGGTTGGCGGGCAGCATCGGGGCGTAACCCCGTGTTCGACTCCATCGTAGTCGCGAAACTCGGCGCCGACCAGTACAAGCTCGTATTTGCCGGTCCAGGACCTGCGGTCAACCCCGCCGTTGTAAGACGCGTCTTCTTTCCACGCCGGATGTTCCACGGCGAAGGTGGGCGGGTCCGCCCACGCAGGGCGCCCCTCGCAGCTCGGTCCGCTTCCGGCGACGTGCGGCGCGGTGTAGAACGGCGGGCAGTAGGAGGGCTCTTCGAGGCCGGCGGCCTACGGAGCACAGCGGCAGGCGGCACACGCCGGAGCCGGGGTAGGGGGGCGCTTCGACGCACTTGCGGTGAAAGTTCTCCATCACGGTGTACCCTGCGCGCGCAGTTCAAAAAGGGCGCCGGCCTACAGCACCCACGAGGTGCCTGCGTCGGGGGGCGGCGCGCGGAGGAGGCGCGTCCGCTCCCGCTCCACGAGCAGCTCGAGGTCGGGGTGGTCGAGCTCGCCGTGCGTGCGGCTCTCCATGGAGTCGAACAGCGGGGCGGTGCCGGGCGCCATGATGTCGGACTCGGACCGTCCCGACAGGTCTGCCAGGCGGGGGATGTCGGCCCACGGCGGAAACCTGTCGAGCCTGCCGCCGCTGTACCGCAGCGGCGCGTCGGCGCGGAACACGTCCACGACTTCGTACAGGTCGAGGTCTCCGGGGTCCCACGAGGTGAACTTCCACGCGCCGAACGCGTCGGCGAGGACGCGGCGCCCCGTGGCGCGGGCGTCGCCGTCGGGGTCGCCGCGGCGCAGCACGACCTTCTGCAGGCCCCGCAGGAGCTCCGCGTGGGCGGCCTTCTGCAGAGCCGCGCACGCCTCGCGCACGTCTGGGCTGACCGCCTTGGCGTCCGCGGGGGACTCGACCGCGAGCTCGTCTAGCATGGCGCCGAAGTTGCGCCCCACCGCTAGGAAGTCTATCGCGACGAGCACGTCGTACAGGTGCTGCGGGGACGCGTACGCGGCGCCGCGCAGCTTCTCTTCGTGTTTCGCGACGAACGCCGGCTCCCACCGCTCTAGGGCCTTGATCATGCGCTCCGCCTGCTCGACGTAGAACACGGTGGTCTGCTCTTCGCCCTGGTGCTTCACGATGGCCTCGCGCTGCCGGGGGCTGACGAGCGCGCGGCTGAAGTCGATGACGCGTCCGCAGACGCCGTAAACAGGCAACACGTACGCGTCCTCCTGCGTGGGCCCGCCGAGGAACACGTAGCACGCCTTTTCGACGGCCACCCCCTTGAACTTTTTGAATATGTCGGCGTTCCAAAGGTATTGGACAGTCATGTTGTGGTAGTGCAGGTCCGAATGTATGCAGACTTCGTGCATCGTGTAGCACCCAAACGCGATCTCGAACAGCGTGCTGTAGAGGGTGCGGCCGCTGTAGCGGGCCGCAAACATGCCGGCGGGCGCCTTCTTGAGCGACCCCACCGTGATCCCGACAAACTCGTTTACCAGCAGCAGGGCCACGTCGGACAGCAGCATGTGCTGCTCGGCGAACACCACGCTTTGGTACATTTTGTGGTCTAGCCCCTCGAGCTGGTGGCGCTTTCCGGACTCGGCGGCTGCGAGCACTTCGGCGCGCGCGTGCTGCAGCTTCTCGAGCGCGGATCCGACCACGCGGCTGGTGCGCATCATGCGCGTCATGGAATCGTTGTCGAACATGGTGGGCGAAATGCCGTGTACCGTCGACCAGTTGCTCATGAGCGGGAACGCGTTGCTGCGGCCGTTGAGCTTGAAGTCGGACAGCGTCTCGGACACCCACACTTCGCGCGCCGTGGGGTACCTTATGTTGCCGAACTGCACCACCGCAGCCCGCATCATCGGTATCAGCTTCTGGCCGCAGGATGTGCGCCGCCTCGACTCGCTTTTTCCTTGTTTGACCCCCATACATAAACACTGTAAGGTATACGACTTTGGGTCGATGTTTGTGCCGACGTAGTCGATGAGCGGCCGCATAGTTTCTTTGTACGTGGGCATGAAGTGCACAGCCCTGGTCTGGGACGAGAATATCGCGATCGCGGCTACCAGCAGCTTCAGCGAAATCCTGAGGTTGTCCGCGGCCCCTTCGAGCCGCTCGAGTTCTTCGTACGGGTGTACGTACATCTCCACCGAGATCTCGCCGTCTCCGATGAGCTTGAGAATGTCTTCCTCGAGAAGGGATACCAACTTGTCGTCTTCGCTGCCGAGCGCTTCCTCGTAGACGCGGCAGAAGCTGCTCCACGCTATGAAGTTATCGCGGTACTCGCCGTCCTGCGACACGTAAGTTCCGCCGACGCACACGTAATCTGGCGCCGGGTCCGAGGAGCCTTCGGCCTGCGCGTCCTCGGCGGTGAGCCAGTAGGCGATCCCGAATATGGACTCGTTGGGCGGGGCGCCCGGGACCGTAGACCGGGTGCCGAGCCTGAACGTGGTCACCGTGTAGTGGCCGCGAAGCGCGAAGTTGTACCGAACCACGTCGAACGCGTTGGCCCGCGTCCAAGACGCGCTGGAGATGCTGAAACTGCCGTCGGTGGGGACCCGGTCCAGCAGCGTCCGAAACGTCGGACCGCCCTCGACGCGGTCCAGCTCCATGGAGCCGTAGGCCTCGGCCTGGAAGTATTTGACTATCGCGTCTCCGCTCATTGCTGCTGGCGCGGGGCGTCCGTGTTGCTAGCCCGATACTTAATCAAAATTGAATGCCGGCGCGGCGGTTATTACTTCCGAAACTGCACCGGCTTCCGGGCCGTTTGGCCCCAGACCCAACACCCTCCTACTCGTTAACTGCGTCTTGGATCCGATAGAAGAGGATGAATACGAGATCCTAAACACATACGAAATGTTCTCCTAGGCTTATTCCGACGGCCCCGCCGCGTGCCAGATTGCAGGGCGGGGAGTTACCGGAACCCTTCGGAGCCGGGTTTGCAGATGTACGTGTTGGCCGTCGTCCGCCCGCCGCGCAAGCGGCACGCGGCGCCCGCCCATCGTACCTGGAACCCACGTATACTTCCACCGGGGCGACCTTTCAGGGCAACGCGCCGGTGCCGTGCGTTTTTTGCGGCCCTCGGCAGCGTGCCGTTTTTTGCGGCCTTTCGGGGGCAACGTGCCGCTGCCGCGCGTTTTTGCGCGTTTTTGAATACCGACGGCCGAGAGCCACAGCACGATGAGCGGCGGAGTCCCGGAGTTCGAGCTGCCCCCGCCCTCGAGGGGACGCGGGCGCGGCGGGCGCGGCGGCGGGCGCGGCAGCGCGGAGCCCCGCCCGCCCCCCAGGCAGTACTCCCCCGAAGAGCAGCGCGGCCTGCTGGAGGGCTACACCGAGCTGGACCCGAGGCACTGGCCGCACGTGCAGCGCGGGGAGGTCGTGCGGTACTACACAAAAGAGGGGGGGTTTCGCACCGGCGGGGTCGTCAAAATTCCGCGGTTTCGGGCCAAAGGCAGCCCGCCCACGTCGCCGGAGCTGCTCATGCTCGCCAACGAAATCAACGAGTACATGACCTGGACGGTGGCGTGGGAGAACGTGTCGCGGGTGTTCATACGCCCCAGCCTCGCGCAGGTGATCGCGCAGGAGAAGATTCGCGAGGCGCTCACCGTCATGAACGAAAACACGCACCGCCTCGCGGACGAGCTCAGGCGTATCGGAGAGCGGCTCAAAAATGCAGGGATCTAATCCGCCTGATGCCTGTTTTTGGCGGGCGCGGCTATCCACGCTAGTAACTCTGCGGGTTGCCGGGCAAGGAACTCGGGCCGCGCGCGACACCCTCACGGGTGCCTGCCCCCGACAGCCCCGACGACCTCATAGCTATAAGGGACAGGTTGTTGCGGGAGTTACCATGCACGGGTGGCCAGTAGCTGAGGTCGCCGCTGTCGTACTGTTGCACTTCTTGTATAGTGTTTGTGTTGGAGCTAAATTTTTCACGCCCCCCGACGACCTCATATCGACCAGGGACCGGTTGTTGCGGGAGTTTCCATACACGGGTGGCCAGTAGTCGCTGAGGTTGCCGCTGTCGTACTGTTGCACGTCTTGTATAGTGTTCGTGTTGGAGTTAACTTTTTCACGGCCCCTTGAACGCCACCCCTCCTGTGTAGCGACAAGGGCGAGGTCGCTGCTGCCGCCGCTCCCGGCAGCCCCAGTAAACTGTTCAGAGGGTGCGGGGTCCATCGGCACGCCCCTGCGGGCTGAGTGTTTTTCGAACATGGGGGATCGCGTGCTGCGCCCCATACCCGAAGAGTTTCCATCCACGCCGTACAGGCCTACAATAAGGCCCACGTCGCTGCTGCTACCGCTTCCAGACGACGGACTCGGTCCGAATCCTTCGTCGTCGGAGTAAGACGATCCGTAGTTATTGAAAACAGGCGGACGGCGGCTACGGTTTCCCTCCTGTGTGTCGACAAGGGCGAGGTCGCTGCTGCTACCGCTGCCGGACACCCCCTGGGAGGCAAATGGGTCGTTGTAAGCGCCCCAGGCGCGGCTACGGTTTCCCTCCTGTGTGCCGACAAGGGCGAGGTCGCTGCTGCTACCGCTGCCGGACACCCCCTGGGGGGCATACGGGTCGTTGTAACCGCCACTGGCGCGGCTACGGTGTCCCTCCTGTGTGCCGACAAGGGCGAGGTCGCTGCTGCTACCGCTGCCGGACACCCCCTGGGAGGCAAACGGGTTGTTGTAACCGCCCCAGGCGCGGCTATGGTTTCCCTCGACCAAGACGGGCCGCCCCCTGCGCTCGGGGTCGCGCCAGAACACAAGGTTGTCCTCGACCCAGCGGTTCGCAGCGCTGACCCCCTCGTGCAAGTCGTTAGCGGCGTCTGCGATCATGGACCGCACCGACGGCCCGCGGCTGTAAGACATGGGTTTCGGCATCTGGTTGCCGCGCTCGGCTGTGACGTACCGCAGGTGGGCGTCGCCCATGGCGCCGCGGCGTCCCACCGAGTCGTGGGCAGCCTGCCCGGTGCGCGTGTCGTGCTGGATCATGCCGGAATACGACGTCGCGCTCGCGGGCACGGAACGCGAGGACGGCGGCGGACGCGTGCGCACCGCGTGCGACGCCGTCCGGTCGAACATCGTGTCTGAAGACTCTTGGCCGCGGCGTGACATGTCTGAGTGCGGCGGTGTATGTGGCGCCTCTTTTTTCCCGGCGCGAGCGACAAAAAGTAGGCGCCGGCTACCGCACGCCGGCCAGCAGGTGCCGGTCGCCGGGCCCTAGCTGCTGTGGCACCAGCGTGTCGTTTTGCATGAGGTAGCCGTAGAGGGCCGGGGCGCGGGCCACCTGCGACGCTAGCTCGCGCGCGTACGCCGGGCCGCGCCCGGCGACCGTAGAGGTGGGGATCGCAACGCGCACTCCCCCGAATGCGGGCAGAAACTGCCACGCGCCGCTGTTGACCGCCGCCACCTGCGTGTACGGTATGTACCGGCCGAACCCGGTGGCGACCATGTCCGGCGCGACGTACGCCGAGCTGCTTTCGGACATGCCGGACTGCACCACCGGCGTTTCGACGCGGGCGCGCATCGCGGTGGCGTTGGCGCCGCACGACGGCTGCGGCGCGGGCCCCAGCTGCGACGGCTGCTGTGTCTCGTTCACGGCGAAGGGGCTCTCGTAGAGGCTCTCGGTGAGGCCGCACGCTCGGCACGAGCTCGCGGCCAGCGCGCGCGCGTCGCGCTGGTCTTCGGCGTTTTCGCGGTCCAGGTCGCTGCCCAGAAAGTATGACGACATGGCGGCGGCTCCGGTATTGCGCGCGGCACGGTGTTCGCGGCAAAAATTGTGCCGCGCGCCCGCCGCCTACGCCGCCTGCGCGGCCGCCGCGCTGGAAGGGCCTACCGCCGCCTGCACGGCGGCCGCCGCGCTGGAAGGGCCTACAGCCGCCTGCACGGCGGCCGCCGCGCTGGAAGGGCCTACAGCCGCAGCGCCTGCATGGTGACCGCCGCGTTGGACGTCGTGTACAGGAACCCGCGCACCATCGCATCCGCGCCCTCCGCCTGCGGGTCGAACCTCCCCCCGGTCTCGCGCCGCACCGCCGACAGCACCGCGTCGCCCACCACGTGCACGCTGCTCGGGTCGCCGGTGGGCGCCGGCCCCGCCGCGGAGTCCTTGCGCGCGCGCGTGAGCACGTAGTGCGACACGTTGCGCAGGAACTCGTCGCACCGCTCCGCCGTGGCCCTGTACTGCGGGAACAGCGCTAGGAAGCTGTCGCGCTTCTCCGGGGGCATCAGGATCGCGCGCACGGCGTTGTACGTGTGGCGGCTGCCGAACGACGTGCAGCTCTCCTCGTAGTCCTCGATGCGCGGCTTCTGGTACATGAACGCGCGCACCGCCGCCAGCAGCGGAGACTCGATTATTACGTCCGAGTTCTCGCGCGTCAGCGTCACGTCCCGCGAGCGCAGCACGTAGCCGTACTCGAACGGCTTGCGCATAGTCTTGAGCTCTTCGCCGTACTCCTCGGACATGGAGTCCGCGACCTTTATTACCAGTTCGGCCTCCTCCTTAGCGGTCTCCAGCATCATGCGCAGGTCGCTGATGCGCAGCGGGCGGTCGCCCGTGGGGTTCGCGACGCCCCGGCTTCGCACGACGGTCTCCAGCTCGTCCAGCGTGTACGTCGTCTGCGGCCTGAAGCCCATTATTCCTCCGCACGGCTGCAGCCTGCCGCTGCCCGGCTCCCAGCCCGGCAGCTGCGACCTGTACTCCGCCGCTTCGGCCGTCAGCGGCACCGACTGCACCGACCACACGTCCTCGGGGTCGTGCAGCAGCGGGTGCAGGTCGTGGTTGCGGAAGCTGACCGTGTGGCAGAACCGCGGACCCGAGACCCGGCCGTCGCCCAGCGCCAGGCGCTCGACGCCGCGGAAGTCCCTCACCAGCCGCGCGCGGAACACGTCGGCGAGGGAGGCGCGGTCCTCCTGCGCCAGGAAGCTCGGCGCGGGGTCGTTGACGCGCTGCATGGTTTCCAGCAGCACCGCCGACCAGCTTTTGTCGCTGAACAGGCACTGTATGCCCGACACGTCGTAGCCGCGCCCGGTAGAAATGCACAACGTGCTCCCGAACTCCGGCTCCTCCAGCGGGTTATCCCAGCGGTACAGCGTGCACAGGGTGCCGTCCTCGGCGCGCGCGATGACGTAGTCGTCGCTCACCGTCAGGTCGCGCGGTGAGTGGTCAGAAAACGTGCGCGGCGCCACCGACAGCACCTCCCACGACAGCGCGTCGAACACCACGCAGCTGTGGTGCACCAGTTCGGTGCGCGGCACGTGCGTGGCCACCCGTGTGCCGTGGCGGCACACCATGACGCGCAGCGCCACCGACGTGCGGCCGCCGCAGTACAGGTGCAGCGGGTCCGCGCCGCCGTCCGCCGGGCGGGCGTGCAGGGGGACCGGCACGCCGCGCCCCCGGCGCTTTTTCTTAGACGTCTGCGGCGCGGACGCCGCGGCCTCGTGCGGCGTCGGGCCTTCCGCCGCTTCGGGGGCCTCCGGCGGCTGCTCTGCGGGCTGCTCTGCGGGCTGCTCTG
>Ga0307983_1000052_pt1 | contig 74466 bp, 54 predicted proteins | sample OrgLakmetagen991_FD_201845 | JGI IMG/M metagenome (GOLD analysis project Ga0307983, IMG submission 201845) | Saline water microbial communities from Organic Lake, Antarctica - #991 | ecosystem: Environmental > Aquatic > Non-marine Saline and Alkaline > Saline | place: Antarctica: Organic Lake...
GCCACCGAGGCGCAGCGCGTGGAGGCGGCGGCGCGGCGGGCGGCGGCGGACCGGCAGGCGGAAGACGCGGCGCGGGCGGTGGCGGCGGCCGAGACGCGGGCGCAGCTGGCAGCGACGGAAGCGGCGGCGGTGCGGGAGAACATTGCGCAGCAGGCGGCGCGGCGGGCGCGCGAAGACGACGAGCGGGCGGCGGCGCTGCAGGCGGCCGCGGACCGGGAGCGGGCGGCGGCCACGACGCGGCAGGAGGTGAGCGCCGCCGCGGAGCGCGCCGCGGAGGCGCGGCGAGCGCAGGCGCAGGCCGCGGCGACCCGCGAGGCGGCGCACGCGGCCGCCGAGCGGGCCAGGGCGACCCGCGCGGCGGCCGACAGCTTTGCGGCGACGCAGGGCGCGGCCCGACCGGCGGCGGTCCCGGCGGCGGTCCCGGCGGCCGCCCAGCCGGTGCCCGAGCCGGCGCGAATCGTCCGAGAGCCTCGGGCGCCCGCCACGGTGGCGGCCAAGCCGGTCGAGGAGAAAAAGAAGCTACCAAAGAACGCGCTGATTGGGGCCGGGGTGGGCTTGCTGGTGCTGGTGATTGTGGTGGTGATGATGATGCGACGCCGGCGGTGATCGCTGCGCCCGCCTCGCTGAATTGATCCATCACTCCTGCTCGAGGCCATCTTGGCTTGGAAACGGCGCAGCGGCGTCTCGGTCGGCGGTGTCGGTCCCACTGGTCGGCAACCGCTTCGCACCGGTCTTTGTGCGGGCTGCCGTGTTCCGTCGTCTAGAAGAAGCCTCCCTCGGTGGAGACTCCTTGCTCGACCGGCCAAACCCAAACGCTGCTGGCTGGGCCACTCGGTTTCCGTGGAGCCAGCTTGGTTCCCGACTTGGGTCGATGCGGTTAGCCATGAGCGCCCGAAGGCGCTGCTGCTGTTCGTGGTTGTCTTCAGGCTGTGCGCCTACCGAGGCAAGGACAAATCTTCCCAGAACGCCATAGTGATCAGAGACGTCCCAAAACGCAGGACCGCGAACTTCCTTGTCAGCTTCGGCCCGCTCAAACTGCGAGGGTTGACCAGCTTTGGCCGATTGAATGTTGCGGTTGACGGCCGTCACGGACGCGACCCTGGCCATGTCGCCAAACGCACGAGTGCCTTCAAATATCTTTGCGAGCACGGCCGTGCGAAGGTCGCTCCAGAATGAAAAGGCTCTGGTGAACGCCTCTCCGGAAAAGTTGGGTTGGGCTTGCAACCAGGTGGCCCGTTCTGCGTCTGCCGTCGTCTTGAGCGACAGCTGCTGCGCCGGTTTGTAGTTTCCCTCCGTCATTCCAGCGTGGACGAGGTTCGTCGCGGTGACGGCAGCGGACAGCACAAGGATCCATCCAATCGTCCGGTGATAGTCGTCAGAATGCGGTCCCAGCGCGCGGAGGGGGTGCATCAAGTCGAGAGCCCTGTCGATGAAGCTGTCCTTGTCAATCAAGTCTGTGTCAAGCAGTTCGGAGATGCGCTGAACCAAGTTATGGCCACTCGCCAGCTGGTATTGCATGGTCGCCTGATGAATGGCTCCCAGCTTGCCTGCGTAATGCTCCACAGTGGCCATTGGGCTCGTCGTTCCCTGAGTGATGGCTTCAATCCAAGCCTCGCGCTGCGTGACGCATTCGTCCCGGTAAAAAGGTCCTTGCTCGTAGACTGGGGCAGGAAGTTTGAGCCGGATAACCATGTTGTCCGCGTACGTCGGCTGGTGGTGGTCTGTGCTAAACAAGACGTAGTCTATCCAGGAAAAGCTTTTGGGCCAAGCCACGTTGTTGGTGATGGCGTTCTCCGAGCCGTCCCATGTAAACACCCCGTTGTGCCCCGCGCCTTGAAGAGGAGCAGCGTCCGCCAGCGGATTGGTGACGATGCGCGGGTGCTCGGCGTGAAGCTCCTGGAGCATTCGATAAAAGTCCTCGCCACAGCACATGGAGGCCGTCTTTGGGGTTTCCATCTCGGAAGTTTCCCACAGCGCCGTGTAGCGGTTGATGTTAAAGTCTCCGGCAAACAAGACCATGTCGTCGTTTGAAATGTCGAGCGACAGCCGAAAGTGATGAATCTCCCGGAGCTGCTTGAGCTGGCGCAGGCGAACGGTTTGCAAGGTGCAGTTGTCGTACGCCTCGCATCCCTCGTCCTCGTGCATGGAGATGGGGGCGCCAGGGTGGCAGTTGAAGACGTGTACCGCCTGTCCGGACGCAAGCTGCACCTCTGTGTACACGACGCCCTTGTTGACATAGTACTCCACCCCGGCATAAGTGTCAAATATATGATCAACCTGCCGCGTCACGGGCAATCGCGAGTACGTGTATATGCCGCCAGGCATTGCGGCCTGGTACCGAAGCTGCGCGATCCGTCACCAGTCGCGTTCGGTTTCGAGGCAGCCGAGAGCAGGGCCGCTTGGCGCGTCTCGGTAGCACGACCGCTCACGCTTGAACGGGGGCGACGGGTAGTCGGTCGAGGCGTCGGCCTCCATTCCAGAGTCCATGATGCCCACGCATTCCCCCTGCAGCTCTTGAAAGCACACCACGTCCGGCTGCAACGGTGTGGGCAACGAGCGGATGAGCCTCGCGCAGTGCTCAGATCGGCTCTCTTGTGCGTTGGCGAAGTGAGTGGCTGGCAGGCACTCATGCATGGCGGGTGTGAGGTTGCGTCCAATGTAAGTGTGAATGCTGTTAGCCATCTTCACGGCCGCCCGGTCGGCCGCTGACTTGGCAATGGGCCGAGCATGCATGTTTTGAGTCAAGACTAAATCCGTCGCCGTCGGGCCGAACTGGACCGAGCGCTTGGTGAAATTGCCGATTACGCTCGGCGTCGGCGGCCACCGTTCGCTTGATGTCGTCGACAGTGGTTCCTTGGCTGGCTGCCAGGGACGCGAGGTCTGTCGTGATTTCACTTGCGACCCGTGAGAAATGGTCAGCGCCAGGGTCAACTGGTAGCTTGTGCATGACTTTCATTCTCATGCTTCCCTTCAATTTTTATGGCACAGGGCTTTGGCCGCTCGAGAATCTGGTTTTTCTTGTAAAGTTCATGACCGATCCGCGTTTGCCTTGGAGCCGCAGGCCTTCGTCCCAGCATTCGCTAGCTAGGAAAAATAACGAGGGGCTCCTGAGAGAGTAAACTCTTTGTGCCGGCGCGGTCTGGGCGATAGCAGCATGAATCACTTGGTGAGCCCCGTCATTGTTGGACGGGTACACGCCGAGCTGCCTTTTTCCGACAAGTGGCGCTTGTACAACCACTTGACGCGCATGGTTCTCGCTCAAGCCGATTCAGAGGCCGAGGTCCGAGAAGCCTTTAACCGCGCGTTCAATCGCCACGAGCTCGTCATTGTGGTCCCTGTCGTCGTCGTCGACAGCTCTCCCGGCCACCAGCCCGACCCGTTAGCATGGACGCTCTATACGCCGGCCTTCGAATACAACATCATGTCGAGCTTTGACGGGTTGTCGAAGCGGATGCTGTACGAGTACGCAAGGACGCGCGTTGACATGCCAGGACAGTCCGGCGTTGTTCTGGTGCGCCCGGCAGCGTCGGCGCCGCAAGACCCTAACCGTCGGCGTCGCATGGACACGGATACCCCCTGGCCACAGTTTAGGCCGCCGCCTCCGCTGCCCATGCTGGAACTCTTGGGCGCCGGGTGCGACTCGAACCCGTTCAGTTCCCCTTGCCTGGACCTGATGCAAGCCTTGACCTGCGAGGACGCCGCCCTTGTCATTGCCGAGTCGGCCCTGAACGAGAACGCCCGCCGCGAGATGCAGATCGCCAGCCGTTTTTTGGCGGCCGTGGCCGCCAGCCCGCACGTGGAGAGCGTGCTCGAACTGTGGATCATGCTGCTGGCCAAGGGCATTGATCTTCTGCGATGCCCAAGCGTGGCGCGCGCGCTGCCGCCGGCAGCACTGGGCCTGGCCAGCTACGATCGGATCGTGAGCAAGATTAAGGTTGAGCTTCGCATCAGCTCGGTCTGCCCGCCGTGCGCCCAGCAGCCACCCTTGGGCGCTGCCACCAGCCGCAACGCGGGGCACGAGGAGGCCGGCCATCGCCCGGACCCATTTGAGGAACCTTGGGAGGCCAACCCTTCTGGCGTTAGCAGGACCGAGTATGATCCTGAGACCCCCTTGCGAATCTCCATGTACGACTCTCCTGAGCAGGTAAGGCAGCTATACCCAGAGGCCAACGACCGCGTCCGGAATGCCCTTGGCTTTTGCGACTTCGGACAGGAAGTCTCGCGCGAGCAGTTTGGCCTTGTGAGCCCCAGCCTCGTTCAGCTTGAACAATGCGTTCAAGCCGTTCAAGACCTGACGTGCGACGACGTCGAAAGCGTGCTGGCCGCCATGGGGCCCGAGGAGCTGGACATGATGAGGGACGGGGTGCAAGAGCTGGTGGAAATGCTCGCGGTCTGGGAGGACCAGGTCGTCAGAGTGGTGCGGGTCGCCGCTCATGGCCGCGCGCTTTTGGACTGCGACAGCCTCGTCGCCTTGTTTCCAGGCGCTCGGGAGGCCGCTAAGATTGTACCGCGCATCGGAAAGCTGCTTCAGCGCCACCTCAAGCTCGGTCCCCAAGGATGTCCGCGCTGCGGTGCCAGCGCGGCCAAGGTGCCGACCGCAGCCGCGACGGCCAGCCCGACCGCAGCCGCGACGGCCGGCCCGACCGCAGCCACGACGACAGGCACGACGACGGGCACGCCAAAAGCCACGACAAAGGTCACGACGACAGCCGCCACGAGAACCAAGACAAAAGCCACGGCGGCGGCGCGCTCAACGCCAGCCAAAACGAAAACCTCTGCCACGTCGGTCGCGCCCAAGAGCGCGCCAGGAACGCCGGCCGGAGCGCCGGCAACCCCGGAAGCCACGACGAAAGCCGGAAAGGTTGCTTCGAAGAAGAAGAAGGAGCGCTCTCATCTGCTCATGCTTTTCGTTCTGCTGTTTGTCCTCATGATCTTCATTGGGGTTTTGGTTGGTGATAAGCATTCGACCGCGAGCATGGTGGCGATCAGTGTCATTTAAGGGAATCGAATACTCGACCATGGCTGGACGTCCATCCCTTCGCCGCGACCGGCTCCCAAGCCCTAGGGGTCGGACCAGCTCCCGTCGACTTGGATCGCCGCCTTATTTTCGAATCCCGAGTCATGGGCAACCACCTGCCGGACCGCCTTGAGGGCCAAGCGAGACGAGCGAAAGACTGCGGTGGTCGCCGAAGCGGTCGAGGCGCTTGCTCGCGCGCCGCCGTCCGTGACGCAGGCTCTCGTGGACCCGCTGGCCAGCACCAAGCACGCGATGTCAGTCACTCAGCTGTCGCGCGGCGGCAAAGCGTTCACCAAAGCCGACCTCGTCGCCTTGTTAGAGTGCGTGTCTCGCGGCAGCGTCCCGAGCCACGAGGCGTACGTGACCATGTCCTGCGACGACCTTTGCACCGCGATCCGTCTCCAGCTCTACAAGCCTGCCGGCGCCGCGTCTGCCTTGGACCGTCCGGCGCCAGCGGCAGTTACCCTGGGGACCCAAGCCCACCCCATGCTTCTCGAGTGAAAGGGAACGGTCGGCAGTGGGCCGCAGCGTCAAAGGGCGGCGCCCGGAGACCTGAGACCCGAGGGTGCGGCGGGGGAGGAGTGGGTCCGCCTCGGTGGTCGGGAGCAGCCAGGGGTGCGTTGCGCGCCTGCGAGTGACGGCAGGGGCGCCGGGCGAACGAGGAACGTTGCCTGGCGCTCTGCCGCAAGGAAGAGTGCCTCATTTGCAACGAGCGAAGCGGCTTGGCCTGTTTAGCTTTGAAGCCTACTTGCCCGATGCTCGCGACCAAACAGAGCAAAGGCGATGGTCTGCTGGCCCTGGCCACCGCTGTCGACCGCTCGGCAGCGCTGGACTGCTCGGCGGTGCCGGACAGCCCGGTAGCGCCGGACAGCTCGGTAGCGCCGGACGGGTCACCGACGCCAGACGGCTCGGCGTGTGTTGCCGACGGCAGCGCGCACGTGTTCTTCCCTGAGCAGCCAGTAGCGCTGCCCGTGAGCGAGGGCGGCCGGCCCCACGTCGGGCGCATGGTGGTCAAGCGCAGCGGCAAGCGCGTGCCTTACAGCATCCACAAGCTGGAAAGGCACGTGACGCGCCTCAGCAAGGGCCTGAGCTCGAGCGTGGACGCGACCAGCGTCCTCCGGCTGTCGAGCGACTTTGAGTCCATCAGCACCCAGGACCTGTCGGCCGAGATTGCTCTGCAGGCCGAGTCGCTCATGACCGAGCACCCGGACTACGGCCTCTTGGCCGGGCGGGTGCTCATGCACGACCTCGAGGACGAGCGGCCCCGGACCTTTTGCGCGGCGCTCGAGCTGCTGAAGAACAACACGCGGCCTGGCACCAGCCAGGTGGTGTCGCTGGTGTGCCCCGCCCTCCTCAAGGTGGCGCGCGCCAACCGCGCGGCCATTCAGGAGGCCCTGCTCATGGAAAACAACTTTCGCTTCAGCGTCATGGCCGTGCGCACCCTCAAGCACGCCTACCTGCAGAAGGCCATCGTTGGGGGCAAGGCTCGCTTTGCCGAGTGCCCTCAGTACATGTACATGCGCGTGGCGCTGGGCCTGTACGGCGACAACCTGCCCGAGGCGTTTGCCTTCTACGGGCAGCTGTCGCGAGGCGAGATCAGCGTGGGGTCGCCCGCGCTGGCCAGCGTCGGCACCACGCACCCGCAGATGGCCTCGTGCTTCCTGGCCTGCATGCAGCGCCCCTACCTCGACGCGGAGGACGTGAGCCAGGACTCGATCGGCAGCTTCTTTGCGACCCTCAACGACATGGCCCTGGTCAGCAAGACGTCGGGCGGCATCGGGCTGCACGCGCACAAGGTGCGGGCGCACAACTCGTACATTGCTGGCACCAACGGCTACTCGAACGGCGTGGTCCCGCTGCTGCGCATCTTCGAGTCGATGGCGCAGTACGTGGACCAAGGGGGCAACCGCCGCCCCGGCGCCATCGCCGTGTACCTTGAGCCCTGGCACGCCGACGTCCGCGACTTTCTGCAGCTCCGCATGCCGGGCGGCGACGAGTCGCGCCGCGCTCGCACCCTGAACCTGGGGCTCTGGGTGCCCGACGAGTTTATGCGCCGCGTCAAGGCCAACAAGCCGTGGACCCTGATGGACCCGGCCGAGTGCCCCGGCCTCAACGAGGTCTACGGCGCCGAGTTTGAGGCGCTGTACGCGCGCTACGAGGCCGAGGGCCGCGGCCGCGCCACCCTGCCGGCGCAGGCTCTGATGCAGGAGATTGTGCAGGCCCAGTTCGCCTCGGGCCAGCCGTACATGCTGTACAAGGACAGCGTCAACCGCAAGAACCAGCCCAACCTCGGCGTCATCCAGCAGAGCAACCTGTGCGTGGCGGGCAACACGTACGTGACCACGCAGTCCGGGCTCATGTACATTGCCGAGCTGGCCGCCGTGTCGGGCGAGGCCGTCCGCAACGCCGACGGGCAGGACGAGCAGGCGGCCGCGCTGAAGGAGCGCATCGACGAGACGCTGACGCAGGTGCAGGCCGCGGTGGCCGAGGAGGCCAGCGGCCGTGCGCTGGTGGACGCGTTCACGGCCGCCTGCGCCGCGCACGCGGCGGCCCGCAGCGTGCTCGAGGAGGCGGTGGCGACCCGGGGCAAGGCCAACGCCGTGGCCGAGACGGCGGCCTCGGCCGAGGCCCACCGCACCATGTTTGCGGCCCGCGATGCGATGGAGGCGGCGGGACCGACGCCGTTCCGCAACCGGCTGCACACGCTCCGCGTGTGCCTCAAGGCGCTGATGGTGCGGCCGCGCCACCTCCGGGACCTGGTGCCGGAGGACGAGGACTTTCGGGTCGACGTCTGGAACAACAGCGGCTGGGCCGGGGTCATCCCGCGCTGCACCGGCGTGGACCAGCCGCTGCTGCGCATCACCACCAGCTACGGCTCGCGCATCGACTGCACCCCGGACCACGAGTTTGTGCTGGCCGACGGCCAGACGCGCGTGCGCGCGGCCGACCTCGCCTTTGGGGCAGCCCTGCTGGCGCCGCGCCCGGCCGTCTACGCGGGGCTGCCCGGGCAGCAGTGGAGCTACGAGGCCAGCTTCCGTCGCGGCTTTGTGCGCGGGTACTACCTGCGCGGCTTTGGCGATCGTCCCGAGAACCAGCACGGGCCCGAGCTGGAGAAGAAGGTCTTTGTGCTGAGCCTGTGCCGCGACACCACGCCCACCGCCGTGCTGGACCTGCTGGGCTACGACGAGCTGGAAGCGCGCAAGAAGCACACGGACGACCGCTGGGACCACAAGCACAACGCCATCGTGTCGCTGGAGGGCAACGACCGCTTTGGCGGCATCCCGTTCAACGCGCCCCCGTGCACCCGCCACGCGTGGGCCCTGGGGTTCCAGGCGGCGCTGGGGGGCACCATCGGCCTCGCGCGAAGCTACTACGCCTACCTCGAAAAGCCCTGGCTGCTGCTGCGGAGCCTGGGCCACGACTGCCGCATCGAGCTGGTGGACAACGAGGGGCTGTGCCGGCTGGCGTACCCGGCCAAGTGCGAGCCGCCCGAGCCCGTCACGTACGCCAAGTACCGCCTGCGCACGGCCGCCGACCCCGCGCCGGCGGCCGACGACCTGAGCGCCTACGTGGTCGACGAACCCACCGCGGTGATGCGCAGCCGCGGCGTGGACCCGCCCACCGTGACGGGCATTGAGCGGCTCGGAGGCAAGCACAAGGTCTACTGCTTCACCGAGCCCGAGACGCACGTCGGGTGCTTCAACCTGCAGCCCACGGGCCAGTGCACGGAGATTGTCGAGTACACCAGCCCCGACGAGGTGGCCGTCTGCACGCTGGCCAGCCTTGCCCTGCCCTCGTGCGTCTCGAGCCAGGTCAAGGACGGGGTGCACCAGCTGGGGTTTGACTTTGCCAAGCTGCACGGCCTGGCGCAGGCCGCCGTGCGCCACCTGGACCGCGCCATCGACGCCAACGTGTACCCTTTGGAGCGGGCTCGGCAGAGCAACCTGCGGCACCGCCCCATGGGCATCGGGGTCCAGGGCCTCGCCGACGTGTTTTGTCGGCTGCGCCTGCCCTTTACCAGCCCGCAAGCCCGCGAACTCAACCGGCGCATCTTTGAGACCATCTACCACGGCGCGCTGACGGCCTCGAACCGCCTGGCCGAGGCGCACGGCACCTACGCCACGTACGACCAGTCCCACACCGCCCAGGGCAAGCTGCAGTTTGACCTGTGGGGCGTCACTCCGAGCGGCGTCTTTCCCTGGCAGCCGCTCCGCGAGGCCATTGCGCGCCATGGCCTGCGAAACTCGCTGCTGGTGGCGCCCATGCCGACGGCCACCACGTCTCAGATCCTGGGCAACATGGAGTCGTTCGAGCCCTTTACGAGCAACATGTACCAGCGCCGCGTGCGCTCGGGCATCTTTACCATGGTCAACCGCCACATGGTCGCGCACCTAGAGGAGCTGGGCTTGTGGACCGACGACATCCGCCACGCCATTGCTCTGAACGAGGGCAGCTTGCAGGACATCCCGGGTATCCCGCCCGCCGTGGCCGACATCTACAAGACGGTCTACGAGGTCAAGCAGCGTGGGCGCATCGACATGGCCGCGGACGCGGCCGCCTTTATCGATCAGAGCATGAGCCTCAACCTCTTTCTGCGCCACCCCAGCGTGGACAAGGCCGTCGCCATGCACCTCTACGCGTGGGGCAAGGGCTTGAAGACGGGCTGCTACTACTTTCGTGTCCCGCAAGACTCTGGGGCGGCCAAGATCACCGAGACGGGCAGTTCCATCTTGTCGTCGCTGCAGGCGGCCTCTCCGCCGCAGCACTCTCCGGATGAGACCGACGAAGCGCCTGTGACCAGTGCCAAAAAGGTCGAGTCGCTGCTGTGCGAAATTGACGGCGCCAACGAGTGCACGTCCTGCAGCGCCTAGCCGCCTGGTCCCGACCTCGGCCTTCCCGACCTCGGCCTGCCTCGACCGGGTGACGTGTGCGGACGCGTGGGTCTTTGCCTTGCGAACAAGGAATTCAATTTACTCGCCGTCCTTAACATCCTACATTTGCCCCATCCTACATTGCCCAGGCTCGCTCGCGCACTAAACATCCAAGGTTGCCAGCATCCATGCCACCTCGTCATCCGCCCACCCGGTTCCCGCCTTGCAAGGCTGGAGACCAGCCGCCGGCACGTCGATCGGCGCTGCCGCGCACGGCTCGCAGCAGACGTCGGTAGGCGGGCAGGGTTCGTCGATGGCACAGTCCTGCAAGAGCTCGATGCGATGGCACTTGAGTTCTTGCGCTCTGAGGGACTGCGTCACCCCGTGGGACCGCGCTTGCGCCCAGCGGTTGGTGGCGTCCGTCATGGTCTTGACCCCTTGCGCCGTGACTTGGCTGTAAACAGAGCAATCTTGGTTCACCACGTGTGCCAACGTCTCCAGCGTCTGCAGGTCGGCTTGCCGCATCGCCTTTTGCTTCTTGCTCGACGCCTCGATCCGTAGGCTAATGGCGCGCTTGACGGACAAGTGTCGGGGCCGATCGCTCTTGGGCACGCTCGTCAGGGCTGGAGCTCCTTCCCCCTGCAGGTTCGCGCGCACCGGGCCGGCGCGGCTGTCCTCCTGATGCAGCCAGCGAACCGCGTACGCCACGGTTCGCAGCGCCTCCATGACCAGCAGCCCAGTCTCGTGAATTACCACGACAGCCGCTTCCTTGGTGCGATCGCTGGGGCCTCCGGCCATGCTGCCTGAAAGAAACAGGTCTTGGAAGTGCTCGCCCCACGCGCGGTGGCAAGGGCCGCGCGACGCTTTGCGATTATCGTAAAACTTCCGGATAATCTCGTGCCGTTCTTGTAGCGTGTCGACTGGCGCCAGCGGCGTAGATTGTGGCACCGCATGGTCGTCCCCGCCCCCCAGCATCAAGCTCAAGGCCGAGTCCTGGCCAAACGCGGTGCTGGGATCCATGAGATTGTCCAGCCCCGTCAACCCAACGACGTCGTCGTCGTCGCCACCCAACTGCTGAAGCAGGGTCGTGCTGTCGATCAGAGCCTGATGGCTGGCTTGTACGCTGGTGCGCTGTTGCAAGGCGCGAAATCCCGCCGTCATCACGGCACGGAGGCCCTCGGAGGCTGCCAGGCTGCCGCACAGCAGGCACGCGCACCCGGTGCGGGCCTGCTGCTGCGAAAACGCTGCCAGTGCCGGTTGCGGAAGAAACAGCCAGCAGGGCGAGTGCACCCGGTCCCCCGCCAGCATGGTAAAGCCGACCGACTCGGGGCACCACACGCTCGTCAGCGCCATGTCGTAAGCGAGCCGGAGTGCCCAGCTGTCCCCGTACGTGGGCAGCCCGCCCGCTAAAATGCAGCCTTCCAGCGCAGGCACGCCCTCTGGGTCGCGGTACGCCTCTAGCAGCGGGTCGACGGCAACCTTGTAATGCTGGCAGCATGCCAGCAAAAACCGCGCCGCTCCGATGCACGCCATTCGCCAGCGTTCGTCCTCGAACTGTATCTGGTTCTTGCTGAGGCAAAACGCAGCAAACTTGGCACCCGCTACCTCCTTCCGAATCTGCGCAATCTTCAGACCCGTGTTGACGGCCGACAGTTGCTCGTCATCCAAGGCGCTGACTTGCTGGTGCATGAGCGTGTGAACGGCAGCCTTGCATGACGAGGCCGCCATCATGATCTCGCTCATCTGCTTGGGGTCGTCCATGGCTGGCCTTGTCTGTCCAATCAAAGTGGCCCGTCCCGTCCCGTGCGCAGCCCATCCGTTTCTGCAGGCCCTGAATATGTACCGTCAAGCAGCACAGGTAAAATGCCGTGTAGCGGGTCGATGTACCTTAACGTAACCAGGCCACGTCACGCCACGTCACGTTCCAACTCCGTGACAAATGCCTTGGTGTCCGCCTGGCACGTCACGTTAAACATGACTTCCATTGAAGCCTTTGGTCATTTATCCGGCGCGCAATGGAACTGGTGGTAGCAACGCCAGACTCAGGACCCGATGGCTGGCACCGCAGCGACGAGCTAGACGCGTGGGCCATGGCCCACCCCGTCTTCTGTAACTGAACGACCGCTGAGCAGAGCCTTGGTATGTGTGACGTGGCATACTATTGTCCGCTCACAAATGTGACGGTACGTGACGTGGCAAATCGATGTTCGCTCACAAACACGATGGCATGTGACGCGTTACCATGCTTGCCGGGACTATTTCCGACCAAGTCGCCATCTTTCACTTGCTTTCCGAGCCAAAGCCTCTTTGACCATGTCGAGCGCCAAGCGGCAGATGACTGGCAGCGAGCCCGAGCGAGCGAAGCAGAGCAGGACCGAACGGACGCTGCCATCGCAACCGACACCATCCACCTCGACAACGTCGGTAGTCGTCTTGCCGCAACCGCCACCAAAGAAAGTCAAACCCGTGTCGGCCCCGGCCCCGGCCGCAGGGCGCTCCAGCCTCCTCGCCGCCGCGTGCGACAGCCGCGTGCGCGCCGTCACGCTGGCCTCGTGGGTCGGGGTGCGAAAGCGCGCGGGCCCGCCCCTCATCACGAACAAAGACGTTGAGCGGATGCTGAGCCCCAAAAGCGTCGGCCAGTTGGACGTTGCTCTTGCGACCGTCCTTCCTGATGGCGTGCCGGTCATGTCCCTGCTCGTTCCCACCGACATGGTTCCGCTGGATGACCTGCCGGAAGAGCTTGTGCTGCACAACTGCGCAGCGTTGATGCAAGCGTGCCCAGCCTGGACTCGCAATCACTATCGCCGGCTCTTGCTCGTCTTGCTGGAGGAGCAAGAGTCTCCGACCCGGTTCAACGATGACCCTTCGATGGAAGACGGCGCTCTGGTCCGTGCGCCCAAGGTCTCGCGGCCTTCGGACGCCTGGTCGCTGTTTATAACCCGAGAGCTGTCCGAGCACGCGCTGCACGCGACCGTCAAGGCGACGGTTGGGGCTGCGATCGACGGCTCTGCGGGCGCAAAGGCGACGATGTCGTCGCAGCAGCTGGCGAGCCTTGTCCCAAGCCATGTGCCGCCAGAGACCATGCAGCTTGTCCATGTCGGACGAGTACACGGGCGTGAGGCCGCGTCTTTCCTGGTGCCCACCGGGTTGATTCCGCTCGACGAGCTTCCGGAAGCAATTTTGGCACACGGGACGTTGATGTATAGCGAGCTGTTCAAAGCGTGGATCCTGGACCACTACTCGAACGTTCACAAAGCCATCTTTGACCACGGGCGACGCTCGATTCGCCCGCCAGACATGCTTTGACCGCGCTTTGACCGCGCGCCAGCACTCGGGCTCCAACGGGCGTTGCCCAGAGCTCGTTCGACTGCTGCGATTGGACCGCACGGGCCATTAGACACGGGCGCGCTCCGCCCTTCCCTTTGCATGCCATCGCGTGCACCGTAAAGTTGGATCTGAATGAACCGACATTTGGTGCTTTTATTGCAATTTATGGCACTGACGGTTAGCAAACGATCCAAGCCATTTGCCTTCTCTTTGAACTCGGGACGCCTCTGAGCTTGGTCGAGCAGCGTGGTTCCCGAGCGCCCACGATGCGTCTCCCTCAACGCCAACCCGGCGGCCTGAGAGGTGCATGTTGGGGGCGGCTCCTCCCTCAGTCCTGAACATGTACCTGGAGGCGGTTCCTGCGTCCACTGTGCGTCTTGTTTGAAACCGTGACGTGTGAAGGACGTCATGGACTCTTTAGACAGAAAGCCCAGGGGGATCTTGCGAACGTCACGGATTTTTCATCAAGTACAAACCAAGGGCAGGCTCGACCCGCGACCCAATGGCTACCAGCAGGCGAGCGACCGGTTCCGTCGCCAGATGCAAGATTGGAGACGCTCCTGCGCCTCGACACGCGTACCTTGTGGGCGTGCTCCCGGTCGTGTTTCGAGGCAGCTGCTTGCTGCAGGAGTTTCGCATACTGGCATGGCATGCCGGCTCCGCGGCCGCGGAAGCCCGGGCTCGCGAGGCCTGGGCCGACCTGGCCGACCTGCAGCTCCTCGAGCCCGAGGCTGTTTTCCCTGCCAGCGTCGTGCGCGTGACGTCGAGGCGGGGCCTGATGGACGCGCTCGAGCCGTACGTCCGGGCGTGCCAATGCCGTCAATGGATTGAGGATAGCCTGTTGTACTGGGTGAACGAGACCGACGGGCACTTGCTTGCCAATTGAGACATTAGACCTACCCCCTCTCGCGGCAGAAACGGCATGTCCCCTCATCCCCCTACGGCCGCTTCCCCAAAGCCGCTTGTCGCTGGCAAAAGGCGTACGACGCATCGGGCTCGCGGGGGCCTGCTGGAGGCTGTGAGGGTTGACTGTCGGCGGAGAAGCGTCGACAACCTCCAACACAACCGTTGCGTGCTGCTCCGACGAATCAACGTTGTCAATCAAGCAACTCGGTCCCGGGTACGCAAGTCGGCCTGCGCGTCGCAGCAGCAGCCACCAACGCTGGCGTTGCCGACCTCTGGGTATGCAATCGGGGTCGAGGGTAAGCCGGAGGCCGCTTCGACGGGCCGCATGGGGGGCGGGGAGGCAGGGCGGGTCACCCAGAGGGCCCAACTCCTCTTGTCACGTGGGCGGGCAGCAGGGCCTCGATGCTCAACCGCACACTTGTCACCATCGGCCTCAGATGGCAAGCCCAGAGGTCGTTGCTCTCGGCTTTGCAGGATGCGTATACATGAGCTTGCTCGCCGTGCTGGCATTGGGAAGCAGGGGCACGCAGTGCGCGGCGGGCGCCACCTTGTTCTCGATGCTGCTGCTCGAGGTCAGGTTCCACTGCGGCCTTGAGAAAGCAACCAACGAAATGAAGATCCGGTGGGAGCGCAGCCGGCAATCGATCGAGTCTCAAAGGTTCTCCACGCAAGCAAGCGAGGTTGAGAATTACCTATCCTGCCCGCTGGTCTTTCCATTTCAAGAGGTCAAGGCTTGGATTGCCCTTGCGTCTGCAGACCTGATCGACAAAGCGCTCTCGCCGCTGCTGGGCTTTCGCCCGCTCTGCGCCTGCACGGAAGAAGACATTTATCAGGTCTTGGGTGCGATTTGCTTGCTGCGGCCCCTGTCCAAACGAGATGACACGGCCAAGGCTGACGTCCTCGGCTTTCTCCGGGAATTGGCCAGCTGCATTCGCCAGAAGGTGCCTTTTTCCCAACACGATGCCGCCCAGCATCCAGCGCCCCATCAGGGTGCTGGGGCCTCCTTTTGGGACATGAGGCCTGTGCGGTGGCACTTTCCGTGGCTTGCAACGGTTGCCCTGGAAGTTCACGAAGCTCGTGCGTTGCGGGGCGCAACGCGGCGAGGCCTGGTGGTTCATGACCCATCTGGTGATTTTCCAGTGTATGTGCAAGGCGATGTCCATCAGCAAAAAGGACCCGTTCTCGCGTTTCACGGGGCCACTTGCAAGTTTATCGCGATTCACAACAACCTGATGAGCAAGTTCTCGTCGGGGGAAGCCGTTGTCGCCCCTCTGTTTACCGCTCTTTGGATGTACGGTCATTACACAGCTACCAGCCATCAAGTGACAGTCGACGACTTTTGGACGGCTCTACATGGGTTTCTGCAAAGTCGAGGCGTCACCCGGGTTCGCGTCGCCGCCTGGTCACTTGGCTGCCTCCTGGCAACTGGATTTCTGCAGCGCTACGGACAGTTTTATGAGGTTGGTCGACAGCTCTACATTGAGCCGCTCGGGTCGTTGGCCTCTTGTTGCCTCAGCTACGGCTGCGTGACCGAGCCGGTCGGGGCCGTCTACGCGGCCTTCAAGCCCCGAACGTCTGCCAGCAACTACCAAAGAGCCTTTGGATTCGCATGCTTTATGAAGAACGACGCGCTCTCGCGCTGCTATTGGAAACTACTTCCTTTGAGAAACGTCTTGTGGGGAGCCGCTGCGCTGGTCAACGGTCCCCAAACTCTCGTGCTTCTGTCGACCGACGACCCGCTCACTCACGCTGATTTGCAAGACGACATGTACGCAAAGGTTTATTTCAAGAGCAGCCATATTCGAACGAGGCCAGGCTTTCATGGCGCTTGGACACACTCTCCTCTGCTGAAAAGGGCGGTTGCCCTGTGGTTCGAACAAGGCGTCGCCATTGCCCCTTGATCCAGCAAGGCCTCGGCTTGTGTGGCGGGTTCATCGCCTACGTTTCCCAGTGGCGGGGTTGAGGTGACATGTCAGAAGGGCCCCGCACGTCGCGTTGTCGAGGAGGTCCGTTTCAGCTCGTGGAATGATGCCCGTTTCAGCTCGTGGGATGATGCCTGTTGATGCCTCGGCTGGAAGCAGACGGGCCTCCACCCTTCTGCTCAGCCACGTCAAATGAGTCGGTCCTGCTCGAGCCTCTTTCAGCGCCGGCAGGTCGTCCACGTGCCTATTGCTCATATCCTCGGAGCGTGTGGCGAACGGCGCACCACGATCGGGCCATCACTCCGATGTAGGCCATCCTGAAATCAGCAGGTGACCGCGCGCTGATCCAGAGGTCAAGCCTGGGACGAGCCGTGCAGCGCAGAGGCGCTGACCACCTCTCGTCGATCAAGGACTTGTCGAACAAGCGGGCGACGATCGAGCGGACCCCCCAGGCTTCCAGGTCCGAGGTGGCTGCCGTCTCTCTCGCCACCGGCTCGACGCGCGCAGCTGCCCAAGCCTCGCAAACGTGCCCAACGACGGTTCCCTTGACCCCGAGCTTGGGGTGCTTCAGGAGCAGGCCCGGGTCGCGCATGAGGGTGGAAATGCATGCCAACGCTCGCAGTCCTGCTTGGACGAAAGCACTCCTGATGCCGTGGCAGGTAAGAGGTCGACGGGCGACGGTGGCGCGCAGCCTCCAGCGTGTGCCGATGAAGGCATCCCGTCCCCCGGGCCCACCCCGACGAGCGCCACTCGGCACAGCGTCCCGTTCGACGCTCGCCGTCCCGGATCCACCAGTGGCCGACGATTGCATTGGCGCGCCGACGGCCTTCAGGAGGAGTACCGTAACGGAGGCGCTCCGTCGAACAGCATCCGTTCGTGGTTGAACCGAGCACACGTGCCTGCCCAGGCGACCCGGCTGCGCTTGAAGGCGTCGGGTGTACGCGCGAGAATCCACAGATCAATCCTGGGCCGAGCCGTGCATCGGGGGAGCTTTGCCGAATCCATCATCAACTCGCGACCCCGTTCAAACAAGAGCCAGTACAAAAAGGTGACCATGGCCGCGCCAGCAGGCTGAGGCTCCAAGTCCAACCCCGCAGTTGTCTTCCGGCCGGCCACCCACGCCTCGCAGACGTCTGGGGCGATGCTTCCCTTGACCACGAGCTTGGGATGGTTCAGGAGCTGGCCTGGGTCGCGCATAAGGAGTGTAAATGCATCCGGACTGAGGGTGTGATGGCGCTTGGAGGAAAACCACCTGCATGTCGGCGGATGGCGAGTCCCGGGCCCTTCCCGCTGGCTTCGAAACCCTGGGGTCACCTCGAGACGCTCCTGTCCTGCGGGTTCTTCAACTTTGCCAAGGCTGCAAGACGCACTCCTGTTGGCGGATGGCGAGCGTCATTTCAGCTAATTTTCCCATCCTGCACCACTTCAACACTTGCAGCTTTCAGGGTGAACAAGACACCTTCACCCCGTCGACCGTCTGTTCTCTCGTCAGCCTCTCCCGCGCAAAACTAGCTAACTTCAACGCCACCAGCGGATTCGCTGTCCAATCTGATACAAGTCCCTTAAGTGATTGCGGTTAGGCGTAGCGCGCGCGGCAAGCCACAGGTCTCGCCCGGGCCGAGTCCAGCAGCAAGGGGGGCTTTGCCAGAGAAACGGGGTCGGGGACGAGAGGACAAGGTCCATTGGTAACAGGCCGTCATACAAGGCGCGCGTGGCCGGGTCAAAATACCAATCGGTGTCGCTGAACTGCCACTTGCTCATTCGAGCCGGGGCTGCCGCGGGAGCCCACGCGCGGCAGACGCCGTCGTTGCTCCTCAACCGGTCGAGCTTGCGGTGCGCCAACAGAAGGGTCGGGTCGCGCATCGGGGAGGAAATGCGCTCCGTCGAGGCCCAGGGGCCGGGGTGCCGCCCCCGTTCAGCGCGTCGGGAGCAAGCAACGACCCGAGTTGAGGACGCCCGACCAATCCGGCAAGGCCGCGCGGACAGCCAACCACGAAAAATAGGGACTGGCAAGGACTCTGCTGCAACAGAGTCATGGCAAAAGAGTGCAATTTCCTTTCAAACCACAGCCGAAAGCACAACAAGGACTCTGTCCCGAGTTTGGAGTTTGACTTCAACGAGGCGCAATTTCTGGAGCAGATATCAGACATCATGACGCGCAACCGCAGGGCAGCGGTGATGGCTGAGGGCGCTAAAGTACTCGTCGAACTAGACCTTTATATTGACGGAGAACCGGCACCCGAAAGCGAAGGGTGGAAGTCTTTCAAGCACATGTCGCGCTTTGACAAACGATATTTTGCCGTCGGCCTTCACGCGCTGTACGACGACACTGACGCGTTTGACATTGACAACTGTCGCTTTCGGGTGCAAGATGTGCTGGACCAGACAGCCGAGGAACTGCCCGTGCCAACGCGAGAGTTCTTCTGCCAACAGACGGGTGGGAAATGGGGTTATGCTCCGCTTGGGGGGCTGAGATGCACGTACGCCAAAACCAACGATGAATGCGGCGCATGGCCCAAGCGCACGGAGAGTGATCCTGGCAATGTCATAGGTGAGGAAGAAACAAAGCTGCTTGCGATGCTCTGGGTTGTGGCGAATGAGGAGCCTAACGAGGAGCCTAACGAGGAGTTGCTTCGAGTGCGAAGCCTGTTTGCCCGAGAAGACAATGATGCGGCAAATGAAGCGGCCAAGCTGTTTGGTGCTCTGAAGAACGAGCAGAAGATGAAGTTTGCAATGGATGTCCGGGAGCGCATGAGCAACGGCTCATTTTACGACTGTACTGTCGATCCCAACGACATGATGAAGCCCTTCATGCCGTCCTACAAGCGCTACAGCTGCCCGTATCCGTCGAGGAAGTGGTTCGCTGACACACGGCCTGAACTACACTGCGGCTACAACGAAAAGTCAGCTTTTCTTCCCGTCAATTTTCTCACCAGAGGATCACGCTGAACCCAGTTAGCGTTGGAGGGTCACCGAAAATATCACACACATGCAAGTTCAGGCTCAATTCTCGACCGTGGTGGTGGTGGATGTCCGGTTTTTGCCCCCATCCGTCGGGACCGGCTTCTCTGGCTAGAGAATGGTGAATTTTAATCAAAGAGGCGGCTTGACATGTACCACCGATCCCTTGAAAGCCGGCAAAGCACCGCTCCAACCGCTCGGAGACCCGCTTAAAGACGCGTTTCGGGCATGCTTTAAAACGGCAAGGGTGTACAACGCCTTGTTTGTTTTCAAAAAAATTGAGAAACGCCATGCTTCACGAGTCTCGCCTCTCTTGCTTACAAACTGGACGCTAATGAACAAACAGCCGAGGCGATTAACAACAAGCTTGTTGTCACTATGGCGGGGGTCAATGAGGTGGTCGCCCTTTAGCATCGCAGCAGCTGGAGCGTTTCCAGCGCAGGCAATCGCCACTGGGCTTGCGTCGCGGTCGGTCGGCCCTTCGGCGACAACGGGAGCCTCCTTCACGCCGATCGGCGCGTTCTCCTCCACTTTGCTCGTCGGCTCACGTCGGTGGCGGAGGTGGAGCGTGCTGTCGGGGAGGACCCGTCTCGGAAGAGGCGCGTCAGTGAGAAAGTTGTCAAGCTGATCACAAGCGCCGCGGCCCAGTTTGTTCCCGACATGGCCGTTCTCCAGCTGCCGATGGTCACTTGGGCGGTCCGGCAGCTCAATTGGCACCTTCGATCGGAAGTGCTGTGCGCAGCATGGACCCCGTTGGCCGCCAGCACGCTGATGGCGGGCTTGCCTCAGACCGTTCGCCGACGCGTCAAGGGCGACGTGCGGGCCGTGCTCAAGCGCCAACGTCGCCTCTACCGCTCGCTTTCTCGCCGCATGCGACAGTACTGGGATGAACCAGGCATGCCAGAAGGGGTGTGAGTCGGTGTCTTGTGTCGCGGCTAGCTAGCTTGCGCGTGTGTCAATTTAAACCAACCCCCCCCCCGTCGGCACGGCATGGAGAGGCGCTCGCATCGTCAGAGCGCTACGCCTTGGCCGCGGTCAAAGGCAAGGCGGGGTTGTCGCGCAGCACCTTGAGCGTCAGCTGCACGCTGCGGGCTCGCAGGCGGTCCCGGTGAATCTCCGACAGCCGCACCACCTCGTCGTCCCCGAGGTCGGGGTGCTGCAGGATCTGCTCCAACACGTCGTCCGTGATCTCCAGGCGCTCGCAGATGCTCTGCCGCACGCCCGGGTCGATGCCGAGCTTCTTCTTGCTGCGCACGGCGTTCTTGATGTGGCGCGTCTTGTCCAGCGTCTCCTTGCGCTCGGTCTGCGTTTTGCTCAAGCGATCGCCGCCCTGCCCCGCCCACGTCTCCTGCAGGCCCTCCACTCGCTGGGACGCGGCGCTGTCCTCCCAGAGCATGCGCACGGGGTAGATCCACTCGTACATGTCGACCACGTGAAGGGTGAGCGGGTCCATGACGTCGCTCAGCTCCTCGTGAATCCAGCGCTTGGCCGTGTCCTGCGTGGCAAACGTGCCAAAGACCCAGAGCAAGAGCTCCATGTCCTTGCCGTGCTCGATCGCAAAGGAGATGACGGCAAACTTTTGGTCGCGGTGCCGCAGCAGGGGCGGGTACGCTTCCTCCGACCCCAAAAGGCCGCCTCGGCCGTCGTCCTCCGCGCCGCTGCCGCCGTCCTCGGTGTCGCTGCCGTCGCTGCCCTCGCCCTCGGCGTCGCTGCCGCTGGGGCTGCTCCACTGGCTGCCGTGGCCGTCCTCGTCGTCCTCGGTGTCGCTGCTGTCGGCGCTGCTGGCGTCGCTGCTGTCGAGCTCCAGGCCATCCGGGCCCCGAATGGCCTGGAGCTCGTCCTCCTCAAACATCAAAGAGAAAGGCTTGCTGTCTTTGTCGCCGTCGGCGTCCAGCGCGTAGGCCGGGTCGTTCTTGCTGGCCAGCTCGTCGGCGGCCGCGGCGGCCGCGGCGGCCGTGGTGGGCCCGGCGCGCGCGGCGGCTTTGCGGCGGGTCTTCATGACGCGCGTGCGGTCCTCGGCCTCGGTGTGGGATCCCGGGATGATGACGATGCGCTTGTCAATCTTCAGCACCTTGCGCATGTACTGGATGTGCCCGCGCGCGTTGTATTCCCGGAAGAACGAGCGCTGCTGCTGCTTGACGCTGTCGAGGTCCCCGTTCTGCTTGCAGCGTCGGTTGATGATGTGCTCCATGTCGCGCTCGCGCGCTTCGGCCAGCACCAGCTTCTTGAGCTCGACCGTGCGCTTGCGCACGTACAAGGCGTCGGCCTGGCGGGCGAGCGTCTTGCAGATGAGGGTCGTGCTGTTCTTCTTCATGGCCAGCACGCTGCCTCGCACCTTGCCAGTCACTACCTTGGCCGCCCCGAGGGCCTCGCGTTCGGTCGGGCAGAAGCGGCAGATGCGAAACGCCGGCTCGTCGCACGTGGGGCTCTGCCCGACGTGGGCAATTTGCAGCAGCAGCACGCTCCAGCTGGCGTGCCCTGGCTGGTGCGTGGATGGCACCATCCCCAAGGCTTCCACCTCGGGCGTCGACTTGACGGTCCCCGCGCGATCCTGAAAGATGGACGTTCGCTTGTGTTTTCCCTTGGCTTTGGGCATGATGGCGAGATGAGCGGCGGGCGGCGGTCTTGGCGCAGGCCGCGCTTGCTAAAATGCCTGCTCTGGCAAGTGGCAGGGCAACGGAGTGCGTGCGGGCCGAGGGGGCTGCCGACGGGCGTCGCACTCGTCCCGGGTCGGTCGGGAGTGGCGCTGGCCGGCTCGCTGGCGGGACGTCACTCGCCTGGCCACTCCTGCTGATGTTGTGGCTGGGACGAGGAGGTTGGGTCTAACTTGCTCCATCCAGGCAGCATGGCTCGACCGATTGTGCCGATTGTGTGGTGGAACCAGCCTGCCCGCGGGTTCTTCGACGGCGGTTCTCGAGGAGTTGCTGGGCCTACCGGGGCCGGCTGGGTGCTGTACGCGCCGCCCGACGTCTCGGGTCCCAGCGGACTCAAGTTTCACGATTGCGGGTACGTTTTTCTTGGCGACGTCGCCACCCCGAACGCCGCTGAGTATCAGGCCCTCATCGCCCTGCTCCGGGCCGCGCTCCGGCACGGGGTGCGTCACCTCCGGGCCATGGGGGACTCGCAGCTCGTCGTCCGGCAAGTTTGCGGGCGGACCCCATGTCGGGCAGGCTACCTTTCCGGTCTGCACGCCGAAGCGCAGGCCCTGTGCCGTCAGTTCGAGACGGTCTGCATCGACCACGTGCCGCGAGAAGGGAATTTGGAAGCTGACGCTCTCAGCAACATGGCCATGGACAGCCGAGGCTCGGCCACGGGCGTCAGAGTGTCCAAAACAAAAGTCTACCGCGCCGCGCACGCCAAGGCGCGCCGCAAGGGCAGGCGGTCTGCGCGGCGCAAGTTACGCCGGGCCCGTCGCCGAGCGGCCGAGGGAGGTCGACTAATCAGGTGGGTGAGCGTGCATCCCGAGCCCAGGGGCGTAGGTTTGATGGCGGAGCGCAAGCTCCGACCGGCCCGGTTCGTCCAAGACTGTTTGCGACGATGGTAGCCGCCGGCTCCTTGGGTCGGGGAGAGGGCGGCCAAGGGCCCAAGGCGCATACAAGTCTGACTATGAAATTCAGCCGAGTTGTGCCACAAACCTTGCCGACAAACCCTGGCCGCGGGAGCCAGCCCTTTGGACTGCGCCCAAGGCCAGAGAGAGACTTGGGACTGCCCCCGCAGCCCGAGGAGCAAAGCGTCACCCGCACTCCTGCAAGGCGGCGGGCGGGCGGTGCGCGCAGGAGGGTTGCCCTGCCTTGACCCCGCCGCGCATTTCAGAGCCAGCCTCTTTGACCAGCGCGCCGAGGTCCACCTGACCGCGCAGCGCGCCCGACCTCGGTTCAGCGCTACCATGCCCCCTCCAGAGCCCAAGCGTCGCAAGCCCGACGCGCTGCCCGACAGCCTACCGTTTGTCAGCGTCGAAGCTGGACAGTTTGTCGTCGGCGCCGCGGCAGCCGACTACCTTCGCTCGCTCGGCAACCGCAAGCTTGCGGTGCTGGCCCTCACCGGGCCCTACCGCACCGGCAAGTCGTTTTTGCTCAACCGCGTGCTTCTGGAGCGGCCGCCGGGCGCCGGCTTTGCGGTGGGCGGGACCGTCAACGCGTGCACCAAGGGCCTTCACCTGAGCACGCACACGCTGCGCTGCAGCAACAGCACCGACGGCGAGTACGACGTCTTGGTCCTGGACTCGGAGGGGCTCGGGGACATTCATGCGTCGGACACGCACGACTCGCGCATCTTCTCGCTCGCGCTGCTGCTGGCTAGTGTCTTTATGTACAACAGCAAGGGCACCATCGACCAGCCCGCGCTCAACCAGCTGTCGATGGTGGCCAACATCAGCGACCTCATTCGAACCCAAAGCGGCGAGGGCGCGGGTCCAGCGTCGGCAGGGGCTGGCGGGGAGGACCTGAGCGCTCTCATGCCGACGTTCCTGTGGGTGGTGCGCGACTTTCACCTCGAGCTGGAGGACAGCGACGGCAAGGCGCTGACGCCAGACGAGTACCTCGAGGCCGCCATCGCGCCCGTCCCGGGCGCGACGGTCGACCGCAACCAAGTGCGGTCCTCGCTGTGTCGCCACTTTCGCCATCGCGGCTGCGCTGTTCTCCCGCGGCCGGCGGACGACCCCCAGCAGCTCAAGCGCTTGAGCGAGCTGCCCATCGCCACGCTGTCGCCAGCGTTTCTCGAGGCCGCGGCGAGCCTGCGGGACCGAGTCCGCGCGCTGGCGCGCCCGAAGCAAGCGTGCGCCGGGGCCGCCGTCACAGGCCCCATGCTCGTGCGGCTGGCTGAGATCTACTGCGCGGCCATCAACGCCGGCGCCGCGCCGGCCATCAAGGACGCGTGGACCCTGATCTCTGCCGACGAGTGCCGGCAGGCCATCGCGGCGGCCCTGGCCGCGTTTGCAGCGTGCCTGGCGCAGCAGGGCCTCGACGCGCAGGACGACGCTCCCGCCGTGGACCAGGCGCGCCTCGACAGCGCGCTGACCGCGGGGTTTGACGCCGCGTCGCGCGCGTACCAGGCTGCGGCGGTCGGCGAGCAGAAGGAGGCCATGCGCACCGAGCTCCGGTCCCGCCTCAGCCAGGAAGCGGCGCGGCTGCGAACCAGCAACCTGGCTGCGGTCGACCGCGCTGCGCAGGCCGCCGCCGCCGATCTGGAGCGGGACGCCGCCGACGCGGGCGACCTGGCCGCTCTGCGGCGCGCGGTCGACCAGGCCGAGGCCGCGTTTCGTCAGCGCCTTGGCTCGGGGGTCGAGACTCGCGCGGCGTGGCACGCTCAGGTGGCGCGGCACCTGTGGACGTGGGTGCAGGCGCTGGTGGGGCGCCTCGAAGTGCGGTGCGCGTCCTTGTCCGCCCAGCAGGCGCAGGTCGAGCGGCTTGAGCAGCGGGTCGCCGCCGCCGACAAGCTGGCGGCGGTCGCCGAGGCTCGCCACGCCGAGGCGCTGGAGGCGGCACGGCTCGACTCGGACGCGGCGCGCCAGCTGGCGGCGGACCTGGAGGCGCGCGGGGCGCGCTTGGCAGACGAGCTGGCCGAGCGCGCCGCCGAGGACGACGCCCTGGCGCGCCAGCGCCAGCACGAGGCTGACGCTGCGCACGCCGACCGCGAGGAGCTGGCGCAGGCGGCGGCGGCGGCGGAGGCCAATGCCACGGCGCTGGGCGTGGAGGTGGAGGGTCTGCGGCACGCGTGCCAGCAGCACGAGGCAGCCTGCGAGGCGCACGCGCAAGCCGCCAAGGACCGGCAAGCGCAGGCGGTGGCCCTGGCGCAGGCGGAGCAGGCGGTCCGGGAGGAGCAGCAGGCTTTGCAGGCGGTCCAGCGCAAGAACGCCGACCTCACCAAGGCCCTGGACGAGGCGGCGGAGGACCACCGGGCCGACATTGAGCAGCTGCGCGCCACCTCGGGCAACGTGATCCGCGATCTGACGGACGCGCGCCGCGCCGCCGAAGGCCGCCAGCGGGCGGCGCAGCAGCAGGCCGAGCAGGCCAACGCCGCGCACGAGCAGGGCCAGGCAACCGCCGACCGCCGCATCGCAACCCTCGAGGCCGAGGTGGCCGACGGCGCCCGGGAGCTGGCGGCGCAGCGCGCCGCCGCCAAGGAAGAGGTCGGCGACGCTCGGCGGGAGCATGCCCAGGCCACGCGCCAGCTGCAGGCCCAGCTCGAGACGGCTGCCAGCGACCATCGAGCCGCGCTCCGGGCCGTCGCGCAGCGCACGCGCGAGGAGCACGACGCCCTGTTCCAGGCCAAGACCCTGGCCGTGTCGCGGGCGCAGGCGGCCGAGCAGAAGGGAGCTCAAAGCGAGGCGCTGCTGCAGGAGGCTCGCCGGGCTCTGGCGCAGGAGCGGGAGGACGCCAAGGCCCACAACTACGCCGGCCGCGTGTCGGAGCTCGAGACCCAGGCGACCATGTCCGAGTCTCGGGTGGAGATCTTGGCAAAGTCGCTGCAGGAAAAGGTCGACCAGCTCAGCGAGCAGCAGGCCGTCATCACCGACCTCGAGACGCAGCTCCGCAACATTCACAAGCGGCACGCGTCGGAGATTATGCACCTCGAGCTCACGCGAGCGACGCACACGTAGCGCCGCTCGCAACAAAACCTGTCCCGTTGCAATCAGCTGTCCGTTTGCGAGTCGCGGTGCGGGGCTTGGCTTGTATGTGATTGCTGTTTCGAGAAAGAAAAGCATGGAACTCGACGTTAATTTGGCCAACCAGCAGCGCACACTGTAGGGCACGTCCGGCGAAAGTGCACACCCTGTTGAAAACGCACAATCCGTCCTGATTGACCGCTGCCGAGGCTCACCGGGACTGAGTCGAAGCAATGGCCTAGGCCGGCCCCGAAGCGAGGCTTGCCGCATGTTTTTGCGCCAGGTTGACAACCACTGGGTCTTTGTGCATGGGGTGCCACGGTGACCTGCCGTCGCAAAGCAGCGCTGGCATGTCGTTGGCGGCGCGAACAAGCAGCTGCAGGCCAAACGAATCGCCGGGCACAATGACGGGGGGCTGCAGACCGCTGGCCTTTCGGCGGGCCCGAAGGTCCGAGTGACGGCGGAATTCGGCACGAGCGACAGCCAGCGTGAACGAGCTTGCGCCCACCTGCCGGAGCACTCGCTTGGCCATGAGCCACGTCGCATCTGGGACCATGGGCAGAAAGTACAGAGGCATTTGCTTTCGCCCAACTCCTTGACGGGGCTTTGAAAGCTGACTTTGGGTGGCCACTTGCAAGTCGGGCCGCCGAGGCTTGGCTTGCGGGGCTGTTGGTGAGCAAGCCTCGGCCGCGCAGCGCGCTAGCCACGCCTGCGTTGCAAAGTAAGCTCCCCAGAACGGCAGCATATGCCCAATCTGGCCGTCCCCAACGGTGCCGGTAGGCGCTGTTGGTACTGCTGGAGAAGTTGTCTGCGCCATGTCTGCTCAGGGGGTAGCTGATGACCTTGTCTAGGGGCACACGCGCTTCGTAAAATGCAGCTTCTTCTGCGGGGCGCAAACTTGGGTAGCGACTTATCAGGCAAAATGCTAATACTGGCTGGCTTATCAGCAATCTATTGTTGGCGTGTGACACACGTAACGAAGTTGGTCCGTGTGACGTGGCCAATAGTGACGGTTGCAACTGGAGGTCATCCAACACTGGGGAGCAATTACCCGCATTTTTACAAAGCTTAAGGCCGCTATCATGGAAGAACTTGCTCGCCCCGTGTACCACGAAGACCTTGCCGACATGGACCTTGCCGACATGGACTTGTTCACAATGCCCTACGCCTCCAACGCTTCCCAGGCGTCCGTCTCGGCCCCGACGACGCCCGACCTCCTGATTCCCAGCCCCCAGCTTGCTTTGGATCATACTCCGCCGCACGCGTCTCCACGGGGGAATCCATCGGTCAATCTGGAGCAGCGTGAGCAGTGTCAGCGCGTCGCTGCCACCCGAGGATGCCGTGCCCGCCCGGCTTCGCCGACGCCCTGGCCTTCCGAGCACGGCCCAAGTCGAACGCCGTTGAATCTGCAGCGGCGCCCCCGACCCGACCCATTTTGCCGACCGCACCCGCTCGAGCGGTGTCCGTCGAGCGAGTCGACCTCGCCGGCCGGAAGAAAGCGGTTTCACGCCAACTTGTCGCGGCGGCGGCGAGCGAAGTTTGAGCGTCAGGCTCGCGAATGCCTCACGTTGACAACGACGTTGCTACTGGACGTGTTTCAAAACCCACAGAAGAGCCTGCATTCGCAGAGCCGTCGTCTGGCAATTTCCGGCATTCTGCGTTCCGCCCCGCAGGGCCCGGTCGAAATCGACGCGTACCGCTGGCTACGGGTGCTCGCCTCGCTTCAATCCCTCCCTGTGACACCTCGGGCCGCGTGCGTTGATGTATCAGTCGTGTGAGTTGGGTCGTGAACGCGAGCATAAATTCAACCATCGACATGAACCCCACGTACAAAGCGGTCTCATATTGAGGGCTTTGTGTTGAGGCCACGAGTGATTGTCGGGCCATTTCAACTCTGACTGTGCTGTGCACAAGCGACGTGCCCAGCTCGGCGTGGCCGCTTGCATCGGCGGGCGTTGCCTCTCCCATCAGCCACCATGGCTGTGCATTGACGCGTCAAAGTGCTTGGTGTGAAACTCGCATGGCCCACCGCGGCTCGGCGGACACGTTGACGGCTGGACCTCCGTGGCAGGGCTGGCGCGCGCTGGAGCGTCCCTACCGATGGCAGAGGGGGCGGGGGCGCATCGGCGTCCGAGCGTGCCGCTCGGCGCGGACGATGGCGGCTGCCCCGCGCGGCGACCGGCGCTGCTCCGGCCGACGCCGTGGGCAGCGACAAAGCGTCGGCTGCAGCGCTGGCGCCGTGTGCAGTCAGACGGGCATGCATGTCGGGCTGCAGCAGGCCGTCAAGCAAGCGGTAGAACCGTTCCCACGCTCGGTCCTCTTCTGCGGTTCCGCCTTGCCGAGGGTTAGCTGTCAGTGCTTTGATCGTTGTTGTGGGATCAATCCATCGCCAGACGGCGCGCCGGCCTACGCGTTCGATCAAGTTGTGCTTCAGCAGCAAGCTCGGATGCAGACCGCCGCGATCCACGTTGACGCCATGCGCCAACTCCCAGAGCAAGACGCCGCACGACCAGACGTCGTGCGCTTGCGCGGTCCGCAGCCAAGTCCACGCCCTGGGGCGCTGCTCGTCGTGGGTCGACCCGTAGCTCAACGTCCTAGGGTCAAGGACTTCGGGCGGCATAAACGGCCCGGTCCCGGCCCCTGTTCGGTCGCAGTCGGTGCGACACGCAAGGCCAAAGTCAATCAGCTTTACAACCCAAGCGTCGCGGGTCGCGCCTTCGTCCCAATGCACCATGACGTTGTTGCCTTTGATGTCGCGATGAGCCGATCCGCTGCGGTGCAGATCGCGCACCGCCAGCAGCAAGTGCTGCGCGACGCGACACATCTCCCAAATGGTGAGGGGACGGCCCAGGAACGAGTCAATGAATGGCTCAGTCTCCTCGTATAAGTTTTGACCGTTGATCAGCTGCTCAAACGTGCGTTGCGGAGGGCAGGCGTCGACGAGGCACGTCATGTTGGGGTGGCAGTGGGGATAGCGCGATGCGGCCGTCAAGACGGCAAGCTCGTCTTCAGCTTCGCCCTCGTCTTCTTCTGGGTACTTGAGTACCCTGGCCACGACTGGAAACGGCCACCGTGGGTCATGCGCCGGCATCCGGTAAGCGATGGTGTTGGCCCCTTCGCCCAAGGGCACCGCGTCGGCCGGGACTTGTATGTCGCAACCGTCTTGAGACGCACCTGACATCGGAAGTTGGGGCTTTTGGTTATTTTGCAAACACCACAATGTTATCTCGCCTCCGACCTCGCCTCCGACCTGGCCTGCAAGGGGATGGGGCGCTGCAAAAAATATGTACTTTCAAACCTAAAGTGTTGGCGGACACAACTTGACGTACGTGACGTAGCACCTGCTTGACCCAGAAAACGCGCTTCTAGGTCGCATTTTCCCAGCCGCCGGACCAAGTCTTTTCGAGTGTCAGGTCGTTCGTCCTTAGCTTCGGAGCGGTCCTGCCGACATGGCGATGGCGGCCATCCGGTGTCGAAAGATTCATCTCGTAGACCAGAACAACCATCACTTGCATGCGGCAGCCGCGGCGGTCGACGTTGTCGTTCAGCCTTGGGGAGTGCAAGTGTCGATGCAGCTCGACTTTGAAGGCTCGCGATCTGACGACCGCTGGACGTTGGTCTACCCAATCACCATGAACCTGTCCGTGCTGGAAGTGCGGGCCATGGGTGCCATGACAAGTCGCCTCCCCGAGCTGCACAAGTCCCCTCGTCCGCGCTTCAACCGGGCCCCGACCCAAAATGGCCCCGACGCGCACAGTTACGCGACCGTTGGTCGCTTCATGACGTGGCCTGGCCTCGTTCCGACCGCGCAAGCGTTCTCCCTTCTCATCGTGACGACACAGCCAGTCTCGTACAAGAACGTGTTTCTGGAGTGGCTCATGCTCGGGGTTCCTTCCCGCTCGTGCCGCACTCAGATTCGCGTCGACACGTCGGGCATCGCGGATCAAAATCCGCAGGTTCGACTGGAGGTTATGGACAACGACTTCCTAGGGGAACGGCCAGCTGCCATTATGCAGTCGACCTGCCTCGCGACGGATGGCACCTCTCACGCGTGGAAGACTCGTGTTCTTTTGAGTCAACTGCGAAACTTGCGAATTGCTGTCGAGCTGCGACTGCACCCGGACATGCATGGGTACGGGCCGCAAGCGCCGGTCCATGTGCGTGGGTCGGGCGGCATCCTCGAGCTACGGCCAGCCAAGCCCTATGCTGAAGGGAGCTGGGACATTCGACCGCATTCTTTCGACACCTCTTCTTCTCGAGCGATGGCGGTTTACAAAGTATCTCGTGCCTCTCCAGACAGCGTCAAGACGGACACCCCTCGCTTTCTGTGGAGCGTGGCCGCTCTGGTGGCACAAATCACTGGGAAAACCGAGCTGACGAAGATCCCACCCATCACTGCGACCTGCACGCCCCACCGTCCGCCGGCGGGCACGGTTGTTGACGACGACGAGGTTTGGCTGCTCCCGAGCCCGCCGCCGCTGTGCTCCGAGCTGCCGCCGCCGCTGTGCTCCGAGCTGCCGCCGCCGCTGTGCCAAGTGAGCAACCTCAACGTTCGGTTTGGGCTGAGGTCGAGGGCCGGGATACCAGGCGGTCGCCGGAATGCCGTTCCTAACCCTCTAACAGACTGTCGCAAGCTCAACGACGAGCACTACCTGCAGAGCGCGTACCAGACGGGGCTTCGGGTGGTGGACTTTCTTGGTCTCTAAGCGTGGCGCGTCTGATTGCTGGCGACGAGGGACCATAGCTGTCTTGAGATAATGTGAGGGGTAGTGTTCCAGAGAGGGAGTATACAACCCTTGAAATTGAGCGAGTGCTTTCGACACACTGCGTCTCAAAGGCCATTCGAGCGCCAAGGCACGTGGAACTGGACTTGGCTTCCCTACTTTCGACTCAAAGGCCCCGTTTCATGTTGCTGGCCGCACCGCGAGGGTCGTCGGCACGACCTACCCGCCGACCGGCAAGGCCGCGACCTTGCCCATTGGGCGGCGCCGCGGGAGCTGGGGAGCGGCGGGGGGGCGCCGCCGCCTGGGTCACCGACACCTTTTTCATGGCAACCGCAAATTTCGCAAGCAAACATGTCGTACGTCGACAGCCCCATGATGCCGAGCGCCATGCCCGGCATGTATGGCGACTACGCCGGCCGCGCAGTGAGCGGCATGATGAGCGCGCCTCCTCTGCCTCCCCTCAGCACTGGGGGCTCGGGGGGCCGCCGGTACCTGCTGCTGATCATCATTGTGGTGCTGGCGCTCGTCGTCGGCTATCTGGCGTATCGCGCCGTGCGGCCGCGTCGGACGACGGGCATCTTCACGCCGCAGATCACCAACGTGCCCGACTGCGAAGAGCGGGAGGACCTCCACGAGTTTCAACATCTCCTCAACCTCGCCAAGCGACCCAACGTCGCGCTCCATCTTCGAAACCTCTTGCAGACCCTGCTCGCGCCCGACGCGGGCGCAGCCCGACCCACGGTGAACGGTCGCGGCAGCGCCGGCACATCCCTCCCCGACCCAGACCCGTGGGCGGGTGGGGAAGGCGACGACATGCCGCCCCCGATCGTGTCGTCGGCCGTCTACAAGTAAACGCCGCGGGCAGCGAGCGGGGCGGTGCCCCTCGCAAAGGACTTCTGCCACCCGACCGATGCGTGCCCTGTCACGACAGCCGCCTGGGGACGCGGCGCCCGGCTGGGGCGCCGCACCGTCTCCCAAGGCTTTGGTTGGCCCCTGCCGGCTTGGCGGGCGCGCACGGGGCTCGAGCTCGGCCAGCAAATTGAAATGCTCTCGTTCAGTCTCCCTCCAAGCGTCTCGATGGGTGGGGTGCAGAGCGCCGGCGCGGCAGTCGCCGGCGCGGCGGGAAGCGGGTGGGCCGTCCCTCGTCGCCGCGCCGAGCCTTGCCTTCCTGGGGTCTCCCTTCCGCTGGTCGTCACCGAATCCCGAGCTCGACGCTCGCCAGCTCCCCCCCCGCGCGGCAGGGCACTTCCCTGGCCCCTGGAGGATCGATCGCCGGTCCGGCGCCTGTCGGCCACCGAGAGCGACGAGTGCCGGGGGGGCTGCCCAGCCGTGGGCCGCCGACGCCCCCGGTCGGGCGGCGGGGGAAAAAGATGCTCTTTCACCAGGTTGGTAAACTCGACCTTGCTGCCCTCATGCCGAGCGGATCTTTTGCCACTGGGGCCACCTCGGGTGGTCCAGTCACCCAGATTGTCGCGCGCGGCACGGCCGACTATCACCTGACCGGTGCGGCCACTGTCACCTTCTGGCGCCTCAAGCACAGCACCCACACCAACCATGCTTGCGAGCACGTGCGGCAGAACTTTGACAGCGGCACCGTGGCGTTTGGGAGCTCGGTGACGGCTCGCCTCGGCCGCACGGGTGACCTGATCCACAAGCAGTACGTGGAGATTAACCTGCCCGGGCTCTACCCCGTCGTGTCCGCTGGCCACACCACCAACTACGCTTACGTGCTGGAAGAGCTGGCCGCCGACGCAGGCGGAGACTACATGCCCGACGCCGAGCTGCAGGCCGGGCTCACCAACGCTTTGGGCGGGTTCTACTGCCACTGGACCAACGCTGTTGGGTTTGCCCTTCTAAAGCGCATCCAGCTGATCATCGGCAACCACCAGATCGACCAGCTGACCTCTGAGTACATGTACGCCTGGGAGGAGCTGTCCGGCAAGGCCGGCAAGCGCATGGCGGACATGATTGGTCGGTTCGAGACCCGCGAGCAGCTGATCGCGTACTCGCGCACCCCCCAGATCCTGTACGTGCCCCTGCCCTTCTGGTACACCCAGGTGGCTGGCAACTCGCTGGCCCTCGTGTCGCTGGCCTTCCACGGCGTGCAGGTCTCGGTGCAGTTCCGGGAGCTGGAGAAGCTCATCATCGTGTCCAACCGGGACATTGTGGTGCACAACGTCCCCACCGACAACGGGGTCACCGACGGGCAGCCCGTGACCAAGGCCAACCTCAACGCCTGCATGGTGACCCAGTACGTGTACTTGGACGTCGCCGAGCGCTCGCGCTTCGCCGAGGGCCTCTTTGACCAGCTCATCACCACGATGCAGTGCCAGTACCAAGAGACGACCAACACCACCCTGGACCTCGATCTCAACTTTAACCACCCCATGCTCGAGCTCATCATGATGGTCCGCCTCGAGGCCAACGAGATGGCCAACCGCTTTTTCGACTTTTCCCGCGTCGGCCCCAGCACTGGCTCGGGCCGCTACCGCAGCAACGACGGCAAGGGCTTTCCCACCGCCGTGGCCCTGCTGCCCCAGACCGAGGGCGCCTTTGACTTGCTGATCGAGCCCGAGACGATCGGGGTCGGAGCGGGCCTTAGCGACGGGGAGGCCAACGATGCGTGGATTGCGGCCGCCGGCACCAGCACTGGCGGGCCCAACCTGGTGAGCAACAACGGCATGTACAACCTTTCGGAGGTGGTCACCGTCAACGCCGATCCCGTGCGAACCATCAACCTCACCGTCAACGGGTCGGATCGCTTCCAGCACGACGACGCGCAGTTCTTCCGCCAGGTGACCTGCTACGAGGCGCACACGCACATTCCCTCCAACTACATCTACACGTACAACTTTGCCCTGTACCCCGAGGAGCCCAACCCCAGCGGTGCCCTCAACTTTTCGCGGCTCGACAACGTCAAGCTTCGCATGGTCTTCCACCCTTCCCTGGCTGGCCACAACCTGCAGTTCTTCCTGTTTGGCCGCAGCTGGAACGTGTTTTCGTATGTGGACGGTATCGGTGGGCGCAAGTACGCCGCGTAAGTTGCTCAACGTCACACGGGAGGAGCCGGGCGGGTCTTGGAGGGCTGCGGCGCGGCGCAAGCCACCGTGTCTTTGAGTCAATTCGAATTTTCCAACGAGCAACCCCTTTCCCCCTTCCCTTTTTGGCCCGCACCGCGTTGCGCTGCTCGGCTTTGTTCAAGACTTGGCCCGCCGACGCAACGAGGGCTCTCGGGGGATCAACGATCCCGGAAGGTCTGATCGACGGTTGCCGTGCCGACGTCGCAAGAGCCCCCGTGGACTGCGGCTGGTTACTGAGCCAGTCGATTGCGGGTCAAGAGACCCCCTCAACCAGTAGCGCGCAGGCGTGCCTTCTTCAAAGCACCTAGCAACTCAAGGCTTCGCCCCGCTTTTGCCACTTATCTCCGCCCTCGACTCAGACGGACCTTTGAAAAGCCATCGACCTGTCGGTTCCCTTGAATTAAGTAATCAACCGTCGAACCGAGCCCAAGGGACGGCAGGTCAATTGCCGAGCCTAGATGACGCGACGGCAGCGCCCAGGGGGGTCGGTTGGCCAGAATGAGGGCTAGACCCGGAAGCTGTCAAAGTACGGCAGCTCGAGCGCCTGCTGCGCCGAGAGAACGTCATGAGGGGCGTTCGCCGGCCACGCAAAGCAAGGGCTTCCCGGGCCCGAGTGCCGGCACGGGCGGTAGCTGCTCGAGTCCAGCGTGCCCCTCCGAAACGCGTTGTAGTCGGGCATAAACTCGTCTTGAAGGCACTCTTTGACGAACGCGGTTGCTTCGGGCCGGTGGTCGACCCCGAACAAAACGGCATTGTCGGCAAGGGCCATGGCAACCATGCCGAGCGCGACCATGAGGTCGTACTTGGAGCTGAACGAGTTGCACGCGCTCTCTCCTGCGCACGAGACGTGGTGCAGCAGCGCGTTGTCCCCACAGTGGCGCGGGGCGTAGGCCCGGTCCCAGTCAAATAGCATCAGCTTACCTGCAAGCACGGGCACCTCGAAGCGCTGACCCACCACCTCGTACTCAAAGGCCGCTTCGGCCGGGGTCATGTCGACCAAGACGTTGTTGAAGTGGAGGTCGTGGTGGACAACCTCGTTCTGGTTCATGACGTGAATGGTGTAGATCAGCTGAAAGAGCAAGGACCGGGTCTCGTCTTCGAACGCTGTTTCCAGGAGCTTCGCCAGGGGCACGGACGAGGAAACGCGTTCGGTCACAATGAGGTGCATGCCGACCATGTCGGCTTGGAACCGCGAGGGCACAACCCTGTTGGCGGCCAGCGCGTCGAGCAGCTGGTTGCCCAGCCACGTTTGCGATGGCACTCCCAGGGTCAGGCTTCCCAGCGGCTGAACCACGTGCGGGGTGAGGTCCAGATCGGGGATGGCGTTGGCGTACACGCAGCTTTCGTAGACCAGGGCCGTGTTGTGCAGGGCGTAAGCGTGGATCTGCTGGTCGTCCGGGCTCATGCGAGGCCTGCGGCTTGAGATGGCCACGTCGTCGTAAAAGACAGGGGCAAACAGCGGAAACGCTTTGATGGCCAGCCCGAGGCCGGTTGGCGCGTCCACCGCAAACGCAATCGCCGATGGGGACACTGTGTTCTTGTCCGTGTGGCTGAGCACCTTGAGGCGATCCAGCCGGTCCAGACCGGCCCCCGTCCGCAGCGCGGCTCGCACGGCCGCAATCGCCTGCTGCCGGCCGCCGTCGGTCTGGCTCAAGTCGCGCCATATCGGTCGGTACCCAACAGGAGTGAGCTGGCGCCCGGGCGAGCCAGAGGGCACTGGCAGCGCCTTGACACGCTGGCTCGCCGCCTTCGAATTGAGGAAAGAAGGCCGTCCCGTGAAATTGTCATTCCGAGACCGATGGCCAGTCGACCGCCGAGCGCCCTTTGCAATTTCCGCCCAAGGAAGTTTCACCTTTAGCATTTGATGCGCTTTGGTGGCTATTTCCACAGCAGCATACCGACTCCAACGTTTTGCCAACCGGCCCACCAGCCGCCGCGTCCGCCGACGCGAGGGGCTCGAGGCGACGTGACGTCAGCAGGCCGCGAAGACCACTTGCCAAGCAGGCGACTTTGCGCAAAGCCATGCCGAACCACAAGAGCCGGCCGGCAGCGGGCTACGCCTCCGCGGCCGAGCGGGCCGAGCGCCTCGCCCGCGCGAGCACGCCGGTCGAGGACCCATGGGACCTGCCGGACGCTTTGAGCGCAGTGCTCGGGCCTCGAGCCGTCGCAAGCACCAAAGCGTTGCCGCACGTCGTGGCGGCTGTCCGTCGGGTGCCCTACCCAAACATGCGCAACGGGCTTCGGCGAGCGTGGGCGTTGGAGCGGGCGCTGGCGGGGTCGGCCACGCGTCAGCGAGTATACCTTTCGACAACCGTGCCATCTGGCGGATTGGGCTTCACTCCTGCACCCAGCCTTGCCGGTCCATCAGTGCTTGTTGCAGTGCATGTCCCGATTGGGTCCTGCGTCGATTTCGGTGTCCCGGCCGCCGCCGACGGGCGAACTGACGTCGCTGCGGCGGCGTCCTTGCCGCACGTGCTGGCAGAAGCGCGCGAGATGCCTGTCGAGCCCAGCGCGGACCGCCTCTCGACGATACTGACAGACGCGCGATCACCCAAAGCTGACAGTTGGGCGCCCGACCCGCAAGCGTTTGTGCGGATCGTGCCTTTTGAGCCATTTCTGCCTCTACTGCATGCCAGCGTCTGGACCGGCGGCATATGCGATACTGCGGTGGTCCTGCGTTCGGACGAGCCCGAGTGCACCGGGCACGCTCGGGGCCGACCCGGACGCAAATAAAGCGCTCGTACAACGACTACCCCAAGACCCCTTACATGGCGGAAGAACGCCAGCGGTTCGTCAATCCATTCGCAGAGCCCCGCAACCCGAGCTTCGGTCTTCCCCTCCGACCTGAGCCCCCGGGCACGCTCGGGGCCAGAGGGGCACTTCAAGAGCTGCCCAACGACGTACTGATGGATATACTCCAACACCTCGACCAAGAGACCCTGTGGAAGCTTGTCCTGGCGTGCAAGGGCACGAAGCTCGGCCGGACGGCTCTGCACCACCACCGCGATGCGATAACGCAGGCCGAGGCTCGTTACAGAGCGCGGGTCGTCCCCGACATGAACGGCGCACAACTGTACCAAACACCCGAGTATGAGCGCTGGGTTGAGGCCAACAGCCTCGGCTGGAATGGCGCCATCCAGGGCGTCCTGGAGAGGGACGAGTCGTCTTTTGGTCAGCTGGGCTGGCTCAACCGAAACCAGCCCTGCGGGTTCATGGAGCTGGACGCCGCGATCAACGCGCTGAGCACCGTCGACGACCCCCGGGCCACCCAGGTCGCGCTCGATCTTATCGATCGTCTCGGCGACCTCAGCACCGTGCTGTTCCGCCGCCGCCGACACGAACCGAGAACCTGGGCTTTTGTGGCGGAGGCGCTGCAGCGGGGTCACCCCTGGGATGTCATCCAGGAAGGTCGACCCAACGACGGCCTGGGCCAACACCTGTCTCGGCTAGGAGGGCGCTTGATCGTTTCCCATCTGCGAACCATCACCGCCGGGGGCGCCACTGCCACCCCTGAAGACGTGCTTGCCTTGTGCGAGCACGTCTCGTTCGACGATCTCGGGCTGCCACCGCTTGGTTCCAGCGTCAACCCAGCCGCGGCCGTCCAGTTGGCACCTGACTTCATGGTCTTGCTATGCCCTGACGTGACCTTCCTTGGGCTCGCCTTGCCGCGGTTCTTCCGCGACATTGTCTTTGTTGCCCGACGCGAGTTTGTTGACCGCCTGAAACGCCAGTGCGCTGAACTGCCAGAAGGGTTCCATCGGCGTTCGGTGGCCCAGTACCTTGCGTGGGTAGAGGCGATCCCGTAGCTACCTCGCCATACCTCTGTTGTTGGTCGCGCCATCCCCCTCTTCAAATTTAGACTTGCGTCTGGTGTTTGGCGTCACAGGAGTGCCAAGCCAAAGTTGAAGAAGCGGGAGGTTGAGCTCGAGAGCTCGAGAAGCCTGTTGCAAAACGCAGGAGCTTCAAGTCACCCTTTAAAATTAACGCTGCAGGCGCGCCTGCGCTTACAACACAGCAATTTTTCAAGGTCTCGCCCCGCATGCTTGCCCTTGATGTCTTGCCCACACCCTTGCCCCGTCCCCCGCGCGTGTTGGCGCCCAGGGCCGCGCGTGTCCCATCTGCCGGACCGGTCGTCCGGCGAATATTACCGCGAGCCTGGGGGGTAGTAAAGTCGCCGCAAGTGCAAACACAATGGAGCACCTGGCCGAAGCAGGGGCATATGTCATCTATCGCGAGGCCAACGGCAACTTTCTCAGTGTGAGACCCGGTAGCGAGGTTGCTGGCTTGAGACCCCGCAACCACGCCAGGGGTGCGCAGTACTGGCAGGTGGTCCCGGTTGGCAATGGCCGCGTGACGATTACAAGCCTGGAAACCAACACGGCCCCACGCCGGCTCGGGCTAAGCGAGAAGAACATAAACACGGTGGACTTGTCGTCGGGCTTGCAGAGCAGCTGGAAGTGGGAGGTGGAAGTGGCCGACGCGGGCCGCCGATTGTACCGGCTGCGGTTTGCAGGCCCCGCAGCCCTCAGGCCACCCGAGTTGCTATACCTGACAGGCCATGGCAGCTTTCCTGATGTCAGTGGCAAGGGCGGCAATGATTCCGTAACTTGGTTTATCCGCAAGGTCGAAGAAGAGCATTACCAGCCCATCGCCGTTCAGCGAGGGGTGTGGTTCAACATTGAGATGCTGCATCGCCACCCCGACCGAGAGCGCCAGTACTTGACGGCGCACCGCGACGGGCGCCTGGGCATGACGTTTAAGGATACCGCGTTCAAGAGCACCCACTGGGAGGCGGTGGACGTGCCACCGGACTCGCGCGCGGGGCCGGCGCAGCCCGGCGCCGTCCAGACCCGCCTTCGCCTCCGAAACCGGTCCGCCCACGAGGAGGGCGGCTCGCAGACGTTTCTCACCGTGTTCCGGGGCACCCCCCGGCTCGGGCGCGCCGACCCCGTGCTGTCGGAGTGGAACTCGTTGGCGCAACGCGACCACGACTTTAAGGAGACCTTGCTGCTCAACCGAGCCATGGAGGGGCTGGACGGCAGGCAGCCGTTGCTGGGCGTTCTGCCCAACGGGCAGCCAGGCATCGTCCCGCTGGAGCAGGACTACAGCCCCGGGTCCGACCCTCGGCACTTTCCATTTGCGCTGCGGCTCGTGCCGGTTGCGGGCCAAGAGGTCCGGGCGCCCGCCGACGACCGGTGGAAGACGTGCTGCGTCGACCCCACGGGCGACGGATGCCCCGCGCTGACGCTGGCCGAGTGCCAGGCCAAGGCCCGAGCGTACTGCCGAGATTTTCCCGACGACCGAGCCATCTGCGGCCTTGGATTTGAGCACGCCATGGCCGCCCACCACAAGGTTGCCCAGCACCAGGCGCAGGTCGAGGCCGAGGCGGTGGCGGAGGAGGACCGGGCCGCCGCGGATCAGGCCGCGGCGCAGAAGCTGGTGGCCGACTGGGAGGCCCAGCGCGACGCCCAGATGGCCCGCTTTGCCCCCGGGGGTCCGGTGGCCCCAGCCGCCCAGCCCGCGCCGCCGCCACCCGCAGGCCCCACCCCTGAAGAGCAGGCCGAAGCTTTGCGACGCCAGGAAGAGGCCCTGGCCGCGGCCGAGCGGCAGGCAACGGCCATCGAGACGGCCGAGGCCGCGGCGCTGGCTGCGCAGCAAGAGGCTCTGGCGCTGAAGGAAAAGCAGCAGGAGCAGGTGGCGGCGATTCGGATCGCGGCAGCCGCCAAGGCCGCCAGCGACCTGGCGCGCAAAGAAGCGACGGCCGCCACCGCGCAAGCGCTCAAGGAGCAAGCGCTGGCGCGCCGCCAAGCCGAAGAGCTGCGGGCCCAGGCCCAGAAGGACGCTGTCGCCCTCGCCGAACTGCAGACCAAAGTCGACCAGGAGCGCCAGGAACTGGCGCGCGAGCGGGTTCGCATGCAGGCGCAGGCGCAGACGGCGCGGCAAGCCCTGGCGGCACAGGCGGCGGCCGACGCTCGCGCAGCGGCGACCCGGTCCCAGACGCAGGCCGAGCAGGCTGCGCGCGCGCAGGCCTTGGCGGCTGCGTCTGACCGCGCGCGAGCGGCGGAGGCCGCCGACGTGGCGGCCGCGGCGCAGCAGCAGGAGGCCATCCGCCAGCGAGAGGCGGCCGAACTGCTGCGGCTGCGGAACGAGGCGGCGCAGGCCGCGCAGCGCCAGGCCGAGACGCAGCGGCTGGCCACGGAGGCGCTTCGCGCGGAGGCGGCGCGCACGGCGCAAGTGCTGCAGGCGGAGCGCGACGCAGCCCAGGCGCAAGTGGCGCAGCTGAAAGAAGAGCGCGCTCGGGACACGGAGGCCCGGCGCGTGCAGGCTGTGGAGCAAGAGCGCCAGGCAACCGCCGTGGCGGAGCAGCAGCGGGTGGCCCGAGAGGCCTTGGCCGCCGAGGCCGCTGCGCTTCGGCTGCGACAGGCCGCCGTGGCGGCGCAGGCACCGTCGACGCCCACCACGACCTCCACGCCGACCACCACCCCCAGGCCGCCAACCACCGCTCCCAAATCGCCAACCACCACCCCCAAACCACCAACTACCACGACCACCGCCAGCAAGCCTGGCACGGCTCCAAAGCGCAGGTCGCCGTTTTCAAAGTCACCAACCGCAAAGCGCCCTGTGGCCAAGAGTCCTGGAGGCAAGAGTCCCGGGGCCAAGCGCCCTGGAGCCAAGTCGTCAGAAAACAGCAAGCAGCTCGTGTTGCTTTTGGTCGTCTTGGCGGTCTTGGCCATGGCCTACTTTCTCGCGTTCCACAAGACGACTTGACGAACCGGGTAAATTAATACGTTGACCACTCACAAAGTTATAAAAAGCACGGTTTTGCAGATTGATGTTTTCCACAAACAACCAAGCAGCGTTCCAAGACACGATCGAGGACTTTGAGCGCCACATCGCAGACGCAGCCACCGACAATGATCGGAACGTATGGATTGACGCACGAGAAGCGTTCGTCGAAGTCTTTGAACGGGATGTGGAGCTCGCGTTCGAAAACGCAGAGTCTGGGGAGGAAAGCGACGCCCTCAATCAGCGAGTCCGCTTGTACCAAGACATTGCCATCGACGCAGTGCTGAGCGCAGGCAATGAGCACCGGCCTCACGCTCAGGCCCTCTTAGAGGACATGCTGCAAGACCCCAGCGCGCTGCAGGCGCGGCGACAGCGATTGGAAGACGCTGCTGCCCAAGCGAGGGCCGACGAACGCTCGCGGCTGGAAGACCTGGAGCGCCGGCGGGAAGCCATCCGCGCCCAAGCACCGCTCGAGCGCGAGAAGCAGGCTCGTTTCATTGCGCAGGCCCAAGCCGAGGACCAGGCCGACCTGTACGGTCGCCGCGCCGAGGAAGAGGCGCAGGCCGCCGCGGCGGCGCAGCAGCAGGCGGGCAGGGACGCCCAGGCCACGGTCTACGTCGAAGGGGCCGGGCCCTCTGGTCCGTCGCCCGGGCCCTCTGGTCCGTCGCCCACGCAGCAGGCCGCAATGGCCGAGGCCGAGATGATCGAGGCCATCCGGATGCAGCAGGACCAGGTGGCCCGCGACAGCCAGGCGGCCGACGAGCGCTTGGCTGCCGCCCTGGCCGACCTGGACCGGCAAGCGGGCCTGCTGCGCGCAGAGGCGGAGCGCCAGATGCGAGCGGTCGAGTAGCAGCGCCTCGACGTCCTGGCCGCCGAGGAAGCGACCGTGAGAGCGCAGGCCGCCGCGGCCCTGCAAGCCGAGGCGCAAGAGCGAGCGGCCATCGAGCGAGCCGAGGCGCTGGCGCGCGTGCGGACCGAGCACACGACCGAGGTGGCGACGGGCCGCCAGGCGGCGGTGGCCCAGCAGGCGCGCACCGCCGCCGCCGACCTGGCGCAGGCGGAGCAAGTCAAGCAGCACGAGGCGGCGCGCGCCGAGCTGCAGCAGAAGGTGGCCGTGGCGATGACCAACGGTACCGAGCTGAAGTGGGAGAAGGAAGCCATCGTGGCCAAGGCGACCGAAGCAGACGAGGCCGCGGCGCTGTTTCGCAGGCGAGCGCTCATCGGGGGCGGGGTGGCCTTGCTGCTGGTGCTGCTCATCATCGCGGGACTGGCGCAGCGACGTGTCTGCCCGTCCTGAGCGTCAGCGCGCCCGACGCTGCTGCTGGACGGGTGCGCTGGGCGTCGTCTCGGATGGCTGCAGCCGGGCAGGCCGAGCGCCGCTGTTCGCCGTGGAGGGGAAAAGTAAACCCCTCCTGTGCATATTGGTAAAGCGAACCCGGGTCGAACATGATTCTTTCAGTGTCGATAGAAGAGTACCAACGTTACTTGCTGGCCATCGAGATGCGTATTGCAGACGCCGCCACCGAAGATGAAGAAACCCAGTTGTTTGATACCCGAGACGTGTTTCTGAGCGAGTTGGTCGCGGAGATGGAAGCGTTCTTCGAGTTGATCGCATTCTACGAACACGACAAGACTGAAGCGGACATTAACGCCGCCCGCCTCGAGTATTTAATCTTGATTCAAACCAAGATCGACGTGGTGCTGGCTGCAGGCACCGAGCGACACCCCCGAAACAGCGATACCTTCGAAGCTATAGAACAGGGCGGCGTGGTTGCAACGGTGATGGATGCACGAATGACGAGTGAGGAAAAGCGTGGGTTTTTGGACGGAGTGCAGCGCAACCGAGTGGCACATCTGCAGGCAAAGGACGAGCGCGCCGACGCCGAGAGCATGATTTCGGAAGCGGTCGATCACGACGAGCGCGAGCTGCGACGCGCTTGGGAGCAGGAGCAGGCGATCCAAGACGCCCATGCCGCGGCGGAGGCTGCAGAGCGCCAGCGCGCGGGGCCGTCGCCCGAGCAGCAGGCCGAGATGGCGGCGGCCATCCAGATGCAGCAGCAGCAGATGGCCCTTGAGAAGGAAGACGCCGAGGCGCGCCTGGCCGCGGCCCTGGCCGACCTGCAGCGGCAGGCGGACCTGCTGCGCGAGGAAGCGGAGCGCCAGGCGCTGGCCACCGAGCAGCAGCGGCTCGACTACGTGGCCGCCGAGGAGGCGGCTATCCGGGCCCGGGCGAGCGCGGTGCAGCAGGCGCAAGTCCAGGCGCAAGCGGCGGCCGACCAGGCCGCCGCTGTGGGCTTGGTCAAGACCGAGTACCAGGGCAAGATCGAGACGGCCCGCCAAGCGGCGGCGGCCGAGCAAGCGCGCATCGCGGCCGCCGACCTGGCGCGAGCGGAGCAGGGCAAACGGCGCGTGGCGGCGCGCGCCGAGCTGCAAGGGAGGAATGACGCGGCGGTGGCCCGCGCTGCCGAGATGCAGAAAAAGAAGGACGCGGCCGTAGCCCAGGCCATCGAGGCGGACGAGGCCGCCGCGCGGTTTCGCCAGCGCGTGCTCATCGGGGGCGGGGTGGCCCTGGTGCTGGCGCTGCTCATCATCGCGTGGCTGGTGCAGCGACGAGCTTGCCCGCGCTCCGAGTTGTAACGGTCGACCCGAGCGCTTGAGAGCGAGGGCGCGTCCTCCTCAGGCGAGGTCGCGCGCCCGGGCGACAAAGCGGACGACGAGCTGGGCCAGAACGTCGTAGTCAATGTCGTTGTGCCCCGCGCCCCGCAAGCGCACCAGCTCTCGCAGGCGCGCGGGCGACGTGGCGTGCAGGTACTCGCTGTGCTCAAAGGGGATGATCTCGTCCAAAGCCCCGTGGATGAGCAAGGTCGGCGCCGTGACCTGGAGAAGCGCGGCCTCGGTGCTCAACAGGCGCCGTGGCACGGCCCACCGGAGCCCGACGGGGGCAGCGCGGGCCACGGAGCGAAACGCGCTGACCAGGACCAGGGCGGTCGGCGGGCGCGGCAGCCTCGCCACCGCAACCTGCGCGGCCAAGCCAGACCCAATCGACCGGCCCAGCACGACCAAGGGAAGGTTCAGGGGCAGGCGCCGGTGCAGCGCCGTGTAGGCCTTGATGGCGACCTGCACCGCGGCGGTGGCGCTGACGGGTTGAGCGGCCTCCGTGCCGTAGCCGGGGTACTCGGGGGCGAGCACCAGGTACCCGGTGCGGCAGCTGAGCTCGTAGAGCACGCGGCGCATGGTCCCCAAGTCGACGCCGTTGCAGTGCAAGTACAGCATTCCCCCCTGCGGGCGCTGCGGCGCGTGGATCAAGAGGCCGAGGCCATCTTCTCGCACAAACGGCGGGGAAGGCGCGCTGCGCTCGGTGACGCTCGGCTCGGGCGCTGGGAACAGCGCATGGTCGATCAGCAAGCTCTGAAGCTGGCCCATGAAGTGAAGTTGACCGTTTACGGCTCGGGGTGGCGGAAGCTCAATTATATGCAGAAAGCAACGCACCGAGACTCAGGCCGGGTGTGAGGGGTGAGCCCAGCCCCATGGGTTTGGCAGCCCCCCGGGCAGCCTAGGGAGGTCCGCTCCTGGCCTGCAGCGCGACTCGGCTCGTTTGCCAGCCGTCCTGCCATCCTAGGGAGCCTGACCAAGAGGGTCGCCTCTCAAGAGATGCTGCATGAGCTGCACCCCAAAGACCCACACCCCAGGCTTGACCTCGCCGTCGGCGCGGTCGACGCGCTGCTCGACCCCCTCCTCGACCCGGATGCCGTACTCGGCAAAGATGGCGTCGTAGTTGGTCTTGGCAGTCAGGTCGACCTGCCGCTTGTTGTTCTTCTTGCAGTACAGCCGGTAGTGGTCCTGCAGGTCGCTCCACAGCATGTAGTAGTGCTCCTCGTCCGGCCGCTGCTGCTCGGCCAGCGCCCGGCTGTAGACGGACAGCGTGCCGTCGTGCAGGAGAAAGTTGACGAGCGTGTTGCTGTGGGCCATGTTGTTGTTGCGCTGCGTTCGGAAGAACTCGGGGCACACGCGCCAAAAGTCGGCGCCCCGCCGGTCCTCCGTCAGCGCCAGGTAGCAGCCCACAATCTTCTGCAGGATCTTGGGGAGCTCTTCCTTGAGGTTGGCCTTGAGCCCCGTGTCCACGTCCTTGGGCTTGTGGTTGAACGGAATGATGGCTTGCCGGCGACTGTTGCACCCACCAGCGTCCTTAAAGTTGAGGTGCTCGTTGGCCGCGCCAATCACGTGGCACTGAAACACCTCGCCCACCACGGCCGTCTGGTTCTTGCGAGGCACCATGACGCTCTCGCCCGAGATCATCGACTGCCAGGTGGCCTGGTCCAGGCTCGAGTTGGACCGCAGCTCGGGCGCAATGATCATCCACTTGTCCAGCAGGTTTTGCAAGCCAAAGACGCGCTCCATCACGTTGCCGATGGTGCCCACGCGATCCACGGGGTAGACGCTGCGCAGAAACTGCAGCAGCGTCGACTTGCCCGACCCGGCCACGCCGACAATCATGGTCATAATCTCCCAGTGCTCGCGCAGGCCCATCGGAAACAGGTGCCGGCCCATGAGGGCGTAGATCCAGGTCATGACCCGCTCCTTGGGGGGCGGCAGCCGCTGGTACTCGGGGTAGTCGGGGTCCATGAGCAGCTCTCCCTCCGCGTCAAACAGGGGCGCGTCCTGCTTGTCCAGGTCCTGCGCTTCGAAGATGCTGTCAAAGTGCGGGGTCGGAATGTCCCACGGGTCCTCCTGGTGTGCCAGCTGCACCTCAAAGAGCACGGGGTGGTAGATGCACGCGCTGCGGTCGCCGGGGCCCGTCGGGGTCATGTACTGCTGCATGGCCAGCGTCACCCGCACCTGCTCCTCAGCGCTCAGGCGCTCCAGCAGCTGCGAGGTGGGCTCGGTGGCCAGGTGCTCTGGCACGTCCCCGCCGTCCTGCAGGGGCACCCCGCTCGCGGCGCACCGCCGCACGTAGGCCTCCACCTGCCGCGCCACGTACTGCTGCGTCACGCCCCCTTCGTCCATGACCGACGGCATGAACGTGTTGGTCTCGACGTCGTACGTACCGTTGGCAAACGCCATGCAGAAGCGGTCCAGGACCAGCTCCCTGAACCGCCCGTCGTTCTGCTGCTCCAGGTTGTTGCGCACGTTGGTGCGCATGCCAGCCGTCTCGTCCAAGAGCCGCCGGATGTGGTCGTTGCCGCGCGGGCACAGGTACTGGTTGACGTACTGGTCCAGGGACGCAAAGTGCTGGTAGGCCACGGTCCCCCGGATGGGCACGTGCACGTCCGTCCCCACGCGCCGCGCGCCGCGCGACCCGAGGTCGTAGTCCGCAATGGAGACGAGCGTCTGAAACGTGTTGAGGGTCCGGCACCGGTTCAAGATGCTGGCCTCGTACGCATTGCCCAGCATGGCCGGGACGCGCTGGTTGGGCTCGCCCACGGCGTCGACGCTGACGCCCGGGTCGCCAAACGCCGGGCCCCGTCGGATCACGTGCGCGTCCAAGAGCCAGCGGCCCACCCGGTACACGACGCACAGGCAGTGGTCCAGGCGGTCCTGAATCGTGGCGCGCAGCGCTTCGTCCTCCGGGGACAGGGTGTAGCGGCCTTCAAAGTCGTCAAGGTGCAGCATCTTGTACATGCGCGTCTGTATGACCTGCAGGCTGTGCAAGGCCTGGTTGAGCTGCTCAAAGACAGCCGTGTCCGACTCGACGTCCACAAACATGGCCTGGCTCAGCTCAAAGACGGTCTGCAAAGTCATGGCCTGCTGGTCAGGGTCGCCTCGGCTGCCAGGAAAGCGGGCCAGCTCGACGTACAGCGAGTCGACGAGCTGCGTGTGGCGGCGCATCGTCGCATTAAACTCGGCTTCGTCGTCGCGTCGGACGGGAAGGGCAGCGTTGGCCAGGGCCGCGGCCTGCTCCAGAAACTCCCGCACCGGCATGATGGCGAGGAAACCACAGCAAGAGGCAGAGCGAGTGGCCTAGGTGGCTCGGCAGAAGAAGAAGAGGCACGCGCCAAGCCGAGCGTGGAAAATGCGCTTTGCCCGCCTTTGCGTCCTTCTGAAAGCGGCCTGGCTCGGCCTGCTGCTCGCTTCCGAGCGACCCCGGGACTTTCAGAACCTCGGCCCGCCGCGGTCACGTAAATGACGCCATTGGCAGAGCGAGCGAGGGAAGGCGGACGACGCAGCAACGCGAGGCCGGGTGACGTGAACAACCCCGGCGGCCCCACAGGTCGCAACCCGCCTCGCCATGGCGCGAGCCACGACCAACATGCTTGCGAAAGCCCTTGGCCTTGGGCCGTGGGGGAAGGCCGGCCCACGCCCGCAACTGTTCCCGACATTACTGCCGATGCCGGTGCTCCGCCACCGCCAGCCGGTACGCGGTGCGATCGGCCAGGCCGCTGTCCAGAAACTCCAGCAGCTGGCACGACTTGCCCAGAACGTCCCAGGCCATGGTCAACGGGTCGGCCTGGAGCAGGTACCGCGGGTCGACGCACTCGAGCTCAACCTCGCACTGCGGGCTCTGCGTGCGCTGAGCAATCTCCGCGTCGCGGTGCGTGGCTCCGCGCCACCGCTGCGTCAGCGAGTAGCACCACGCTGGACGCGCCTTGCCCGTCGGCACGTACTGGTAGTTCTTGCGATGCTTGATACACACGCTGCGCGGCATGACCGTCTTGGGCAGCCCGTCGGGCGGCACGGACAGCTCCCGGTTGAGCGCCACGCGCAAGCCCAGGCTGCTGCGCGCCGGGCCCTCGCGACGGGCGGGCCTCGGTTCGTCGCCGGCCGCGTGGCTCGCCAGGTCGGTCACCGCCCATCGCTCCTTGCGCTCAATCTTGACCCGCGGCACCCCTCCCGCAGCCACGAGGCCAGGGTAGTGCACCTCGGACCGAAGCCGCTCTTCCGCGCCGCCCACGACGGCGTCAAACTCGACGCTTGTAATCACGTGCCACGGCTCGATAGCGAGCCAGTGCTCGCCCTGGTCCATCCAGCTCTCCAGCTGACGCAACGCGGGCAGGGGAACGCCGTTGCGGAACCGGCCTCTCTCCAGGCGACCCACGCGCACCTCGAGCTCAAAGTTGGCGTTGGCGTCCGACTCTTCCCGCATTGCTTGCTGCGCCTCCGTCACCAGCGCCTGCACCGCCAGGTAGACGTCCGTTGCGCAGGGCAGGCGCCGGAGCTCGTCGGTGACGTTTGCCAGGTCGACCATTTCACCGAGGGGTGGGGTGGCCACGGCAGTCGCAAGGCCGCGGCGATGCGGCAGGCGTGGGAAATGCCCGGCTTGGCCTGTCACCCGAGGGCCAACGTTCGAAAGAGGGGTCGAGCGGATGGGACCGCCAGTCAGGGGCAAGCCACAGGACCGGCCGTCGCTTCACCAGCGCACCCCGTCGAGCTCTTGCGGCGCCGTACCGTCGTGACACGGCAGAAGCCGGTCGAACAGAGGGATGGCGGACGGGTGTCTCTCAACCAAGAGCCTCGACAGGGCGTCAAGAGATGGGAGTGAGTTGCTTGGTGAGCAGTGTCTCGATCGCAATCAGAGATGAATTGGTTCTTGGTCCAGAAAGCAAGGCCGGGGCAGCGAACCTCAATGCACCGCGTGGGTGGTTTATCGCCGCTCATAGTTGACGCTGTGAGCGGCCTCGCCGACCACACGCCTCTGCGTCGATAGGCGCGGCCTTGTTCTAGAACCGGTACACTGGCGAAGGCACCTTGTGCGCTTGAGCCATTTGCGGGCGCGGCCGAGGCGAGGACAACACGAGTTGCTGGGGCGAGCTTGAGAGCAGGCGCACACTTTGCGCGCGCTGGGGGCCTGGCATTTGCATGGCCCGAGGAAAGCCTGCCGGGCGCGGGTCCGGTCGGGGGCGAGCGCCGAACGCTGGAATCTCTTGAAGGACCGAGCTGGAAACGCGCATCGGCGACGGACGGGCGGCGGGCGCGCCCGGCTTGAGACCGTGGTGGCCCAGCTTTCCAAAGTTCATCGGGGCAGAGCCGTGGGCCCGGCCGGCCGCCTCGAGAATCGGGCTTCGCTTCCGGAGGTGCCCGGCAGAGCCGTACGGCCGGCCTGGCATGGCGACCGCCGGGCGCCGGCCAAGGGCCGGGAGGCCCCCGGCAGGCGACCACTCCAGCATGCTCCGGATGTCGGCCCGCGTCATGGCGGGCGCCGCGCGAGCGCTGCTGGTGTTGCCGTAGACGACGCCGTCCTGGGCGAGGCATCGCAGGCGCATCAGGAGCATCTCCTGAGCTTTTGCAATGGCCGTGGGCGAGTTGCGCGTGCAACCGCTCTTGAGCACGGCCCGCAGCTTCTTGAGGTCAAGCGTTCCGGGTTGGTCGTCGCAGGGCGAGGTGCACGACGCCTTGACGGTGGCAGTGCGAGATCGGCAGCCGGACTTTCGGCTTGGCATGTTCCGAGGTTGAGTCAGGCAAGCTTGATTTACCAGACAAACGACTGACGGTAAAAATTCACACTGCCCCAGCCGCGGCGTCGCTGGCGATGGGCTTGAGTTGCGATTGCGCGAGGCTGGCCAGCAGCCCATGGACGCCCTGTCGCGGGTCCGCCGGGCTCGCCTTGCCGGCGTCCCCGCCCAAGGACCCCAGGCTGGACGAGGCGAGCGAGGAAAACGCGCTGGTCATGGCTGGGTTGGCCGTCACGGCCGTGAGCTCTTCCATAATGTCGTTCAGGTTGAACGAGACCATGCCGTCGTCGGACATGCTCATGTTCTGCATCAGCTGCTCTCCGATGTTTGTCAGCTTTTGCATGTCTTCGGCGCCAATCTCCTTGAAGCAGGTGGCGTGCAGGGAAAGGTCGTGCATGTACTTCCAAAACGCGGCTCGCGAATCGGCTTCGCCGCTAAAGCCTTCGTCGGCCCACTTGTCGCGCATGTGCATCTCGGCCAGGATGCCTGCGGAGACGCTGTCAAGGAACGCTGGGTCGCAGGCCTGGATGGCCTTCCCGTGCGGGCTCACGACGTGCGTGTGCCACTCCTCCATGTGCTTCTCCAGGCTTGGCTCGTTGCCGGCTTCCACCAGCGCGGTCACGCTGCGGGCGAGGCGCCGCGTCGTCATGCATTCGGGAAAGACGTCGCTCATCGTGGACAGAAACACGCTGAGCAGCTGGCCAAATTCCAGGCACAGCTCACCGGCAGTGCTGGGCGAGGCGAGGGCGGCGCTGGCAGCCATGATGTTTGAGGTCGGGGGTTGCCGGGCTCGGGATTGACAGCAGCCTCGCGTCCCGTGACTTTTTTGGTCAATCCCCGCCCCCCCCTCGGCGTGCGGTGCGGCTCCCCACCCCTGTCCTACGTAGGCCCGACTCGGCCCTCTGAGGACGGCCTCTCCCTCCTCGAGCCCGCTCGACGCGCCCAGCAGCCGGCGCAGGGCGGGCCCCTCACTCGGCAGCGGGAAGGCACCGAGCCAGCTCCTGCCAGCGCTCCTCCATGCCGTTCTTGCGCTCAAACTCGTCGAGCTGCCAGTCGGGGACGTCCGACAGCTCTTCGTGCCACTCCCACCGCAGGTGCCGAAGCAGGCGCCGGATGAAGGCGTAGTGCCGGACTTGGTTGCTGGGCATGTCGAAGATGTCAAAGTAGCGGGCAAACACGTCGTACCCGAGCAAGCGCACGAAGACGCGGGACGTAAAGCTAAAGTTGGTCATGTTGCGTCGGTTGTCCTTGAGGATAGGCTTGAACTGCACAAACACCGGCCACACAGCTCGAAACAGCAGGTGCATCTTCTTGACCAGGTCAGGCGGCATCCGCAGGGCGTCCCCGCGCAGCTTGACCTTGGCCAGCACGCTGATGTTGTACTGGTTGGAGTTGGTAAAGTACTTTTGAGCCTTGTTAATCATCTTCTTGGTAATGTCCTCGGGCTCGCGCGCGCCCTGGACGTAGCAAAAGTAGCTGATCTTGTACAGGAACACGCGGTCAATGTTCTTGCCGCTCTTTCCCTGGCACGTGCTCAGGAAGGAAGAGTAGTGCGAGACGTTGCCTGCCGCGTCCTTGTGGCTGGGCGCGTCGTGCCGCTTGGTGTAGGTCTGGTTCGTAAAGCTCTGCGTGTCAATGTACTCGCGCACGTACTGGCAGTCCAGGTTGGGGCACACCAGGCAGCTCGACACCGTGTGCCGGGTCATGATGGCTTGGCAGTTGGGGCACAGGTCGTCGTCCACGGTGCGGTCGTGCACCCGCTGGCCGTCGTCCACCAGCACGACGTCCTCGAACGACAGCAGCGCGTCGCGCACGTGCGCCAGGGCCGCCGCGTCGGCGCGCTGCGCAGCGGAAGCCGGCGGCAGCGCGCCTGGCTCCGTGGTGGCGGCCGCGCGACGCACCATCCGTCGGCCGACGTGCAGTTCCTGCTTGCGCGCCAGGCACGCGGACTCGAGGGCCTCGCGGACGTCGCTGGTGAGCGCGGCGTACACCACGTGCTTGCGCTGGCACCGTGCCAGGTCGTGCTGCGCGTCCGCGAGCCGCGCGCGGAGCCGGTTGGCGTCCCGCATCATCGCTCGGCCGCGGCAGAGCGCCAGGCTGGCTTGCAGCGCGGCGCAGCGCTCTTCCAACGGCGCCAGCGCGTTTTCCGCCGCAAAGGTGCTCGCAATCTCCTCGAGCGTGTCCTGCAAGACGTCGTGGCGCCTGGACGACGGTATCTCCACGTAACGGCTCCGAGTGGACATGGTCGCGGGTTACGGCTGCTGCAAGCAAGGGGGCAAGGGTGCCGGCGGCAGCGAGGGGAATGCCGCTCTGCTCCTGATGAATTTTACGCGGACCGGGCGCGGGTCCAAGCCCCGTGGCCCCGAGCCTCTCCCATCCGCCTCCGAATGCCCCTGCCCGAGTCCGTCGAGCAAGCCTCCGGGCCGTCCGGCCCGCGCCGAACCTTGCCGCACGTGGAGGCTGCGTTTGCAGCCAACGTCGAGCGCGTCCGGCACCTGAACATGGGCGACAAGCGCGACCTCAACCGCCTGCTTCGAGACCATCGCACGCCGCCCGAGCTCGTCATGCTCCAGATCGGGTTGCCCGTGAGCCAGGTGTGCTTCTTTCAGCTCGCCGGGGCGGCGTCGTGAGGCTTTGCGCAGACGAACGTGACAAACAGCATCTCGGTGCCCGGTTGACAGTCGTGCAGCTTCATTCGGGCCACCCACAGGCGGTTCCCACGCGAGCTTTGAACCTTCTTCCGCATGTCGCGGTCGGGCTCGCCCACGGTGAACACAACCCCAAACGGGCTGGGTCCGCGGCTTGCAGCTTCAAACGCGTTCCGGCCCGACACCAACGACGGCAGCGTCACGTCCTCTGCAGGAACGCCAACCAGCGAGCACCACCACGAGCGGGGCGCGCGGGCAACCACTCGCGGCCCCAAGTGCAGGCGGGCCGTCCGGTTCGCCACGACAAGGTCAAACACCGTCGCTTCGGAACGAACGAGATGGCCCAACTTCCGCGCCCGTTCACTGCTGCATACCGCGGCCGTGGCAAACTGCCAAACTTCGTACGAGCGACCGATCTGAAACGTTGCTGGGTTCAAGTTTGGGTGCCTCAGAAAGTCTGCGGTCAGCGGAGGGAGAGGCGCTGCCAAAGGCGAGGAGGCTACCGGTCCTGGATCCGAGCCAGAGGCGGCTGCCAGCTTGAGAGGGTCCCCCGCTGGGGTTGACGCCGAGTCCCAAGTCGGCATGGCGGTTGTCTGCTCGGGGTGGAAACTAACTTGGGTTCCACGCATTGAATAGGCCGTGAAAACGCAAGCGGTCACAGCAGTGTCGCTAGAAGCAGTCAAAGGTCAAGGGCTCGGAGAACCTCACTCCCACCTTGCGTCTTCTTCAAAAGTGCGACGTGAGTTTTCGTCCGCTCTTGAATTGCAGACATGTGCCCAATCAACGAGCAAAGTCGTCCATGGAGATCAAGCACGCAACCTCGGGCCCATCGCCGCCGTCGCCCTCGATCATGGGACGCAAGCTCCTGCTCCTGCGGGTGGCGGCTCGGGCCGACGAAACTCAAGCTTGTACCCGAGGCGCACGTTGGTGTACGTGCTCTCGTAGATGTCGCCGGTCGAGTGAGACCAGAGCTCGTCAAACGGCATATCAGTCACTGGCTTGGTCACGGTGAGGATGGCCACCATGTCAAACCGGGCAGCCATGCGATCGCACGCCAGCTGCAGCGTTTCGCCGCTCAGCTCGTCGAGCGACAGCGGCCGGTCCTCGGCGTCGCGACCGTGCATCACCATGATGCCCATCTGCAAAAGCGCCACAAACCAGCGAAAGGCGTCGGCGGGCTCGGACAGCGGGGTGTCTTCAATGTTCAGGTGAATGGGCCCCATGTAGTGAAGGACCGACTCGCCCGGACGCGCGGGGCGAAAGGCGTGCTCAGCCAGCTGACGCAGGTCGCCCTCTTCGTGGCGGTCCTCGAGCGAGTCTGCGACGGCCTCTTCCGCCGCTTGCCCTACTGGTCGGGCCATGTCAGGAGACCAGGGTCCGGGTAAATGCTCAGGGGTGAAGGGCGTGAAGAGCGACTTTAAGCGCGAAGGGCTTGCGGTGGATGGGGCAGCGGCCGCAGGGGCCGACCTCGGCCGCCGATCTCACGCTTTGGCGTCGTCCTCGTTCCGGTTCGCAAAGTAAGCCTTCAGCCGGTTGGGTAGGTTGGCCCGGTGCGCTGCGTCGGTCCAGCGCCAGAGCCCGTCGTCGTCGGCCAGGTGGCAGTCCGGGTCAAAGTCGTGCAGCAGCTGCGCGCGTTGATGGTAGCGCCGGTCACGCTTGTTGCCGTGCCAGAGGTGGTAGATGGTTCCGGGCACGCAGCCAATGTCGCCCTGCACGACGGTGGCGGCGTGCTGCTGCCAGCGACGAGCGTCGCGCAGCAACGCCTCGCTCCACTGCGGCTGCCACACTCCATGCCAACGGTCCGGCAGAGGTCCGTCTCGGTCCGACCGGTGGCTAAACGCCAAAGCCATGACGAGGTCCCCGTGCCCGACCACGCCGCGGTCGTACAGCCCGCCCATGCGCTCCAGAACGTCGCGGCGGGCGGCCCAGCAGTAGCCCGGGTGCGCCTCGTACAGCGCCGGGTCGGCGAACCGTCCCCCCGGCCGCCCCGCGTACGCGCAGGCAAAGCTGGTGTTGGGCTGGTAGGTCTGGTGCTTGTCCGGGGTCTCGGCCGGGCCCAGGAAGACGGCGGACGCGAACGGCTGCAGCACGCGGTGCGCTTCGAGGAGGCGGCTGCAGTCTCGGGCCCAGGTCGGACGCTCGAAGAGGATGTCGCAATCGCACCAGCACACTTGGGTGCAGCTGGTCGGAAGGTGCTCGAGCGCCAGGTTCAAGAGCTTCTCCTTGGCCCACAGCACGTCCGACGACACGGTGTCGACCATCAAGGTCGACAGCTCGGCTGGGAGCGACGGCTGATCGTCTGCCGTCCGAAGCTGGACCGTCAGCAGCGGCACGCGCTGCGCCGCCAGTCCGCGAGCAAACTTCTGAAAGTTGCGCCGCCGGCTCTGGTAGTTGCACGGGTTGAAATAGCACGTAATCACCCAGAGGGGGCACTGCCGCGACGTCAGGCGCGACGGGCAAAAGTGAAGCGGCGGGCGGCTCATGCAGGCTTGACAACCCCGCCGGCGTGCGGAGCGCGCGAGCTCTGCGGCTGGCGTTGGGTCGGAGACACGCATCGCGAAATACTTGCAGCCCAGGCCTCGCGGCGGCGCGCCCCTGCCCGTCTGTGCAAAGGCAGCCGTCCCAACGGCGGCCACGGCGGATTTTTTTTCGACGCGCGTCCCCCCTGAGCAAAGCGCGCTCGCAAAGTCACGTCTGTCGCCGACCATGTCTTCACGTTCCAGCTGCCTTCGCGACCTGTCGCGCGCCGACAGCGAGGACCACCTCACCCCTTGCGAAAAGGAGGCCTCGGCCCTCAAGCGCTACGGCCAAGCTCTGCAGGACGTCATGGTCGCCTTTGAGACCGGCGGACCCCTCCCAGGCCGACCCGAAACGGCCGAGGGAGGGTGGCGCTGATGCGCTGCCGATGACGGTCTGAATTGATCATGCCACGTGGGCTGCGTGCCAGTTAATGCGGGGCCTCCCATCACCAGTCAAACTGGCGTTCGATGCCCATCCCCCAAGCCAACAGCGACGTTCGGCCCGGGGCCCGCGCGAAACGAGCATGCGATCGCCCTGCCGCCGAACCGCTCGACCGGCCGTTGCCGAAGCAAGTCCGCTGGGCGGACGAGTGCGTTGACGTGTCCCCAGAGCGCGAACGGTACGCATCCCCTCCTCCGCCGGCCGGGTACGCGTCCCCGCTGCGCAACGGTGGCATTGCAAGAGAGGCGTTTCCAATCCCAGCCGACCCGCGTGACCAGGCCGCGGCTGTGAGCGGACTGCAGCGAGCCTTGTGGCCCTGCATCCCGGCAGCGCCGCGGCCCGCGGCCCGCCGCCCTGCTCCCCAGCCGGCCAAGGCGCCGTCGCTGCCCAAGCGGCGCAGCCTGACCCGGCGGCGGTCAGCCCAACGGCGGCGGTCGACTCAGCGGCGCCGATCGGCCCAGCGGCGCCGGTCGACCCAGCGGCACCAGCTGTCCAAGAAGGGCCGCTCAGGCCTGACGGCGCAGCGAGGCGCGCCAGCTCAGCTTGAGCTTGATGGATGTACGTACGACGTGCACGTTGGTCCCCGAGGAGGCCGGTTCATCATTCGGCACGGTGGGCGGCAGTACTTGACGTCTTTGGCCAACATCGCTTCCGCTTGAACACCTGTCGATTGCAAGCTTCTCTGACTCATGCGAGGCGTCTAATCGTCGCCCGACTAACGTTTTATTTGTTGTGGCTATGGCAATCGCGAGGTCACCGCGTGACCGGGACTCAATTGGATGCAGCCGCGCACACCGAAACTGCAGCTTTTTGGCGCTCGGCCAGATCAACGGCGCTCCCACAGCCGATCGCCTCACGCTTCGGTGAATGCTTGGCCCAAGCCAGGCAGCCGACGGCCATACGCTTCCGCTGGAACGGACAACACAGGGCCGACGTCGCTTGGCCACACTGGACCGCGCGTTCGATAGCACTGGTCTCGGGGAGGCTCGTTGCTGAAAGCCATGTCGAACGCCATGGCTGCCAAACAATCCACCCGATCGCACCTGCCGCGGATGGCACACGGCAACCCGCGAACGCCTCCGTCGCCAGCGTCGATTCCAGCACACTTTGGACAACAGCCTGCAGCTTGCATGGCGCTGTCGCTACCGTCGCCGCTGCCATCGCCGCTGCCAACGCTGCTGCCATTGCTGCTGGCATCGCTACTGCCAACGCCGCTGCCATCGCTACTGCCATCGCTACTGCCATCGCTACTGCCATCGCCACTACGATCGCTGCTGCTACCCGCGAACAAAAGGCAGTTGAAAGGCCCGTCGTACCGGTCGCAGTAGCCATTGATGTTTCGGGGCGTCAAATCATGCAGCGGTGGAGGCAAGCGGTCCAAACCCCCCGTGTCGCTCAGCAGAACTCCCGTGAGCACAAACACATAGACGTGCGCCGGTGCCCAATCGCAGTCGCAGTAAAGCCGGTAGGCGGTGGCCACAGCGTGGAGGACAAGGTCCTCTGCAAGCCGGTCCTTGGCCGTGATGACGAGCCGAAATATCTGGTGCATAATGGCTTCCTGCGAAGCGTCGTTGCTCATCCACTTGAAGCTGTTGGCCAGCGACACCAGGTGACCGGTGACAACTGCATCAAGAGGCATGTTGTCTGAAAAGCAGGCACGAGAAATGGGCTGCTTTGCCCAGCACTGCTTGTGCGAGTGGGCGTTGCGGCGGAAAAAAAGTCGCCCCCCCCCTTCCTGCCCCGGCGCCTCCGCGGCAAGGCGATCCCTGCCCTCCGGTTGTCGCTAGCAGGCCTCTGCGCGCTTGAGCCGCTGAAGCCGCCGCTCGTTCTCCGGGGGGGCAGGCCCGTTAAAGTTGGGAGGTGGCCCCGAAGTTCAAAGGACCATGACCTCTGCCGCCGCCAAGAAAGAAATCGGCCAGCTCAACCGGCGATGCTTCAACCGCTGCCAAGGGTTTACGGGCTCTTCCGAGCAAGAGTGCAAAATGGCTTGCATGGTCAAGGCTTGCAGCGAACTCTACAGTGGTGACGCCGCCGAGGTCTTGGCCTGCCAGCGACGAGTGCGGTCCCGACCGCAGTACCTGTCGGGAAGCGGGGCTGGCTGCTGCGTTCACGTGGGTCCCCGCCGCGACCTTTGGGTCACCGTTCTATTTGTCGCGCTGGTTGTGTTTGTCATCATGGCCATTGTGAACCCGCAGTGAGGGGCCGTCTGCGGAGGGCCCATGGCCAGCCTGAATTTCAGACAAAAAAAGTCGCAAACCTAGGCTGCCCTTGCAACAACACATGCCCCTCAGAGCGCTCAACGGCACCCCCCCACCGCCGTCCCATCACGATCGGCAGCCAGGAACATCCTTCCTCCGCTCGCTCGCGCAGGTGGATGGCACCGTGTACAGCGCGGCGGGCTTGTTCGTCTTTGTGCATTGCGGAGCCCGGGACGTCATCCGAGAAGCCGCCGCCTACCAGGGCCTCGGACCGCGCCTGCGACTGCGCGAAACCATCGGCACGTCCGCTGGGTCCGTGGCAGCGCTGTGCGACGTGCTCGGCTTGTCCGGATCGGTCATGTTTGAGTGCCTACGCCGGGTGTCGGAGGAAGAGAGCGAGACCCTGCACCTGAACCCCATGCGGATGTTTAGCACGCTTGGTATGATCAGCCCCGCTATCCTCGAGGCCCTGGCGCTGATGCTGCTGCGGCAGCGGGTGGGCGACCAGGCTTCGACGCTGACGCTGGGAGGCATGCATGACATGACTGGCATCCGGTTTGTGGCCGTGGCGTACAACGTGTCGCAAGAGCAGGTGGCCTACCTGAGCCACGAGACTTACCCCGACCTCCCTGTCTGGAAAGCCATCTGCATGAGCTGCTGCATCCCGGGGCTTGTCGAGCCCATCGTGTGGGGTGGAAGCATGTACGTGGACGGCGGGGTCTGCGAGGCGCTGCCGGTTGGCGCGGTGCGGCTGAGCGCCTGCCCTCTGGTGATTAGCCTGCAGCCGTGCCGCGCAGGGCCGCCGCCAGGCCAAATGAGCATGCCCGAGCTGGCGCTTCGCGTGTTTCACGCCATGAACCGGGGTCCCACTGACGCCTTGGCAGCGGCACCGTTTGCGCAGAGGCCGTACACCGCCCTGATCTCGCTGCCCTCGACGCCCGACTACTCGATGATCCAGGGCTTGGTGGTCCCGCCCGCGCTGGCCGCCCGGCTTGCGTCGTACGGGCGCGAAGCCATGTGCAAGCTTCTCTGCCCGAGCGGGTGGCTCCTGATGGCGCTGGCGGCCCGCCGCGCGCTGGTCCGCAGGGACTGCGCGGGGGCCATGGGTTACAAGCCGGCCGCGGCCGCAGCGGCGGAGCGCGTCGACGCGCGCTTCGAGGGCGTCCGCCCCAGCCGGCGCCGCTCGGTGTGAGCCCTGCAGCAAAATAAGCGACCCCCGTCACCCTCCGAAACAGACTTTGATCCCTGTGCGTTGTTCCAAAGGCAGCCACGGCATGATTCTATTGGTCAACAACACGGGGCACGCAGACCTCGCACGCACGCACTCTACCCACGCGCTTGCAAAAGCCATTGCTGCCGCAGGCAAGCCCTTGACGGTTGTGTCCAGCCAGGCGACGCTGCGAACGCTGTTGGCGAACCCTGAGGTCGGGCGCCAGATCACGCACGTGGTGATCGGCGGGTCGGACGAGCGCATCCAGCCTTGCATGCGCCGTGAGCTCTTGACCATCACCGCGGCGCTGCTGGCACGCTGCTCTGCCGTCCACGTGTTGGGGGTGTGCTTCGGCATGCAGCTGCTGGCCGAGCTGCTGGGCGGCGCTGTCGGGCCCGGACAGGGTTCGGACGGGTGGCATCCGACCAGCGTCCACTGGAGCCTCCTCCCAGGCCCGCACGGCGGGCCGGCGACCACCGACTACTGGTACCGCAACAGCGACCGCGTCACCCTTGTCCCTCCCGGGTGGGCAGCGCTCGGAACCAACCTTGCCACGGGAGAGGTTGCCGGCATGCGATGGCCGGGTCGCCACTGGTACGGGGTGCAGTTTCATCCCGAGCTCAGCGAGGACTCGGGCAAGCTTCTCCTCCTGGCGTTTCTGCAGCTTCCGCCCGGCGCAGCTCCGCCGGCCTAATAAGGGCGACCGCCTCGACTCCCAGGCCTTGCGCCAAGCCGGCGAACGTGTCTGTGAGTGTTGGCAACAAGAGGCCGACGAGGCTGGCCGCCTTGCGGCGACGATGCTCGGTCGCGGCGCTGAGCGCGCTGGCGGTGAGAGTCGTGCCGCCACTGGCGGCGCTGCTCCTCGTCCACCGGCATGTTGTAGATAGACAGGGCCCAAGCCCGCAGGCGCCCACCGTCCGCGGCAAACAGCCCCCGGCCTCTTGCAAAGACGTTTGGCTGAATGAGAAATCGAAAGGCCATGGCCAAGACGTATACCCCGCAATCGACCGAGTTGGTCTGCTGCGGCCCTTGGCGAAGCACGTGCACAGGCAGCCGCTCGTACGGGATGTATGGCGCGCGTCTGTTCTCCCCCTCAAACGCCAGCCACCGGCACACGACCCCCACCTTGCCGCGGGCAGCGACGCCCGCTCGGTCCAGAGGGTCATAGACGTAAAACGCCGAGCGCGTCGGGTCGTCGCGAGGCAGGTGCAGCATGAGCAGCGCCCAGTGGGATCCGAACAAGTGGAGAGGCACCGCGAGGCGCTCGCACTGCGTCAGCGCCCGCGCGCCTGCGAACCAGTCCCCAACAGCGGTCGGCCCGTGGCTTGGATTCTCAATGTGCGAGAGCAGCCACGTGGAGGCGGCAAGAACGGGCTGCCCGGCCCGCTGCCCGCTGTGCTCCATGACTTCAAGGCATCGCGAAATGGCGGTCCCGGTGAGCCAGTTGGGCGACTGAAAGCACTGCGACTCGTCGTCCATGGTTCGTGAGGCTCGCACCCGATTGGCAGCGCTGTGCCCACGCAAAGGGAACGGAGGTATCTGGAGCTTGGTGCGACCAAAAGCCGCACTCCTTCGACCCAGCCGAACAGCGCACGGCCGTGAGCACGTTTCTTCACCGTGACGTCTTGGGCCGGGTCGTCGGTCCGAGCAACTCCTGGTGATGTCATCGGGAATTGCGCCACGGTGCAAGCGGCACGCGCTGGGGCGAGGCGTGTCTGTGCGAACGTTCTCTTCTTGTCGCAGATCCTTCTATTTCTTGATACGCCACCTCATGGCATTTCCGACCCCGCTTCCTGAGCCTGGGCCAGTAACCGGTCCGTCAGGAATGGAACCGAGCTCTGACCTGCACGGGCGTTCGCTCGGCAGCGCCCCGCCCTCTGTGGCTAGCAATGACGCTGCCCCGCCAGTGCCCTCCAGCGAGCGTGGCGAGCGCTGGTCGCCACGCGCGACGCCTTCGTCCGACGTGTTTGGAAGCCCTCCCTCGAGCCATGACTTGATCGAGCCGTTTCCCGCGCTGCGGCCGTACAGCCCATGCACCCCCTCACCGTTTCGCCGCAGCGCCCCGCAACGCCTGTCGCCCACCGGGCCGCTGACAGCGACCCGGGTCCCTCCGCAGCAGGCCATGCCGTCGACCGTTGCGACGCCCAGAGCCCCTCAGGTGGCACCGCGCTGCCAGCGCCAGCGAACCTGCACGCGATCGCAAGTGGCGCACCGGACGTACCTGCTGCGGCGAGGCGTTTGCGCCGGCACCTTGATGCACGGAACGCTTGCGGATGCCATGGTTGAGCTTCGTCGCGGCTTGAACGAGCAGCACGCCGCGCGGCAGCTCCAAATGCAACTGTCCGATAACCAGTGGCGTACGGTGGCAGAGTGGGTTCTGGCCGTCTGTTTCAGCTACCGAGCAGCTTGGGAGACCATTGAGCGGGCGCTTCAGCTCATGGCCACCCGCTTTCATCACTCCAAGCTGCCCTCGACCCGCATGCAGCTGACGGCTGCTGCTGCCATGTGGGTGTCGTCCAAGTACGAAGACGCTGGCCTCGCGATTCACAGTTCGGACCTGCTGGACCTGTGCCGGACCCCGGACGGCCCGGCGCTCTACACCATGGCCGAGCTGTATGCGGAAGAGCGCCATCTCTTGCAGGCGGTCCGCTACACGCACCCCTCGGTGTACGTGACGACCGTGCTGGACGCGCTCACCTTCGAGGCGCGGTCCAGCGGGTGGGTGCTGCACAACGCGTCGCTGCTGTTGTTTTCAGCGCTGCTCGAGCCTGCCTACCCAAGCAGCGACCCCTCGCACGTCGCCCTTGCCATACACGGGTTGGCCACAGAAGCGTCGGTCGATCGTCCTCGGCACGCCTCTATTGTGTTTGCAGACAAGCAGCAATGTCCCGAAGTGAAGCAGTGGAGAAGGCGGCTGCTGGCAGGCGTGGCGCTGCTGACTCGAGCGGACCAGCGTCTCGAGTCGCTGTGTTTGGTAGAGCGATTTGACGAGCGGTACGAGCAGCTGCACGCAGGGCTCGCTGGCTCTTCTTGATGGTATGCAATTCACTCTTAAACTGCACAACCTGCACCTTGATCCCCCGCTCTTAGGCGGTCAGCGTCTCGAGCATGCGCGCCTGGGCGCTGGCCGAGACGGTGACTGGCCCAGAGTACTGAGCGTTCATGTCGTGGGTCGTGGCGACGCTGCTGGCATCCCATTGCAGGTTGCCGTCGTACTCGCCGTCGTTGTTCTTGCTTTTGCCGCTTCGAAGCATTTTGACAAGACCTGCCAACAGCATCACGACCACAATGATGATGGCAATGGTCATGAGCATGTTTCCCAAGCCTCCAAACAGGGGGTTGCTCTCGGCGCTCGAGCTGTTTTCAACCGAGCTGGAAACCCCGTTGACCATGTCTTGCACCGTGGTAGAAGCCTGAAGGCACGCCAGCACCTCGGCTTCGGCGTTCTGGTCAACCTCGGCGCTAAAGTCAAAGTCGCCGCCCACGTTCTCAAACTCGACCAGGTAAGTGTTCTGGGCCTCGGCCAGGCACTCGTTGGCCACGCCAATGTTGCTCTCCATGACCGATCGGTTGGTGTTCTTCACGTTGCTGTCCGACTGGTTGTAGATACTAAAGAGGCCGCCGGCCTTGGACTTTGACGACGCGCTGACGGCCGCCGACATTTCCGACTTCATGGCCGCGTCAATCTCCGTCTGCTGCTCGCAGCTCAGCGTGGCCTTGGCCACCTGCTTGACCGTGCCGCCGACGCGCACGTCGCCAGCCACGTTCTGTGCGCTGACGGAGGTCTTGTTGACCGCCGTCGCCGCGCACGCCTTGCTCACCTTGATAGAGGCCTTGGCCAGCGATTCATTCAAAGTCTCCGTGAGCGCCTTCGATTTGCCTCCCATGGCGCGCTGTTTTTCCAACAGGCCGGCGCTTGCAAAATAAAGTCTCGAGGGGGCGGACCAAGGGTCCTCCAGGAAGGGATGGACCACCGGCCGGGCCGCCGGGTAAAGTCAGCGCTTGAGCGAGGGCTGCGCACCGCGCATCGGCAAGCAGCCGTTAGCGCAAAACGAAGCAGGGCGTGCCAACCGCGACAATCTGCCGCAATGGCCCAGCGCGTGCCGCAACCCACAAGTCGAGCCCTGGCCGGCCACAGCAGCGAGGGTTGGTCGGCCAGGGCAGAGCAAGCTCGCTCGGAAGCAATTGCTCGTACCGATAGCGAGCCGACGCCCTCGGCCGTGGGCGAGCGGTTAGGGTCTTGCGCGACGTCGCGCAAGCATTCGCCGCCCAGCGTCGGCAGGTGAGCCTCACGCTGCAGCCGGCTGCGACATTTGCGCGCTTCAAAAGGAGGCCGAGGTTACGCATGGATGCGGATGCGGCTGGCGACCACGTTCCCGTGGGTTCTCCCGCTGGGCTATGAGGCGGGACGAGGTCTCAAAAGGCGACCCGAATGGCACGCAGCACCGACAAAGGGAACGCACAGGAGCGGCGGTGCCCTCGGACGGAGGTGGGCGTCCAGGGCAACCCGGCAGGCACTCCCAAGGGTCGCATTCATCACCATGGCCGACTCGCCAACCCTCGTCGAGTGCGCGTTAAGCTTTGTGTGGATGGGCATGCAGTGGCGAGGTACCACGGGGCTCGTCTACTGGATGCTTCTGAGCCGCGACCCCGCCGCTTACTTTACCAGCCCCCGCCTGCCGCCAATGTGGCGGCGAGCCATGCAGGTTGCGACGGTCGGCTCTGCGGCGGTGGGGATTGCTGCGCTGGCGAACAAGAACTCGATGCCCAAGCACACGGCCGAGCTGGCTGCGTTTGCGTTTCAGGCGTCCGCGTACTGTGCGTAACCAGCCGCGCGAGGCTTGCGGCGCCATCCGTGCTTTCCAACCCCTTGCGTCAGCGAACGCAAGTCGATGCACACGGACCACAGGCGGCCAGCCTTGGGGCCGCCGTTTGAATTCAAACGCAATTCAAACGCAATACTAAGGTTCCCCTAGGTAGTAATCCTTTCTGCTAAGACCCCAATGAATCAAGGTCGGCCATAGTTCGTTAGGGCATGTGTGCGCTGCGATCCACAGCGCGGTGGCGGCCCTTCCACCGCGCGTGCAACGCAGCTTGTCGACCCTGGTCGGCCATTGCAATCCAGGGCCGTTGTACGTCGCTTGTACTCGCAGAGCAAGATCGCCAACGCCTCGGGGCCCCGAAGCGATTGGCGCGACGCTCACCTCGTCCTCTCGCCACGCTCGGCACACCTCAGCACAGGCAGGACCGCGCTGCATCTTCTTAAGCGACAGCAGGAGCCTTACCTGCCGCATTGGTCCGTGTAAATGAACGGGGCATGTTCACACTGGCCAGCGCTAAGGGCAAGGGGGTGACGGGTCGGGGGACCCCCGAAGGTCCGTCTGAAAGACAGTGTTCTCCGCCCCCGTTTCAGCCAACTTCTGGCTCAAGGTACTCAAGAACACCAAAAAAGAATAGGCGCGCAAGCGTGCCTGCACCAAAACATCTAGCAATTTAAGGTCTTGCCCCGCGTTTGCCCTTCATCTCCGCCCCCGATTCGAACGGACCTTCGGGGGCCCCTCGACCCGTCACCCCCTTGCTAAGGGCTCGACTCTGGTCGGAGCGGCCCCGGGTCGTCCGTGGCGCGCTCGGTCAAGCTCGTGTCTTGCACCAAGGGCGCCACGTCCACTAGCATGCCGTCACTGACAAAGTCGAGACGCTGACTGAGCGCGGCCGCCGCGCTCGCGGCGGCGGCCGCAAACTCCTTCATCAACCGGGCCGCCGCGGCTTCAATCTCAGCGTCCAGATCGACCCGTCGTTCGCGAGCGTTGGCGCGATGCTCCAGCAGCTCTTTGAGATGGTCGCATACGCTTGCCGTGCCCCCTGCGCCCCAGACAGGGATGCTGTGACCATCGGGCGCAACCTCTGCCATCGCGTTCGCAGGCGAGCGGGTCATGAGCGCGTTCATGGCCGCGGCACACGCTGTCAACGTTTGAAGGTCGTCGCGTGCCTCGCCCGCCGTCGTATCGTCGCCGAGCTTCCAAGCAGACAGGCTGTCGGCAGCCATCATGGCCAGTTGCATGGCTTGACCGCGTCGCCTTTATTTTGAAAAGCGACAAGGAGAGGGCTCCCTTGAACGGCCGGTAGTCTCACGCGTGCAGCTCAATTGGCCTCTTGACCGAGGGTAAGGGATGGTCTCACCAAGCAATTTCAAACTGGTCGTCATCGCTTGCAGTGCTCCTAAATCTGAGAGGTTGACCAAAATCAATCTCGTCGTCCGGGTCGTCCGAGTCGTCCGAGTCGTCCCGAGCGCCTCGAGAACCCTCGTCAGCCCTCGCGTCGACCCTCTCGAAATCCCAGGCGCTGCGCGCGTTGCCCCAAGCGTACGGCATGTTGCTCCAGGCGACCGTGGGCGGTGTCGTCGTGGCCGTCGCATCAGTCCAGGGGACGCGGAAAGGCAGAGGCGTGGGTCCGGACGAGAGCGACCAGTCGCTGGCACTGCCATATTCTTCCGCCGACGTGCTCCAGGCAGCACTGTCTCTCGGTGGGGGGGGCCACGCAATCTCGTCGCTCGACGGCCCCACGGCCTGCGGCTCCCACAGCTCGTGCGGCGACGGGGGCAAGGCTCGGAACGGAGCACTCTGTGCATTCGCGCGGTTTGGTGCCGCCAGAGCCTCATTGACCCAAGCTTCGTGCGACGGCAAAGGCATGACGCCGGCCAATAACGGCTGTCCGTTGCCAAAGCCCAACGTCACGAGCCCGTCTCTTGCAAGCGGGTCGCCGGGGACCTGGCCTGCGCCGGTCCCGACCGGCACCATCAAGGTGCGCCAGGAATCGAGCGGACCCTGTGCGCCGATGCTCTCAGGCTGGCCTCGGTCGCCCATCCCTCCAAACACGTCATGCGACGCGTCGCGACGTGCGCCTTGGACCGCGCTGGGTGCAGGAGGGCTTGGCTCAACGCTGCTACTTGCCCGATCATCCTCGCGGCTGTCCATGGCGACCGCGAGAGGCGCCCGCAGGTCGCTGGACGCGCTGCGTTGTGAGTCGTGAGATGGAAGCGCTGGGGCCGCGCCCTGCGCTGGCTTCCCGGCGCTTCGCTGGCGCGACGGCTGCCGGTCGCTACCAGCGTCGACGTAGTCAGGCAGAGCGGCAATCAAGGACGGCCGTTGCCGCACGTACTCGGCAAACATGGGGGTGGTAGGCTGGGTTCCGTCCCGCGAGTACACGCTGTCCTCTGCGAACTCGCGCGTGACGTAGCCTTCCTGACCATCCCACTCGAGAAACACGCCAAGGCGACCGTCCAACGCGTGCTCGTGGCCAAATATAGCAACTAGAGTGTACCCGTTGGCAGCGCTCGACTGGCGGGAAGGCGGCGGCGTGAGGCGACTGCACGGGCCTGGAAAGGGGGTTGCGGCGGCCAGGGCCGGGCTGTACTTGGTGCACAGGTAGACCCACATGGGCCACGCGCACGGCTCGCGCTGCAAGCTCGGCGCTGCGGTGGCAAAGTAATCGTACAGCGCCGGAAGCTGGTGGCTTTCCACCAAAAAGTCCGAGAGCTCGTACACGCTCCCGCTGGCCAACCGAAAAACGAGCACTGGCTTGTAGAGCATCCACGCATGGGCCACCACAGGTTCGACCACCGCGGGCGCGAGAGCCAGTTGAGCCGCGTGGGCGGCCTCGGGCGACGCGTGGCAGGCTGTATACCCCGCGCGCCGGCGATGCTCTTCGTAGCCATCCGCGTAGCACCACGTGATGGGTTCGCCTTTCGAGACATACCTCGTGCTAAGGAGAAGGCCGACGATAAACACGCGCTGGCCGCGTCGCAGCGCCTCCCGCATTTGGCGCGGGACGAGGCCTTTCTGCAGCACCGCACGGCTGGCGGAAAAAGCTTGAAACCCTGTTTGCAGGTCGGCGTCGACGCGGCACCCGACCTCCCACTCTAGGGTGGCGTTGGCGTCGCCCTCCAAGCCAGGCTCGTTGGCCATTTGCGCCATGGGAGGCACGAACCGGTGGCTCGAGTTGCGACTGCCAAACGTCGCAAAGGCAGCCCAGGTCTTGGGAAGCAGTCGGCGCTTGCTCCGGGCCATTGCCGGCCCGGCCTCGAACGGCACCGACACGTCGGAGAGGTCGGCCGTCAGGTCGTCAAACCCAGGGGTCACGTCGATCGAGTAGGGCGTGTCTTCAAACAGGTGCGTCGGCTTGACCTCGCAGATGTAGCGCGCCAAGGTGGTCCCGAGCCGCGCTGCAGTGAGCGCTATCAGGCCCAGGCCGCCAAACGGCATTTCTTGCAGCCCGCTCAAGGGCAGTGGACCACCCTGCTGCCGAACGATGGCATCCAGGCGCACGCATCGAGCGTTGCAGACGGCCCGCACCCTGTCTTGCGCAGCCCGAGCGTACATCCCTAGCACGTCCGTTCGCGGAAGGTGGTTGGCCACCGTGCAGGCGTCCCCCCCGTTGATCTTCCACTGCGTGTCCTGGGCGCACGTGGCCGTGGCGCCGGTCCCCGGGACTGGGCAGCAGACCCCCCGAGGAAAAGCCGCTAGGTCAGCGTCCATCAGGGCTCGCCGGTCCCAAGCGGCGTCGGGCAGGGGCGTGAAGAGCGTGGACGCCGGACACGTCAAGGGGTCGCCGTGGCTCGGGTTGACGAACCGCTGAAACTCTTGCGCTAGCTCGGTCGCGGTCGGCAGCGCGCCCGACGGCCGCGGCCCACGCTTGGCCGACGCCTTGGGCGTGGCGCGCCGCGCTCGTTGCGCTTGGATGTTGGAAGAGCGGGCTGGGGGGTTAGGAACTTGCGTCGTCTCGCGTCGAGGGCGTCGGGCAGCCATCGAGTCAGCAGCCTTCCAAAGTCGCTCTTTAGCAACCAACGCCAAGCATGCAATTTACAGGCTGAGCAACCATGCCCCAGCCTTTGGCTTGCCAGAGACCCGTCAACTCTGCACGCGCCCACGCGCAGGGTGAGGATCGGGGTGGCGGCTCTCCGGGAAACGCGCTCGCGGTAAGCAGGCCCCGCGGGGCAATTAAAGAGCGCTGACGGCACCGTCGCAAGCCCAGCCATAAGCCGGTCCATCACGCACCCCGACTGCCAGGTCGAGGTGCTGTCGCCCTGCAAACCAACGCTGGCCGGCGTTGACTGGGACGACTTGACAGAGGGTTGGGACGGCGAAGATAGACACCCTCGGTGCCGCGAGTTTGTTGACGAGTGGGCTTTGTGGATTCCGATACTCGAGACAAATCGAGGCACGGACAACGACTTTGGGGGGCTGTACGTCTCCGAGCACCGCAGTTGCGTCTGTGCCGTCGACGGCGCGGACTGCATGTTCTACGCCTGGAACGTGGCAAAGGACCTTGAGGAGGTTGACCGCTTGTGGAAAGCCTACTGCGACCTGGTCAAGTCGGGCGAGCCCATGTCGGGCTTTGTCGACTGGTTGGTTGACACCCACCATGCCATTGGCCTCACCAACATCGGCTACGGAGACGATCCCTTTGCCGGCGCCCCTGCCGCGAGGCCGTGCACCAGCATCTGACATCGACCCGGATTTAGATTATACCGGCCAAGATGTTTGAACATGACTGGAGGCTGGGTGAAGGCCATCACCAGTCAACGCCATTTGACCCGGCACTCCTGTCAAAACTCAAAACCAGTTGTTCTCAACACCTTTTTGCAACGGGCTTTCTGAGAACTCGAGGCCACCTTCCCGCTTCTTCAACTTTGGCCCGGCACTCCTGTCAAGTTCAAAACCAGCTGCGCCCAACTTGTTTGCCTGCGTCTTGTGTAGCGTCGAGTCGGGTTCATACTCTTTAGATACAACAATATGAATTGATGCAAGTAAATACGCCCTTCGAGCAACCGTCTTCTTGCTTCCGCCTTGGTGGCACGGCCGCCGCAGCGCGAGGCCGCTGCCGACGAGCCGCCGCAGAAGCCCCAGGCAGTGATCAAGCGGTCGGCGTGCTAGGGCCCGGCGCGCTATTGCCTCACGATAGAGAACCCTGCTTACAATTACAGGCCGCGGGGCCAAGTGCCGGTCCACGCCATTGCCCGCTGTCCATTCACGCCGGGGCCGACTCGATGCTCGAGGCCTCGGGCGACGGGGGCCTCGGAAGAGACTCGGGCTCGTACTCAAAAGCGCCCTTGATGTGCATGGCCTGCATGACTTGCGTCACCGTTTTGTACGCAAACGGCATGACCTCGTACTTGACCGTGTCGTAGGTCAGGCACGTCTGGCAAAACGGCCGGCGGCTGTGCTCAGTCGCGGCCAGCACGTCCTCGCCGCTCGACCGCTGCTTGGCTGGCTGCGCAATGTTGCCGCACTGCACGCACACGGGGACCTCGGCCTTGTCCGAGCTGATCATCAGCCGGTCCTGCAGAAACGCCGTGGCGCCGTGGCTCAGCAGGTTGTCGCGCTCCATCTCGCCGAACCGCTGCCCCCCGTGCTTCTGGCGGCCTTCGAGCGGCTGGCGCGTGCGAAAGCTGATGGGGCCCCGGGCGCGGGCCTGAAACTTGTCCTCGGTCATGTGCTTGAGACGCTGGTACGTCATGGGCGCCACAAACACGGGCATGGTCAGCGGGCACCCGGTGCGGCCGTCAATCATCTCCTGCGTGCCGTCCGAGCTCAGGCCTGCCTCAGCCAAGGCCTCCCCGAGCCGGCGGACCACGGCGTCGCGGTCCGGGTCGCTCTGCGAGTCTTTGGAGACGGCAAATGGCGTGGCATCGACGCTTTCGCCTCGCAGCGCCGCCAGCGCGCCCTGGATCATCTCGATCATGTGACCGATCGTCATGCGGCTTGGCATGCAGTGCGCGTTGATGATGATGTCGGGCGTCAGGCCGGTCGCCGCGCCAAAGGGCATGTCAACGGCCGGGTAGATGGCGCCCACCGTGCCCTTTTGGCCGTACCGCGACGCAAACTTGTCCCCGACCTGCGGGACCCGCATGCTGCGCACCTTGACGCGGACGGTCGGCTCGCCGTGCAGCGTCTGGCTAAAGACGACGTCCTCCACCACCCCCGGCTCGTCGAGCCGATGGGCCTTGGACCGGTCCCGGCACTGCTCGTGGTCCACCTCGACCGTCTCCGCCCGCCCGTCCGCCTTGACGCGGGCCTCGCCCCGACGCGAGTGCATGACGGCGTGCTTGCTGATGAGGACCGTGTCCTGGGCGACCCGGGTGCCAGGCCGGACCACCCCGGTGCGGGGGTCCACCTTGGAGTAGTCGGCGTGCAGCGTGCTGTGGCACCCGGCCGGGGGCAGGCCCAGCACCTCGACCTCGTGCTTCTGGGTGGTGCGCACCAGCTCGCGCGTGGTGGTGCGCCGCGCGCTGCGGGCCATGCCCCGGTCCACCGACGCTTGGTTAAGGATGATGGCGTCCTCGACCGCGTACCCATCGTTGATGTTGATGGCCACGACGCAGTTGAACCCGGCCACCATGCCGCTGTCCAGGCGCTCGTCCGTCAGGGTGGTTACCAGCGGGCGCTCGGCGTACCAGAGGGCGTGCGTCGACGTGTCGACGCGCATGCGCTGATTCGTCATGGCGCGGCCGATGGCCTGCTTGCCCATGGCAGCGGCGTACGTCACGCGCGGCGCCTGATTAAACTCGAGGTTGGGCACGCGCGACGAGAACAGCGAGCACAGCTGGCTGGGGTCAATCACGACGTGCGTGTACGTGCCCGGCGGGCTGCGGCGCAGGTCGTCCCAGCTCAGCGCAGCCCGGACGCAGGCCTCTTCCTCGTCCTTATTGATGGCCTCGATCGCCCCGCACCCCACCAGGGCCGGCCAGAGCGCGTCGTCGTTTGTGACCGTGTCGAGCGTCGCGCGCAGCGCCGCCAGGCGGTCGGTCCGCAGCAGGGGCCAGTGGTAGCTGCCAGCGTCCCCGTTGACGTGCACCTCGCCCGCTGCGCAGCACGCCCCGACGCCCTGCGCGTGGTACACGCTGACGTCGAAGGGAATGTCCTGCACGGCGCGCAGCTGGCGCAGCTGCGCCGTCAGCCCGGCCGCCGTCCGCGTCGTGCCCACCAGCACGCCGCTCACGAAGACGGGTGCCTCGCTGGCCCCGAGCTGCCCCGAGCTCACGTGCGCGCGGCCCTCGGCGACCAAGCCCAAGCTCAGCACGGTGGCCTTGAGCAGGGCCGTCGGGTACCCGACCCGGATGCCCGAGGTTAAGGTCAGGTTGCGGTTGAGCCCGCAGGCCTGGCCCTCGGGGGTCTCCCAAGGGCACACGATGCCTAGCGAGCTCGGGTGCAGCAGCTTGGGCTTGGTGGCTCGCCCCTCCTTGTTGACGGGGTTGTTGACGCGCATGGCGTGGCCGGTGGCCGAGTGCGGCTCGATCCGGCTCAGCACCTGCGCCACCCCGTCGAGGTTGGACTGCCCGCGGTACATGCCAAAGTTGCCCTGGCCCAGCGCCTGCATGAGGTTGTTGCCAATCTTGGCGTGCAGCATGTTGTGCACGTTCACAAACTGGGCCCCGCGCTCGAGGTCCTGGCGGATCCGCGAGGCCAAGCGGCGCACCCACTGCGTGTAGTGGTAGCGGTACAGCAGGGCCATCAGCGGCATGGCCGTCTGCACCCGGCGGTGCATGTAGTGGTCCTGGTCGTCGGGCGCCTGGAACCCAAAGTACACGCGCAGCAGCTTGCGCACGCACTGCCCGAACAGCGCCCGCTTGGCCGGGATGTCGTCCGGCGAGTAGCCTTGGTGAGGGAAAAACTCGCTGTTTAAGAGACCGTCCACCTGGCGCCGGCTGCGCTGCAGCCCCAGCTCGGCGGCCGACAAGGTGCAGGGCTTGCGGGGGCCCGAGGGCCGCATGCGAAACGACGACCACTGACCCTCGGTCGGGGCGGGCTCGGCCTCGTCGGGCGGGGCCGGGAGGCCCGCGTCGCTGTCGCTGCCCAGGCCGCTGGCGTCGTTGCTCGCCCCGTCGCTCTCGGCCCCGCTCCCGCTCTCCATGTCGCTGCCGCTGCCGCTGCCGCCCGCGCTGCCGCGGCGAGCTCGTTTGGACCGACTTCTCCCAGCGCGCTGCCCGTCGCGGCGCGCCCGGCCTTGGCGGCGAGCGGTCTTTCGAGCCGCTGCCTGCTCGTGCGACTTTCGCTTGGCAATCTCCTGCTTGAGCACCTCGCCCCGCTCGTGCTTGCGGCGCTTGGCGTCGCGGTTCCGGCGGCGCGCCGCCGAGTACGAGTGCGAGCGATCGTGGCCAATGCGCTGCACCACCGCGTCGCGCGTCTCCACCAGGGCGTCCATGTCGGCCGTCACTGCGTCCAAGCAGGCGTGCTTGAACCACGCCGGGTCGTCGTCGTGCACGAAAAAGCTGAGCATGGCGTCAGCCGCGTCCACGTCCAGCAGCTTGAAGACGGTGGCGATCGACTGCGCGTTCTTGACGTACGGAATCTTCACCGTGACCGACACCGGCGCGCTGCGGCGCTCCAGGGCGTCGGTCGTAACGTAGGCCGGCTGCAGCTGCACGTAGAGCGTGCTGGTGCTGCGAATCTTGTCCTCGTTCCAGCTGCGGTACTCGAGCGTGTACAGGTTCTCCTTGGTGTTGGCCGTGACGAACGGGTAGTTGGGCTTGCGCGTATCCTGGCTCACCACCACCTTTTCCGCGCCGGTGCGCAGAAAGTAGCCCCCTTGGTCGGCCACGTCTACCATGAGCGCTTCAGGGTCGACAGCGCCCACGCAGAACTGGCTGCCCACCATGCACGGCAGGTGGTCAAACAGGATGTCTCGGAATTGAATGCTGTGCTCGGCATGGCCGTGCTCGTCCAGGATCGTGTATGAGGCCGTGATGCGCATGCCCACCGTGTAGCTCAGGCGTCGCAGGTGGCACTCGCCTGGGTCGATGGTGCGACGCTCGCCGTTGCTCTCGACCACCGTGGGCCGGTCCCACCGCACGCTGTCCATCGACACAACGTGCTGGCGCCGCTTGATACGGTCGTCCACGCGCACAGGCGGATGCTCGCTCAGGCACTGCGGGACGTGAACGTTCAGAAACGTATTGAACGACTCGGTCTGGTGCTGCAGGCGACCGGTCTTGGCCCCAAGCACTCGGTACGCGTCGGCCGAGTCAAACGGCGGAACTTCCACGGCGGGGGCGGGGGGGAACGAGGCCGCCTCGAAGCTGTCTTGAGCCTCGGGCGTAGCGCCAGCCCGCTGGGCACGACCTTCGGCGGCCCGGCGCCACCCGGGCGCCGGAGGAGTCCCGACCCGGCATGCTGGCAAAGCTTGCGTTGCGCTCGGCGACGATGGTGGCTTGGGTAAGCGCCGCGGCGGGGACGGCGAGCGGCTGGGCGGCGCGCTGGGCGGCAGCGGCAGCGCCGACGAGCCCGTCAAAGGCCAGCGTCGGCTGTGCGCCCTGGCGCATCGACGGCGACGAGCTGGTTGCGCCATGGTCAATCTGTCGAGGTACAGTCAACCGTGAGGGACCCTGACGAAGAAACTGCAACCTGACGATTTCAGGCTTGCCCTGGTTCGCGGTTGGGAGTCCTCAATCTCAAACCCCAGGCTCTTGGAAGCAAGGGTGTTGCAAAACTTGAAGAAGGCGCACGACGGGAGTAGGCCGCTCGAACACCCCCGTCAAAAACCCAGTTCCCGAACCCCAAAAGCTGGGACGTCCAGAACTTGAAGAAGACGCATGACGGGAGTAAGCCGCTCGGACACTCCCGTCAAAAAACCCAGTTCCCGAACCCCAAGAGTTGGAACGTCCAGAACTTGAAGAAGACGCACGACGGGAGTAAGCCGCCCGGACACTCCCGTCAAAAAACCCAGTTCCCGAACCCCAAGAGTTGGAACGTCCAGAACTTGAAGAAGACGCACGACGGGAGTAAGCCCCCCGGACACTCCCGTCAAAAAACCCAGTTCCCGAACCCCAAGAGTTGGAACGTCCAGAACTTGAAGAAGACGCACGACGGGAGTAAGCCGCCCGGACTCATCGCCAATTGACCTGCGTGTGGCGATTTGAGTGCGCCTCGCTCCCATGTCCTCGCGTTGCGTTTGTGATTCAGATGTCGACTTGCTGAGAATAAATTGAAGCCAGGCCTGTCTTTGGAAAGACCGAGGGCGTTGGAAGGGACATGGCCGAAGGCCTTCCGGCGACAGGAGAGTGGTTTCTACACGGCCTTCTGCAGCGAAGCGGACATAGACCGTTTACCCTCGAGTTTCATCCAACTCTGGATGTGTTGGCGTCCGGAGGTCATGACCGTGACGGTCGCCTGCATACTTGGAGCCGGTCCAACGCAGCATGGGTTTTGCAGCAAGATTCACTTTGGCGATCCCCTGGGCGAAGAAGAGGTTATTTCATTGATGGTATAACTTTTGCCGACGACGGCAACCTCCTCATCGCCAACAATCGCAGTGACACTGGCGTTCGATTGTTTGAGTGGTCGGTTGACGAAGAGGCTTGGCTTGCAAGTGGGTCGCTTGGCACCGAAGGTTTTCTGCAGGTCACTGTTTCGAGCGACGGGTTGACGCTGGCTATGGCCGCAAACAGCGTCAACGGGGTCGAAGTCTGGGCTTTGAATAACGACATACCCGAATCCCTCGGCTGGACACTTCAGGCCAGCTTGGTCGGACCAGTCCGACCGGTGTGGTGCGCCGTGTTTGACCCTGCAGGCACGTTGCTGGCTGCAGGAGGAAGTGGGAGTGTGCGACTGTGGCAGCGGCCGACGCCAACCTCCGCCGACTGGACCCAGCTGCAAGATCTTCAGGGGTACGTAGGTTTCGTTGAGAGCCTTGCCTTTCATCCGTCGGGCAGCTGGCTGGCGTCCGGATCCCGCGACAGCACCGTGCTGGTCTGGTCCTTGGACCCCGCATCTCCTGACGCCCCCTGGGGCTTGGATGCGACGCTGACAGGGTACTCCGATCAGGTCAACGACGTTCGCTTCAGTCCAAGCGGAGACGTTTTGGCGGCGGCTGGCACCGGGGGTCCAGTTCGCTTGTGGGGGCGAACGGGCTCCGAGCCAGCCGCGTGGGCGACAGTGGCTGTCCTTGAATCTGCGGGTGGCGATGGGTTGGCGTTTCACCACAGCGGGCACCTGCTAGCGACTGGGGGGGGGGGCTCGAGCGGCATTCAGTTGTGGGGCCGCAACGCGCCCAACGCGTCGATCGCAACTAACGTCAGCTCCGTGAAGGTGATCGGAGAAGCTGAGGCAACGCTGACAGTCACGCTGGGCGCGCCGCCTGCCCGACAAGTCGAACTTACAGTCGTCTCAAGCGACACGTCCATGATTGCAGTGTCGCCCGCGATCCTAACGTTTACGCCGGCAGACTGGGATCAGCTCCGGACTGTTGTGATTGAAGGTGTTGGCGCGCTGGAAGACGGCCAGCCCACCGCCACAGCCGTCACGATTGCGATTGATGCAACAACAGCCGCCGACCCCATCACTGGATACGCAGCCGTACCCAGCGTGATCGTAAGTGCTCTCCGGTTGTCGGCACCCCGCTTAGTCGCTTCGCAGTCGACTCTGACCGTGGCCGAGGCGGGGGGTACGGCCGCCTTCACGGTCGCGCTTTCGATCGAGCCTCTGCAAGACGTGACGCTCGACGTTGCCAGCGACGACCTCGATCAGGTGACGGTGATCCCGAGCTCGCTAGTGTTTACCGTAGGCAACTGGGAGACGCCCCAGACGGTCACGGTGACCGGGGTGGGCAACGACCAGGTCGACGGCAACCGCGCGACCACTGTGACCGTGGCCGTCGACGATGGCACCGACACGGGGTACAGCGACGTGAGCCCGGTGAGCGTGGCCGTCAGCGTGGTCGACGACGACGTGGCCGGCTTGGTCCTCTCGGAGTCGGCCCTCACCGTGGCCGAGGCGGGGGGCACGGCCACCTTTACAGTGGCGCTGCTGGCCCAGCCTCTGCAGACCGTGACCCTCGACGTCGCCAGCGACGACCTCGACCAGGTGACGGT